>Ga0222622_10000112_pt1 | contig 27264 bp, 24 predicted proteins | sample PLM2_5_b1metaG_FD_177335 | JGI IMG/M metagenome (GOLD analysis project Ga0222622, IMG submission 177335) | Groundwater sediment microbial communities from an aquifer in East River, Colorado, USA - PLM2_5_b1 | ecosystem: Environmental > Terrestrial > Soil > Riparian zone | place: USA: East...
TTTGCGGCGGGCCTGCCGGCGTGTCGCTTGGGAGAATCGTGTGCCAAGCCCCGCAGAATGCGGAAATGCGAGGACACTGTGAAGAGTAGCGGAAGGAAAGAGGTTGTGTCGGTTCCGTTTCGCGTCGTTTTGACCGCGCTCTTGGCGCTGTCGATGTCGGCCGGCCACTTTCTTTTCGAGGGAGCCCAGGCAGCAGGCGGCGGCGGCCTGCCGACCCAGACCTGGCCTGCAGGACTGCATCTGGCAAGCATTCCCCATGGGGGCCGCATTCTGACTTATCACCGCGGCACCCTCATGCTGGTCGCCGAGCAGGAAACCTCAAGCAACGGGCTCCGGTATTACGACATTTCGAACCCGCTGAGTCCCACGCTCTTGAATTCTGTGAATGCGTCGGAAAACGGTCACATGTGGTGGAAATTCGGGGACATGTTCTTCCAAGAGTATTTCCAGCCGCAATTGACTCCAAGCTCTCAATTTCAGGACTTGTCGGTCCTCCCGCTGACAAAGGCGTGGACGGCCGCCACGCCGCTGAAGAACCCCACGAATATCGGCTGGCGTAGTCTGGCGACGTTTCCCATCCTTGATGACGGCACGCGACTTTCCGATCAACGGTCCGGAGTAGTACTGAATTCCAACGTCAGCCTTGCCGCAATGGCCGGCGGGCCTCGCGGTTTCGAATTCCGGATCGGAAACCTGCTTTTCTTCGCTGCGGGCGACCAGGACCCGCAAGGGATATCCGTCATCGACGTTGGGGATCCCGCCAACCCGGTCTTCTTGAGCAAGATCGTGTCGCCGCTGCAGGAGTACGCCAACTTCGCCGTCTGGCGGAACTACATCGTCTTCATCATCGGCAACCTTGTGAATTGGTCGGGCAACGCCGCCAACCCGAGCGAGCAGGGTAACAACGTGGTCGCTATTGACTTCAGCGATCCCCGAAATCTGAAGTACGGGTTCGGCTACCCGAAACAAATGAAGCCGAAAACCGGCGCGAACCCGCAATTCATCGGCCCCACCGCCACAGATGGACCAACGGTTCATGCTCGCTACATTGGTTTCCAGGATCAGTACGGCTTTGTCGCCCAGTTTGACAATGTGTACAAGATCGATCTGGTAAATCACCAGGTGGTGCAAACCTTCGACGGCTTCAGCGCCCCCGACTTCATGCCCACCCCTCTCGGCCACATCCTGGTGGTCCCGGGCGACGGGGAAACGCAGCTTTGGTCCATGGGTGCGCTGGACACGACTCCGCCGACGCTGGGATATCACGTCCCGATCGACGGGGCCGTCAACCAGCCGCGGACTACGGTCATCGGTCTCGTGATCAACGAAACGCTGGACGACACCACGCTCACTAATCAAAACATCGTGGTTCGACCGGTGAGCGGCGGCGCCGCCATACCGGCGGACATCCTGAGCACCAGTTACAACGTGCTCAACGTGGTCCCACGCACGCCTCTCGCGGCGGATACTACATACGTCGTCGAACTCGTGGCTGGCGGTATTCGCGACGTTGCCGGCAACGGGATTGCGGCAACTCAGTTCACCTTCGCGACCGGAGCCGGTATTACGCCCGTCAACCAGCCTCCGCGAGTCACGTCGCTGACGTCGAACCCAGCGTCTCCCGCAACGGCGGCGAGTTCCGTGACTTTCACGGCGACCGCCACGGATCCGGAAAACGGCCCATTGCAGTACAGCTGGCAGTTCGGGGACGGCACCGCCGCGACTGCGTTCGGCTCCTCCAACATCGCACAGCACGCGTACGCCAACCCCGGCAACTACGTCGTCCTGGTTCAGGCCAAGGACGACAAGGGGGACATCGCCAGCCAGAACCTGCCGCTCATCGTGTCGCAAGCAGGCGTGGACTTTACGACGGCCGGCCAGGACGGGCTCACGCGCTTGCGCTCTACGCCAATCGCGGTAGACAGCGTCAATCGCCGCGTGTGGGTGGTCAACCCCGACACGGACACCGTGACGCAGTTGAACCCCGACGCGTTGACCAAGACACGAGAGATCGTCGTGGGCCGACGGCCCTTGGGCCTGGCGGTCGACGCGCTAGGCTGGCCATGGGTTGTGTGCCGCGACTCCGATGAGATCCGCGTCGTTGCCGCAACCGGAAGCACGGTTCGCACCATACCGCTGCCACGCGGCTCACGGCCCGTCGGCGTGGTGATGACGAAGGACGGAAAGACTGCGTACGTTGCGGAATATGCTACCGGCCGCCTCCGCCGCTTCGACACCGCCACGTTCGCCGATACCGGGACGCTGGACGTTGGGCCGACGCCACGCGCGCTCGCGCTCACACCCGATGGATCGAGGCTCTTCGTCTCACGCTTCATTTCACCGGACGACGGCGGCGCCGTGTGGTCAGTCGATACGCAGACGTGGACGTCGGCTGCGATTCTGACCGTGTCCTTGCCCAAAGACGATGCGCCGAACGTGGAGAACGGAAGCTCCGCGCGTGGCATTCCCAACTACGTTGTCGGCCTGACGCTCACGCCGGATGGGAAAAAGGGCTGGTACGCAGCGAAGAAAGACAACATCTTCCGCGGCGTGCTGCGGGATGGACAACCCCTGACTCACCAGTCCATGGTCCGATCGCTCGTGGGCACGCTGAACCTTCAGTCAGGAACCGAGGACACGGCCGGGCGCAAAGACATCGACAACACCAGCCAACCCTCCGCGGTATTGGCAAGCCCGTACGGTGGTCATGTGTTCACAGCACTGCAGGGCAACAACCGCGTGGTGGCGCTGGATGCGGGAGTCGCGGCAGCGGCGGTAGTCGCTCAGGCCGATGTCGGAAGAGCGCCGCAGGGACTCGCGCTGGACATCGTCACCGGCCGCCTGTTCGTCCAGAATTTCCTGGATCGCAACGTCACCGTGCTCAACGCCGATTCCCTGATCAAGAAGGGCACCGGTGGTCTCCCTGTCGTGCAAACGCTTTCCACTGTCGCGACAGAGACGCTGCCGGCAACTGTGCTCTTGGGCAAGAAGCTCTTCTACAACGCGGCCGACACGCGCATGTCGCTCGAAGGGTACTTCAGTTGCGCGCTCTGCCATCTGGAGGGCGGACACGACGGTCGCGTCTGGGATTTCACACAGCGAGGGGAAGGCCTGCGCAACAACATCCCCCTCAAAGGCCACGGTGGCGTCGCGGAGGGGCGCGTACACTGGACGGGCAACTTCGATGAGATCCAGGACTTCGAGAACGACATTCGGTCCGCCTTCAGCGGTTCCGGATTCATGACCGACGCGCAATTCAATACCGGCACCCGCAACCAACCGCTCGGCGATCGCAAGACCGGGATCTCGAGCGATCTCGACGCCATCGCCGCGTACTTGGCATCGTTGTCAGAAACAGACCCCAGCCCGTTCAGAACGTCGGCTGGCGCGCTCACGACGCAAGCCCAAAACGGCAAACTGATTTTCCAGCGTCAGAAATGCGCGGTCTGCCACAACGGCAATCTCTTCACCGACAGCCCTTCGAGGCTGTTACATGACGTGGGCACCATCAAGACCTCCAGTGGCCAGCGGCTCGGCGCAACGCTTCTCGGCTTCGACACACCGACGCTCAAAGGTATGTGGGATACCGGCCCTTACCTGCACGATGGTTCCGCGGCCACGTTGGCGGACGTCTTGAGCAATACGGTTCATGTCGGAGGAGCGCTGACCGCCTCGGAGAAAAACGATCTCGCGGCATACCTTCAGCAGATCGACGACGGCGAAACCCAAACCGCGTTGCCTCTCGCTCTGTCGATGACGTCAGCGGCGGCAGGAACTGGGCAAATCACACTGACTGTGACCGCCGGCCTGCCCATGACGCGTGTGGACATCTACGTCAACGGAGCGGCAGTGGCGCAGGCTCAACTCCAGGCCGATGGCAGCTACAAAGCGACCATTGCTCAGCCCACGGGAGCCACGAGCATGGAGGCGCGTGGCACCCGTACCGGCGGAGGCACGAGTATCTTCATACAGCCACTGACGACAACGGCGCCGGCTGCGCCGCAGAACCTGAGAATCATCCGGTGACCGCGTAAGTCAGCGCGGGAGCGTTTTCGCCGACCCGACCTATCAGGGACACACCGGCGGTGCCGGGCACGGACTGCACACCATCGCGGTGCCGTTGCCCGTGCCGGTGCTCGCGCCTGACCATCCATTGGCCACGAGGCCGCTCGTGAAGCTCGTGATTCGACACGGACAGAGGTTCGCGTTGTTCTGGAAGTTCACGGCGCCGGCGCCGACGACCTGCATGTCGGAGCCAAACGGAATGAGCTGCGTCTTCGTACCCGACACGTCGAGCGATCCGACTGTGAGAGCATTTGCGCCGTTCGCGCCCATGAACGGCCTGAACTCGCTGTTAGCGCCGAGGATGCTGACAGCTCCCGACACGGTCTTGAGCGCGGGGAATCGGTTGCCGCTCGGCGTACAGCTTGTCCTGGCATTCTGCAGGGTAAAGCTACCTCCCACCGCCTGAAGCACGGGTAAGAGACTCGGGTCCGGCTGGAAGACACTTGCTGCGTTCTGAATCGTCACGTTTCCTGAGACTGTCGTCAGGGCCGGAAATAGCTGGCGAGCATTGGGGGGCATCGTGATATCGGCGTTACCGCCTACCGAAACGAGGGCGGGCAGCAGACCGTTCTCCACAAGGTCGGTCTGAGTCCAGTTGAAGGTGAGATTCCCCGGAAGATTCGTGAGGGCGGTCAACCCGGACATGTGCAAGTTGGGAGGCGCGGGATTGTTAATGGTCAACCCGTTGCCGATCGAGGTCAGCGCCGGCAAGCCGACATCCATAGTGGGGGTTGCGCCACCGCCACTGAAGTTGAGGCTTGCCGCGTCGATGACGAGGTTTCCGCCAATCGACACGAGCTTCGGCGCGTTGACCTTGTTGACGAATTTAGTGTTGCCGTTGTTTGCGTCGAAGCGCCGCCCGTTCAGCGCCATCGACATATCGCCGCCCACCTGCGTCAGTTGCGGCAGGTTAACAAGCTCGGAGCCCTGGCCGGCGATGCTCAGCGAACCGGTGACCTCCTTCAAGCGCGGCAGCGAGAACGAAACGCCGGGAAGGTACGTGTTGTTCTGTGCGCCTGTCGCCTCACCCGCAGCAATCGACAAGTCGCCGTCGAGCGTCGTCACGCACGCGTAGGTGTCGGCGTCGCTCTGGCCGTTGAGCGCGAGGGGGCCTTGAAGCGTCTGGGGGCGCTGCAGAAGGATGACCGACGCGCCGCAGATGTTGCTCGACTGGCGTGGATCGTCGAGGCATGCCTGATCCCGGCCCGCGTACTGACGACCGAGAGAGTCGCGCACGCGGAACGTCGCAAAGTTGCAGGGCGGCGTGAAGAACGCGGACTCGGGCACGGTGACGGTGACGTGGAAACTTCCCGCGACACTCGATCCCGATCCGAGTACAACGTACGTGCCCGTACGTGGCTGCAGCACTTCGACGATTACCGTCACGTTCTGGTCAGTGACGCCGTCGAAAAAGACCGTCGACACCCCTGCCTCCAACACTGAATTGCTGGTGGGCCCCAACACACACCCTTGCGCCACGAACGCCAGCCCGACGAGCCACACTCCCCGCATGACTGCTTTCCTCTCTCGTGAGCGCCCGATTTACCACCGCGTGGGCGGAACCAGCGCTATGGTCGCCGGCCGCGGCTGGAGCCCGCGGATCCGGCGGGAGAGTCTACCTGAACAGTTCGAGAGATGTCGTGGAAATTGTGTGTAACGGCTGGCGTTCGGCAAGTCTATCTCCACATGAGTTGGCTCGACGCGCCCCGCTTTAAGTCCCGCCCGAGGCAGAGAACAAAGTGCCCAAACCCGCTCCAAGAAATGTAACTTGCTGAATCTGTTGACGTTACTGACGAGCTGTCCGTGGCAGTCTTCCTGCTCAGTTGGTGGGCGTGAGAATAAAGTCGTCGTTGCTCATCGCGTGTTTCATGTCCGCGCTCCCCTCGCTGGCGACCGCGGGCACCATCGACTTCCTCGGCTTGGGGAAGGCGGAGATCGTCACCGTCGCTGGCGTGCGGAACGTGCGCGCCTGGGCCGGTGAGTTAACGTGGGCCTGGGAGGCCGGTCAACCGGCAGGAGCGGATACAACGTTCTATTCCTATTGCGTAGACATACTGAATAACGAGCAGGACCGCCAATACGTCACGGTCAAGTCCACGGATGTCATGGTGACGGACGACATGGTCGCCACTCCATACGCCGCACAGAAAGCGACGTGGCTGTTCAATATGTTCGCGTCCGCGGCACATCAATCCGGCAGCACCGCGTTCGCGACGGGACTGCAACTCGCAATCTGGGAGGTGCTTTTCGACGACGGGATGAGCCTTTCGTACGATTCCACCGTGGGGAATCACTTCTACGTCACGTCGGTATCGGCGGGAGCCCTTGCTGCCGGTAAAGGCTTCCTCGCCGCGCTTGCAGACGCGGGATCGAGCTATCAGTCGGCAACAGCCCGGTGGCTCGACGCCCCTTCAGGGAGAGGACAGGATCAAATCACGGCGACCCCGGAACCGGGGACGCTCTTGTTGCTGGGCACCGGACTCGCCGGGCTCGCAGCTCGCCGTCGTCAAAAGTCGCAGGCCTGATCCCTCAGGCGCTGCAGCAGAGGCGCGGGCGGCCCGAGTATGTCGGGCGCTCGCGCCTTCACACATCGAACATAGCCTCGCCACTTCCTCGCAGACAACAAGGAACATTCCCGCCGCTCTCGGCGCACTTTCGCCACACCTGATGGTCCGTGACGGTTACCTTCTCACGCCGCGCGGTATTTCTGTCTCCAGAACAGAAGGTCACGAAAACCGAGCTAACGCTCTGCTACAGAGGAAGGGCGGTTCAGCCGAGAGCTCAAGAAAGAGACCAGTTTCAGTCGGAGCCTTTCTTGCTTCGCCAAGTCTTGCGGTGGCGCTCCGGAGATCGAGGCCGGAGGTGTGCTCGCCCGAATGCGGATTCAGGAAGGGATGTCTCGGCTGTGCATCCGACCGGCAGGGAACTCAGTAGTATTTCCACCGCGCAATTCTCCAACGAAACGATTCTGCCTTCGGATGAAGTTTTTATCGATCCGCCACTCCAGCACCTGCGCAAGGACGCCATCTCGTACGGACTTGTAACTGGTGCTGCTCAGGCCGTCAAGTTTCTTATCACAGTTGGCTCGACGGTCGTCCTCGCGCGGCTGCTGTCTCCTGCCGATTTCGGTCTGGTTGCCATGGTGGTCGCGATCACCACGCTGCTGGCGATGTTCAAGGACGACGGGTTGTCCACTGCGACCGTTCAAAAAGAAACAATTACCCATGGACAGATCTCGAACCTGTTCTGGGTCAATGTGGCGCTCGGCCTTGTCATGACGGTGCTGGCGCTCAGCATGTCCCCGGTTGTGGCGTGGTTCTACCGGGATCAGCGCGTTGTCGCCATCATGTGCGTCCTGTCGACCACCTTTCTGTTGAATGCCACTACTGTCCAACACCAAGCGCTCTTGCTTCGCCAAATGCGGTTTGGCGTGCTCGCAGCGATCGACATCACATCGATGCTTGGCGGCCTGGGCGTGGGTCTGTATATGGCTTGGGGCGGCGCCACGTATTGGGCCCTGGTCGGCATGCAGGTCTCGACGGCGGTTATCGCGTTGCTCTTCACCTGGCAGGCCTCCCTCTGGAGGCCGTCGTTTCCCCGGCGCGGAAGTGGAGCGCTGTCGCTCGTCAAGTTCGGCGCACACCTGACAGCGTCCGATGTCATCATCCGACTGACGCGTGGCTCGGACGCGGTGCTGGTCGGCCGCGTGTACGGAGCCGACTCACTGGGTCTGTATACACGAGGCGGTGGATTGTTGATGCGCCCGCTCGAGCAGCTTCTGACGCCCCTGGGAGCAGTCCTCGTGCCGGTGCTCTCCCGCCTTCAGACAGACGCGGTGCGATACCGGAGAACGTTCCTTCGGGCCTATGACGTCCTGGCGATCGCGAGTTTCATTTTTACGGCTCTTCTGCTCGCGCTGTCGCATCCCATCGTTCTCCTCATCCTGGGACCGAAGTGGGATCGTGCCGCTGACCTCTTCGCCGGCTTCGCCGTCGCCGGCCTTTATATCCCGCTCGCGTTCGCGGTGAGTTGGCTGTTTCTCAGTCAGGGCCGTGGACGAGACTGGCTCGGCGCGAATGTCGTGTTGGGAGCCATAACGCTGGTCGCATACGCCCTGGGACTCCCGTATGGTCCCGCAGGCATGGTGGCGGCCATTGCCGTGTCGGGCATCGTGCTTCGACTTCCTGTGTTGTTTCATTTGGGCGGGCGATCCGGCCCGGTTCGGACCTCGGATCTTTGGGCTAGCTTTCTCTCGAATTTTCCGTGCTGGGTGGCCGCCTGCGGAGCCACGACGCTCGTGCGCCGCTCATTCGGTAGTGTCAGTCCGGCGTTTGAAGTGCTCGTCGCTGGCAGCGTTGGGATCGTCGCCGGCTTCATCACCGCTCTTGCAGTGCCGCATTCCAGAGCCGCACTGACCTTCACCTATCACGCCGTGCAAAGTTCGCTGAAGGACAGTCGGTTGCGGCATCGGTAGATCCGCGGCGGTGCCCCTCGATCAGTAATCCCCATGACTTCAGACTCGACACATCGTCCGCCACGTATCGCGCTGTTTGGCAAGTTTGGAGTACAAAACATCGGCAACGAATGCACCCTTGCCGCCATGCTGGACAACTTGCGGGCGTACCGACTCGGCGGCGATCTGTTCTGTGTTTGCTCGGAACCGAGTGATACAACCTGCAGGCACAACATCCCCGCGGTCCGAATCGAAGCGGTGACACATCGACCTGGCGCGAAGCGCAGCCTCCTCCGACTCATGCTCGTTCGGTTTCCCGCCGAAGTACGCGGATGGCTCAGCGCTCTTCGTACGCTGCGTGGTACCGACGCGTTGATAATGACCGGCACGGGAATGCTGACCGACTCAGGCGAGTCGCCTCTTGGGTTCCCGTATGAGATTTTCAAGTGGGCATGCGTGGCCCGCTGCTCCGGCTGCAAAGTACGATTCGTCGCCGTGGGCGTCGGACCAATGCGCCGTCGGTTGACCAGGATGTTCATCCACGGCGCCTTGCGACTGTCCGACTACAGAAGCTATCGCGATGCCGCGTCGCGAAGACGACTGCAAGATCAGGGTGCGCATATCGATCACGATGCCGTCCTGCCGGACCTGGCGTTCTCACTTCGACCAGATAGGCTATCCGCTCACCACCGGGCCGACGGCTCGCGCCGGTTCATCGGCGTCGGCATCATGGACAACTACGGGCCGCCCGACACCAGGATCAGACGCACGCTTTTTTTTGACAACTATATCGAGAAGACGGCCGCCTTCGTCGCGTGGTTGCTGCAGCAGAACTATGCCGTGCGGATTCTGTATGGCGACCTTAGTTGTGATGCAGAACCCCGCCTGCGACTGCGTCGCGCGCTCGTTCGCCAAGGCGTTCAATACGATGACCAACGGGTCAGTGGTTCAGATATCCGGACCGAAGACGATTTGCTGCGACAGCTATCGGCCACGGACATCGTCGTGTCTCCCAGATATCACAATCTGGTGCTTGCAATGATGTTGAACAAGCCTGTCATCGCGCTGTCATATGACTACAAGAACGAGGCGCTGCTGACAGAGGCGGGACTCGGAGAGTATTGGCAGAGGATCGAAGAACTAGACGTGTCCAAGCTGATCGAGCAATTTCAGCACGCGGAGCGCAATTCACTCGAGATCCGCCGCCTGCTGCAGCGCTTGGTGCCGGAATATCGACGACGGTGGGAAAGCGAGTACCCGAGGGTTTTCGCAAATCTCTGACCCTGTGTTCTACGTCAGCCTTTGCCGGGCGCGCGTCTCGTTCGCGTTCAACGCCTCCTCAAGCCCGTGGTCGGACTCACTGATCGGCAAGGGCGGACCAATCACCAGCGCGACCGTGCTGAATGGCTTCGGCACCATCGTGCGGTCCCAGCTGTTGACTGTCCACGAACGACTCGCCTCGGCGTGAACCGGTAACAGCGGCGAACCCGTCGCGCCCGCCAGCCACACAGCGCCAGGCTGCGCGACACGCGCAGGACCGCGAGGGCCGTCCAGGGCAAACGCTGCCGGTGCGCCCCGCTCGATTTCACGCTTCATCGCAATCAACGCCCGCGATCCCCCATGCGAGGTCGAACCGGCGACGGTCCTGTTTCCAAGCCGCTCGATGATCCTGGCGATCCACTGGCCGTCGAAATTCTCGCTCGCCATGACCACCACGCCGCGACCGCGGAAGTGCCAGATGACCGGAAGGATGCGGCCGTGCCACACGGTCACGATAGGGACATGTCCCGAACGAAGGACCTCGTCGAAGTAGTGGTCTCCTTCGACCTTCCAGGTGAGAGTGCGACAGAGAGCGTCAATTGCCGCCGCCCCGAGGGCGCCTATGAGGTTCGTTTCGAATCGCTGAAATCGCGTCAAACGATCGGCGGGCATGAATCAGGCGTTCGGCATTCAGAATTCACCAGTCGGCGCTTCTGGACCGCATCAGTGCCTGCCAGCACTCGCTGCTTCGGGCGCGCCGGTGATTCGTGGCATTCAGTCGGTGAGAGATCAGCATTCATCACTGCTCGCGGGGCCCCACCCCCGCTCGCTCTCGCTCGGCGACTTCGCGCCTCGCTCGGGCCGCAGGCGCTCCTTCACATTCCCTCATATTGCGGACCGCCCCCGCCTTCAGGCGGAATCCAGTCGATCAGCTGATAGGGATCCATGATGTCGCAGGTCTTACAGTGGACGCAGTTGGACGCATTGATCTGCAGCTTCTTGGTCCCATCTCCGGCATCCACCATTTCATACACATTCGCCGGACAAAAGCGCGTGCAGGGATTTCCGTATTCGGTGCGGCAGCGCGTACGGCACACGTCGGCATCGTGCACGATCAAATGCGACGGCTGGTCCTCGGCGTGCCGAGTCCCGGAGTAGTGCACGTTCGTCAGGCGATCGAACGTGAGCTGACGATCGATCTTCGCGGGCCTCACGGGTGAGTCCGGATCCGGGCGATTGCCGTCGTAGTAGGCGTCGAGTTTCGCCATGCGCTCGTAGCGGGCATGCGCGGGCATTGGATCGCGATACCACCAGCCGCCGGTCACGAGCGACAACCCGGAATACGCCACGCCAGCCATGAGCCCGTAGCTGAAGCTCTGATGGACATTGCGCACGGGGTAAAGTTCTCGCCGTACCTCACTGCTGTCGATCGCGTCGGCGTAGCGCTTCAATCGCGCCGCTGAAACATCACCAGCTCCAATCGCCTCGAATGCAGTCTCGGCGGCCAGCATGCCGGTGTGCATCGCGAGGTGAATGCCCTTCAGGCGCATGGAGTTGAGAAATCCTCCGGCATCGCCAGCGATCAGGACACCATCGGCATACGTCCGGGGGATGGTGTGCCATCCGCCCTCGGGCAGCGCCTTCGCACCGTAACGGATCATCTGCCCGCCTTCGAGCAGCGACGCGACGAACGGGTGGCGCTTGAAGTGCTGAAAAGTCACGTGAGGATCGAACATCGGATCGCGATAATCGAGGCCGCTCACGAATCCGACCGACGTCACACCTTCCGGCATCGCGTAGATGAATGCGCCGCCGAACTCCTCCATGCGAAGGGGATACCCCATCGTATGAATGACGGTGCCGACGGGCAACCGGCCGGCCGGGATTTCCCACAGCTCCTTGATGCCAATCGCGTAGAGCTGCGGCTGGCGGCCCTCATCCAGTGCGAGACGACGAACGACCGCCTTGGTGAGATTACCGCGGGCGCCATCGGTGAGAATCGTCACCTTGGCGCGGATGTCGACGCCAGCTTCGAACGTCGACTTCTGCTCGCCGTGTTTCCCGATGCCCCTGTCGCCGGTTCGCACACCGACGACCCGGTCGCCATCATAGAGAGGCTCGACCGCTGGGAAACCCGTGAAGATGTCGATGCCGGCAGCCTCGACGAGGCCACCGAGCCATTTCACAAATCGGTTGAGCGAGATGATGTAGTTGCCGTGATTCTGAAGCGGTGGCGGAGCAATTGGGAATCGCAGCTTCCCGGTCTTCGTGAGGAAATAGACACGGTCGGCGTGCACTTCAGACGCGAGCGGCGCGCCCTTCGCGACAAAATCTGGAACGAGGCGACGGAGCGTCGAGGGATCGAGCACCGCCCCGGACAGCATGTGCGCACCGACCTCGCGTGCTTTCTCGAGCACGGCAATCGCAAGCGGCTCACCGCCCTTGTCCTGCTGGAGCTGCGCGAGGCGAATGGCCGCAGACATCCCCGCCGGGCCGCCGCCCACGATCAGAACGTCGACTTCGAGAGTCTCGCGAATTGACACAGTCAGCTTCCAGCTTCCAGCTTCCAGCTTCCAGCCTGTGTCACGCGCGGCTGGCGGCTGGCAACCGAATGCTATTTAGTGAGCTCAGCAATGAGTGCGGGCACGATTTCGAATAGATCGGCCGAGATCCCGTAGTCGGCGATCTCGAAGATCGGTGCTTCGGGATCCTTGTTGACGGCGACAATCGTGCGCGAGCCTTTCATGCCGACGAGATGCTGAATGGCGCCCGAGATGCCAAGCGCGACGTACAACTTCGGCGCCACAGTCTGACCCGAGCTGCCGATCTGCCGATCCATCGGGAGCCAGCCGGCATCGCAGATTGGACGCGACGCGGCAATCTCGGCGCCGAGCGCCTTGGCAAGGTCCTGGGCAATCTTGAGATGTTCCTGCCCCTTGATGCCTCGACCAACAGAAACGATTCGCTCCGCCTGTGAGAGATCGACGGCTTGCCGGGCTTCCTGGAACGGCGCTTCAGGCTTCTGCCGGATGGCGGCCCCATCAACAGTCACGGCCATCGTCTTTATCGCCGCAGCGGATGCGCCGCGACGCGCCGCGTCGACGCGGAAGGCGCCGATCTGGACGGTGACGAGATGCGGCGTCGGTCCAACCGCCTCCACGTCGGCGGTCAGCTTGCCTTGAAAGACCGGACGCACGTAGGTGTTGCGCTCGCCGCGTTTGATCGCGGTGACATCGGTCACCAGCGCGCGGCCCAGGCGCGCCGCCAGCGCGGGCACGAAATCACGAGTTTGATAGGTGTGCGGGAACACAACGAGCGACGGCTTCAGCTGCTCGATGACCGAGGCCAGCGCGGTGACGTAGCCGTCCGCAGTGTAGTCGGCCAGCGGTGCGGCTTCGACGATGATCACTTCGGCGAGATCGGCGGCCGCAATGTCGGCGGCGGCCGCGTCGGCGCCGCCCCCAAGCAGCGCCACCTTGACCTCATCGCCAGCGGATTGCGCGGCAGCGACAGCCTCCCACGTCGCGCGATTCAGCTTCCCGCCACGCTGCTCACCAACAACGAGTAGCACGTTAGATCACCCTCGCGTCTTCATTTACTCCGGGGGGCTTCGCCCCGCCGGACCCCCTATCGCCGTCGCTCGCGGGGACCCCATGGCCCCACTCCGCTCCGGCGGGGCGCGCCGTTGGCGCGCCTTGACCTGAGCTGAGATGACGCAAATGAAAACCCTGTAGCAGTGGCATGGCGGCTAGATAACTCTCGCATCCTCACGCAAATGCTTCACGAGCGTTCGTGCGGCTTCGGCTGGCGAACCTGAAATCATCTGCGTCTGTTTCGCTTTGGTCGGGAACTGCACGGTCAGAATCCGCTGCGTGGGCTCGCCCAATGACGAGGGCGTCACCTTGCGAATTTCCTTCTTCTTCGCGGCCATGATGCCTTTGAGGGTGGCATAGCGAAGCTGGTTGATGCCGCTCTGAATCGTGAGCAGCGCCGGCATCGGCAGCGCGATCCATTGGAACCAGCCGCCTTCGAGCTCCCGCTTGACGCGAAGCCCGGAGTCGCCAGCCTGCACCTCCATGATGATGGTGGCGTGCGGCATCCCAAGCTTCTCCGCGAGGATGACGCCGACCTGTCCGAAGCCTTGATCGTCGGACTGCAGCCCGGTCAACACGAGATCGAACTTCTCCTCGCGAATCGCCGATGCAATTGCTTCGGCGACGGTGCACGCATCAGCGCTCGCCAGCGCGTCCGATTCGATGTGAATCGCGCGGTCTGCGCCACGGGCGAGCGCCTCGCGGATGACCTGCGCCGCACGCGCAGGTCCAGCTGATATGACCACGACCTCGCCGCTGTGCTTCTCTTTCAAGCGCAGCGCCTCTTCGAGCGCGTAGGCGTCCGGCTCGTTTAACTCGAAGCTGGCGTCCTGATCGCGGATCCAGTTCTTCGCGTCGTTGACGCGCAGCTGCCACTCACGCGTGACGACTTGTTTGATGCAAACGGCTATTTTCATGGCTTCGATGTCAGCTTCCAGCTACCAGCTACCAGCTTCCAGTTTCCAGCTTCCAGCTTCCAGCTTCCGAGCAAACTCGACAGGCCTGAGGCGCCGCTCAAAGCGGCAAGGTCTCTCAATTCGAGCTTGAGCTGGGAGCTGGAAGCTGGGAGCTGGGATCTATTCATCGAAGCGCTTGAACAGTAACGCTCCGTTCGTGCCCCCGAATCCAAACGAGTTGGATAACGCGTATTGGATGGACACGGCGCGTTTGGTGTTGGGCACGTAATCGAGATCGCACTCGGGATCGGGGTTCTCGTAATTGATCGTCGGCGGAATCATCTGATTCCGAATAGCTAGGACAGTAATGCCGGCCTCGAGGCCACCGGCGGCGCCGAGGAGATGGCCGGTCATCGACTTGGTCGACGAAATGGCCAGCTTGCGCGCGTGGTCGCCGAAGACCCGCTTGATCGCGAGGGTTTCGAGCTTGTCGTTGTACGGCGTCGACGTGCCGTGGGCGTTGACGTAATCCACCTGGGATGGCGCGATCGCGGCTTGCTTCAATGCCGCCTGCATCACGCGCATGCCGCCGTCGCCGTCCTCTGACGGTGCGGTGATATGAAACGCATCGGCGCTCATGCCGTATCCGACCAGCTCGGCGTAGATCGTCGCGCCCCGCCGCTTCGCAAACTCGAGTTCTTCCAGGATGATGACACCCGCCCCCTCGCCCATGACGAACCCGTCGCGGTCCTTGTCAAAGGGACGGCTGGCGCGCGTCGGCTCGTCGTTGCGCGTCGACAGCGCGCGCATCGCGGCAAAACCGCCGACACCCATGGGAGTAATCGCGGCTTCGGAGCCGCCCGCAATCATCACGTCGGCATCGTCTCGCCTGATGATCTCGAAGGCATCTCCGATCGCGTGCGCCGAGGCGGAGCACGCGGTGCAGGTCGCCGAGTTAGGGCCCTTGGCGCCGAATCGAATGGAGACCTGGCCGGCAGCCAGGTTGATGATGGCGGCAGGAATGAAAAACGGGGAAATCCGCCGGGGGCCTCCCTCGATGAGCGCCCTGTGCTCGCGTTCAATGGTGCTGAACCCGCCGATGCCCGACGCGATGAACACGCCGGTGCGCGTGGCAAACTCGGGGGTGACCTTCAGCCGCGCGTCTTTCATGGCGAAATCGGCCGCCGCGATTGCGAGCTGAATGAAGACGTCCATCTTCTTGACGTCTTTCTTGTCGACGAACTGCAGCGGGTCGAACCCCTTGACCTCCCCTGCGATCCGCGCGGAGAACTGCGTGGCGTCGAACCGCGTTATCGGTCCAATGCCTGTCTGGCCGGCGCAGAGCGCCGCCCAGTTCGCCTCGGTCCCTATGCCGAGCGGCGACACGAGGCCGACACCCGTCACGACGACTCGCCTGCTCACTCCGCCTCCGGTCTACTTCTTCTTGCTGTGAGATTCGATGTACTCGACCGCTTCTTTCACGCGCGTGATCTTTTCGGCGTCCTCGTCGGGAATCTCGATCCCGAACTCCTCTTCGAACGCCATGACCAGCTCCACCGTGTCGAGCGAGTCGGCACCCAGATCATCGACGAACGACGCATCAGGAGTCACTTCTTCTTCATCGACGCCGAGCTGCTCCACGATAATGCCCTTGACCTTGTCTGCAACCGCCATTCAGTCCTCCATCACGGCTTTCCATCAAACGCCGCACTAGGTATACATCCCACCATTGACCGCCAGCACGTGCCCCGTAATATACGACGCCTCGTCTGACGCAAGGAAGCAAACAGCCGACGCCACATCGGCGGGTGTGCCCAGGCGCCGCAGCGGAATCCTCGACGCCCACTCAGTGCGCGCATCCTCTGTCAGCGCGCGTGTCATTTCCGTTTCAATCAGCCCGGGGGCGACGACATTCGCGGTGATGCCGCGCGATGCCACTTCCAGGGCCACCGACTTCACGAACCCAATCAGGCCCGCCTTCGACGCGGCGTAGTTGGCCTGCCCCGCATTGCCGCTTTGCCCGACGACCGAGCTGATGCAGATGACGCGTCCGGCGCGCTGACGAATCATCGGCTTCAGGACGGCCTGCGTCAGCGCGAACGCCGCCGTTAAATTCGTCGCCAGCACCGCGTCCCAGTCGTCGCGCTTCATGCGCAACAGCAACTGGTCGCGCGTGATGCCGGCATTGTTCACCAGCACATCGATCCGCGAATGGCGCTCGAGCACCGACGCGACGACTCGCTCCACCGAGCCGGCATCGGTCACATCCAGCGCGACCGCCTCGGCGCGACCGCCACTCCCCTGAATCTCTTCGGCCACTCCGCGCGCATTCTCTCCGCGCGCCGCAGCGATCACGATCGCGCCCTGGCGGGCCATCTGCTGCGCGATGGCTCGCCCGATCCCACGAGACGCGCCGGTCACGATCGCGACGCGATTCGACAGATCAATCATATGTGACTCAGCTTCCAGCTCCCAGCTTCCAGCTTCCAGCTTCTAGCTCCCAGCTTCCAGCTCCCAGCTCCCAGCTCCCAGTCCCAGCTCCCAGCTCCCAGTCCCAGCTCCCAGCTCTCCGGCTTCGCCTTGAGCCCTGAGCCCTGAGCCCTGAGCCCTGAGCCCTAAGCCCTGTCCGCGGGCAGTTGCGTGAGCGCCGCGTCGAGTCCTTGCTCGTCCTCGATGCTCATGACCTGCACGCTGCGATCGATTTTCTTGATAAGACCCGCCAGCACGGTGCCTGGTCCCAACTCGACGAACGTCGTCGCGCCCTCGGCCACGAGGCGCTTCACGACTTCTTCCCAACGGACCGGCGACGAGACTTGGCGAATCAGGGCCTCGATCGCTGCACGGGCGTCGCGCTTCGGCTCGGCATCGACGTTCGCAATCACCGGGATACGCGGGTTGGATGTGGACAGCGCTTCGAGTTCCGGCGCCAGCCGCTCTTCCGCTGGCTTCATCAGCGCGCAGTGGAATGGTGCGCTGACGGCGAGGGGAATCGCGCGCTTCGCGCCCAGCACTTTCGCGCGTTCGCTGGCCGCCGAGACGGCATCGGCATGTCCTGCGATGACAACCTGCCCCGGAGCATTCAGGTTGGCTGGAGAGACAACACGGCCGCTAAGGGCGGCCATCGTCTCAGTGCACGCACGCGCGACGGCGTCGGCGTCAAGACCGAGGATCGCGGCCATGGCACCCTCGCCGACGGGAACCGCCTCCTGCATGTATCGACCACGCCGGCGAACGATGCGCACGGCGTCCGAAAAGGCGAACGTGCCCGCGGCGACATGGGCGGCGTATTCGCCGAGGCTGTGACCTGCGGCAAATTCAGCCCGGACACCGCGCGATTCGGCCAGACGCAACACCGCAATGCTCATCGCGAGGATCGCCGGCTGCGTGTTCTCGGTCATCTGCAGGACGTCTGCAGGCCCCTCGAAACACATCGCGCTCAACGAATGACCGAGTGCCGCATCCGCCTCGTCGAAGACGTTTCGGCAGATCGGAAACGCCTTCGCGAGCGACTCACCCATGCCGACCTTTTGCGCACCCTGGCCGGGAAACACAAACGCAATCATCGAACGTGCCCCTCGGACGCGGTGGTCGCCACCTGGCGGGACAATTGGGCGATCAGCCCCTGACTGACGAATCGCGCCGCCATCGCCACGCCGTTGCGTACCGCCTTCGCGGATGAACGGCCATGACCAACGACGCAGAGCCCGTTGAGCCCCACGAGCGGTGCGCCTCCATATTCAGCCGAATCCACGCGCTTGCGGAAACGGCGAAATGCCTGACGCGACAGCAGGTATCCCACTCGAGTGCCGAAGGTCGCGGAGAGCTCCTCGTGCAACAGTGTCTGCACGGCATCGACAAGCCCTTCACTGATCTTCAGCGTGACGTTTCCTGTGAAACCGTCGCAGACAATCACGTCAACGTCGCCCGCAAACACGTGCGGACCTTCCACGTTGCCGACGAAATCAATCGGCGCCGCCTTGAGCAACTGATGCGCGTCACGCGTCAACTCGTTCCCCTTGCTCTCCTCTTCTCCGACCGAGAGCAGGCCGACGCGCGGCGCACGGCAGCCGAGCGCCACGCGTGCGTAGGCGACACCCATCATGGCAAACTGCACCAAGTGCTGCGGACGGCACTCCACGGTCGCGCCCGAATCGAGCAGCACCGCCGGCTGGCGCCGTGTCGGAACGATCGTCGCCAGGGCTGGCCGATCCACGCCGGGCAGACGGCCAAACGCGCCAACCGCAGCCATGACCGAGGCGCCAGTATGCCCGGCGCTGAAAAATGCCGCAGCTTCCCCATCGCGGACCGCTTCGGCGGCGAGGCGGACAGACGCGCGCGGTTTGCGCCGCAGCGCAGATGTCGCCGATTCACTCATGCTGATGGATTCGGGTGTATGCAGGGTCCGCAAATCGAGCGCGCCGGCGCCGGGATGCCGCGACAGCTCCCGTTCAATCACGTCGCGATCGCCGACGAGCAGCAATCCAATCTGCAGATGACGCGCGGCGACAAGTGCACCGTCAATGATCGTTCCCGGCCCGTCGTCACCGCCCATCGCGTCGATGGCAATGCGCATGAAAAAAAGCTGCCAGCTTCCAGCTGCCAGCTTCCAGCTCATTGTCACGGTCGCGGCCGCGGCGCTCAGTCAGTCGGAGTGGACTGAGCGGGAAGCTGAAAGCGGGAAGGTGGGAGCTGAATTATGCTTCGTCGACTGGACGAACCTGGCGGCCCTTATAGTAGCCACAGTGCGGACAGACCTGATGCGGCGCTTTTGACTCGCGGCACTGCGGACAGGTGCCAACCGGCACCGGCTTCAGGGCATCATGGGTGCGCCGCTTGGCGGTGCGGGTCTTGGAATGGCGGCGTTTGGGATTCGGCACGACTAGTTCTCCTTCTCTCCGTTCAACAAGGCTTTCAACGGCTCGAGTCGCGGATCGGTCCATCTCGGCTCGCATCCGCACTTCGTCCGGTTCAGATTGGCGCCGCACTCCGGGCACAGCCCGCGGCACGACTCCGCACATAAAGGCTTCATCGGCAATGCGAGCTCAAACTGCTCGCGCAGCATGTCGATGACGTCCAACGACCCCTCGCGATAGAACGCGGTCGTCAGATCGTCTTCGGCAATTTCTCGCTCGGGTTCCCCTTCATTCTCAGCCTGTGGAACATAGCGAAGCTCGAACCGCGCGTCCACCGGCACTTCCATCTCTTCCAGACATCGCCCGCATTCCAGCATCAAGCGCGTGGTCGCGCGGCCCTGGACACGAAAGACACCCGGACCCGCCTTGTCGATGTCCATCGACACATCGACGGGCGTGGCGACACGATACGCTTCGTCCTGCGGGTCGAACGCCGAGGGCTGGAATGTCCGCTCAAAGTGCTCGCGTTGACCGCGGAGCCTGCTGAGATCGAGGAGCATCGGTATATACGCGCTGGCCAAACGAGCCGAGCGAACCCGTAATTATCTCATAATTCGCCTCGAAACCGCGATCCGCGGTGCGCGATCCGCGGTCCGCTGGCGTCGCGGGCGGCTGCAGGATCTGCCCGCTCAAGCCGGAAGCTACAGGTTCGCCCAGGACTTCGGGATGAACAGTTGCTCGTAGAGGCTGACCGCATAGCGGTCGGTCATGCCGGCGAGAAAGTCTTTGGCGGCGACATCGAGTCCTTCCTCCTCAATCGTCCGCCGATCGAGAAACTCGTTCGGCCGTTCGCGGACCTTTTCCCACAAGCCGCCGAGAATGCCGCCCGCCTTCTTGAACTCGGCGGTCGCGATCTCGTTTTCGTAGACGGCGTCGAAGAGAAAGCTGCGTAGGCCAACCGTCGCATCGAGGATCTGCTGGCTCATTCGTATCTCAGTCAATCCACCTTCGAGGCTTTGCATCACAACATCTGTGACCATCCGTCCAATACGCTCGGACGAGCTGGCGCCAAGAACCTCGACCCGGTTGGACGGCAGGTCCTCCTCGCGCAGCAATCCCGCTCGCACCGCATCGTCTATATCGTGATTGACATAAGCAATGATGTCAGCCACGCGTGCGATCTGGCCTTCGATCGTACTGGCGCGATGCTCGGGATCGGCCCCGACCGGCATGCCGCTCTTCCCTTTCGAGTGGCGTGCAATGCCATCTCGAACTTCCCACGTGAGATTCAGCCCCGTGCGATCGTTCTCGAGGACGTCCACAATGCGCAGGCTCTGTTCGTAATGATTGAACCCGCCCGGTATGAGGTCGCTGAGCACACGTTCCCCGGCATGGCCAAACGGCGTGTGGCCGAGATCGTGGCCGAGCGCGATCGCTTCGGTAAGTTCTTCATTGAGACGCAGGACCTTCGCGATGCTGCGCGCGATCTGCGACACCTCGAGGGTGTGCGTGAGCCGCGTGCGGTAATGATCGCCCGTCGGGGCGAAGAACACCTGCGTCTTGTGCTTCAGGCGTCTGAACGCCTTGCAATGGATCACACGGTCGCGATCGCGCTGAAACGCCGGCCGGATCGGGTCTTCCGGTTCCGGCCGCAGCCGCCCGCGCGTGTCCCCGCTCTTCGCGGCCTGCGGGGCGAGGATCTGCCGCTCGCGTTCCTCTAACTGCTCACGGATGTTAGTCAACGTTCGATCTCTCGTCGGGCGTCATTCACTGTCACGCTGCATTCATACCAAAAGCTAAAACAGGAGAAACGGGAGAAACGGGAGAAACGGGAGAAACGGGAGAAACGGGAGACAACACTTTCTTTCTTGTCCCGATATCAACGACTGGGTTCTCTCCCACTATCCGCACTGTCACGCTGCATTCGTACCCAAGACCGAACAGGAGGACGGGAGAAAACGGAGGATCTCATTTTTCTACTCTCGCAGAGCACGCGGTTCTACGCAGCGGAATTTACCGTCTGTGGCCCATCGCCGAGGACCGGCCGTCGGCCGGTCAACACCGGGAGATGAGATCCTCAGATACAAGCGGTTCGCGATTTTAGACCGTTTGCATCTGAGGATCTCATCTCCTGGTGCCGCACTCCGTGCGGCTCGGCGATGCGCGAACGATCCACTCTTCCGGGGTTGGTCGGCGCTCTAAAATCACTACTCCTCTTTTGTCTCCCGTTTCTCCAGTTTCTCCTGTTGTTCTTTGGCAGTGAGGATCGCCGAAAGAAAGCTCGTTCCATGCTTCAAGGGCCCGACACCGAACACTTCGGCTATGCTCTGACCGAGATCTGAGAATGTCTGCCGCGTGCCGATGTCGACACCGGGCCTGACCGCTTTCCCCGTCAGGAAGACCGGCACGTACTCGCGGGCGTGGTCGGTACTCGGCGTGGTCGGATCGTTGCCGTGGTCCGCCGTGACGACAAGCAGATCACTTCGCCGCAGCGCGGACAGCACGTCGTTCAGACGCGCGTCCATACGTTCCAGGTTGGCCGCGTAGCCGGCCACATCGTTGCGGTGGCCGTACACGGTGTCGAAGTCCACGAGGTTGGCAAAGATCAACCCTCGATCGGTCGCCGACATCGCTCGCAGCACTTCGTCGACGCCGTGGTCGTCGCTGGACGTGTGGGTCGCTGATGTAATTCCGCGTGCGGCAAACAGATCCTCGACCTTGCCGATAGCGATCACCGGCAACGCGGCCGCTTTCAGCCGATCGAGCAGCGTCTCTGACGGCGGCGTCAGCGCAAAGTCGCGACGATTGGCGGTGCGCCGAAATGCGCCGGGAGAGCCGATGAACGGCCGCGCGATGACGCGTCCAATGCCCATGCCCTTCCCCGCGAGTTCGTACGCGATCTCGCACCACCGATAAAGTTCAGTGACCGACACGACGTCTTCGTGCGCGGCGATCTGGAACACGCTGTCGGCCGACGTGTAGACGATCGGCTTTCCGGTGTCGACATGCTCGACGCCGAGTTCCTCGATGATCGCCGTGCCGCTGGCGGCCTTGTTGCCGAGCGTGCCGCGACCGATCCGCCGTTCGAACTCGCCCATCAGCTCTCGCGGGAATCCATTTGGGAACACTGGAAACGCGCGCTCCAGGACCAGGCCCATTAACTCCCAGTGCCCCGTTACCGAGTCCTTGCCAGGAGAGGCCTCGGCCATCCGGCCAAACGCTCCGATCGGTTCCGGCTCGTCCGGCCGACGGCTCACCGTCGAGACGCGTGTCAGACCGAGCCGGCGAAGATTCGGCACGGCAAGCGGAATACGGCGGGAAATATTGCCGAGCGTGTCGCTCCCGCTGTCGCCGTAATCGCGCGCATCGGGCAACTCGCCGCATCCGACGCTGTCGAAGACGATCAGGATGACGCGGTCGAGATCCGCCGGCGCGTTCAATCAGGCTTCGTGCGAGGAGTAGTAGTTGCTCATCGGCCGCGGCGATCGAATCGCCGCGATGGCGTGCTTGAAGATCATGTGGTCGGCACCGCTGTGCTCGACGATGACCGCGAAGCGATCGAAATTCTTGACGCGCCCTTCGAGGTCGGTGCCGTCCATCAACCGGATGTGCACGGGCAGCTTTTCGCGCCGCGCGTAGTTCAGGAACACATCCTGGATGTTCGGTTGTGCGGAGGCGGGTTTGGACTCACGAGTAGTCGGCATCGCGGCAGATCTCCTGAGCCGCGAGGGTGCGAACGACCTCCTCCTGTGTCGACTCGCGTTCGCCAGCGGCGTGAATCCACTGTAGATTAGGCTCTTTCCTGAACCAGATCAACTGGCGTCGCGAGTACTTCCGGTTCTCGCGGGTGATGAGCTCCCGCGTGGACGGTTCGTCACGCGCGCCGTGCAGATGCTCGAGCGCCTGACGGTAAACAAGCCCGGTAAAGGGATGGGCTGTTTCAGGCACCCCGGACGCGAGAATGCTGCGAATCTCGTCGAGCAGCCCCTGACGGAACTGCGCATCGACCCGCGCCGCCACGCGCGCAGCGGTCAACTCCGGGTCGATCTGCAAAGCAAACGCGACGACCTCGTAATCGGCGATCGGTGACTGTGTGTCGCTGAAATGCGCCGTCAAGGGACGGCCGGTCAGGAAATACACTTCGAGCGCACGCACCAGACGCTTCCGATCGCGCGCGTGAATCCGGACAGCCGATTCCCGATCGACGCGGCCAAGCAGCGTGTGAAGCCGTTCGGTTCCCTTGCGATCGGCAATTCTTTCGAGTCGATCGCGAAGCGACGCGTCGCGCGACGGTCCGGGAAAGAACCCGCGCGTCAACGCCCGATAGTAGAGTCCCGTTCCACCGACAAGAATCGGAAGCTTTCCGCGCGCCGTGATGTCTCGAATCACCGCGCCCGCTTCACGAGCGTAGCGGGCGGCGGAGTACTCTTCCGTCGGATCGGCAACATCGACGAGATGGTGAGGAATTCCTTGCTGCTGGCTGACCGGGACCTTGTCAGTACCGATGTCGAACCGTCGATACACGGCAGTCGAATCGCAGCTGACCACCTCGCCGTTGAACCGCCGTGCGAGTGCAATGCCCAATGCGCTCTTGCCGGTTGCCGTCGGACCGACAATCGCGACGAGGCGCGGGCGCGCCATCTAGCGTCCCGCGAGTGCCCGGGCGAATGCCAGCGCGACAAGCACGGCGAGCATCAACAGCAAACCGACCTGCTGCGTTCGCGTCGGAGTGATCATGATCCTGCGGGATTCTCGTTATAGAAGAATGTGACCGTCATGACCAGATGGTCGTCCGGGTACTCCGGCGGCAGTGGATCCACCGGACTGGAAGATGCCAGTGCGCCGAACGACGAATTGTTGAACGACTCCACCCCCGAAGGACCGATGACCCTCAGATCCGTAATCCGTCCGTCCTTCCAGATGGTGCACGTGATGACCACATGCCCACGCTGGAACATGGCGGCGGTCGGGATCATCCAGTGGCGCTCGACTGTTGCCTTGAACCGCCGAAGCCACGACCCGAAATCGACGCCTTTGGTGTCGAACTGGAACGTCTTCGAAAAGTTCTGGCCCGAGTCTCCTTCCAGATTGACGTATTGACCGCGCGCCTGCGATTTCTGAATGTTTCGGATAGCGTCCGCGATGACTCCGACAGCCGGTCCACGCGGGTCCGCCGTCTTCGGCTCGACTCCCGTTGGCGACTCCGGCAGCGACATGGACGGACGCTGCGCCTCAGCGGCCGGCTGCGACGACGGGGTCTCGGTCATCTGTGGCTTTTGCGCAGGGGCGCCGTCGGTTGGGTCAAATGTGTTGCCGCGCGAAAAAGGCTTGTTGTTCGTGGGATTCCGCGCGCGTTCCGATTGCGCCGCCTTTCGATCGACATCCGACAGGTCCGCGCGTGGTGGCGGCTTTTGCGGCATCTCCGCCCGCGGTTGCACGAAGACAAAGCGCGCATTGTCGCGTTGGCGTTCCCGCTGTTGTTCGGCGAGTTTCGCGATCTCCTGCTGTCGTTCAGCCTCCCATGCCTGCACAAACGGCAGGTGCGGCCAGACCAGGAGCACGATCACGATTGAGAGATAGAAAACGAGCGTGAGGAGACCGACTTCGAGGCGCGTCAGCGACCGAGGCAGCGTCGGTGTATCGGGACGATAGTCCTCGAAGTTGAAGTACATCAGGGATTTATCGATTATAGCAACGATCGGAACCGGTTTCGGCTCCTAGAAGCCGGCGGGCGGAGACCCCCTACAATCGACTCCGCTCGGCAACAAAGAGATAGACGATGCCGAAGGTGAGCGGGACGGTGCGGACCTGTGAAAAACCTGTGGCAGCGAGGGTTCGGGCAAATTCCGAGGGTGGCGGAAAGGTTCCAACTGAGGCAGGCAGGTACGAGTAGGCGCTCTGGTGTTTCGACACCATGCGGCCGATGAGTGGGAGAACGTAGCGGAAGTACCACGAGTAGAGCGTCCGAACACCGGGAATTCGCGGCTGACCGAACTCGAGAATTGCAAGGCGGCCGCCGGGCCGGATGACCCGCGCCAACTCTGCCAGGGCACGTTCGGGCACGGCGACGTTCCGGATCCCGAAACCAATCGTCGCGCCGTCACAGGAACCATCCGGGAGCGGTATCGACGCGGCGTCACCTCGCACCAGTCGAATTTTTCGCTCCAGAGACGCGGCGTTCACCTTCACACGCGCCAGGCGCAACATCTCCCCTGCGAAGTCCACCCCGACCACCGTCGCGCCCGTGACACGATGCACGATGGCCATTGCGAGATCGCCGGTCCCGGTACACAAATCGAGCACGCGTGCGCCAGGCGACAGTGAGAGCGCATCCACTGCGCGATCGCGCCATCCTCGATCCATTCCCGCGCTGAGGACGTGATTGAGCAGATCGTAGCGGGGCGCGATCGCATCGAACATGTTCGCGATCCGTGCGGGGCTTTTGTCTAGCACGCTACCCTTTCCACGCGGGATAGAGCTCGTGCTGGAAACCAAGAGCACTGAGAATCTTGCCGGCCATGAAGTCGGCGAGATCGTCGAGCGTCTGCGGCATCTGATAGAAGGCTGGCATCGCCGGCATCACCATCGCGCCGGCTTCTGCACATAGCACCATGTTCTTGAGCTGCGGCAGGCTCATCGGCGTTTCTCGAGGGACGACGATGAGCGTGCGGCGCTCCTTCAACATCACGTCAGCGGCGCGTTCGACGAGATTGCGAGAGAGTCCGTTGGCGATGCCGGCAAGCGTTTTCATCGAGCACGGCACCACCACCATCCCCTCGCAGCCCTGACTGCCGCTCGCGATCCGCGCGCCGAGATCCTTGTTGCTGTAGAGCGATGTCGAACCCTGACGCACATCGCCGCCGTACTTGCCCACGAGATAGTCGGTGAGCCGATCGACGGAGGCCGCCTCGCCAAGTTCGTCGCGGAGTAGACGGCGACCGTAGTCGGAGATGACCAGCTCCACATGGCAGCCGCGCTCGAGCAACGCCGCCAATGTGCGCACGGCATACACCGCGCCACTGGCGCCGGTGATGGCAACCGCGAACGAACGTCGTGAGGAGCGCTCGTTAGTGGACATAAATGGCAACAGCTGTTGATGCCAGGTAGAGCAGACCTACATATCCGTTCAAATCAAAGGCTCGCTTCACCTGCGAGAGATCGTCGGCGCTCACCAGCGACTGTTCGTACACGAGCAGCACGGCAACTCCTGCGACGCCGGCAAGATAGATTCCCCCGAGGTGCGCGATTGGACCAAGCGCAGCGAGGCACACGACCGTGATCACATGCATCGCGCGCGAGATGGCCAGCGAATGCGGCACACCGAAGTGAACCGGAATCGACCTCAGACCATACGCGCGGTCGAAATCGAGATCCTGGCAGGCATAGAGCACATCGAATCCGCCTACCCACGTGCCGATCGCCAAGGCCAGTAGCCACGGTTCGATTCCGCCACGTCCGCCAGCCGCCAGCCATCCCCCGACCGGAGCCACGGCCATTGCGAGACCAAGAAAGAGCTGCGTGTAGGTCGTGAACCGTTTCGCCAGCGAGTACCAAAACACGATGCCGAGCGCCACCGGCGATAACACGAGGCACACAGGCCCGAGCATCCAGGCAGCGACGACGAACAGCACGGACGACACGATGACAAACACGCGCGCTTCAAAGACGGTCATGGCGCCGCGCGGCAGCTCGCGCATCGCGGTGCGCGGATTCAGCGCGTCATGCGACGCGTCGGCGACCCGGTTGAACCCCATCGCGGCGCTGCGCGCGGTGACCATCGCCACGACAATCCACACGAATCGTCCGGCAATCGTCCGCGGCGTCCAGTCGTTCAGGCGATGGAGCGCGAGGAGCGCCCCGGTCAGCGCAAACGGCAGCGCAAAGACCGAGTGGCTGAAGCGCACGAATGAAGCGTAGGTGCGAAACCGGTTCACGTTGTTAACTTAAGCCTTGAGCCCTGAGCCCTGAGCCCTGAGCCCTGAGCCTTGAGCCTTGAGCCCTGAGCCCTGAGCCCTGAGCCTTCACCGAGCATCGAGCCACTCAATTGCACCGGGCTCGACCCCACCAACGAGATATTGTTCCACATCGCCGACACCGCGCGGGACGCGGACCGCGATCAGGGCGGCGCGTTTGCCTGCTTCGAT
>Ga0222622_10000113_pt1 | contig 27110 bp, 24 predicted proteins | sample PLM2_5_b1metaG_FD_177335 | JGI IMG/M metagenome (GOLD analysis project Ga0222622, IMG submission 177335) | Groundwater sediment microbial communities from an aquifer in East River, Colorado, USA - PLM2_5_b1 | ecosystem: Environmental > Terrestrial > Soil > Riparian zone | place: USA: East...
TTTGTACAGGCCCGGATCGAGGTTGAGCAACTTCGCCGCGAGGTCGAAGCGCTCCATCATCGATTCGAACGGATTCTCCTCCGCCAGGAATGTGTCTTTGTCCGGGCGGATGATTGCGGGCTGGCTCATAGGGGTCGTCGTAGGATTCCTTCCAAGGCGCGCTCGACGGCTTCGCCGTTCAGTTCCCAATGCAATCGCAAGACGGCGACCAGGGGCTCGAGAACATCGGCGGGCCAGCGGTCGCGCAGCTTCACTGCGTCCTTTTCGGTGACTACAACATAATCGGCCCCTCGGGCGGCCTGCGCGAGGTCTGCCACGTCGGCCGGCGGATAGGGGTGATGGTCTTGATACGCCAAGAGTTGCACGATCGCGCCGGAGGCGCGGACCTGGACCGCGAAGCTGGTGGGGTCGGCGATCCCCGCCGCCACGATGACCCGCTTCCCGGCCAGGTCAGCAGCTTTCGCCTGCCGGCGCGTGCGCAGTCCTTCGAAGCCCTGCAACGCCAGATGCACGACGGCCACGGGAATCTTGGGCCAGCGCGCCGCGAGCTGCTGCGCGAGGCGGCGCGCCTCGTACGCGGGAGCCCGACGGCGCGTGACGACGATCAGGTCCGCCCGGTCCAGCGCCCCCCACCCCTCGCGCCACGGTCCCGCAGGGAGGGGCCACCGCGCCGCGCGGGCGTTTTCGGTGTTGAGGAGCGCCACGTTCAAGTCCCGCGCGACGTCGAGCCGCTGATACGCGTCGTCCAGGACCAGCACCTGGGCCCCGGCCGCGCGGGCGCGCTCCGCTCCGGCGGCACGGTCGGGATTCGGGACGACGATCGCGCCGGGCACGAGGCGCTCGTGCACCCGATGCTCGTCGCCCCCGTAGCCGCGCAACAGGATCCCCGGCCGCGTGCCGCGCTGTGAGTAGAATCCGGCCACCCAGGCGGCCACCGGCGTTTTCCCCGCCCCGCCCACCGCCAGGTTGCCGATGGCGACCGCCGGCAGCGGCAACTTTTTGGTCCTGAGCCACCCCCGCCGATACGCCCCAACTCGCGCGATCATCACGCCGCGATAGAGCAGCGCCGCTGGCACGAGGAGCGCGCGGGCGACCTTGGCCAGGAAGTTGTGGCTCCACCACAACCAGTGAGCCACGCGGGGACGCAGGTGGCGGAGGTTCACGCGGCGTGCGTCACTTCCTGCAGCGCGCGGCCCACCGCCTCCATGGCTCCGCGCAGCCCCTCCTTGCCCGGGGCCACCTCGATGGGAGCGCCGTACACGATGTCGAGGCGCGCGAACGGCTTGGGGATGCACATGCGATCCCACGATCCCAGCCACCACGCCGACGACGGCCGCGCGCCGAGCGGCAGCAGCGCGGCGCCGGCGTGCTGCGCCGCGGCGACCGCGCCGGGCTGCACCTGTTCGGCGGGCCCGCGCGGACCGTCGGGTGTGATCGCGACCTCCGCGCCCCCCTGCAGCGCGCGCACGACGCCCAACAGCCCGACATCGCCGCCGCGCTTGGTGGACCCGCGTACCGAGCGGTAGCCCCATCGCTCGCCCAGGTTCGCGAGGTGTTGGCCGTCGCGATGACGGCTGATGAGCAAGACGATCCCCTCGTTGCGATGGTGATAGAGGAGCGGGAGGATGCGGCTGTGCCACAGCACGAACACGAACGGCCGGCGCGCGTCACGCAAGCGCTGGAGGTGCTCGTGTCCTCGGACGCGAATGCGCCACGTCGCCGCGAGTGCGCGCACCAGGTACGGTCCGATCGCCGCGGCGATCGGCTCGGCCCACCGCAGCTTCATCCGAGCAGCTCGGCCGCGATGCCGGCAACGCGGTCGGCGGCTCCCGGGGCTCCGAGACGCTCGCGCACCAGAGCCAGTCCCTCGCGTTGCCGTACTGTGTCCGCGTGCTTGGGGTCGAGGAGCGGCAGCACCGCGTCGGCGAGGGCACCAGGCGTCGCGCGCCGTTGCAGCAGCTCGGGCGCGACCGCGTATCCGGCGACGAGATTGACGAGGCCCACCCACGGCACCCGCAGCACGCGGAACGCGATGAACGACGACACCGGGTGCAGCCGGTAGGTGATCACCATCGGCACGTCCGCCATAGCCGCCTCGAGCGTCGTCGTGCCCGACTTGCAAATGCCCGCATCGGCCGCGGCGAAGACCAGGAGCGGGTCTCCGGTGTGTACGTTGATCGCGCCGGGCTCGGGATAGCTCGCGCCGGGCGCGCCGGCGACGACGATCTGCGCGTCGGGCCGGGCCTGGGCGACGCGCTTGGCCGCGGCGCGGAAGATGTCCCAGTGGCGCGCGACCTCCTGGCGGCGGCTCCCCGGAAAGAGCCCGAGCGTCGGTCGCGCTGGATCGAGGCGAAGGGCGCGGCGCGCCTCGGTGCGCGCCGGCGGCGCTGGGCGATCCTTGAGGGGATGGCCGACGAATGTCGTGGGGATCCCCCGCTCCTGAAAGAAGGTCTCTTCGAAGGGCAAGATCACCGCGAGGCGCTTCACCGCGGCCAACTTGCGGACACGCCCAACGCCCCAGGCCCACATTTGTGGCGCGATGTAGTACAGCACCGGGATCCCGGCGTGCGCGGCGGCAGCCGCGGCGCGCAGGTGGTACCCGGGATAGTCCACCAGGATGACGAGGTCGTAGCGTTTGGCCTGGAAGGCCTTCCGCACGCGGCCGAGCAGGCGGTAATGCGCGGGAATCTTGGCCAGGGCTTCGACGAAGCCGACGACGGAGAACGACTCCATGCGGTCGAGCACCTTCGCGCCGGCCCGCTCGAGCAGGGGGCCGCCGAACGCCTCCAGCTCGACCCCCGGGAGGCGGCGGCGGAGGGCGGCGGCGACCGTGGCGGCGTGCGCGTCCCCCGACGGTTCGCCCGCCGAGATGTAGATGCGCGGCGCGCGGCTCACGGCCGCGCGGCGGCGAGCGGCGAAGCCTGAATAGCGTCGGCGACGCGGTAGGCGAGCGCGAGGGCCTGGCGCCCCGCGGCACCGGTGACCACGACGTCGCCGTCGCCCCGCACCGCGCGCAGGAAGCTCTCCAGCTCGAGCTTCAGGGGCTCGGCTTCGGGGGCGACGAGGGCGACGTGCTCCACGATGTCTTCCAGGCGCGTCGCGCCGAATGCCTGCCACCCGGGCTTCAAGCGGTAGAAGTGCCCGCTACCCTGCGCCAGGTCGAGCGAGAAGTAGCCCGTCGGCTGGAAGATGCGGAGCTTGCGGGTCCGCTCCCGCGACACGCGGCTCGCGGTGATCACCGCGACCGCCCCGTTGCCGAACTCGACCCGCGCGTTCACGATGTCCACGTGCGGCGTGAGGACCGGCACGCCGGTCGCCCGGACTTCCGTCACCTCCGCGCGGATCAGCTCGAGTACCAGATCCAAGTCGTGGATCATCAGGTCCAGGATCACGGCGACGTCGGTGCCGCGGGGCTGGAACGGGGCGAGCCGTTCCGTCTGCAGGAAGCGCGGCTCCTCGAGGTAGGGAGCGGCGGCCCGCACGGCACGGTTGAAGCGCTCCACGTGCCCCACCTGCAGCGCGACACCGCGCTCTTCGGCGGTCCGCACCAGTTGTTCGGCCCCGGCGAGGCTATCGGCGAGCGGCTTCTCGATGAGCGCGGGGAGGCCGCGGTTCAGCACGGCCAGCCCGACGTCCACGTGTGCCGTCGTCGGCACGACCACGGTTGCCGCTTCGACCTTGTCGAGCAGCGCGTCGAGGGATGGGTGCGCGACGGTCCCCAGCTCCTGGGCCACGTGCGCGGCGCGGGCGGGATTGACGTCGTAGATCCCCACGAGATCCGCGCCGTCGATCGTCTTGAGGAGCCGCGCGTGGTGGAACCCCAACACGCCCGTCCCCACGACCCCGACGCGAATGCGGCGGGGCGAGGTCACACCATGACCCCGCGCTGCGAGGCCTCGATGAACTTGAGGAAGGTCTCGACCTCGGCGACCGGGGGCAGCTCGGCCCGCACCCGGGCGATTCCCTGGCTCACGGTGAGATCGGAGTTGAAGAGCAAGCGGTAGGCGCGCTTCAGCCCGAGCTTCACCTCGGAGGAGAAGCCGGCGCGCTGTAAGCCGACGGAATTCAGGCCGTACAAGTGAACCGGGTTCCCGACCGCTTTGGTATAGGGCGGCACGTCCTGGTTCACCCGCGACCCTCCGCCGACGAAGGAGTAGGTCCCGATGCGCACGAACTGATGGATGGGCGTAAGACCGCTGATGATCGCCCGATCATCCACCGTGACGTGCCCCGCCATCTGCACGGCGTTGGCGATGATCACGTCGTTGCCGATCACGCAGTCGTGGGCGACGTGGACGTAGGTCATGAGGAAACAGCGCTCGCCCACGGTGGTCTTGCCGGTCGCCGTCGTGCCGCGGTTGATCGTGCAGTACTCGCGGATGATCGTCCCGTCGCCGATCTCGACCCAGGTCTCGTCGCCCTTGAACTTGAGATCCTGGGGATCGTTACCGATCACCGTCCCGTACCCGATCTTGACGCCTTCGCCCACCCGCGTGTTGCGCTCGATGACGGCGTGCGCGGCCAGCGAGGACCGTGGCCCCACCGTGACATGCGGACCGACGATCGCATACGGTCCTACCGACACGTCACCGGCGAGCTGCGCCGTCGGGTCGATCAGCGCGGTCCGGTGAATCACCGGTCGACTACCATGGCCATCATTTCCGCCTCCGCCACGACCTGCCCGTCGACGTACCCGGCGCCCTTCATCTTGCAGGTCTTGCCGCGGAACTGCAGCATCTCGAGCTCGAAGCGAATCTGGTCGCCCGGAACGACGGGCCGGCGGAATTTCACGTTGTCGAGGGACATGAAGTAGACGACCTTGTTGTCGACGTTCTGTCCCTCGAAGTGGCTCATCAGCAACATCCCGCCCACCTGCGCCATCGCTTCGATGATCAGCACGCCCGGCATGATCGGATGGCCCGGGAAATGCCCCTGAAAGAACGGCTCGTTGATCGTGACGTTCTTGAGGCCGACGATCCGTTTGTTGTCTTCCACCTCGAGGATCCGGTCCACGAGGAGGAAGGGGTAGCGGTGCGGCAGATAGTTCATGATGCGGCTGATATCCATGACCGGCTCGCCCCCCCCGGTGCGCTTCCCTGCCCGGGCCAGGGCCCGGGCCAGTGCGACGTTGCCGCCGTGACTCGGCCGCGTAGCGACGACGTGGGCGCGGATCCGCGCCCCCGTCAGCGCCAGATCACCCACGATGTCGGCCGCCTTGTGGCGCACGAACTCGTCGGGCCAGCGTAGCGTACCGCCGTTCGCGATGCCCCGCTCGTCCAGCACGATCGCGTTGTCGGCCGAGGCGCCCTTGATCAATCCCTTGGCCTGCAGCTGCGCCACTTCACTCGTGAACCCGAACGTCCGCGCCGGCGCCAACTCCGCGGCGAACGCCGCGGCCGTCAGGTCGTATGTGCCGGTCTGCCGCCCGATGAGCGGGTGCGGCCACTCGATCGTGACTGTTAGTCGCAGAGCCTTGGCCGGGGCCACGATGTACGCCGAGTCGCCTTCGGTCACGGTAAACGGCGCCTGCACGGTCAACACGAGCGGCTCGCCCCCGATGTCGGTCGGCCCCGCCTTCGCTAACGCCTCGAAGTACGGCAGCACGCTGCCGTCCAAGATCGGCGGCTCGGGGCCGCTCAGCTCGATCGTCAGGTCGTCGATCTGGTGAGCCGCGACGGCGGCGAGCAGGTGCTCGACGGTGTGGATCGTCGCCTCGCCCCGGCCGATCGCCGTGCGGCGCTCCACCGCCTCGACTTCCGTCAGTCGCGCCGCCACCTCGGGCGTCCCGCCGAGATCGGTGCGACGGAACACGATCCCCCGTCCCGCCTTGGCCGGGAGAAAGGTGGCCTCGGTCGCGGCGCCGGTATGCAATCCGGTGCCCCGCACCACGGCTTTGTTGGTAATCGAGCGTCTAGCGATCGGTGCCATGCTTGGCTTCCACCAGGTCCTCGAGTTCGTCCACGATCGCCATCAGTCGGTACAAGGCCACCTGCGCGCGCAAGAATTCGCGGTGCGAGCGCGCCGGATATCCGGACACGGTGATGCCGGGCGCGATATCGGAGATGACTCCCGACTGCACGAGCAGTCGCGACCCCCGCCCGATGGTGATGTGATCGCCGATCCCCGACTGCCCCGCGATGATGGCCTCATCCTCCACCTGCACGCTGCCGGCGATCCCCGCTTCCGCCATGATCAGGCACCGCGCGCCGATGCGGACGTTGTGCGCGATGTGGACCAGGTTGTCGATCTTCGTTCCGGTCCCGACGACCGTGTCGTCGACGCTCCCGCGGTCGATGCAGGTGTTCGCCCCGATCTCGACGTCGTCGCCGATCAAGCAGCGGCCGACATGCGGGATCTTGCGGTGCGCCGCGCCCCCCTTCCCGGGGACGTATCCAAACCCGTCGCTGCCGAGGACCGCGCCCGCGTGCACGATGACGCGCTTGCCGAGCGCCGTCCCCGCGTAGCACGTAACACCGGGGTAGAGCAGCGTCTCGTCGCCGACGGCCACGCCGTCGCCCAGCACGCACCCGGCGCCGATGCGGACGCCTTTCCCAAGCTGCACGCCGGCGCCGATAACCGCATGCGCTCCGATCTCGACCGGGTCTTGCCACACCGCGCCGCGGCCCACCACCGCGGTCGGGTGCACGCCCGGTTCCCACACCGCCTGGGGGTACAGGACCGGCAGCACGACGAGCAGCGCGGCGTGCGGGTCCGGCACGACGACGCGAGTCGCGCACCCGCCTTCTGCGTCGGCGAACTCCGGCTTCACGAGCGCGACTGACGCGCTAGTACGTTGAAAGTACGGGAGATAGCGAGACGAGGCAAGAAACGACAGGTCGCCGGGACCGGCCCGCTCGAGCGGGGCGATCCCGGCGACCGTTACCTCCCCGGGGCCGACGAGTCGACCGCCGGTGAGCGCCGCGATCTCGCTCGCGGGAATCGGCCGCGTCCCCGCCGAATTCACGGAAGCGGCGCGACTAGTGGGCCTGCTGGAGGCGTTGCAACACCCTGGCCGTAATGTTCAGCGCCGGATCGGCCGCTACGATGATGCCTCCCGGCGCGTCGGCGTCGAGGATCAGCGAATAGTTCAGCTCGGCGCGAATGCCCTGGATGACGCTGTTGACCCGCGACTGGATCGGTTGCAGCAGGTCCTGCTCCCGTTGGCGCGCCCGATCCTGCAGCTCATTGGTGCGCTGCTCCAGGCGCGTCTGCATGCCTTGCAGCTCGCGCTGCTTCGTCTGGCGCGCGGCCGGGGAAAGCGCGATCGACTGCTGGTCGAACGCCTGCACCGCGGAATCGAGCGACGCCTGGAGCTTCTGGACCTCCGTCCGGAAGCCGTCGACCTCCTTCAGATACGTCGACTCGGCGGCCGCGTAGCCGGGCGTGCGCTGCAGGACTTCCCGCGAGTTAATGAAAGCAATTTTCACCGGTCCGGCCGGCGCCGGCGCGGGGGCTTGAGCCGACGCGACCGTGGGCACCGCGGCCAACGCGGCGAGACACACGAGAACGAAACGCGACATAACGCGAGAACTCCCGTCGAGAACGTGGATCTGCGGTTAGAAGAAGTTGCCGAGCTTGAAGTGCAGTTTCCAGCCTGGTGCCGGCTGGCCGAATCGGTCTTTGCGGTCGAAACCGTAGGCATAGTCGAGGCCGATGGGACCGAGCGGCGAGACGATCGCCACGCCCACGCCGGCGCCGCGGAACAGCCGGGTTGGGTTGTACTCGGCAGGGCGACGCCACACGTTGCCGGCGTCGAAGAAAGTCGAGACGTACAGCATCTGCGAGACGCGCACGCCCAGCTCGCCGGTCATCGTGAAGAACGCTTTGCCGAACGCGGTGGGACTCGCCCCCTGCCCGCTGGCGTTGGGATCGTACCCACCGGGCGTGATGGACGCCTCGTCGTAGCCGCGCAGCGGAATGAAGAACTGCGTGCCTCCCAGCGTGAACAGCTGATCGAAGAACGGCGAGCTGCCGAACACGAAGCCCGACCGGGTCGAGAGGCCGAGCACGAACTTGACCTGCGACCCGCTGCCGGCGCCGCCCAGCTGTCCGAGGGGCGCGTAGAAGCGGCCCTCGAGATCGACGCGTTGGAAGTTGCCCTTGCCGCCCAGCGGGCCACCGCTCGTGGAGAAGCCGGCCTGCACCATCGTGCCGCCGGTCGCGAATGGCAGGTCGATCCGCGTGTCGCGCATCAGCGACGCGCCCAAGGTCGAGCGCACGCACGCATTGCAGCTGTAGACGCTGGAGAACGCCTGGTTCGCCGATGACCCCGTAAAGGTCTGTTGATCGATGTTGTACGACAGGAACAGGCGCGAGTAGTTGTCGCCGAACACCGGGAACCCGAACTGCAATCCCGCGCCCTGGCGCCTGAGCCGCCCCAGATTCGCGATCGTATACCGCACCCGCGTGTTGTGCACACTGACGGTGCCCGAGATCCGGGACTCGCGAATCGCCGGGTCGGTGAACGACACGTCGAAGTCGTTGATGTTCTTCCCGAACTGCCACTGGAACTTGCCGCGCTTCCCCTGGCCGAAGAGGTTCGGCTCGTCGAGGCCGAGGAAGCCGCCCACGCCGGTCCCCTGGCCCACCGACGCGCCGAAGTTCACGTTGCCCGTGCGCTTCTCCGTGACCCGGAAGATCACGTCGATGTCGCCCTGGTCGTTGGCGGGACGCGTGTCGGGGAACGGCAGTGGCTGATTGAAGAAGCCGAGGTTCGAGACGCGCTGGTATGACGCGAGCAGCGCGTCCTGCCGGAACACGTCACCCGGGATGAGGACGATCGCCTCGCGGATGACGCGCTCATGCGTGACGTCATTGCCGCGGATTTCCACCCGGTTGACGATCGCCGGCTGCCCCTCCGTGATCACCCAGCGGAGGTCCACGACCGGCTTCCCATCGGGGGCCGTGCGCCGCAGCACGTCCGGTCGGACCTGCACGTAGATGTAGCCGTTGTTGTAGTACAGCGTCTGGAGCTTGCGGGTCGCGTCCTGCCACTTCTGCTGGTCGAAGTACGCGACCGGCTGCCGCTTCCCGATCCCGAGGAATCCGGTGCGCTCCTGTTGCGCAAACGGATAGAACGGCTGGAGCTCCTCGCTCGAAAAGCGCCGGCTGCCGACGATCTCGAACGTGCCGACCCGGTAGGGTTCGCCTTCACTCAAGCGCAACACCAACGTGGCCTTGCCGCTCGTCTCATCGATGATCAGGGTGTCGCCCAGCACCTGGAAGTCCACGTACCCGCGCGCGCCGTAGAACTCGGGGAGCCGCTCCCGCATGTCGGCGGCGAGTTTCTCGTCGTCGTACTCGCCCGAGCGGAACCACCAGAAGCCCTCGGGCCGGGTTTTCATGTTCTCCAGGATCTGTTTGTCGCTGAAGTGCGTGTTGCCCTCGATGTGGATCTTCGCGATCGCGACGCGGCGCCCTTCCTCCACGTCGAAGACGACGCGCACGGCCGTGGAGTCGTTTTCGTAGACGAACAGCGGCCGCGCGTGGGCGAGGTAGAACCCCTGGGCGCGATACAGCGAATCGATGCGCGCCCGCGAGTGCTCCACCGCCGCCGGATCGATCGCCCGGCCTTCCGTGAGCTGCACCTTGTCGCGCACCGAGCGTTCGCTCAGCCGTTGCACGCCGCGGATCGCCCATTTCACGAGGGTGGGCCGCTCCCGCACGCGAATCAGGACGACGTTCTTGCCTCCCGTCGTGCGCGTCTGTTCCACGCGGACGTCGTCGTACTGGCCCGTCCCGTAGAGCGCCAGAATCGCGCGCTGCACGTCCTTGTAGGTGAGCGATCGTCCGGGCAGCAAGCCACTCGTCTGGAGGACGGTGACCGTCGTGGTGCGCCGGGCGCCTTGCACGGCGATGGAGTCGGCGGTGAGGACCGGCGGGGGCTCGCCCTGCGCGCCGCACGGGCGCGGGGCGAGCACGGCGAGACTCAGGACAAGGACGGGGGCAAAGCGGAGTGTCACGCCTTCAAGCCGGAGAGTGCCTTGAACGCCAGGCGCTCTTTGTCGGGCGCGACATCCACCTCGATCTCGTCGCCGCGCGCGAATTCGCCGACCAGAATCTTCTCCGAGAGCGGATCCTCGACGTACTTCTGGATGGCGCGCTTCAAGGGCCGCGCGCCATAGTGCTCGTCGTAGCCGTGATCCACGAGGAAGTTGCCCGCTGCCGGCGTGAGCCGCAGGGTCAGCTCCTCTTCGCCCAGGCGCTTCTGCACGTCCCGCGCCAGGATCGTCACGATCTGGGCGATGTGCTCGCGCGTGAGCGGGTGGAACACGATGACGTCGTCGAGCCGGTTCAGGAACTCGGGGTTGAAGACCTTGTTGACCTCTTCCTTCACCTTCTCGGCCATCTTCTGGAACTCGGTCTTGGCCTCCGGCTGCGCAAAGCCCATCCCCTTGCCCTTGACCATGTCGCGGGCGCCGACGTTCGAGGTCATGATCACGACGGTGTTCTTGAAATCGATCATCCGGCCGTAGTTGTCCGTCAGGTGACCTTCGTCGAGCACCTGCAGCAGGATGTTGAACACGTCGGGGTGCGCCTTCTCGATTTCGTCGAGCAGGACCACCGAGTACGGTTTCCGCCGCACGGCCTTCGTGAGCGTCCCCGAATCTTCGTAGCCCACGTAGCCCGGAGGCGCGCCGATCAGCCGGCTCACGGAGAACTTCTCCATGTACTCGGACATGTCGACGCGAATCAGCGCGCTCGCGTCGGCGAACAGGAACCGAGCCAGCGCCCGCGCCAGCTCGGTCTTCCCGACGCCGGTGGGGCCGCTGAAGATGAAGGAGCCGATCGGGCGCTTGGGATCCTTGAGCCCCGCCCGGCTGCGGCGGATGGCGCGCGCGATCACCTCGATGGCCTCGTTCTGGCCGACGACGCTCTCGTGCAGCTCCTCTTCCATCCGGAGCAGCCGCGCCGTCTCCGCCTCCTGCAACCGGGTGACCGGGATGCCCGTCCAGCGCGACACGATGAAGGCGACGCCCTCCTCGTTGATCGTCGGCCGGCGCGTCTGGCGCTCCCGCTCCCACTCTTCCTGTTTGCGGCGGATCTCCGTCTGCAGCTCGCGCTCGGAGTCGCGCAGCGACGCCGCCCGCTCGAAGTTCTGATCGCGGACCGCGGCTTCTTTCTCGCCGTTGATCGCCTCGAGCTTGTCCTTGAGCTCCGCGACTTCGGGCGGCGGTACCTGGGCGGCGAGCCGCGCCCGCGCCCCGGCTTCGTCGATCACGTCGATCGCCTTGTCCGGCAGGAACCGGTCCGTGATGTAGCGCTCCGACAGCTTCGCCGCCTCGGCGAGGGTCTCGTCGGGGATGATCACGCGGTGGTGATCCTCGTAGCGCTTGCGCAACCCCTTCAGGATCTCGATCGTCTCGTCCACCGTCGGCGGATCGACGATCACCGTCTGGAAGCGCCGCTCGAGGGCGCCGTCTTTCTCGATGTACTTGCGGTACTCGTTCAGGGTCGAGGCACCGACGCACTGCAGCTCGCCGCGCGCCAGCGCCGGCTTCAGCATGTTGGAGGCATCCACGGCGCCTTCGGCGGCCCCCGCCCCCACCAGCGTGTGCAGCTCGTCGATGAAGAGAATGATCTGCCGGTTCTGCGCGATCTCGTTGATGACCGCCTTGAGCCGCTCCTCGAACTGGCCGCGGTACTTCGTGCCCGCGATGACCGCCGCCATGTCGAGCGACAGCACGCGATGGTCCTTGAGCGCTTCGGGGCACTGGCCGCTCGCGATCAGCTGCGCCAGTCCTTCGACGATCGCCGTCTTCCCCACGCCCGGCTCGCCGATCAAGACGGGATTGTTCTTCTTGCGGCGCGACAGAATCTCCATCACGCGCTCGATTTCCTTTTGCCGCCCGATCGTCGGATCGAGCGCGCCCTCCGCCGCGAGCTGCGTGAGATCGCGGCAGAAGTGGTCGAGCGCCGGAGTCTTGGATTTCTTCTCACTCTTGGGCGGTGTGGGCTGCGCTCCCGTGCCGCCGCCGGCGGGCGTGGAGGGCATCTCGCTGCCGAGCAGGCGTAGCGTCTCGGCGCGTGCCTGCTCGAGATTGACGCCCGCGTCGGTGAGCACCTGCGCCGCGATCCCCTTCTCCTCGCGCAGCAGGCCGAGCAATAGATGCTCGGTCCCCACGTAGGAGTGGTTCAGCTCGCGGGCCTCGCTCATGGCGAGCTCCAATACCTTCTTGGCGCGCGATGTGTACGGCAGGTCGGGTCCGGCGGCGGCCGCCGCCTTTCCCTTCTTGACCGTCTCCTCGATTTTCTGCTGGATCTCTTCGAGGTCGACGTTGAGGTTGGTCAGCACCGCCGCGGCGACTCCCTCGCCCTCGCGGATCAAGCCGAGCAGGATGTGCTCAGTGCCGACGTACTCGTGGTGCAGACGCGCGGCTTCTTCCCGCGCCATCTGCAGGACCTTGCGTACGCGATCCGTGAAGTTGTAGCCGTTCATCGACGCTCCGTCTTCAGCTGGCTTCCGCCTCGAGCAGCCGCCGCACATACGCCGCGCGCACCGTCGGCAGTTCCCGGTCACCGGTCGACCGGCCGTCCATTGCCGCCAGGTGCGCTGGTTGGGTGTAGATCAGCAACTTGTTGAGGGTATATACACTCGGGCCGGGTAGCAGATTCAGCCCCATTCCGAGTCGCACCCCGCTCAACAGGTTCATCGTCTCCTCAAACGTCAACCGGCGCGCGTGCTTCAACAACCCATACGCGCGCCACGTCTTATCCTCGACCTCTTCGGGCGCGGTCTTGAGTAGAACCTCGCGCGCCTGCTCTTCGTATTCGATGACTTGGCGCACAATCTTGCCGAGGTGATCGACCAACTCGTCTTCGGCCTTCCCCAGCGTCGTCTGGTTGGACAACTGGAAGAAATTGCCGACGACTTCGCTGCCTTCCCCGTACAGGCCCCGAAAGGTCAGTCCCACCTGGGAGAGCCCCTGCAGAACCTTGTTGATTTCCTTGGTCAAAACGAGCCCCGGCAAATGGATAAGCACGCTGGCCCGGAGCCCCGTACCCGCATTCGTCGGGCACGACGTAAGATAGCCAAATTCCTGGTGAAACGCGAAAGGAAGCAGCCGGCCCAGGTCCGCATCTACCGCTTCCACAGCCGCATAGGCGTCCTCCAGGTCGAACCCGGAGCGCATCCCGTGCAGCCGCAAGTGGTCCTCCTCGTTCACCATCACGCCCACCGGCCCCTGGACGAGCAGGGCAGCCCCCGGCCGTGGGCGGGCTTCGCGATCGAGGCCCGCCAATTCCTTGCTGACCAGGTGGCGTTCGTGCAATAGCTGCCGGTCCGACCGGTCGAGCTGGTCCAGGTTGAAGGTGACGGCTCCGGCCATGGGGCCTGAGGCGGCGACCGCCTCGGACACGCGTTCCAGCACCGCCGTGCGGTCGGCGTCCTTGGCGCGTTGGCTGAACGCGATGCCGCGCAGGTTGCGCGCCAGGCGGATCCGGGTCGAGAGGACGATGGTGGACTTCGGCCCAGAGGCGTCGAGCCAGCGCATCCCCTCGTCGGGGACCAGGGACAGGTCGATCATTCTAGCACCCGGAGGCGGTCGCGCAGCTCAGCCGCGAGCTCGAAGTTCTCGTTCTCGACCGCGCGGCGCAGCTGCGCGCGCAGGTCGAGGAGGCGGCTCTTCGGGTCGGCGTCGTCCACGCCCGGCAACGCGTAGCGCTCGCCCACGTGCTGGCTCGAGCCGTGCAGGCGGCGCAGCAGGTCGCGGAGATGGAAGTCGAAGGTCACGTAGCACTGGTCGCACCCGAGCCGTCCCGAGTCGCGAAAATCGCGGAGGGTGGCACCGCACGCCGCGCAGCGCAGGCCGTCGGACGCCGTCGGGAGCAGGGCCGCGCCGGCGCCGCCCTTTCCCAGGGCCGTGAGGAACCCGCCCAGGGGTGACTTCAGGACCGTCCCGCCGGTTTCGACGCCCTTCTGCTGCGCGCACTGCTCGCACAGGTGGAGCGTGACCTTGGAGTCGTGCTCCACCTGGGTCAGGTTGATGACTGCGTCGCGTTCCTTGCAGTTATCGCACAGCATCAGGGTATCGCGTCGATCGAAGTCACAGTCGTCAGCCGGCCGTCCTCGAGCCAGAGAATGCGGTCCGCGCGTCCGGCGAGCTGGCGGTTGTGGGTGACCACCACGACCGCGGTTTCGTACTCGCGCGCCAACCGGAAGAATAACTCGTGGAGCCGCTCACTGTTGGCGTGGTCCAGGTTCCCCGACGGTTCGTCGGCAAGCACGACACTGGGATCGTGGACCAGGGCGCGGGCGACGGCGCAGCGCTGCTGCTCCCCGCCCGACAGCTCCGCCGGCCGGTGCGTCATGCGCCCGGCGAGACCCACCTCGGACAGGACTTCCTCGGCGCGCGAGCGGGCCTGCCGCGCCTCCATGCCGCCGATCAGCAGGGGCATCATCACATTCTCGAGCGCCGAGAACTCGCGCAGCAGATGGTGGAACTGAAAGACGAATCCCACCTTCCGGTTCCGCAGCTCGGCGGTGGCGCGGGCATCGAGATCGGCGTAGCGCGACCCATCGAGCCAGACGTCACCACCGCTCGCCGCGTCGAGGGCGCCGAGCAGATGCAGCAACGTGCTCTTCCCCGCCCCGGAAGCGCCGACGATGGCGACGAACTCGCCGCGCCGCACCTCGAGATCGATGCCGCGCAGGACCTCGAGGGGCTGGCCGTCGCCGCCGGCGTACACCTTCCGGATGCCCCGGGCTTCGAGGAGGGCGTTCATTCGTACCGAATGGCCTTCACCGGCTCGAGCCGCGCCGCCTGGACGCTCGGGTACAGCGGTGCGAGGGTGGCGATGAGGAGGCTCGCGGCGATCACGATCAGCGCGTCGGCGGGCTCGGTGTGGACCGGGAGATGATCGATGAAATAGATCGAGGGATCGATGGGGATGAGATGCCCGTTGTTGACGCTCGCCCCGAGGACGAGCCCGACCAGCGCGCCGAGCGCGGTGCCGACGAGGCCGATGAAGACGCCCTGCGCCAGGAAGATCCGCCGGATCGAGCCGGGCCGCATGCCCATCGCCAACAGGATGCCGATTTCGCGCGTCTTGTCGCGCACCACCATCGTGAGGGTCCCCACAATGTTGAAGGCCGCGACCACGCAGATCAGGAACACCACCAGCGCCATCGCGAGCTTCTCGAGCTGCAGCGCCGAAAAGAGCGACCGATTCTGCGATTGCCAATCGAGCGCGCGGTAGGGATAGCCGAGCTGGGCCTCGAGACTCGTCGCGAACGTGTTGGCGTGGCGGGGATCGGCGAGGCGCACTTCGAGCCCCGTCACGGCGGTGTCGAGACCGGCGAAATCCTGAGCGGTCTCGCGCCGCATCACGACGTACTGGTTGTCGTAGTCGTACATGCCGGTCTCGAACAGCGCCGTAACTTCGTAGCGACGGACCTTGGGAATGAAGGCGCCGAGGCTGCTGTTGTACTTCGAGCCCGCCGGCGCGACCACGGTCACGATGTCCCCGGTGTACACCGTCAGCTTGCTGGCCAGCCGGACGCCGATCGCGATGCCGCCATCCACACCGGGTTGCGTGGTGCGAAAGCTCAGATCCCCTTTGGTGAAGTGCCGCGGCAGGCTCGTGACCGCGCGTGTCCCCGTGTCGGCCTCGATCCCGATGACGGCGACGCCCTCGGCGTAATCGTGCCCCGCGGAGACTATGCCCTGCGAGAGGACGAAGGGCGCGACCGCCTCGACACCGGCGGTGCCCCGCACCTTGGCGAGGGTCTTGTGCCAGTCGTCGAGCCGCAGGCCCTCACCGTAGGTCAGCACACGCAGATGCGGGTTGACCACCAGGATCTTCTCCCGCAGATCGTTCTGCAGGCCGTTCATGACGCCGAGCACGATGACGAGGGTCGCGACGCCCACGGTGATCCCACCCACGGCGATCACCGTGATGAGGGACAGCAGCCGCGACGCGCGGCGGCTCTTCAGGTAGCGCAAGGCGACGCCCAACTCGAGCCGCGAGATCATTCGGGACGGAGCATTGGAAACAGGATCACGTCGCGGATGTTCGGCTGATCCGCGATGAGCATCAAGAAGCGATCCACACCCAAGCCGACGCCCCCGGTGGGCGGCATGCCGTACTCGAGCGCGCGCAGGAAATCCTCGTCGAGCTGGTGCGCCTCGGCGTCTCCCTTGGCGCGGAAGCCGGCCTGCTGCTCGAACCGCCGGCGCTGCTCTTCGGGATCGTTCAACTCGCTGAAGGCGTTCGCCAGCTCGCGGCCCTGCACGAACAGCTCCCACCGCTCGACGCGCGTCGGGTCGTCCCGCTTCGGCTTCGCCAGCGGCGACAGGGCGATCGGGTAATCGAGCACGAACGTCGGCTGCACGAACGTCGGCTCGACGTAGACCTTGAACACCTCGTCGATCAGCTTCGCCCCGGAGAGGGTATCGGCGTCGGCGTGGTTGCGACGCTTCAAAGCCGCGCGCAGCTCGGCGTCGCCCGCACTCCTTAAGTCGACGCCGGCGTGCTGCCACATCAGGGCGTAGAAGTCCGCCCGCGCGAACGGGCGCGCGAACGAGAAGATCGCGCCGTGCCGCTCCAGCGTCGTCGTGCCGAAGAGATCCTGTACCACCGTCGCCACCAGCTCCTCGGTGAGCGCCAGCATGTCCTGGTAATCGGCGTACGCCTGGTACCACTCGGCCATCGTGAACTCGGGATTGTGGAAGCGCGACAACCCCTCGTTCCGGAAGTCGTGCCCGATCTCGTACACCTTCTCGAACCCGCCCACGATACAGCGCTTCAAGTACAGCTCGTCCGCGATCCGCAGATAGAACGTGGCGTCGAGCGCCTCGTGCTGCGTGGTGAAGGGCCGGGCGATGGCGCCGCCGTACATCGGCTGCAGCACCGGAGTCTCCACTTCGACGTACCCGCGCGCATCGAAGAAGGCCCGCATCGCGGTGACCACTTTGGCACGCAGGCGGAAGACCTCACGCACTTCGGCGTGCACCGCGAGGTCGGCGTAGCGCTGGCGGTAGCGCACTTCCGGGTCGGATAACTCGCCATGGCGCACGCCGCTCGCGTCTTCCTTGCCGAGGGGCAGCGGACGCAGCGCCTTGGTGAGCAGCGTCAGCTGGCGCGCACGCACGGTGATCTCGCCCGTCTTCGTCTTGAAGAGCGTGCCTTCGACGCCGACGAAGTCGCCGAGGTCGAGGAGGGAGAGCACCTCATACGTGGCGGCGCCCAGATCGTCGAGCTTGAAGTAGACCTGGATCTTGCCCGACTGGTCGGCCAGATGCGCGAAGGTCGTCTTGCCGTGCGGTCGCAAGGCCACCAACCGCCCGGCCAGGCGATGCGCCGTGGGATCATCGTCGCTCGTGTACGCGGCGACGGCGTCCCGCGCCGCGCCTGAGCGCTCGAACCGGTACGCGAACGGCGCCACGCCGCGCTTCACGAGCTCCTGCAACTTCTCGCGCCGGGCCGCCTCGACGAAGCTCGTCATGCGGCCTTATGCCCGAAGCGGCGCAGGAACTCCTCGATGAAGGGATCGAGGTCCCCATCCATCACCTTGTGCACGTCGGTCACCTTCAGCTCGGTGCGATGGTCGTTCACCATCGTGTAGGGCTGGAACACGTAGGAGCGGATCTGATTCCCCCAGGAGTTGTCGAGCTTTTGCTTGTCCACTTCGGCCTTCTTCGCTTCCCGCTCTGCGACGGCGCGCTCGTAGAGCCGCGATTTCAACATCTTCATCGCCGTCGCCTTGTTCTTGCCCTGGCTGCGCTCCTGCTGGCACGCGACGACGATCCCGCTGGGAATGTGCGTGATGCGCACCGCCGACGATGTCTTGTTGACGTGCTGCCCGCCCTTCCCCGAGGCGCGGAACACATCGATGCGCAGGTCGTCATCCTTGATCTCGATCTCGATCTCGTCGTCCACCACCGGGTACACGAAGATCGATGCGAACGAGGTGTGGCGGCGCGACTGCGAATCGAACGGGGAGATGCGCACCAAGCGGTGCACGCCCTTCTCGGCTTTGAGCAGCCCGTACGCGTACCGGCCGCGAATCTCGATCTCGGCAGACTTGATCCCCGCCTCTTCGCCCGGCAGCAGGTCGAGCACCTCGACGGTGAACCCGTGCCGCTCGGCCCAGCGCGTGTACATGCGCACGAGCATCTCGGCCCAGTCCTGGGACTCGGTCCCGCCAGCGCCGGGGTGGATCGTCAGGAGCGCGTCGCGCATGTCATCGGGACCCTGCAGCATGTTCTGCATTTCGAGCGACTCGAGCCGGGAGGAGACTTCGTCCGCCTCCGTCTCGAGCGAGCGCTGCATGGCGAGATCGACGTGGGAGTCGGCTTCGAGCAGCTCGGTCAGCTCGGCTCCCTCATCGACCCGCTTGCGCAGGGCGTGATAGGGCTCGAGCCAGCCTTTCAGCGCCTTGACCTCCGTGACGGTCTGGCGGGCGCGATCGGCGTCGGCCCACAGGGCGCCGTCGGCCATGACGCCCTCCAGCTCCACCAGGCGCGCCGCCTTGCCGTCGACGTCAAAGAAACCCCTTGAGCTGGGTGAGGCGGCGGTCGAGATCTTTAAAACGCTCGGTCAGACCCACGTCAATACGCTCCTAGAAAAGCTTGTGGCCGCCGGCGAGGATCTCGTTGAGAGCCTCGGTCCAAAACGGCGTGCTCTGCGCCAGCTCGGCGCCTACCTGCTCCGTGTACTCGAGCCAGCTCTTCTGAATCTCGTCCTTGAACAGCTGGGGCAGCGTGCCGTCGCGGATCCCCTGCTGCCGCTTCTCCGGGTGGTACACCAGCATGTCCGAGATCAACGCGCGCGCGAGCCGCCGCGCCTTTTGCTTCGGATCCTGTACCATGAACGGGTTCACCGGGCGGAGCGGGCCCGTGAGCCGCTTCCCCGGCGCGCTGCCTCCGGGCGGGGCCGCGGCTGCCGGCGCGGCAGCGGGAGCAGGGGTCGGCGGCGGTGCGGGCGGCGCGGCCACCGGCGCCGCGGGGCGCGCGACCGCGGGCGGCGGCGACACGACTGGCGGCGCGACCGGCCGTGCCAGCGGTGGCGGCGCTGCGGGCATCAAGGGTCGAGTCGGCGCCGCGGGCGGTGCCACCGGTCGCGCCACCGGCGGTGCGGCAGGCGGCGCCACGGCGAGCCGCGGGGGGGGCGGCGCGCTCGGCGCGGCGGGTGCTGTGAACGCGGGCGCGCGTGCGAGAGGCGGGGCGGGCGCGGGTGCAGGTGCGGGTGCAGCGGCACCGTCGGCACTCACGGCAAAGATGTTGCTACACACACTGCAACGCGCGCGCACGCCTCCCGCGGGGACCTTGGCGGGGTCCACCCGGTACACCGTTTCACACGACGGACAGGTAACGTTCACGCGCTCGCCTTAGTCGCCCCGCGCTGGTTCGCCGGGCTCGGGATCATGGCGGCGGTCGACGACGAACACCGACCCCGCCTGCGTCTTGGCATAACTCTTCATTTCAGTGGCCAGCTCGCTCACTTGGGCCGGGTGCGCGAACCGCCGGTGCTGGTTCGTGACGACGCCGATCGACAACGTCATCAGGGGAACGCGGTGCAGCTGTCCGCGGCGATCCTTGCCGAAATAGTATCCGGCGCGGCGGTCCTGCTCGTTGTATTGATACGGGACGAGCGTGTCGAACACATCGAGCACTTCCCCGCATACCTCGCCGATGGTCTCGATCGGGATGACGAAAATGAAGTCGTCGCCGCCGATGTGCCCCACGAACCCCCGCTTGCTGAGCATCCCCGTTACCACATCGTGGAGGATGCGGGACAACAAATAAATGACGCGATCGCCGTCGTAGTAGCTGTAGCGATCGTTGAACTCCTTGAAGTGATCCAGGTCGGCATAGCACACCGCGAACAACTCACCCAGCTCCATGCGCCGCCGGATCTCGCGCTCGATCTCGGTCGTCCCCGGGAGGCGCGTGGACGGATTGACGGCCACGTCGCGTTCGGCGCGGGTCACGAGCGCATCGAGCCGCCCGACCTGCTCGCCCGGCTCGAACAGCGGCGTGATCACTTCGTCGGCCCCTGCCGAAAACCAACGCCGCACGACGTCGGTGGCGTGCCGGTGGGTCACGGCCGCGAACGGCACGATCGCCGTGTACGGATCCCCCTTCAGGCGGGCGCACAGCTCCAGGCCTTCGGCCCCGGCGCTGTCGGCATCGACGATCACGAGCGTCGGGAGCGCGCGCAACACGCGCTCGGCGACCACCGCCGCCTGCTGGACGACGACGACGGGTAGTCCCTTCCCGTTGACCCAGGTGGTCACGAAGTCAGGTACGGAACGACCAGCCGGCGAGAAGAAGAGAATGGCTTGGCGCGACCGCACCTCACTCCTCTCGTAAGGGTCGAAAGCGCCTAAACTTAGGCCACTTCGCCTCCCGTGTCAAATGAACCCCTCAATCGGGAGTAAACGCCTCCCGCAACTGCACCGGCTCGCGCCGCCGGCGCAGCCGCAAGTTGAGCATTTCGACGAACACCGAGAAACCCATGGCAAAGTAGATGTAGCCCTTGGAGAGGTGCTGGCCGAGCCCGTCGGCCATGAGCGAAACGCCGATTAGCAACAGAAAACTTAACGCCAGCATTTTGATCGTCGGGTGACGATGCACGAAGTCGCTGATCGCGCTCGCCGAGAGCATCATCACGCCGACGGCGATCACGACCGCGGCGATCATGACGCCGAGCTGGCGCGCCATCCCCACCGCGGTGATCACGGAGTCGAGGGAGAACACGAGGTCGAGCAGCACGAGCTGACCCACGACGCTGCCGAACGAGGCGGGCGCGCGCGCGCGCCCCTGCTCCGCGTCGCCCTCGAGGCGCTCGTGGATCTCACGGGTGCTCTTGGCGATGAGGAACAGACCGCCGACTAGGAGGATCAAGTCGCGCCCCGAGAACCCGCGCCCGAAGACGGTGAAGAGCGGCGCCGTCAATCGGATGATCCAGGCGATGGACGCCAGCAGCGCGATGCGCAGCAGCATCGCGAGCGCCAGGCCAATGCGCCGCGCCCGGGGCTGCTGCGCCGCGGGCAGTTTTCCCGTGATGATCGACAGGAACACGATGTTGTCGATGCCGAGCACGATCTCGAGCACCGTGAGGGTCAGGAGCGCAATCCACATCTCGGGGCTGGTGAGCCAAGTCATGGGCGATCCCGGTTAGAATCCGATGCTGACCTGAATGCGGGCGCTGCGGCGTGGACCCACCGTCGTGTGGAGCTCCGCGGGGCGTCCGGCGACGGCGGCCAGGCGATTGGAGATGAGCGCATCGACGGCGCTGACGACGTGATTCGCGAGCAGCAGGCCGACTTGATTCTGCGCGCGGCGGAAGCCGTCGTCGCTGCGTCGGATGGTCTCGCGGAACACCTCGTGCTCGAGCGAGTGATCGCGCCACGACCATTGGAAGCCGGGTCCCACCGCGCGCGTCTTGTAGAAGTCGACGGCGCGCCAGTAGAGGCCCGAGTCGGGCAGCACGTCCGGATCCGGCCAAATCGTGCGCCGCGCGAGGAGCCAGACCGAGCCGTTGTAGGTGCGGGCGTCGGTCTCGGGCGTGAATCCCGCCGCCGGGGTCACGTTGTAGCGGCCGCTCTCGGCGAAGCGCTCCATCTGCTCGTAGTACTCGAACACCGTATCGAGGCGGGTGGGGCCGAACGCGCGCCGCGCGATCTCGAAGGCGAGCGCGTGGAACCGCTCGGACTCGCGGCTCGCGTCGCGATTCAGCTGCAGGAATCGCGACACGAGGTAGATCTCCGTCGCGAGGTACACGGCGCCCCGGTCCTGTCCCCCCATCAGCTGGCCCGCACCCGGCACGATCAACGAGGCGAGCGGGCGCAGCGCGCGCGTGGTCACGGCGCTGTCCACGCGCTGCGCCGTCGCCGCGCTGGCGCCGAGCAGCGCCAGGCCCCCTCCCAGCAACGCCGCCAGCCGCGCGGGGGGGAGGGCGGGGCGCACAGCACGCACTAGAAGGTGACCCGGAAAGAGAAGAAAGTGGGACTCTCGACCAGGAGCTCGGACCCGGTGAGGAACATGCGGGCCAGGTCGACGCCGATCGAACCGCTCTCGACGCCAAGCCCGACGCTCGGCCCGCTGAGGCCGTCCTGGACGAAGGCGTACCCGCCGCGCACGCGCACCAGGCGCTGATAGCCGACATCGAGCCCCAGACGCAGCTCCGACTGGCCCTGGTGTCCCCAGGGGCTGTCGACGTCGGCCGCCAATCGCAGATCGAAGCGCTCGTTCGGTGGCGCGCCGTCGCGCATCGGCAGTAGGACATGGTACTCGGCGCCGACCGCGAGCCGCGCTGGGAGTGGATCCGCCTGCGGCTTGTTTTGCACCTGCAACTTGAAGCCGACGTTACGCAACGCCACGCCGACCCGCAGCGGACCACCCGCCCCCACCCGGAACTGTCCGCCGAGGTCGATCGCGTGCGTCGTGCCCTGCCCGCTCGGGAAGTTGGTGCAGTCGCCGCTGCAATCCACGCGGAACTGCACGAGCTTGTAGTTCAATCCGAAGACGAAGGAGCCGGCGAGGGCGGTGGCATAGGAGGCGAGGAATTCGAAGTTGCGGGGGGCGATGCGAGCGATCGTGTTGCCGTTGTTGTCGGTGCGTTCCAGGTCGCCGTAGTCGACCAGGTACACGGCGCCTCCCAGCACGCCGATCCCGCGTGACGGGAAGTAGGCGGCGAGGACGTTGCTGCGCCCCGCGACGAGGGTCGCGCTGTGGAGCACGAACTCGTTGGACTCCATGGTGGCGAGTGCGGCGGGGTTCCAGAACGCCGACTCGCCGTGTCCTTCCGAGCCCAGCGCCGTCTGTCCCATACCCACGGCGCGCGCGCCGACCGGAAAGACGAGGAAGAGCGCGCCCGTGTTGAGAGGTGGTTCTTGAGCGGTTAGGCGGTTCGAGGGATAGGCGGTTAGGGACAGCAAGGCGAGGGGCAGTGCCCAACCGCCTAACCGCCTAACCGGCGTACCGCCGTCAGAAGGGCCTTGCCTCATCGATCAGCATGATCGGGATGTCGTCCTCGACGGCGTAGATGAGGCGGCAGGTGTGACACGCGAGCGCCTCAGGGGGCGTCGCGGTGCGATGCTCCAGGGGCCCTTTGCACTTGGGGCAGACGAGGATCTCGAGTAAGTCGGGCGACAGGCTCATGATGTGACATACCCCAGGCGCTTGAGCGACGGTTCGTGACGACGCCACTTGGGCAGGACCTTCACGTGGAGGTCGAGGAAGACCCGCTGGCCGAGGAGGGTCTCGATCTTCGCGCGTGCCGCGGCGCCGAGCGCCTTGATGGCACGTCCCCCCTCCCCGATCACGATGCCCTTCTGACTATCCCGCTCGACGTAGACGACCGCCCGAATATATACCGGCTCGGCGCCCTCCCGGAACTCATCGATCTCGCAGGCCACGCTGTAGGGGAGTTCTTCGTGGAGCTGCTCGAACGCCGCCTCGCGAATGAATTCCGCCGCGAAGAAGCGCATCGGCTGCGTGGCGAGTTCATCGGGATCATAATGAAAGGGACCCTCAGGGATCTGGGCGCGCAACGCCGCCAGCAGTGTGTCCAGGCCGGCGCCGGTAAGGGCCGAAACGGCGACATCGGGCGGTTGGGCGGTTGGGCGGTTGGGCGGGCACAGGTCGGATTTCGTGTAAACGGTGACGATGGGCGCGCGCGGCGGCTGGGTCAGGTGGGCCACCTGGGCGAGGGGAGGCGCGGGGTATTCGGACAGCGGGTGCAGATACGCGATCACCTCGGCGTCGGCGATCGCGCGCAGCGCCGCTGCGCGCATCGCCTCGTGCAGTTTGTATTCGGGTTCGAGCAACCCCGGCGAGTCGGTGAAGATGAACTGCGCGTCGTCGCGCGTGAGGAGGCCGATGACCGGCATGCGCGTGGATTGTGGCTTCGGCGCGACAATGGCCAGGTGTTCGCCCACGAGGGCGTTCAAGAGGGTCGACTTCCCCACGTTGGGGCGGCCGGCCAGGGCGACGGTGCCGCAGCGCGTCATGGTCGGAAGCTACGATCTTGCGAACAGGCGCGCACCTGCCCGATACTTTATTCCTCCCCCGCGGAGGTACTGTTTGTGCGTCTCGCGATCATTGCCGCTGTCGTCGCCCTCACCCCGCATATCGCGGCGACCCAAGCCCCGCCCAACGTCAACCGCCTCGGCTCGCGCACCGCGTACGGGCCCGGCATCGTCGCCACGGCGCCCCGCCGCGTGGAGTTCGAGCTGACGCGCGCCGCGCACGTCATCGTGCTGCTGGTGGATCCGGATGGCAGCATCCAGCCCGTGTTCCCCGCGTCGGGGGAGAAAACGACGGAACGAGCCGCGGGACGCCAGGTTGTCGAGCTCAATGCGGTCACCGGTACGGCGCAAGGCGGGCCCGACGTGCCGCACGCGGCTCCACCGGTGATGCGATCCGCACAGCAGCTGGCCATGGAGGGCGAGCGGGCGCGCCCGCGGGCCACGGGCGACGACGAGTCGCGGGTTTCGCCGAGGACGCCGTACTGGCTCGTGGTCGTGTCCGATGTCCCGACGACCGCCGACGAGGTGCAGGAGCGGCTCGAGGCGATGACGTTGCAGTTCTCCAGCCTGAAAGCGGAGCTCGAGGCGTTGGCGCGCGCCCTGACGGCGCGGCGGACGAAGCTGTGGGCCGCGTCGTATGCGCCGGCGGCGCCATAGTAAATAAAAAAGAAGAAGCCCGCCCCGATGAGTTGGGGCGGGCTTCTGATGTAAAGCTGGCGGCGGCCTACTCTCCCACGACCTCGCGATCGCAGTACCATCGGCGCTGACAGGCTTAACGACCGTGTTCGGGATGGGAACGGGTGTGGCCCTGTCGCGCTAGTCGCCAGCAAAGCTGAAAACCAACGAGTGCAGTGTAGTGGTGAATTCCGGAAGCACACGATCTCAACTACTTAAGGAAGAGATCAAGCCTCACGGGCAATTAGTACGGCTCGGCTGAAGCGCTCGCGCGCCTTACACCTGCCGCCTATCAACCTGGTAGTCTCCCAGGGCCCTTCAGGAGCCTTACGGCTCGGGAGTGTTCATCTTGGGGAGGGTTTCCCACTTAGATGCATTCAGCGGTTATCCCCGCGCGACATCGCTAACCGGCGTTGCCCTTGGCAGGACAGCCGGGACACGAGAGGTCGCTTCGTCCGGGTCCTCTCGTACTACGGACGACATCCCTCAACACTCCACCGCCCGCACCGGATACAGACCGAACTGTCTCACGACGTTCTGAACCCAGCTCATGTGCCACTTTAACCGGCGAACAGCCGGACCCTTGGGACCTTCTCCAGCCCCAGGATGTGACAAGCCGACATCGAGGTGCCAAACCGCGCCGTCGATGTGAACTCTCGGGCGCGATAAGCCTGTTATCCCCAGCGTACCTTTTATCCGTTGAGCGATGACCCGTCCATACGGTATCACCGGATCACTAACGCCGACTTTCGTCCCAGCTCGCGCCGTCGCGCTCGCTGTCAGGCGCCCTTTTGCGTTTGCGCTCGTCGTGCGATTACCGACCGCACTGAGGGCACCATCGCGCGCCTCCGTTACAATTTCGGAGGCGACCGCCCCAGTCAAACTACCCGCCAGCCACGGTCCTCGCCGTTGTAAGCGGCCGAGTGAGATCGTCAACAAAACAAGGGTGGTATTTCACTGTTGGCTCCCCCAAGGCCGAAACCCTGGGCTCAACGCCTCCCACCTATGCTACGCAGGTCCAGCCGACGATCAATGACAGGCTATAGTAAAGGTGCACGGGGTCTTTTTGTCCTGATGCGGGAAATCGGAATCCTCACCGATACTGCAGTTTCGCCGAGCTTACGGAGGAGACAGCCGTCAAGTCGTTACGCCATTCATGCAGGTCGGAACTTACCCGACAAGGAATTTCGCTACCTTAGGACCGTTATAGTTACGGCCGCCGTTTACCGGGGCTTCGGCAGCGAGCTTTGCCTTGCGGCTGACAAGCTGCGTTAACCTTCCGGCACCGGGCAGGCGTCAGTGCGTATACGTCGGCTTGGAATACGCCTTAGCACGCACCTGTGTTTTTGCTAAACAGTCGCTTGACGCGATTCTCTGCGGCCGGATTGGGCTTGGATTGTACACCCTCACCTACTACCGGCACCCCTTCTCCCGAAGTTACGGGGTCATTTTGCCGAGTTCCTTCTCCGTAAATCACTCGAGCACCTGAGGCTACTCGCCTCGCCTACCTGTGTCGGATTGCGGTACGGTCACTACCCATCCTAGACGCGGGGCTTTTCTCGACAGTCGGCTTGCGAATCCCTTGACGGAGGCTTGCGCCCCCTTCGGCGTCGGCTCTCGACTATCCAGGTATTTTATTCCCCGGAAACGTCTACCGCCTTGCATCGGCACAACCACTATCCGACGGATTGCTCGCTCCTGTGTCCCCCCACGCCATCAAACGGCTGGGCGGTGGTACGGGAATGTTGACCCGTTTCCCATCGGTTACGCCTTTCGGCCTCACCTTAGGGACCGACTAACCCTGAGCTGATCGACATGGCTCAGGAACCCTTAGGCTTACGGTGACAGGGGTTTTCACCCTGTTTCGCGCGTACTCGTCGCAGCATCCTCACTTCTGGTCGCTCCAGGGCAAGGCTTCCGCCGCCCCTTCACAGCTCCCAGAACGCTCCCCTACCAGACGTAACGGTCCGAAGACCATTACGAATCCTGAGCTTCGGTGGACGGCTTAGTCCCGACCATTCTCGGCGCGACCTCGCTGGACTGGTGAGCTATTACGCACTCTTTAAAGGAATGGCTGCTTCTAAGCCAACCTCCCAGTTGTCTCAGCAAAATCACATCCTTCGCTACACTCAGCCGTCACTCCGGGACCTTAGCTGCAGGTCTGGGTTCTTTCCCTCTCGCCGCTGGACATTATCGCTCAGCGACTGTCTCCCGAGCAGCATCACACAGGAATTCGGAGTTTGGTTGGGGGAGGTGAGCCTATTCGGCTCCCGGACCCATCCAGTGCTCTACCTCCTGCGGACTCATTTCTCGAGGCCATACCTAAATATGTTTCGGGGAGAACCAGCTATCTCCGAGCTTGATTGGCCTTTCACCCCTACCCTCAAGTCATCCGAGCGGTTTTCAACCCACAACGGTTCGGTCCTCCACCGCCTGTTACGGCGGCTTCAACCTGCTC
>Ga0222622_10000114_pt1 | contig 26985 bp, 21 predicted proteins | sample PLM2_5_b1metaG_FD_177335 | JGI IMG/M metagenome (GOLD analysis project Ga0222622, IMG submission 177335) | Groundwater sediment microbial communities from an aquifer in East River, Colorado, USA - PLM2_5_b1 | ecosystem: Environmental > Terrestrial > Soil > Riparian zone | place: USA: East...
AAACTCCAATCGCAAATGAAGGCTGCTCTGCGCATCGGCGTTATCGCAGCGGCGTTTTTTGTGGTCGCGATGCTGCTTTGGCAGGGAGTCACTGCACACGGCGCGCCTGATCCGATGCGCCCCAACACAAGCCCGACTGTCGCGTTCCTCGACATCGGCATTCTCGTTTTTCGAGAGGGATTGGAATGCATTCTTGTGTTGGCTGCCATCACTGCCAGTATGATTGGTGCCAAACGCGTGCATCGCCAACCGGTCGCGCTCGGTGCGGGCCTGGCCTTTTTCGCCAGCTTGATTACGTGGGTTATAGCAGTGCGCATCGTCGGCTCGCTCAGCGACAATGTCTCGGCACTCGATCTGCAGGCTGCCACCGGCCTTCTCGCGATCATTGTTCTGCTGGTGATTATGAACTGGTTCTTCCACAAGATTTATTGGGGCGGATGGATTCGCGCGCATAATCGCCGACGCAGAGCGTTACTCGAAAATGCGCGCGGCGCTGAGATCTCGCAGCGGCGCCTCTGGTTTGGATTGGTCCTGCTCGGATTCACGTCTCTCTATCGGGAAGGATTCGAAGTCGTCCTGTTTCTACAGAGCTATCATCTGAGACTGGGCGGCGGCGTGGTGCTGAAAGGAGCACTGCTGGGGATGATGCTTACGGCAATGGTGGCCGTGCTGACCTTTGTTCTCCAGCAGCGTCTGCCGTACCGCAAAATGTTAATCGTTACCGGTATCCTTCTCGGGGTCGTGTTGCTGGTTATGGTAGGCGAGCAAGCGCAGGAAATGCAGTTGGCACATTGGATTTCCACTACTCCAATCGATTCCCTGAAAGATTATTTGCCACCTTGGATGGGCCTGTGGTTTGCGGTATTCCCAACAGTTGAAACGCTCGTCGCCCAGCTTATCGCAGCAGTGTTGGTGATTGGTTCGTATTACGCTGCAAGGCACTTCAGCGGCGGCTCAACTGCTGGATCGGCGCCTGCAGCGCACGCGCCCGAGATGGCTGCGATTAACGCCTAACAAACTATCGCGAAACGTGCTTGAAGGACGGCGCTAGGCTACGCCTAAAATTCTCCCCTCGGATCTCGCGCGCTTACAAGAGAAGTTTGGCGGGCGCGCCACGAGTTGGCGCAATTCCAGTTGAACCAAGTCGCAAGCTTTTCACTTTAGGCGGATGATTAGGCCGAATTGCCGTTCCGTTAACCTGGTTCGAATCGCGTTCGCTGTTTCTGTTTTCCTTTTTCCAGCTTCTCTTCGAACCGCTCCATCCCCTACCCCAACGCCCTCTGGAGCGATCGAGGAAAAGCTGTTCAATGGGATGCGTTGGAGACAGATTGGTCCGTTTCGCGGCGGTCGCGCGCTCGCAATCGAAGGTGTCGTAGGCGAACCGGACACGTACTACTTTGGAGCGGTCGCGGGTGGACTCTGGAAGACTACCGACGGCGGTGCGAACTGGATTCCGCTTTTCGACAAACAACCGATTTCCTCGATTGGCGCGATCGCGGTCGCACCATCTGATCACAATGTGATTTACGTTGGTACGGGCGAAGCGGCCATCCGCGGTAATACGACGTACGGGACTGGAGTGTTCAAATCAATCGACGGCGGAAAAAACTGGGAGAACGTCGGATTGAAAGACACTCGGCAGATCGGTGCGCTCATTGTCGATCCAAGAAATGAGAACGTGGTCCTAGTGGCGGCGTTAGGTCACGCCTTTGGCCCAAATCAGGAGCGTGGAATCTTTCGCACGAGTGACGGCGGCAAGACCTGGACGAAAGTTCTCTCGAAAGATGAAAACACTGGCGGCATCGACGTTGTTTTCGATCCGCATAATCCGAACATCGTCTTCGCATCACTCTGGCAGGCGCAACGACAGCCATGGTTTTTCTCCAGTGGCGGCCCGGGGAGCGGCCTTTATCGGTCAGAAGATAACGGTGTCACGTGGAAACGTCTTGAGGGCAACGGCCTTCCTGGCGGCATCCTCGGCAAAATCGGCATCGCAGTTTCTGGAGCGGATTCCAACCGGGTCTATGCAATTATCGAGGCGAAGGACGGTGGTCTCTACCGTTCCGACGATGCGGGGCAGCATTGGACCCGCGTGAATGACGATGGTCGCTTTCGTCAGCGCGCCTGGTATTTCAGCAAAGTTTATGCTGACCCAAAATCCGCGGACACGGTTTACCTGTTAAACACCGGGCTTTTCAAATCGGTCGATGGTGGAAAAACTTTCAATCTATTGGCTGCGCGTCATGGAGATCATCACGGACTGTGGATTGATCCGACAAATCCAAACCGTATTGCAAATGTGAGTGACGGTGGCGCCAGTATTTCAACTGACGGCGGCAAGAATTGGACGACGCAAAACAACCAGCCGACCGCGCAGTTTTACCACGTCGCTGTAGACAACGCGTTCCCTTACCACATTTACGGCGCGCAACAGGACAACTCGAACGTCGGCATCGCCAGCCGCAGCGATTCCGGCGTGATCGGACGCGAAAATTGGTTCGTAGCCGGTGGCGGAGAATGCGGCTTCGTCGTGCCCGATCCACGCGATTGGCACATCATTTATTCAAACAACGAGGGCAACATTAATCGCTACGACAAAAACAAAGAGCAAGTGCAGGACGTTAGTCCCGTCCCGCTCGATAATTCCGGACATGGGGCCGTCGACCTCGCGCATCGGTTTCAATGGGTCACGCCGCTGATGCTTTCGCCGCACAACCCGGATGTGCTCTACACCGCCGCGGAATGCGTTTTCAAATCGACCGATCACGGCCAAAGCTGGACGCAAATCAGCGGTGATCTCACGCGCAACGACAAATCGAAACAACAGCCAAGCGGCGGTCCGCTAACGAACGACATCACTTCGGTCGAATATTACGATACCGTCTTTGCGCTCGCTGAATCGCCAGTAACAAAAGGAACCATCTGGGCCGGAACAGACGACGGTCTCGTGCATGTTACGACTGATGACGGCCAGCATTGGTCGAAGGTTACCCCGAAAATGCCGGACTGGAGCACTGTGGATCTAATCGAACCGTCGCCACACGATGGTAACACGGCTTATGTAGCGGTAGATCGACATAAACTCGACGACTTAAAGCCATACATTTTCACGACTAGCGATCTCGGGAAAACTTGGAGCCCGATTGTGCACGGAATTCCGGATGGCGCCTATGTGCACGCGGTGCGCGAAGATCCGAAACGTAAAAGTTTGCTCTACGCCGGAACAGAGCTCGGAGTCTTCGCCTCGTTCGACGATGGTGCGCATTGGCAGCCATTACAACTGAATCTGCCAGTGACGCCGATTCACGATCTCGTGGTCAAGGATGATGATCTGGTGGTAGCAACGCACGGGCGCTCTTTCTGGGTGCTGGACGATTTGACGCCGATCCGCCAAGTGAACACGCAATCGCCACAGCCAGATGTCATTCTCTATCAACCACAGACTGCGTTGCGTTTGCATTACCCAGAGGAATTCGACAAACGACAGCCAGTCGGTGATAACCCGCCGCCGGGAGCGATCATTGATTATTATTTCAAGACCGCGCCAAAAGAAGAGGTCTCACTCGATATCCTCGACAGTTCGGGCAAAGTCGTCAGGCATCTTTCCAGCAAAGAGAAAAAAGAAGGCGAGCAACCGCCTGAGTGGCCCGATCGCGTCGAGCGCGTGAAAACGATTCCTGCAAATGAAGGTATGAATCGGTTCGCGTGGGATCTGCGCTACGATGATCCGAGTCAAATTCCGGGCGCGTTTTATTCTTCGACAGGGCCGAAGGGCCCGCTTGCGTTGCCAGGGGATTATCAAGTAAAACTGACTGTCGGCGGCAAATCGCAGACTGCGCCGCTTCATTTAGTGATCGATCCCCGGAACAAAGGACAAGAAGCCGGGTTGCAAAAACAGTTCACTTTAGCGACACAGGTGAACGATCGGATTTCGCAGCTACATCAGGCGGTTAATGAAATTCGCGATCTGAGATCGCAAATTCAAAACCTGCACAAACGTTTCGGTGACGATCAGCATTTAAAGCCAGCGCTCGCAGCGGCAGATGATCTCGATCACAAAATGTCCGAGGTCGAGCAGAAGCTCATTCAGGTGAACATGAAAGGTTCAGAAGCGAACCTCGCTTTCCCGAACATGTTGAACGAGCGGTTTGACACGTTTAGCCACCTCATCGAGTCCGGCGATGCGGAGCCTACCAAGCCGCAGGTCGACGTGTTCCAAACATTGAGCAGTCAGCTCGACGACCAGTTAAAAAAATGGGCGCAGCTCAAAAACGAAGATTTGCCCAAGGTCAGCGAATTGATCAAGCAAGCCAACTTACCCGCGCTCATCATCACGCCGCCAAAAAGCGACCAATCGAAAGAAACGAAATCGTCATAAATATTTCTGTGATTCCGAGCAGGGTGGAGGAAACTCTTACTATTTCTGATCTCCGGCGCTAACGATGCTCAGAATCTAGAGATGTCTCGGCTTCGCTCGACATGACAACAACGATCGACAAGGCCGTGATACTGGCAGCGGGACGTGGCACGCGCATGCGCGAACTCACGGCCGAAGTTCCCAAACCGATGATCGAGGTGCGCGGCAAACCCGTTTTACAGCACATCGTTGACGGATTGCAGCACGCAGGAATACGCGAGTGTCTTCTCGTCGTTGGCTACCGCGCCGATGCGGTGCAGAATTTTTTCGGTAACGGCTCCCGCCACAATGTCGGCATTCAGTATGCAACTCAGAAGGTACAGGATGGGACAGGTCGCGTTGTCGATCTCGGCCGCGATTTCGTCGGCAATTCTCCATTTATTTTGAGCTATGGCGATATCCTGGTCGATCCGGCAAATTACAAACCGGTTGGCGATCTTGCGGATGACATTGAAGCAGTCGTCACGGTCGCGCGTGGCGAAGATGTGAGCAAAGGCGGTGCGGTTTTCGTGAACGACCGGATGGAGCTTCTCGACATCCGTGAGAAATCTGACAGGTGGAGCGGCTTGTCCCAAGACGCTGTTCCGTTTTACAACGCCGGCCTCTACGCGTTTCGGCCGAGCATTTTTGAGTTCACTGCAAAATTGCAACCATCACCGCGCGGTGAGTACGAATTGACCGACGCGATTCGCGACCTCGCGCAATCCGGCAAAAAAGTGCAGGCGCTCGAGTTGACTGGAGAATGGGCCGATGTGCGCGACCCTGAAATTCTCGCGAGGTTGAATCAATAATTGTAGGGCAAGCCGGCCTCAAATTGGCAACCGCAGTGTTCGCCCTACAATGAAGTGGCCGACCTCAGCGAGTTTGTTCGGCCGGCTCCCCAGAGGGTTCTTCGCCAATTTCTTCTTCGATCTCGCGCTGCCATTCACGCGAGAGCCACGGTCTTAACACTCCGTAAAGCAAGTACGACAGGAACAGAACCGCTGGCATCCACTCATAATTCAGCACTGTAACAATCAGGACAAGGATGATCGCAAGAAAACGTGGAATCGATTTCTTCGTCTTCCAATTCACCGCTTTAAAGCTGGGATATTGAAACCGACTGAACATCATGAAGGAAAGGAAGAGCAACAACGGCGGCAGAACGAAGCGCCAGTTGCCAAGGTGGTGTTCGCCTTCGGCAAGCCAAAGGAGAAACAACGTGATCGACGCAATCAGACCGGCCGCCGCGGGTATGGGAAAACCTGTGAAAGTATTCTGATGATTGGGTCCATTATGCATCGTCGCCGCTGAATTAAAACGGGCCAGTCGCAGCGCACCGCAAGCCAGATAAATGAACGCGATGATCCAGCATGCGCGAGGGAACTCCTGCAGCACGACGCGATAAACCATCAACGCCGGGGCAAGTCCGAATGAGACAATATCCGCAAGCGAATCGAACTCGCGCCCAAACGGACTCTCGTGTCCACCCAGGCGTGCGATGCGTCCATCCAAGAAATCAAAAACAAATGCGCCGAGAACAAACCAGATGGCTTCGTGAAAGCGATCAGATGCAAGATCGGCATTAGTGCTTTGCAAAAGAGCGCCTTCCAAGATTTTGAGCGTGGCGGTAAATCCGCAAAACAGATTGCCCGCGGTCATTAGATTCGGCAGCAGATAAATCTTCGCAGGTTGTTCGTTCATGAATTCATCGAACGCTTTCAGCTTCGCATTCAGGTAGCGTTCTCTGTCGTTTCTCCCTTCTCAAGGAAGAGGGCAGGGTGAGGGTTCTGCCGTTGCGAGTGCGTTGTGAGTCCCCTCACCTTAGTCCTCTCCCCTTCCCGAAGGGGAGAGGCGGATTTCGCACTGGCCGAACACCCAGTCTCCTCGGTTGGTGCAAGCCGCGCGACGATTGTCGATCCGCCAAAAACGTGGTCTCCCACTTTCACGAGCAATTCAGCGTTAAGCGGCAAATATAATTCCGTTCGCGAACCGAAGCGAATCATTCCGAACCGGTCCCCTTTTTTCAATTCGTCTCCGACTTGCGACCACGCCACGATGCGTCTCGCAATTGCTCCGGTGATCTGGCGCACCACAATCGTGACGCGTGGATTTTCAAAAGCCCACGTAATCGATTCGTTCTTCTCGGAACAGTCCAGACGGCGCGCATCGAGACAAAGTCCTTCTTGGTGCTGTCGATAAGTGACCTTGCCGTCGATCGGCGCGCGATTCGTATGGACGTCGAAGATCGACAAGAAAATTCCGACACGCCGCGTCCTTGTTTTGAGAACGTGGTTTTCATCCCATTCGACTATGTCCATCACTCTGCCATCGGCAGCAGCCACGATTAAATTCGAATCCCGCGGCACCGTGCGCTCCGGATCGCGGAAAAAAGCAATAGTACAAAAAATCAGTGATAAAAAGATCAGCGGTAGCCAGGCGGAGAAGAACGCAGCGACAACGGCAAGCAGCGCAAAAAGCGCTAAAATCCAGCGTGCTTCCAGAAGCGTTTGCAGGCGCATAAAGGGCTCTATTTTCAAAGCCGAAAAGTGTTCGGTCAAGCTGCCAAAAATCGATAATCAGAGACAACTCTAGGAACCACAATATCGTGGGCTTTGGGATCTCCCTACCTCCAACCTGTAGCGGAAATAACCTGCTGCCAACCACGATATTATTAGTTGTTTCCAAGCCGTTTCTGGCTATCCTCATTTGTGAGGGTCGCTTGGCCCTGCTTTTATGCCGCAAGTCCAAGAAGAAATTCCGGTCGAAAAAGTATCTCGCAGCTCAACCGGAATCGCCGCCAGTCAAAAGTATGACGCTGCGCAAATCGACAAGTTAGAAGGCCTCGAAGCGGTCCGAAAACGGCCCGGAATGTTCATCGGAGATCCGGATGAGAGGGGCCTGCATCACCTGGTTTACGAAGTTGTCGATAATTCAATCGACGAACACCTCGCGGGATTTTGCACCAAGATAGAAGTGACGATTCATGTCGATGGATCGATTTCAGTGCGTGACAATGGCCGGGGAATCCCTACGGATATTCATCCCAAATGGAAGATGCCGGCAGTCGAGCTCGTGCTGACAAATTTGCATGCCGGCGGAAAATTTGGGCAAGGCGCATACAAATATTCGGGGGGCTTGCATGGCGTGGGCGCGAAATGCACAAACGCGCTTTCGGAATGGTTCAAAGCGGAGGTATCTCGTGACGGCAAGGTCTATCACATGGCCTTCGCCAAAGGGAAAACGACCGACAAACTTACTGTCATCGGCGAGGTCAAAAACAAGAAGACCACCGGGACACTCATCACTTTCCTACCAGATCCGACGATTTTCACAATCACGACCGAGTTTAAGTTCGAACGTCTCGCTACGCGGTTGCGCGAGCTGGCATTTCTTAATCCCGGCTTGGAAATCACACTTACAGACGAGCGTGCCGATCCAGCGAAGAAAGAGACATTTTTTTACAAACACGGTATCGAAGAATTCGTAAAGCAGCTTGGCGAGAACAAACAAGTTCTGCATCCCAAGCCCATCGTAATCTCACGACAGCGCGATGAAGTTTTTATCGATGTTGTCCTGCAATACAACGACAGTTACAACGACCAGATTTTGCCGTTTGCCAATTCAATCGCGAACCCAGATGGCGGCACGCATCTGACAGGCTTCCGCACGGCGCTGACGAAGGCAATCAACCAATATGCGCGGCAAAACAACCTTTTGAAGGAGAAGGACCCTTCCGTTTCTGGAGACGATGTCCGCGAAGGCTTGACTTGCGTGCTCAGCATCAAGCTACCCAATCCACGTTTCGAGTCACAGACCAAGGTGAAGCTCGTGAACACCGAGATCGACGGCATCGTAAATTCCGTTGTCTATGACGGGCTAATGACTTACTTCGACAAGACTCCGCCGGTTGCCCGACGAATTTTCGACAAAGTGCTCACAGCGGCTCGGGCTCGTGAAGCTGCGCGAAAAGCGAGGGAAACAATTCGCAAGGGCGCTCTTACTGGTGGTGGGCTGCCTGGGAAACTGGCAGATTGCTCCGAGCGCGATCCGGAATTGACCGAGCTCTACATTGTTGAAGGTGACTCCGCGGGCGGCTCCGCCAAGCAGGGTCGCGACCGCCGGTATCAAGCGATTTTGCCGATCCGGGGAAAACTCATCAACGTCGAGAAAGCCCGCGAAGATCAATTTCTCAAAAACGCTGAGATCCAGGCGATGATCACGGCGATTGGCGCCGGCATCGGCAAGCCGAAAGAGGAGGCCAATGGCAAGGACGAAGGCCGGTTCGATCTCTCAAAGCTGCGCTACGGCCGCATCATTATCATGACTGACGCAGATGTAGACGGCTCTCACATTCGCACTCTATTGCTCACCTTCTTTTTCCGGCAGATGACCGAGCTGGTGCGTGCCGGAAGAATTTACATCGCGCAACCGCCGCTTTACCAGATCAAGCGGAAAAAACGCGAAGAATATGTGGATGACGATGCGCGGCTGAACAAAATCCTCATTTCGCTGGGCGCGGAGGATGTGCGCCTGAAAAACCTGGCCGATGATAAAGAAATCACTCCGACGCAACTGAAGGACATTCTCGAATCACTCGAGAAACTCGCAAAGCTTAGCGAAGCAGTGCGCCGCCACGGTGGCGATTTTGAAACTTATCTCTCTCACCGGAATTCCAAAACGAGCAAGCTCCCAAATTATTTGGTAAAGGTGCGCGATGGAAACGAGGAGACAGCCCATTATTTTCACGACGAAAAAGCGGTCCGAAACTTTCATCAGGAAAATCTCGATCTAAATTTGTTCGATACGCAGATCGGTCAGGAATTGCTTCCCCTGGATGCGCCTGTGCGAGCTGATGGCAGCCGAAGACGTGGCAGACTGGTTGAGCTACACGAATCCGCGGCGATCGAAAAGATCATTGCCGAACTGGCCCGCAAAGGATTGAAAGTCGATCATTACGCGACCGGCGACCACCCGATCTTCGAGTTGATCGAAGGCGAAGGCGATAAGGCCGCGTCGCATCCGCTGTTTTCCATCCCTGAAATTCTCGCAAAGATTTTGGAGATTGGCCGGCGCGGCGTGCAGATCAAGCGCTTCAAGGGTCTGGGTGAAATGAACGCCAAGGAGTTGTTCGAGACCACGATGAATCCGGAGAAACGCAAGCTTCTGAAGGTGGATCTGAATGACGATAACGCTGTCGATGCCGACAAAATGTTCACGAGACTGATGGGCGATCTTGTTGAGCCGCGGCGTCAGTATATTGAGGACAACGCGCTAAATGTCCGCAATCTCGACGTGTAGAGTCCGATGGGTGGTCTTTTTCATAAGCTGCGTCATCCGCGGCGCTGTTACGTTGTTTGCACAATTCCACGATCTGGCAGCAACCTTTTGACGGATGGATTGCGCGCCACGCGTCGGGCGGGCATGCCTAAACAATTTTTCCTCTCGAAGTTCGAGGCGCGGTACGGAGCGGAGCTTGGGGTCGATCCGGTTGCCGATTACCCGAAGTATGTGCGCGGCATCGTGAGTACGAGGGCCACCCATAATGAGGTCTTCGGTTTCAAATTAATGAGTTGGTATCTCGATGATTTCCTGACGCGACTGCGAAATACTCGCGCTTTTGGAGATACGGCAACGGACGATCTGGCTCTGCTGCGAAATGCTTTTCCCCGTCTTCGGTTTGTGCACATTCACCGGCGCCATAAGCTCCGACAGGCGCTCTCCACAGCGCGCGCGCTGCAGACGGGTCTTTGGAAAGTACAGAAGGGGGCGACTGTTATCCAAGAGCCGCAATTTGATGCGGAGTTGATCGAGCAATCTCTTCGAGAAGGAGAGCGACAGGAGAAAATCTGGCGAGATTTTTTTCAGCGGCTCGGCATTGAGACCTTTCAAGTTCAATATGAAGAGCTATGCCGGGATTATGAGCGAACCATCCGCAGCGTCCTCGACTTTTTGAAGATTTCGCTGCCGCGCGGCGCTCGCGTTGGTCCGCCCGTGACAATCCGGCAGTCGGATGAAGTTTCGCGCATGTGGGAAGAGCGGTTTCTGGCAGAGCGTCCCTCCGCTTACTCGCCCGCCGCTGGATGAAACAATCATGATCAACCCAAACGAAAAAATCGAGCCGGTAAACGTGGCGGAGGAAGTGTCGAGGTCGTTCCTCGATTACTCGATGTCCGTCATCATTTCTCGCGCGCTGCCGGACGCGCGCGACGGACTCAAGCCATCGCAGCGAAGAATTCTCTACGCGATGCACGATCTGTCGCTTTTCCCAGGGCGGCAGCACCGCAAATGCGCCAAAATTTGCGGTGACACCAGCGGAAATTATCACCCGCACGGGGAAGCGGTGATTTATCCGACGCTCGTGCACATGGCGCAGCCGTGGGCGATGCGCGAACGGCTGGTCGATGGCCAGGGGAATTTCGGCTCGATCGAAGGCGATCCGCCGGCAGCGATGCGTTACACCGAAGCGCGCATGACGCATCTCGGCGCTGCGCTCATGACCGACATGGAGAAGGACACTGTCGATTTCGTCCCCAACTACGACGAGACGCGCACCGAGCCGAGAGTTTTCCCAGCTGCATTTCCTAACCTGCTCGTTAACGGCGGGACCGGCATCGCCGTCGGCATGGCCACCAACATTCCGCCGCACAATCTTGCAGAAGTCATCGATGGCATTTGCGCGCAGATCGATAATCCCGACATCACGCTGGACGAGCTGATGAAGCATGTGAAAGGGCCGGATTTTCCCACCGGCTGCGTCCTCTGCGGCGTGGGTGGAATCCGGCAGTATTTCGAGACCGGCCGGGGCAGCATGAAAGTCCGCGGCAAAGCCGGCATCGAAGAACTCAAAGGCGGCCGCGAGCAAATCGTTATTACGGAGATTCCGTACGGCGTGAACCGCGCCACGCTCGTCGAGCGCATCGCGCAATTGGTGAACGAAAAAGTGCTGACCGACATCAGTTACGTCGGCGATCAATCGGACGAAAACACGCGCGTGGTCATCGAGCTCAAACGAGACGCAAACCCCAAAGTCATCATCGCTAATCTCTACAAGCACACTGCGCTGGAAAGCTCGTTTGCGGTGACAATGCTGGCGATCGACCACGGCCGACCCAAGCTGCTCCCACTCAAGGAAGCCAACGCGGCTTACATCGAGCACCGCCGCGAAGTAGTCCTGCGCCGTACCCGTTTCGAACTGCGCAAGGCGGAAGAGCGCGCAGAAACGCTGGAAGGTTATCTCATTGCGCTGGCGAATCTCGACGAATTTCTGCGCATCATTCGCGGCTCGGCCAATCGTGACGAAGCGCGAGTGAAGCTGCTCGCATTCGAATTCACCAAACGTCAGGTGGAACAACTTGGGATTCTGATTCGCAATCCGGCGCGCCTAACGAATGGCCGGTATGCGTTCAGCGAGCAGCAGGCGGACGACATTCTCAATCTCCGGCTGTATCAATTGACCGGCCTCGAACGCGAAAAGATCGATAAGGAGTACAAGGAGCTCATCGATACCATCAAGGATTTGAGCGACATTCTCGCTAAAGAGCAGCGCGTTTTCACCATCATCAAGAAGGAATTGCGCGAAATCCGCGACAAATACGGTTCGCCGCGCCTGACGGAAATCGTTCCCGACGCAGCCGAAATCAATGTCGAAGACCTCATCGCAAACGAGGGCTGCATCATTAGCATTACGCATGGCGGTTTTATCAAACGCACGGCTGTGAGCGCGTTTCGTGCACAACGCCGTGGCGGCAAAGGTGTCATTGGTATGCAAACACGCGAGGGCGCTACCGAGGAAGAGGAAGGCGATTTCGTTGAGCACCTCTTTACTGCCACCACGCACGACTATCTGATGTTCTTCACCGCGACGGGACGCGCTTACGTGGAGAAAGTCTACGAAATCCCGGAGATGGGCCGCGCGGCGAAAGGCCGCTCGATCGCGAACATTCTTGAGCTTAAGCCCGATGAAAAGATCGCGGCCACGATTCGCGTCCAATCCAAAAAATCCGGCACGGGCCCGAACGCCGTTGATCAAACGTGGGACGAAAATCTCCACATCGTTTTCGCGACGCAATCCGGCATCGTCAAAAAATCGAATTTGTCTAATTACGCGAACGTCCGGCGCGGCGGCATCATCGCCATTCAAATCGAGGAAGGCGACCGTTTGATAGACGCGAAGCTAACGAACGGCAACAACGAGATCGTCCTGATCACGAAAGACGGAATGAGCTTGCGCTTCCATGAAGAACAACTGCGCGATCAGGGCCGCAACACCGTCGGCGTTTGGGGAATTCGCCCGGAGAAAGGCGACCATGTCGTGGCCAACGCCATTGTCGATCCAAACGCTATGTTGCTGGTCGCCGGGGAAAATGGAATCGGTAAACGCACGTCGTTTGATGATTACCGGCGGCAATCACGCGGCGGCAAAGGCATCATCACGATGAGAACCGGCGAAAAAACCGGCGACGTGGTTGGTGCGCTCACAGTTCGCGAAGCAGACGAGATCATGTTGATCACGAACAAAGGCCAGATGGTGCGCACGCGCGTCAAAGAAATTCGCGAAACCGGCCGCAACACGATGGGCGTAAAACTGATGGACCTCCGCAACGGCGAAAAGCTTCAGGCAATCGCGCCTGTAGTAAGTCAGGCGGAAGAAGAGGAAGCGCAGACTGCCGAACCCACCGTCGAAAAACCGTAACCGCAGTGCGACGAAGCCGGTGGCGCTTACCCTATGCCGTTCGCGTCGCGTGGTTTTCGCTTCGAGGGCGGCAATGATTTGGTCAGCCCAACCTGTGTCCGCAATGTGGACAATGGCCCAATTCGCGCGGGTGCTGCGACGGGGCGGCAGCGGTGAAAGCGAACTTGCGTTTCCGTATCAGCATCAAATTGCGAATATAAATAAGCGAGTTTGGAAGATAAGCCAGTATGCCGACGGGGTCCCGCCGGAAAATAAAATACAGGCACATCAGCGCGCTTCCGGCAATGCTCCAGTACCAGAAAGAGACTGGGATGACACTTTCGCCCTGTCGCTCCGAGGCGAGCCATTGGACAAGGAAACGCATAGAGAAAAGAGCGTTCCCGATAAAACCGAGAACCATAATATAACTCCAATCTAAACCAAGGAATCGGTATTCTTTTCCGATCCAGGTGATAGCTACAATGGTGAGCATATTCATAGGCAACTAGTTCTTTAGCGTTTCGCCTCTTCCTTCACAAGGGAGAGCTAGGTGAAGGCTTATTGCTTGAATCCCCGCACCTCAATCATTCGATTCGGCGATTTCGTATCGGATCCTTCTCGATTTCATCCAGCGCACGGCGAGCAGGTCGCGGAAGGACTTGAACAACCGATTCCAGACACCGTAATGACTGGTGCCCGAGTAGCGTGGATTTGTCGAAACTGGGACCTCGACCACGCGGAATCCCTCCATCTTGATCAACGTCGGAAGGAAGCGATGCGCGCCGTTGAAAAATTTCACGTGGCTGATGCATTCGCGTTTGAATACACGATACGTGCACCCGGCATCCGTGATGTTTTCACCGGACAGCTTATTTCGCACCCAATTTGCGATCCACGATGAGGCAATGCGAATCCAGTTGTCGCCTTTGCCTCGCGTGGCAGCGCGTGTCCCGCAAACGCAGTCTGCATTCTTGAGTGCTTCAAGCATCGCTGGCAAATCCTTTGGATCGTTTTGCAGATCGGCATCCAATGTGGCGATGTATCGACCACGCGATGCTCGCATGCCAGCCCAGCTCGCAGCCGATTCGCCGCAGTTAAATTTGAAACGCTGGATGCGCAGGCGCGGATCGCTGGCGGCAAGGTGTTTCAAGGCGCTCCACGAATTGTCTGTGCTGCAATCGTCCGTAATCACAATCTCATATTCCACCGCGAGTGGGTTTAGCGTCGCGTGAATTGCCGATAGTAATGGCTGCAGGTTTTTCTCTTCGTTGTGACACGGAATAACCAGGCTAAACTCCACCGCACTCATCGCCAACCTCGGTAGGTCGAATGCATGCGCCTCTCCCCTTGGCAGAGGAAGAGGATTGAGGTGAGGGGTTTTGCAAAGTGTCTAAAGCAAGACGGCCCAACCCTCATCCTACCCTCTCCCTTCAAAAGGGAGAGGCGAGAAGTAGCGCTACGCAGATGCGTCATTGTTTTCCAAAAAATTCCAAAATGACGTCACAAACATAATCCACATCCTCCAGTGGCAATTCGCCGTAGATCGGCAGTGAGAGAATCTCGTTCACGATCGCGTCGGTGATCGGCAGCTTTGGCAAATTGGAATAAAGTTTCGTGACCGCCGGCTGCTGGTGGTTTGCCACAGGATAGTGAATGCCAGTGCTGATTCCCTTGTTCTCCAAGTGCTTTGCCAGTTCATGGCGGCGTTCGGTCCGGATGACGTACATATGATAAACCGCATACGCCCATTCTTTCTCAGGAGGCGTTTTCACAACGTCAATGAGACGCTCGCTGTACAGAGCAGCCACGCGTCGCCGATGCGCATTTAAGTTGTCTATGTTGTGCAATTCCACGCGCCCAATCGCGGCCTGAATTTCGTTGAACCGATAGTTGTACCCAACAGCCTCGTGGATGTATTTCGATTTGCGTCCGTGATTACGCAACATTCGCAGATCCTCCGCAAGCGCGGCGTCGTTGGTCGTGATACAGCCGCCGTCGCCCATTACGGTGAGGTTCTTCGAAGGGAAAAACGAAAATGCGCCGGCCGTGCCCATTGAACCGACCTGCTTGTCCTTGAATCGCGCACCGTGCGCCTGGGCGCAGTCTTCAATCACCCACAGACCGTGCTTGCGCGCGATTTCCAAAGTTCGATCGAGATTTGCGGGATGCCCATAAAGATGAACGGGCAGTATACCCACTGTGCGCGGCGTAATCGACGCTTCGAGAAGATTGGTATCGAGGCAATAGGTCTCATCTATGTCGATGAAGACCGGCTTCGCGCCGAAATGAATCATCGGTTCGATCGTAGGAAATGCCGTATGCGACGGCACGAGAATCTCGTCGCCCGCTTTCAAGCCCATCGCGCGGTGAAGCAGAAATCCGCCCGCCGTCCACGACGAACAAAGCACCGCATGTTTTGTTCCGATGTACTCGGCGAACTCCGCTTCGAAGGCTTCGCATTCTCTTGCCAGGATGTACGATCCGGAGTCCAGGGCACGCAGCGCGGCCCCACGGACTTCTTCATTTAGAAAAACACGAGAAAGCGGGATTTTTCTCATCCTAGCGTGCGAGGTGTGTCTCCCCCTTCGTGAAGGGGAGAGGATTAAGGTGAGGGGTTAGATTTCGGTGCAGCTGCGATTTTCAACCCTCGCCCTATCCTTTCCCTGGGCAAGGGAGAGGCGACAGATTTGCGTATGCTGCGCGAGTTTGCAATTCATTCACCGATTTCGATCCACGCTCCGGTTTGCGCGGATTTCAATGCGGCCTCGACCACGCGGACGGCATGAAACCCCGCCCATCCATCAACGCGAGATGGATTCCTCTTCTCAATTGCATCAATGAAAGCTGCCAGTTCGGCGCGAAGCGGTTCCTCTGGCGGAAATTCCAGTTGGTGCACCGTGCCTTCTTCCGCTTTGATTGCGTCGCCATCTGCAATATGCCGATTCTCAAACGTCTTTATTTTGTATTGCGCCACGTTGTAATCGCATACCGCCGAAGAATCCGTTCCGACAATGGTAACTTCGCGGAATTTGCCGGGCGCATGGTATCCAGCCTCGATCGTCGCGAGTATCGGGGAATTGTCGCCTTGGTCATATTCCAAAACGATTAACGATTCATCATCCAGTCCGCGGCCCAAAAAATCACTCAGCACAGCATGAACGCGTCGCGGCGGCACACCCAGGAGGAAGTTAAAGAGATCGATAAAATGAATGCCGTCAGAAAATGTAACTCCCGTGTCGTAGCGAGGTCGCTTAAAGCCGCTGAATCTAGCCTGCAGCATCTTGAGCCGGCCAAATCGTCCCGCGGAGATCGCATCGCGGAGCCACAGCGAGGCCGGATCGAACCGGAAAATATGACCAACCTGCAAAATCGCTCCGGACTTCTCCGCGAGCTCCGTCAGCGTCTTTGCATCGCTGGAAGCTAACGCGATAGGTTTTTCGACAAAGACATCTTTGCCCATCCGGAGCAATTCGCGGCAGGTTTCGAAATGCGCCTGGGCCGGCGTCACGACCACCGCAGCATCAATCCTTGAAAAAAACGAGCGCGCATCTGTGCTGCGATGACTTTGCGAAACGTCCACCGAAGTGAGTCGTTGCTCGCGATGATCGGCAACAAAGAGTTCGATCGGCATTGACTTGAGGACGCGCAGATGATTAACACCCCAGCGCCCAATTCCGATGAGAAGAATCCTTTTCATCCGTGCTTCACCGAAAAGTGTGAATACTAGAGCCGATCGACTATGACTGCGCCTTGATTCGCGCGATCAGCGTATCGGCGATCATGGCCGGCGTTTCAGCGATTGCGATTCCCGCGGCCTTTAGCGCTTTGATTTTTTCCGCTGCAGTACCCTTCCCTCCGGAAACAATTGCGCCTGCATGGCCCATTCGGCGCCCCGGTGGCGCAGTCATTCCGGCGATGAAGGCTGCCACCGGTTTTTTACAATTCATCTTGATCCAGTCCGCAGCTTCTTCTTCTGCCGAGCCACCGATTTCGCCGATCAAGATGATGGCTTCTGTTCCAGGATCTTCATTGAACAACTTCACACAGTCGAGATGCGATAAGCCGTGAATCGGATCGCCGCCTATGCCGATGCAAGTCGATTGTCCGTACCCGCGCGACGTCAGTTGCCAGACTGCTTCGTAGGTAAGCGTTCCTGAGCGCGAGACCACGCCAATGTTGCCTGGCTTATGAATATAGCCGGGCATAATTCCAATCTTGCATTGACCAGGCGTAATGATCCCAGGGCAATTCGGCCCTATCAGCCGCGATTTTTTTCCACGCATGAGCGCTTTCACGCGCATCATGTCCATGAACGGAATTCCTTCCGTGATGCAAACTACGAGTTCGACTCCGGCATCAACCGCTTCCAGAATCGAATCCGCGGCCGCAGGAGCGGGAACGAAAACCATTGATGCGTTGCAACGAGTTTTCTGTCGCGCTTCCCAAACGGTGTCGAATACTGATACCTTGTCATCGAACATTTGGCCGCCCTTCCCCGGGGTAACGCCTGCAACCACATTCGTGCCGTAGTCCATGCACTGTCGCGTGTGAAATGCGCCCGCGCTGCCCGTAATTCCCTGCACGACCAGCCGCGTGTGTTTATCAACCAAGATAGACATGCCTAGATAGCGATCTGTAAGTTCACACCGTCATTCCGAGCGAAGTCGAGGAATCCCGCAGCGAAACCCTAAGGCCACGGGGTCCTTTGACTTCGCTTCGCTTCGCTCAGGATGACTCGCTGATCGCTTTCAGTTCTCACCTTTTCTTTCGCTTGTGAACCACCAGCTTGTTCCCATCTGGATCTCGAAATTGTGCCATCCAGCAAACTGGAGTCTCAGTTTTTTCGATGTCGAAAGTCACACCGCGCTCTTTAAGCTTCGCGATAGCATCATCCATGTCGTCAACTTCGAAGGCGACTGTGGTTCCATCGCGCGAAGGTTTCCACGCGGGATGACAGCCAACACCGATTGTGATTGCGCCAATATCATACTCGACCCATGCGCCATCCATCTGAGTGGAACTGGGTTTGAGCTCGAGTGTTTCCTGGTAAAATTTTCGCGCGCGTTCCTTGTCGGAAATCGCTATAGCAACGAAGGCTACTTCGTTTGTGATCATTTGCAGACTCCTTTCTCGTTTTCAGATTTAAGTTTGTGAATTATCAATTTGTTGCCGTCCGGGTCCTCGATCATGGCCATGCGGCAAACCGGCGAATCGACTTTATCATAGGCGATCTTTCGTTGCTCGAATTCCGCAATTGCCTCCTCCAGATTTTCCACTTCTAGCGCGGCACTCGTGCCTTCGTTCGACGGCTTCCATTGTTCGCCAACACAAGCGATAGCCAATGTCCCCTCCCCGATTGAATACTCGGTCCACTGTTCGCCGGTCATTTCGGGATCGGGCTGCAAACCGAGCACGCCTTCATAAAACTCCCGCGCGCGTTTCATGTCCGTCACCGGAACTCCAACGAAGGCGATCTTCTTAATCTTCATGCGTGATGGCTTTGTTGCGCAGCCAGTCGGCTAACAGCGCGATCACTTTGGGATCGAACGGCGCGCTCTTTCCCTTGAATGCGTCGGCCAGACTCAAATAATGCTGAAATGTGTGGCCCGTGTTTGGGATTTCGTAAAAAGACGCGAGATCTCCATTCTTGTTCACGTAGCCCGTGATCAATTCAGAATCTTCACGGCTCATGATCCAGTCGAATGCGCCGCGAAGAACATAGGTTGGAACTTTCACGCGCGACCACGCGGCTGCGAGATTCAATTGTTGCAACTGCTGATAAAACCCGAGCGGCCGCCCGTAAAGGTGTGCGTGGTCTTCTCCCTCTGGCCACAGATCCGCGAGCTGCGGTTGCTCCTTCAAAATATCATCGACCGCTCGACCTTTAATGAGCCATTCGTAATAAAGCGTCGCCACTCCTTTCAGACGATCGTTGACTTCGTCGGGCGATTTTCCCATCAACGCGAATCGCCTTCGCTCGATCTCGAGCATGTGCTCGAACCAGGTCTTCACCCAGCCGCCGACTGAAATGTAACCGCGGACCTGCGCCTGTTCTGAGTCCGATTCCGGAACGAGCGGCGCAAAGCCTCCTCCATTGCTGATACCGAGCAGGTAAATTCTCTTGGTATCCAGGAAATCGTAATTCTTCAATGCACGAAAGGCCGCACGGTAACCGGCAAACTCCGATTCGAAATCGGTTTCCGCGCAAACGCCTTCGCTGTCGCCGACGCCTTGCTTGTCCATTCGAAACAAAGCGAATTCCGAAAGCTGGGTGAGACCGCGAAAAACCAGACCACTCTCGTCCTTGGTGCCAGCCGGCGCTTCAACAGAATCGCAACTCAACCACCCAGCAACGAAGATGACCGGCACTTTCCCTTTCGCATCCCGCGGTTTGGTGAGGATCGTGCGCAATCGTTTGCCGTCGGGCGTCGTTACCGAGTCGTAGATCACGTCTGCGCCCGGATAAGTTTCGCGAGGCGTTTTCGCTTTGCGCGGAAGCTCCTCCGCGCAAAGCCCCATGGCGATTGCAAGAAAAAGGATCGTCAAAGCGGCGCGAGGACGCGCGTGCACTCCCAAAGCTTCCGCGAAATAAGACGAGGACTTGGGCACCTTTCGCACGCAGTGCTTTTGGAGTGCGATGCCTTCTGGCATCGCTTTCATCGTCGGTGTCGCTTGAACCATGCGAACCGTCTTCATCAATTTGGGGTTTGAGATTTGGAATTTGCGGTTGCAGCTGCTGCAACCGCTTTCTGCGCAGCGTCGGCGAGATCGTCTGCCGCAATCAGTGCAACGCCGCTTTCCTTCAACAACTGCTTTCCTCGCTCGACATTGGTTCCCTCCAGTCGAACAACAAGCGGCACAGACAGTTTTACTGTCTTCGCTGCGTTGATGATGCCTTTCGCGATGACGTCGCATTTCATGATCCCGCCAAAAATATTCACTAGGATCGCTTTTACCTTTTTGTCCGCGATCAGGATCTTAAACGCTTCGGTCACCTGTTCTTCCGTCGCGCTGCCGCCGACGTCGAGAAAGTTTGCCGGTTCACCGCCATAGAACTTGATGATGTCCATGGTTGCCATGGCCAACCCCGCGCCGTTGACCAGACATGCAATGTTTCCGTCGAGCCCAATGTAATTGAGGCCGTGTTTCGACGCTTCGACTTCGCGCGGGTCCTCTTCCGCGACATCGCGCAGCGCCGCGATGTCGGGATGGCGATAGAGTGCGTTGTCGTCAAAGTTGAACTTGGCGTCGAGCGCGAGCACGTCGCCCTTGGTGGTGACGACCAATGGATTGACCTCGATCATCGAGCAGTCGAACGCGACAAATGTGCGATAGAGTCCTTCAAACAATCTTGAGGCGCTTTTTAACTGCGACGAATCAAAACCGAGCTGTTTCGCCAGCTTGCGTGTTTGGAACGGCTGTAAACCAGCTAATGGATCGATCGCCTCACGTATGATCTTTTCAGGCGATTTCGCTGCGACCCTTTCAATTTCTACACCGCCTTCCGTGCTCGCGACAATCAAAGGCGCGGCAGTCGCGCGATCGAGCAGAATCGCAAAATAAATTTCGCGCGCAATCTCTGCGGATTCCGCTACCAGGACTTTATTTACTGCGCGACCACCAGGCCCAGTTTGATGCGTCACCAGGACTTGGCCGAGCATCTTGGCAGCAACTTCCCGTATTTCTTCAGGCGTCTTGAGAACGTGCACTCCGCCTTTGAACCCGTTTTTGAATACTCCTTTGCCCCGGCCACCGGCATGGATCTGCGCTTTGATGACAATTTCGACATCGCCGAGATTGCGCGCGATTTGTTCGGTTTCATCGAGCGTCGACGCGACTTTACCTCGCGTCGTTGCGACATCGAACCTCTGCAACAACTCCTTGGCTTGATATTCGTGAATGTTCATTTGCGAATTAGAAACGACCCAGCAATGTCATTCTGAGCGGAGCGAAGAATCTCTGAATATTTCCGGATCGATTCGCCTGAGAGAATAGACCGAGATGTTTCGCTTCGCTCAACATGACAGTTCCCATTTATCAATCGCCTAGGAGAAAGTGGAATAGCCCGCGGAACGCGACTCAGCAAAGATTTTTCTTTCCGAATTGCCTTGCCACTTCCAGACCGAGCCAACTACGGTGGCGGGCATGAGAAAATCCATGAAAATTCCCGTTCTGGTTTGCGCGCTGTTGGGCACAATCACCCTGCCAATTGCAGCCGGTACGCCCGAACAAGAGAAGGCATTTACCGACAAATACAAAAAAGCATTCGAAGGCAAGGACACGGCGACGCTTGAATCATTCCTCTACACCCAGGGCGCCGATCCTGAGATTGTCGGTTTTTACAAAATGATGCAATCGGGAGAAGCCGGAGAGAAAATTTCCAGCATTGAGCTTGTTAATCTTACGCCGGAGGACGTGAAAAAAGCGACTACACCGATGGACTCACCCGCTGGCGGCAAAGTTTGCCTGACACTCAAACCAACCAAAAAGCTCATCATCAAGGTCGAGAAGAAAGACGCCAACGGCAGCTCGACCAGCTCGAGCGAAAACTTCGTTGCCGAGAAAGACGGTAAGTTCGTAATTCCCGTCCCAGGACCGTGTAAGTAACATTTGAAGATTTTCCAGCGCGTTAAAAGCGATGCGAGGACGCATCGCACTCCAAAAGCACTTCGTGCGAAATCATTGGGCGCCCTGCTCTGGTTCCGCGGAGTTTTAGGAGGGCGCACGCGTCTTCGCGTCGCTTTCATTTTCTTCCGAACTGTCTACCTCCGAAACAAGGAGAGGATTACTCCTTATCTCGTTGCTCACCAAAAAGAGTCCCTACCGTGCGCTGATCCGCTGGAGGCTCGAGCGAGTTAACAAAATTGCGAAACCGGTCGGAGAAAACTTCAGGACGAAGTCTCCAGTAGTGCGCCATGCCGGGCGCAGCAACGTAATGCCGGAGAAGGCCGTGCCATCCTTCCCATAGCTGCCGATCCATGTGTCCATAGACATAATGAAAATGAATTGTCTCGAACGCTTTCAAGAATTGGTAAGCGGCATGAAAAAAGCGCGTCCGCTCTTCAATGGATAACGCGCTAAGATCTTCCAAGCCAACCCGCCAGATGCGTTCCAGGTCTGCGTTTTCCATGAAAGGTTTGGTCACCTCGCGCAGGGCTGTGGCAGCCGCATCTTGCGTAGCCAGCTTGGCCACGCGCGTGCTTCGATGCACCTGCAACGCGAGGTATAGCACAGACAAAACGACGGCAATCGAGCCGATTAACTGCGAGATTGCGCTGATCGCGTCCCAGTTCCAGTCCATCGCTCACGTTATACCATGAGCAAATCGCAGTCTCTACCTCGGTTCGTTGGCAATTTTGAGAACGATCTTCCCGCGCGTGTGACCAGTTGCGACTTGTTCCTGGGCTTTCCTCGCCTCGGCGAGCGGCAACGTTTGAGAAACAATTACCGTGATTTTCTTTTCATCGATTAAGCTGCCGATCTGGGCCAGCTCATCTGAGTTCGGTTCTACACTGAGCGCCGCGCCTCGAATACCATGGTTATCGAGCTCAGCCTGGTTCGGGCGCGCGACGAGCGATACGATGAAGCCGCCTTTTTTCACCACGCCGTACGACCGTGCAAGCGTATCTTTACCAATCGAGTCCAGCACGACATCGACGTCTTTTGCGATCTCTTCGAATTTGTGTTTGGTGTAATCGACTGCAACGTCAGCCCCGAGTTCCTTAAGCAAACCTTGATTTGCCGTTGACGCTGTAGCGATCACCTTCGCTCCGCGCGCCTTGGCGATTTGAACTGCGAAGCTTCCCACTCCGCCGGAGCCGCCGTGAATGAGAACCGTCTGGCCGGCGCTTAACTTCGCGGCGTCAATTAACGCCTGCCATGCCGTCAAAGCGACGATCGGCACTGCTGCTGCCTCGACATACGTGAGCGACTTCGGCTTGAGTGCGGTTTCGCGTTCCCTTGTCACCGCGTATTGCGCGTAGCCGCCGCTATTGTCCAAGCTGACGTACGCGAACACAGGATCGCCTGCTTTGAACTTCGTGACCTTGCTTCCAATTTTTTCAACCACGCCCGCGACGTCGCCACCGAGAATGATCGGGAACGCGCGACTTCCTTCTTTGGCGAACAGCCCCGACCGGATCATGCCATCAACTGGATTCACGCCGGCCGCTACGACCCGGATGAGCAGCTGATCGTCCTCGGGTTCTGGTCGCGGGACATCCTCGTACTTTAAGATCTCCGGTCCGCCGTACTCATAAATGACAATCGCTTTCATTGTTGGTGTAACGGACTGAGCGGACAACTCTGTGTGTAGAATCCCCGCCGCAACAGCGGCGGCCGAAAAGATCAGTCGTCTCAATGTGGACATAACGGTCGCACAGAGTTGGGAATACTACTGGCTCTTCATGAACGCGTGAAAGACAAGGCGCCATTTGCGTTCCCGCTTCGTCCACACACTGGCGACGTTATAGGTGCCCGATGTGTCCTGCCCGTCGTGCGTGGCTTGCGTCGTCACTTTGTACGTAATCATTGCCATGTTCGCGCTTGGGAATGCTACTTTCATATCCGCAAAGGAGTTGTCACGCACATCGTATTTTGGCACGTCCGCAAGTTCGGCATCGACATTTTTGAAGCCTTCCGCGTCAAGTCCAACGAATTCCGGCGCCAAATATTTTTTAAACGTCTCCAGCTGCTTGTTCTTGAACACTTCGGTGACAATTTTCTCCAAAGCAACGATCGCTTTTTCTCTCTGTGCTGTCTTTATCTGCCTGGCTGGAGTCGGTGCAGCAAAACAAGTCGGAACAGCCATCGCCAATGCCACACCACAGATAATGACTTGTCGTTTCATAATTGAATCTAGACCCGGGGCAGAGTGTTCGTCGACATTTTCTAGGTATTTCAACGGCCGCGCTCAAATGGACGGTCGTGGCGGCGGTTCGGGCGGTAGATTCGATGAAGGCGCGGAGATCGCAGGAACGGAGGATAACGATAATAAAATCGGCAAAAACTCCGGTGGCATGAAGCTCCCCCACACATCGTAATCCGGGCCGAATTGGCGGATGAACAGAAGAGAAAACGAACGAAGCAAAACAAAGAGCGGCAGCAAGATCACAGTGCCAACGTAGGGGATTGCCGCGATGCAGCACGTCGCGCACGTCGCAAGGCATGCCACTAACGCAGTGGCCAATGCCAGAACAATCCAAAACAAGCAGTACAGCAACATCTCACCCGGGTGTGCCGCAATTAGTCTGGTGACGATAATAAAGGCTTCGGAGACACGGCAGCGCTGTCGATACATCACAGGCAGCATGAAACTGGCGATCAACGACCACGCGAGAAGGAGAAAAATCATCGCGAATATCAACGCGGCAATTGCCACTATCACATACACATGATGCGTGCGAAGAAACGTCGAGTCTTTAATGATCGGAAGTACGAGCGGCAATGAAAAGACCGCCGCGAAAACCAAAAGGACGATCCCGACCAGTAGTGAGAAAAGGAAATAGCTGTTTCCCTCTTTTCGGAAGTCACGCCAAGGTTCTGCAATTGCGCCGCGGTTCTTCGCGATGCAGTCGATAAACATGAAGCAGCCGCGCGCTCGCAGCCAGACAAACAGCACGATGACAACCAGGAGGAAGCAAACCAGAACGCAGATGCCTGTGACGAGAAGCGAATGTGGAATTTGGCTAAGTGCCTCGTTCAGCTTCTGCATTTCTTCATGGCGGTTATAGCTGTAATTGAACCCGCCACCACCACCCAGATTCGCTAGCCATGCCGCGAAGCCAATAACGAGCCATTTTTTCAAATCGAACTGCTGAAACAGAATCTTCTTCATCAATTCGAATGCTTCACCAAAAGGCCTGAAAATTTCGATTCTCGGCTCGCTTCCATTCATGCGCGGCATTCTGAACGCGTTTTGCGAATGTAATCAAGCCGCGATCACCACTTGTGTTACGTCCGTCTGCAAAGTGCTGCGGCGCAGGGAGTGCGGTCTGTAGAGTGCGCTGTCCTCAGCGCATGCGGCAATCGTACGCTCGTTCTCTCCGCTGAGGACAGCGGACGCTACAGCCTGACCTGCGCGGTTGTTTAGTGAGCGAGGAGCGCCATGTTCTTGCCGATGTCTACTGCAAAGCGCTGCTACCCGATCGGCGCGGAAGTGATCGGCGAAAACCAAACCCATTTTCGCGTTTGGGCTCCGAAGGCACGAGAACTTGATGTCGTTGTCGAGCACGGGCCGAACTCACAGCGAACGTTTCACGCCCTCAGCCCGGAACAAGATGGATATTATTCCGGCGCTCTCGATGTCGGGGTCGACACTCGGTACTGGTTTCGAGTAAACAGCGGAGAAAAATTTTATCCTGATCCTGCGTCGCGATTTCAACCAGAAGGCCCGCACGGGCCCTCATGCATCATTGATCCAGGACAGTTCCAATGGATCGATTCGCAATGGCCAGGCCCCGAAGCCGCTGGGTTGAAAGGCCAGATCATCTACGAAATGCACATCGGCACATTTACGAAAGAGGGCACATGGCGCGCTGCCACAGAGCAGTTGGCGGAGCTGGCGCGGATCGGAATCACAGTGGTCGAGATGATGCCGATCGCGGATTTCCCAGGAAAATTCGGATGGGGTTATGACGGAGTGAATCTTTTTGCACCCTCGCATTTGTACGGAACCCCGGACGATTTGCGTGCATTTATCGACCGCGCGCACTCGTTAGGCGTGGCTGTGATTCTCGACGTCGTTTACAACCATTTTGGGCCCGACGGGAATTATCTGGGAATTTTTTCTGGCGATTATCTCATTCGTGAGAAAGAAAACGAATGGGGCAATGCGATCAATTTCGACGGCGCAAATTCAGGTCCAGTTCGCGAGTTTTTCATAACGAATGGGCGTTATTGGATTGAAGAATTTCACTTCGACGGATTCCGGTTCGACGCGACACATGCAATCCGGGATCGATCCACCGAATACATTATCGGCGCAGTGGGACGCGCTGCGCGGGAAGCAGCCGGCTCACGCTCGATCATTCTCGTCGCCGAGAACGATCTCCAGGAAGCGAAGACGGCGCGGCCCCGCAGCGAAGGCGGCGACGATTTGGACGGGCTTTGGAACGACGATTTTCATCATAGCGCCGTGGTGGCGCTGACCGGTCGCAACGAAGCCTATTTCAGCGATTACCTTGGCGCGCCACAGGAATTTATTTCTGCCGCGAAATACGGTTTTCTTTATCAGGGCCAGGCGCGCTCATGGCGCAAAGCATTGCGTGGAACACTGGCCTTCGGCATTGCTCCAGAGGTTTTCGTTTGTTTCATCGAAAACCACGACCAAATCGCGAACACCGGCCCCGGCCAACGGCTGCGTTTTCACACGTCGCCCAACCGCTATCGCGCGATGACCGGACTTCTCCTGCTCGGGCCGTGGACACCATTGCTGTTTCAAGGTCAAGAATTCGGCGCGTCCGGTCCGTTTTTGTTTTTCGCGGATGCAGGCGATTCGTCCGTGCGCGATGGGACTCGCAGAGGTCGCGCCAAGTTGCTCGCGCCATTTCTATCACTTACAGAGGAAGAGACATGGAAAATCTTGCCTGCGCCGGATGATCCGGATGTGTTTGCCCGATGCAAATTGGATTTTTCTGAGCGCGAAAAGAATCGGGAACTTTATGATCTGCACGTCGATCTTCTGAAATTGCGACGCGAAGATTCGCGCTTTCGCCAGCAGAGTTCCGGTGGATTTGATGGTGCGGTGCTAGGGCGGTTGAGTCTCGTTCTCAGGTATTTCTCGGAGGCAAACAACGATCGGCTTTTGCTCGTGAACTTTGGACAGGGCCAGGTCTTGCATCCTGTCTCCGAACCATTGCTCGCGCCCCCTACCGGTCATAAGTGGGAAACTCTCTGGACAAGCGACTCGCCGCGC
>Ga0222622_10000115_pt1 | contig 26949 bp, 24 predicted proteins | sample PLM2_5_b1metaG_FD_177335 | JGI IMG/M metagenome (GOLD analysis project Ga0222622, IMG submission 177335) | Groundwater sediment microbial communities from an aquifer in East River, Colorado, USA - PLM2_5_b1 | ecosystem: Environmental > Terrestrial > Soil > Riparian zone | place: USA: East...
TCAAACCCTGAAAATCTTTGCTGGTTAGCGCAAACAACTTATCGCCGCTCTTGACCGTGTAACCAATTGGCCGGCGGGTGCAGTCTATTTTTTGAATATGGCCGATGACTCGTTCTTCGCCATCAAGAGGTTTGCGTAACATTTCTGTGATCGACCGCAAGGTTTCGATCTCTTGCCGTCGAGCGATCTCGGCTTCGGACAGTTTTTCGCCGCCTCGTCCTTGTCGCATTTCCGGAGGGCCGCCGCCATTTCTCTCACCGGCTTCATACTCTTTGCGGCGTTGGGCATACTGCTGCACTCGCTCGACCTCAGAGGCGAGCGAACTGGCACGCTCTTTTGTCTCAGGATCGTCCGTAGTCCTGGCGATCTTTTCTGCTATTGCAGTAGCGTCGGCATACTTTTCGAGCCGAACCAGGATCTCCGCCATTCTTAGGGCATATCGCTGATTGCCGGGTTGATATTTAAGTGCCGTCTTTAGCATCGCCAGCGATTCTTCATAGAACTCCTGATTGACCAGATTGACGAAGGCCAGTAGCTCGTAGCTCTCGGTAAATGCGGGATTGATGGCAATTGCCTTCTTGAGGGATTCGCGAATCTTGGCGGTTATTTCGGGCGCAAATGCCCCGACCATTCCAAACTCGCCGCCTGCCTCGCGGCTCAACAAGTAAGCATAATGAAACAGAGCCAGGTGGTTCGTACGATCGCCGGAAACCGCCTTTTCAAGGTATGCCCTAGCCTCTGTAAATTTTTGCTGGCGCATCCTGGCCATTCCCAATGCCGTGTTTGCGAGGGTCGAGTTTGGATCTAATGCCAGAGCTTGCTGTAAATAGGGTTCAGCGTCCTCGGCCCGGTTTGTATGAACGAGCACGTCCCCTAAATATGCGTTACTAAGAGATTCGTTTATGGGCGTTACCGCCATGCTGTCGTCAAACAAAAGCTTGGATTTGAACAACACCTGGGTGTAATTATATTTGTTCGCCCCCACGTATTTACGCAGTTCCGATTCCATCTGGGCATACGTCGTCTGGAACGCGTCCTCGAAAGCTTTTTTCGCCGGCACGTTATGAGACAGGGCATCGAGGAGCTTGGCCAGGTTATCCACTTTGCCGCTCTGCAGCAGATAGTGGATAAGAGCCCACGATTCGGCGTAGAAGATATTTTGAGAATGTTCGCCAAACTGGTGGAGTTGAAAATTGGTCACCGCAAACAGCTGGTCCAGCGGCATCAGTTTGCTATTTTGAAGCAGGTACAAATGCCTGGCTTCCGGATAGCCCAGCTGCACTTTTTGATCGTCAATTATCCTAAACGTCTCGTAATACTCGGCCAGTCCCTCGTTGAACCAGGGCGGGATCTCAGACTTGCCAAAATTGGTGCCGACGATGAAGTGAACGTACTCGTGAAATATCACGCCGAAAACATCCTGGTCCTCGCCCTCGGTTGAAAGGGTGATGTAATTAACATCGTCGCCGGGCTGGAAATAACCGGCGATCGATGTATTGATCGTGCCGTCCGCGCGTTTCGGTTTGAACGGTTTATACGCGCCGGCGCTCTTAAATACTATGACGTTGGTCGCGATAGGCGACGTCAGCTTCATCCCGCCAAAGATCTGGCGAAAAGTTTCGCGAAACTGTTCGAGCTTTGTCGCAACCCGGCGAATGTCCTTTTCCGGTGCGTTACCAACTAGCAGGAAGTTTTTTGTCTTTACCTGTATCCAGTCGTCTTTGGCACTGGCGTTGAATGAGGAAAAGATCAGGATCGCAATGGCAAATGCGACCAGGCTGAATTTACGGGAGGTATTCATAGTTCGTGGAATGAAGCGATAGTGGTATGACCGCCTCTCAAGTGACCCACTAGAAAATTATCATAGAGTCAATAAATAAGGCGAGTTTTCTTCGCAAGACCGGCAGGCTAAAAGAAAGGATAAGTGAGAGCGGGGCGGCTTTGCTATTCTAGGGAAATGACGATCAAGAGATTGGACCATATCAGCGTTGTCGTGGACGACCTTGCAGATGCTGTCGCTTTTTTCACCGCACTCGGCATGACGATAGACGGTCAAATGCCGATCGAGGGCCCGTGGGTGGACCGCATCAACGGGATCGAAGATGTCCAGGTAGATATTGTAATGATGCGGACCCCCGACGGGCACGGACGGCTTGAACTGACCCGCTTTCGTAATCCAAAGCTGGTTGAGATCGAACCGGCTGTCGCACCGCCGAATACGCCTGGGCTTCGGAGCGTCATGTTTACAGTAGAAAGCGTCGACGAAAGCGTGTCCAGCCTGCTCTCTCACGGCGGCGAACTCATCGGCGAGGTGGTCCAGTACGAGGACAAGTACAAACTCTGCTATATGCGAGGCCCCGCGGACATTATCGTCGCACTGGCCGAGGAACTCTTCTAAATTAAGTAACGACCTATAACCTTTGTGTCTTGGGTACTTAACGTCTTTGCGTTTAAGTACTCCTGCCTTACCACCGGTATTTGGAGAGCAGCAACGTTTTTAGACTCGTTGCAGAGTTATTTTTGCCTTCATAATTTTTTTGCAGCCTCTACAAAAAAATTCCAAAGACGATAAAGTCTTTGTGATCCCTGCAATTATGCCCTCGGCCCGCGGTTTTTGTTGGGGAGCCTAAAAATACTATCCAGCACCCGAAACGCCGTTTCAATCTCTAAAATTCCCTTACAGTTTTGCCGATTTTAGCGGTGATGTTTTATACTTACCAACGTTCGTTGTCTGACGGCGCCTTCGTCTATCGGTTAGGACGCGAGGTTCTCAACCTCGAAAGAGGGGTTCAACTCCCCTAGGCGCTACCACTTCCCTTTCTAATCACCGGAAAACGATCGTGCATCTTTTTCGATCCAATACAACTGGTCCGAGTTCATACTTAGCAGGAGCTTTATGATCGTAACCACAGGTCTAAACGTTGAGGGCAAGCAGGTTGTCGAATACCTTGGGGTCGTTCGCGGAATAGTTGTCCGGGCGACCGGTATTGGCAGGGGGATCGTCGGCGGGTTGAAATCAATAATCGGCGGCAATATCGAGGAATGGTCGGTTGTTTGTGAGGCGGCCAGAATGGAGGCATTTAACCGGATGGTCCAGCACGCCCACGAGATCGGTGCGGACGCGATCATCGGCATGCGGTATGACGCCACTGAGTTTGCGCAGGGGGCTACCGAAGTGCTCGCGTACGGCACTGCTGTACGTTTGAGCCAATAGCGGTTCAGAACAGAGGCGGCCTTCCGTTGACGCCTATTTTGAGGCCGGACAAACGCCTGATCAGTTTGCCGCGCAGCCGGCCGGGCGCCAGGATCGCCATTATCCCCATCGTCTCGTGAAGCTTTTCCCCTGCTGAGTGAAGACCCATGCGGGCAACGATCTTTACATCGCAAAAACCCGATTCGATCGGACGCACGGGAACGATCTTTAGGCTCAGGCCGTCGTCGGCGGTAAATATCAGTTCCCGCGGCACCTTTAAGCCGAAGCGGCTGCGAAAAGATCCGTTGATCTCGCGTTTCACATCCCTTGCCTCGATCTCACCATTTCTAACAATGTGGAGCGTGGAACTACATTCACCGCCCGCTGCCTCGACACATTGAAATACCGCCGTACTGTCCACGAAATGCCCGCGTCCCCAGCATCGGCCGGCAAGCGAAACGTCTATTGGCCCCTGATTTCGAAAGTGGTCGTGGCTGCCAGTGCCCCGTATGTGAAAAACGTTTATCGTTTCCCCGTCAGCGCCGGTCACGGTGATCCGCCCGCTCACGTCAGAACGCAGAGATACTATGTTCCACATTGCGGGACCGGGGTTTTCGGCACCATTTGTAAGCATGTCCGCCTCGATCGACAACCACTCCAATTGGGCTCGTAAACGATTTTTCCGGGCCATTATGAGATCCAGATTAACGACATAGCCGGTACCGTACTCAGCCGACTCGGCCTTGAACCACGACGGTCCGATCGCGCAATTAATTCCTTCGCGTTTTGAACTAAATTCGTTCGTGTTGAACTCGTTTATCGCGTTCAGCACCACCTTGCCGTCGACAGAATAAATGAGGGACACGGCAGGACACTTTAGACAGGTTTCCGTCGGTGTCTGACCATTTGTCACGGGCGGGTTCTGGTGGTAACGCGGGGACAGCGGGTAATTGTCGTAGAACGAAACGATCAGGGCCTGCCGGCCGTCGTCCGAAAGTGCGTCGAAATGCCAGCCCTCATAGGCCTCCGGAGCTTTATCATCGTGCCAGACATCGTCGCGTGCACTTGACGAAAAAGTTATGGGAACCACTCGCTTATCGCTGCGGAACTCTGACATGGCTCATTTTGCTCTTGGCTGACGTGGAAAGATCATTATCAGAATCGCAGAAAACGATTTGTATGGCAAACTTTTGGCCCAAAATTGAATCTTTCATTCGCGCCCTCCCCTATTTTCTGTCAGTGAGGTAATAAAATGAAGCTAATAGGAAGGACAATATTGTTTGCCGCGATCGCGGTGGCCGCCCTTTTCGCAGCCGGCTGTCCAGAACACAAAAGTATTGCGGATATTGAGCACAATGCGGGCCGTTACAGCGGTAAGAAAGTCACTGTTGCGGGCGTCGTCCGCGACAGCTACGGGGCGTCAGTCCCGGGAACCAAGATTGGCGGAGGTGCCTACAAGATAGACGACGGCACAGGATCTATCTGGGTGCTTGTTACAGACGGCAATGTGCCGGCAAGAGGGGCCCGGATCGCGGTCGAGGGAATGGTTGCTAACGGTGTAAATTGGCACGGGCGTAATTACGGCCTCGGTATTCACGAAGAGAAGCGTCATTACGACAAAAAGTAGAGGCGGTCTGTGTGGTAAGATTTTTGGGCGGCAGGTTAGCGAACTGCCGCCCGCTCAGTATGGACCGTTTGTTGAAAGCATTCGACGAGCAGTTTTTGCTTATTGATAAGCGTTCGCGGGTCCTGCTTGAGCAGATTCCTGACGACAAGTTATTTGTCAGGCCGCGGGAATTGCCTTCGATGGCAATGTTTTCCTGCGGTGAAAGTATTCTCCGTTCGGCCGCAATGGTCGAAAAAACCTTTGGGGGCATAACCACCCGCCTCTGGGACGACCCGTTCGAGTGGACCTTACCTGAAAAACTCTCTACAAAGACTGCCATCGCGCAATACCTGGACGAGGTAGAAGCTACCAGAAAAAAAGGGTTCCTCTTTTTCACCTCCGACGATGACCTTAAACGTGAAATACCCGCGCCCGAACGCCTCAGGCCGCTCGTAGAGGTCTTGTTAAAAACAGTCGCGCATGCTTCGCATTTTCAAGGCAGGGCCTTTGCCATCCTTCAGTTCCTGTCCGATGCAAAGCTGCCAAAGCTCTGATTTCATTGCATATCGAACTTTTTCGTGTAAGAATTCGTTAAGATTTCGGCCCTAAGAATTCCGTTCTTTTCGGAGACCTCACATGCATTGTCCAAGTTGCGGACAACAACAAATTTCGAACGAGACGAAGTTTTGCTCGCGATGCGGACTGCCGCTGGGCATAGTTTCCGAAGTGCTAGTGTATGGCGGCTACCTGCCGCAGTTGGCCGAGCTAAATAAGCGTAAGCCGGCGCTTTTTTCCCGCCGCAACGGCCTCGCATTCAGCCTCATTTGGTGCCTGTTCTTCCTGCTGATAATGGCTCCGCTTTGGGGGATTCTGGACTTGGATAAGCTCGCGGGTGCTTCGGCAGTCATAGGCATTTTTGGCGGATTAATATTGATGATCTCCTCTCTCATTTTCCTAAGGAGGGAGCCACAATTTGCCGGCGATCAGCGAATGTATCCGCAGGGACAGTACGAACTGCCGGGACAGTCAGGTTACTCGGCACTTCCACCGCAGCAATCGGTGCCTGCCTCTGTTTATTCGGCACCCACGACAGGCAGTTGGCGGGACACAAACGACCTGCAGCCGACAAGCGTTACCGAGGGGACCACCAAACTGCTCGAGAAAGACGAGCAATAATCGAATATGTTTTGCCCGAGATGCGGCCAGGAGAGGATCTCTACCGAAACGAGCTTTTGCTCGAGATGCGGCTTTTTGCTCTCGGGTACTCTCGAGTTGCTGATGACCGGCGGCGTAAATCCAAATTTGCCGGTCGAGAGCCGCGGAAAGGGTCAATCGGCCAAAAGCCGCGGTATCAAACAAGGCCTGTTCATCTTTCTTCTTACGTTCTTGGTCGTTCCGATAATAGCGATCATCACTGTCGCAATGAACGCCGAACCATATATGGTGGTGATCGCGTCTATCCTTCTTGCCGTTGGCGGATTGCTCCGGATGGCATACGCATTGATGTTCGAGTCGTCGGTTGAGACCGCTGGGACTGGTTCTACGACTGCTTCGATAAAACAGGCGCTGGCAGAAAGAATGGCCGGGTCACATAGCCTCCCGCCATCTCAGTCGGATCCCATCCCGGCATATATGTCCCCGGGGGCGGGTAAGTGGCAGGATACCAACGAATTGGAACCGGCAAGCGTCACCGATGGAACAACCCAACTGCTAGAGAACCAGGAATTGGATCAATAACCTACAGCTAACCCATCGCTGCGTACATCAACAGCCCCGAGCCTAACTCCCTTATCATCTAACATCACGCCCGTCGCTGCGGCCACGTATTCCGGCTTGGCTGCAAACTTGTGCCCCATTTCGCTAAGCAGTGCGAGCGTGTCAGGTGAGATTCCGTACGGTTCAAATACCAGTTCATCGGGCAGCCATTGGTGATGAACGCGCGGAGCGTCGATCGCCCGCTGGATGTCCATATCGTGATCGATCACATTGATCACTGATTGCAGCACGGCCGAAATGATCCTCGGCCCACCCCTTGCCCCCAGGCCGAACCAAAAGGTGCCGTCTTTTCTCAGTACGATAGTTGGTGTCATGGACGAAAGCGGTCGCTTGCCGGACCCGACCGCGTTCCTTTCCCCCTGGATCAGTCCGAACATGTTCGGCTGACCCGGGCGGGCGGCAAAATCATCCATTTCATCGTTCATAAGTATTCCCGTTCCTTTTGCAGTTACGCGGGAGCCGAAAAGATCGTTGATCGTGTAGGTGTTGACCACAGCCATCCCTGCATCATCCACCACCGCAAAATTGGTGGTATCCGTCGATTCGCTTCCGGGAATCTCACCGTGTCCGACATTGATGCTCGCTGAGGCATGGTTCGCATCTATCGTCCTTCGCCGTAACTCAGCGTATGTTCGGCTCGTAAGTCTCTCAACCGGGACATCCGTAAAATCCGGATCACCCATAAACTCGGCCCGGTCCGCAAACGCCCTCCGCATCGCTTCAATAAGCAAGTGATATTTTGCCGCTGAATTGTATTGTTTCGAACGTATATCAAAACCCTCGAGCATATTCAGCACTTCCAGCATTACGATGCCGCCGGAGCTCGGAGGCGGAATAGATATTATCGGGTACCCGCGATAACTGCCGCGAATAGGCGTACGTTCTTTGGCCTTGTAGGCTTTAAGGTCCTCATAAGTAAGAAGGCCGCCGTGAGCCCTCATGTCGTCGGCGATCATCCTGGCCGTGCGCCCCGTGTATATCTCACTCGCTCCATTCTTTTCTATGCGGCCCAGCGTCGCAGCCAACTCGGGCTGACGGAGTAGATCGCCTTCCGCGAACATTGCACCGTTATTTAGAAATATCCGCCGGCTGTCCTCAAAACGGTTTAATGTCTCTTTGTATGTTTTGAACAATTCAACAACGCGGTTCGAGAGGACGTAGCCATCCCTCGCGGCGAGCCGTGCAGGCTCGACCAGATCTCGCCATTTGAGCTTGCCGGAACCGTACTTTTGAAAAGCCAGTTCGAACCCGGCCAGCGTCCCAGGTACGCCCGACGCCCGGTAACCGACAGTCGGCGAACCTTCGCCCTTAATAAGATTTCCGCAGCCGTCGATGTACACATCGCGTGCGGCGGCCGTGGGTGCAGTTTCCCGATAATCTATTGAATGTACATCTCCTTTCGGCATTCGGATCAGCATAAATCCGCCACCGCCGAGATTTCCCGCCTCAGGATAAACTACGGCCAAAGCAAGTCCGACCGCTACGGCAGCATCGACGGCGTTCCCACCTTTTTTCATTATCTCGAGTCCGATACGCGAGGCAATTTCGTGCTGCGAAGCGACCATCGCATGTTTGCCGCGAGTTGGCCCCGCCGCCATTGCCGCCGCGGCGGGATCGAACGCGACGACGTTGTAGACAAGGCCGATCAGCGTTGTCGAAACTAAGATTCTTTTAAGCATTAATGGCAGTATATCCGCACTTTAACAAATGCCTATGCATCAGGAAATAATTAAGAGAGGCTGCCTCTGTCGGACTTTTTAATTTCAGGCAAAAGGATTATAGTCAGACATTCGGCTGAGGCACCCAAAGCCCGGGCCGTCGGTTCGTGCGAGAAACTATGATCGAAGGCGATAGTTGCACCAATGAGATTTACACGCTTTTCACCGAAAACGTTTGTACAATCTGTGCGCCGCGTGCCCGCGCGGTTTCGCCGCTCCTTATCTGAATATCGCTTCTACGCCTATTTCGCAGTCTTAGGTCCTGGCATCATTGCCGCGAGTTCCGGCAATGAGGTTAGCGGTATCGCCACATATTCGTCTGCCGGCGCGACATATGGTTACACGCTGCTCTGGACCTTTATTCCGATGACGGTCTTTTTCATCGTGGCTCAGGAGATGTGCGTTCGAATGGGCGTCGTAACCGGGCAAGGGCTCGCAGATCTCATTCGTGAACAATTCGGTGTACGATGGACTGCGCTGGTGATGTTGGCGCTGGTGATCGCTAATTCAGGCATCATCATCGCCGAATTTGTTGGCATCGCGCAGGCGTCCGAATTGTTTGGCGTCTCGAGATATGCGACGGTCCCTTTAACTGCAGTGATCATCTGGTGGCTGGTTGTTCGCGGAACACCAAAACGGATCGAACAGGCGTTCCTCTTGATGTCGCTCGTGTTTCTCGCATATATATTTGCGGCATTTCTTTCCAAACCTGATTGGCCGATGGTTGCGCGCGAGTTTGTCACACCCAGTTTTAAGCTCGACTCCACATATTTATTTACAGTCATGGCGCTGATAGGTACGACGATCACGCCGTTTATGCAGATATACGTTCAGAGCTCGGTGGTTGAAAAACGGATGGACACCGAGGACCTAAAGCTCGCCCGAGCCGATGCGGTGATCGGTGTCGTCTTTGCCAATCTGATCGCTGCTTTTATCGTCATTTCAACCGCGGCGACACTCTATTCCAAAGGCATCACCTTGAACGATGCAGCAGATGCCGCACAGGCTCTAGCCCCCGTGGCCGGTGTCTATGCAAAATACCTGTTTGCCGTCGGTCTGTTCGGTGCAGCCATGTTAGCAATGGGCGTGCTTCCGTTGGCGACCGCATATTCTTTGAGCGAGGCGCTGGGTTTCGAAAAAGGCCTTTCCCACTCATTTAGAGAGGCACCGATCTTCATCGGCATCTTTTCCGCTCTCGTCGTTTTTGGAGCCGCAGTGGCCCTTGTCCCCGGCATTCCGCAATTCAGGTTGCTCTTGCTAACCCAATGTATCAACGGACTGCTCCTGCCGGTGCTGTTGTTCGCCATCGTTTCTCTCGCAAACAACCAGGAGATCATGGGTGAATACCGTAACCGCTTCGTCCACAATCTCTTTGCGTACGGCACAACGGTCATCGTTTCCGTCCTGTCGTTGTTGTTGATTGGCAAAACGATTGCTGATATGTTTTAGCCGAACCTATGGCCTCAGATCTGCAGAAAAAAGCCGTTACTTTCGTAATATTCCTGGGCATGGTGATCCTGGTCCTCTCGTTGATCCCCGTGCTCGAAAACTGGCTTCGAACGGCGGTCTTGCCGGAATTCGGACTTGTATTTTCAAAAGGCTGGGGGCTCACACCGGAAAGCGCGGAACTGCCGATGCATGTCACGTATGCCGCGGTGCTCGACGCGTTCTTCCATATCATAACCATTGTTCTGTGGATGGCGCTCGTGATTGCGACGGTCAGATTTGTCGCTTTTCTTATTTTGCGCACCGCATACCGCACCTCGTCTCAGCCCGAAGTTTTCTCGCTCCTCAAAACGGTTTCTTCGATAGTCATTTACATCATAGCGTTCTTTGTCATTTTTCAAACGCAATACCCTGACGTGCCTCTGTCGCCTTTATTCACCGGGTCAACCATCCTGGGAATTGTGGTCGGACTTGCGCTGCAGGAAACTCTCGGCAATCTTTTTGCGGGCATAGCAATGCAGGCCGATCAGCCCTTTCAGGTCGGGGATGTTGTTGCGATCACCAACAGGGGTACCGGCGTCGTCGAGAGCGTTTCTTGGCGCGGCGTTAAGGTGCGGACTTTCCAGAACAAGCTCTTGATCGTCAGTAATGCGGTACTGGCAAAAGAGATGATCGAGGTAGCCCCCAAAGGCAATCTTAATGCAAGGATAGTTTTCTTTAACACGGTATACAGTGCTTCTCCGGCAAATACGATCCATCGGGTCCGTGAAGCCGTTCGTCAGGTCGAGAATGTTTCGCCCAAGCTTCGCCCCGTAGTTCGCATACGTAATCTCGGCGACAACGGCATCGACTGGGAGGTCAAATATTGGCTCGAGGATTATAAGAAACATCACGACACCGACGCATTGGTGCGAGAACGGATCTGGTACGTATTTCGGCGCGAAAAGGTGGATTTCGCTTCCCCGACCCTTGTAATTCAGACTCAAGATAAGGTTCCCGAGATAGCACGGGAAGAAAAGGTAAATATTCGATCGGAACGGCTGAGCCGCGTGTCCATTTTCGCGCCCCTTTCAGAGGATGAATTAGAGCAGCTTGCAGCTGCGTCGAACGGGCGCATATATGCACCCGGCGAAGCCATCGTGCGAAAGGGTCAGGAAGGGACCTCAATGTTTGTCATTATCCGGGGCAGCGTCCGGGTTCAGATACCTGAGAGTACTTATCAAAAAACCCTCGGAAAATTAGGAGAGGACGATTTCTTTGGCGAAATGAGTCTGCTTACGGGAGAACCTCGTTCGGCATCGGTGATAGCAGAAGAGGAAACCGAGGTGTTAAGAATAGAAAAAGACGCAATGAAACCGATCTTCGAAAACAACCCAACCCTGGTTCAGTCTATCTGCGACCTGATCGAAGAACGGCGGATACAACTCGCGCCTGAAACCGATGAGAATGTGGAGGAAACCGGCAGTTCACGAAAAGGGGTCGTGGTACGTTCGATAAAAAGATTCTTCGGACTGAATTAACGTACACGGTCACTGCACATTCTTATCGTAAATATCGTGCAGGACCTCAGAGATCGTCTTTCGTTCGGCAGGCTGGTCGGCATCCTTTTTCTTTGAACGCCGTCTCTTTATACGACTTGTAAACAACAAACTCTTGGGGGAAAACTCAAACCCTGAATCGTCGGTGTAAATGTGCTCATCGCCGTCTTTAACACTGCCATTTGCGTCTGAGTGCTGTTGTTCACGTTTATCAACAACCGAGGCAGGGTTTTTATCTCGCTGCTCTATTTGTGCAGGTTCGCTTGCCAATAGGGACTTGCTTTGCTCCAGCAGCATAGGTCCCCGATTCTTCCTTGCACGTTCAAGGGAACGAACCGCTGAGGATGTCAGCGGGGCCTCGGCCGGGTATCGCTCGATCTTTCGCAAAGTCCGAACGTATTCACGCAGTTCACGTGTGGGGAACATAACGCCGATCTCAGTCAATATGGGTTCGTCAACTACCTGAGAGAGGTATTTTACCGTGGACGCGTGATCGCCAAGCTTTTGGTAAAGGGCGCCCAAGCAAAAATAGACGAGCGGCGGTGCGGCGGACATTGAACGATTGATCGATTCGCCCCTTTCGATGGTTTCCTGAATTTCATATCCGAACCATCGACGGTCGTCCTGTCGCAGCATTTCGTTCGCCGCAAGATAAAATTCGAATATACGACGGGTATCAGAGCGGGATTCGGTTGAGAACACCTTCCAAATAAAAAATGCCAGTACGCCGAGAAAGAACAAAAGAAAAATTGGAAAACCGGCAACATAAAGCATAAGGGCAATCACGCTAAATCCCAGCGTATATTGCCCTCTTTCCTTTAACGGGGACCGCCCGCGTTTTTCGATCCGGGTTTCTTTCACGATCTATAGTTACAGAGCGGCCATCATGGCTTCTGCGAACGCCTATCGGCTTTTCCTGCAGCACCGCCCTTTCGCTTGGCAGCATCTTGAGCGGCAGCAGCGGGTTCTGATGCAGCTTCTTTAGGACGGGACGCCTTTTTTGCCTCACGCTCAAGTTTCATGCCAAACTCAGCGATAACATCACCCACCTTTTCAACCACCTTCATCGGGGAATTAACAACATAGGCAACGGTTTCGCCTAATGTTACGGCTTCCATGCGCAAAAGACTCGCGATCTTTTTCTCTAACGGCAGAGCCTCAAATTCCTCTTGGAATTTGTCTTTTTTTGGTGCGTCCGACTTGGGTATTTCTTGTTTTTCTTCTGTCATAATAGCTAATTCTCCGGGCTTGAGTATTTTGGCCTCACAGGCTAGTCTTCGATTAGCCCTACGCCCGGACTCTCCGAAATGTTCCGTTTCAGCCCCGGTCAGCGGCGATAAGAGTTCCTCGCCTGCACTTATGCTTATCTCACATTCGTGAGTATCTGAAGCCCGGTCACATTCATCCGCGCACCTGATGCCAAACCGTTTCAGCACGTCTGAGAGATAACTGCCGACGGCAACAGTACCCTGAAGATCCTCTCTTATGAAATGAATATAAACGTCTGACATCCCGCTTTATCTGATATTAATGCATCGCAGTCTTTACCCTGACCCGCGGCTGGGCACCCGGCGGTGCGGAAACTGTTTCTACTTTTTTTCGCTGACAATTAGCGCATATTCCCCAAAGTCTTAGGCTGTGATGTGTCGGCTTAAAACCAAAGTTGTCCGCCATTTGGTCCTGCAGGGACTCGATCTCGGGCGAGAAAAACTCTATGACCTCGCCGCACTCTGTGCAGATCATGTGATCATGGTGGGCGTGATTGTAATGATGTTCGTAATAGGTCCTATTGTCGCCAAATCTGACCTCGCGAGCGAGGCCTGCTTCCGTGAGCAGCTTTAAGGTCCGATAAACAGTCGTGTGGCCAACGGTAGGATCTCGCTTATGCACAAGCCAGTAGAGATCTTCGCTTGATAGGTGTTCCTCCGTGCTGAGAAAGATCTCCAGGATAAGATCGCGCTGAAACGTGCGTCTAAGCCCGGCAGCCCTGATATGTTCAAGAAAAATGCGCCGTTCTATCTCAAATTGGTCCTTTTTCTTTGCCACTCTTGGGTTCCGCTAAGTCTCGATACTACCATTTCAATTTCGATTTCGCTATGGAAACTTTAGCTCGCAATCTCTCGATCTTCTCGGCGCTGATGCCTTGTTTAGCGGCCAATTCAAGGGACCTTTCACCAAGTAAAAGATAGATCTCAAGCAGTTCATCCGAGACACTAGTGTTCAACACCTGTAGGTGCCGCACAAACGTCTCGATATCGGCACGAGCAAAAGTACCCGTTAAGGCCGCAGCCGTATTTTGTTCACCGAGGTTTTGAACAGTGCTTTTCACGAGCGGCAACAACACCTTTTTCGAATCCTCTTCAGACAGGCCGCATTTCGTCATCATTTCGACGGCGGCATCGAATAACGCGACCAGATGTCCGCAGGCCGTAACGGCGGCGGCATGATACAAGGTTTTTTTGTCCGTTTCGACGCTGAACGGTATTCCCCCGAGGGCGTTGGTGATCTGTCGAGCCTGGTCAAGTGCATCCGCTTCTCCTTCAATGCAAAAATAGGCCCCTCTGAAGCGCTCCGGCCCCAACTCGGGAGAACTAACAGAGACGAGCGGGTGTATCGATCCCGTCTTACAGCCGACGGCAGCCAGGTCCACAAGTTCTTTTGATGAAAGAGCTCCGCTTGTATGAAAAACGAAGGGCTTACCAGGCAGCTTCGACACCAATGAATTCGAGACCGAGGCTATCTCAGCATCCCGGGTGGCTATGAAGACAACATCGGCATCCAGATCTCCCATGTCAACAAAGCTGCTCACCGATGTATCGGATGCTGCGGCAATGTCGACGGCCATGGCATCAGAGGACCGGTAAACGAGATCCTTAATAAAATAGCGATCCCGGGGAAGTGCGAGCGCCAATGCACCGCCCACACGGCCGACGCCTATTATCGATACACTGATCATATCGATAAAATATAGTTTATCGACCGGTAAGTTGAAACTGACCCGCGTTCTTTATGGTTGTACGACTGATCCTTATCAGGCCGGCACTTTGGTTATTTCCTTAACACGACCCAACTCATTCTCAAACAGGATATCGCTGAGCGATTCAAAAGACGCGTAGTCATTTCCGCCCGGAGAACTCGGTGGCATGGCGAAACCTCTCGTTGCTATCTTCAAGATCTGTATATCCGCGGTCGATAGACTGAGAGGGTCGCGGACGGCCTCCATTATTCGGGCGTGAGTCGCACCATCGAAAAGCTGTGCGAGTTGGTCGGAGCTTTCACTTAATCGTTTCGAGAACTCGCCGAGCCCTTCTTGGATCACTCCGCCAAGACGTCCGATCAGCGTGTTTCCCTCGTCGGCTTTTGCCATATCAAAACCGCACACACATGTCGGTTGGTCTTCTAAGATCGCACGAACATCAGCCTGGCACTGCAAACGCCGCAAATCCCTCATAATGTTAGTTGCCTTTTCCATATACTGTTTTCCGAAGAGTCGTATAGTAGAAAGTTCAGCAAACTTGGACCAAAGATCGTGGCCGAGAAATTCATCAAGTTTCGTACGATCGCTTCCCTGCATTACTTCGTCGTGCCGCGCTGCGTATGCCTCGATGTACTTTGCTCTGAACGTTAGCCATTGGGCCTGAAAGTCCGCAGGCTGTTCTAACTGTCCGAGGGAGAGCGATTCCATCAGGGACAGTCTGAGATGTGCACTCTCGAGGTCCCCTACAACATCGCAGGCGACCAGGTAACGATAAGCATGGTCTCTGTTAGGGGCGCTTTCGACAGTGTCCCTAAGTATGGCCAGGCCCTTTTGTTTATAATCGAATTCAGCTTCAGAATCACAGAACGCGTCGGCGATGTTCTGTAAACACTGGTCTAACGTCTGATCGACATTCAGCAGGTCCCTGATAGCGTCCGCAACGGCACCGAACGTTTTGTTTACACTGGCATATACCCGCCAGATTCGTGCGTTCAGTCGTTCATCGGCGAGCTGGTCAAATTGCGACAAGATACCCTTCTCGTTCCATGCTTTCAACCACCTCTCGAGAGCCTCGGGCACCTTGACATCGACATCTGACGCCGACAAAGTTGTTAGGCTTTTATCCCCTGTCAACATCGCGGCCCACGTGACGAGTCTTTCGTGCGAGTAGTTATTCTCGACTGGCCGCGCGACGGCTACAATGTCCTCCCATACTATTTGGAGGTCGAGTGACCGGTGATGAATGCGGTTGCCAGCTGATGTGATGAATTCAAATCGCCTCTGAGCAACAAGCGATGCCAGGATCAAGTGCTGGGCCTCTAGCGGAAAACCATAGGGAGGGCGGCGCATCCTCTCAAAAATTTCGCCAATAGGGATCAGTTCCCTTGACTCAAAAGCCGGGTCGAGGATCGCGTCCCTCATAACCGGGATCTCTTCCAACTCGCCCTCTCCGAGCGGCAAGTAGGTCCCGTTAACATCCCGTACCAATCCTAAAGGCACTGCAAAACTGCCCGTAAGGTCGTTTATTGCAGGGGTCACGGACCTGGAGCCGCCAAATAGGTGCCCGGTAAGCTGTGACACCTCTGTTTTGCCAAGTATTCGCTTAAACTCAGGATGCTCCGGGAACCGAGCCTCAAATACGTCATCTGTCACCAACGTCAATAACTGCAGGATGCTGTGGCACGACCGGGCTTCCTCACTAAGGACAAGTTCCTCGTTATCGATCAAAAATCTGCCATCGACCATAAAGGTCCTCTGCCAGATCTTATCGATAGCGATCGAATGCACATGCATGGCAGTCGGAATCAGATCACGAAACTTATCTCGGATGTCGGCATCTGTTTGAAGCAAATGGAACCGGCGGATCGTTTCTCGTTCATCCTCTGTAAGCGTAGCCAGTTGCCACTGAAAAGACATGGCCCCTGTGGTCTCAGGGACGGCCTCTGACGATGCGGTTATATACAAGGTCCAATCGAGAGAAGTTTTCCTTGGGTCGATGCTTTTGTCTTCACTACCCGGCCAAACGATCTCGCCACGGCGCTTGCCCCCACGCCAGATCAGTTCGCATTCGAAACAGGATTCCTCGGACGGCATAGCAAAATCGGCGAATTTCTCTGCCGTCTGCTTGCGAAGGGTCGTTCTGATCACCTCGTCGGAAACATCCGAGTCAACAGCGGCAAGGGCAGTATTCAGATCGTCTTTCCTGCCAAGCCGAAAGCCAAATCTGGTCGGGCGTCCGATCGCGTCGGATGCCATGATAGACTCAGGTAAAGTTTCGGCGAAACGTCGTAAGACCTCTTCTATATCAGAATATCCGGCCGTGGCCTGGTCCTTGATCAACATCGCCGAGCTAAGTTCCTGGGCATCTATGCTTTCGTCGTTTAGTGACAAGAGAAACAGGCCCTTCAGGATGAGTTTCGCCTCATGACGTTTCATCACCGGCATCTGCGCGATCAGCGACCGGTCGAGTTCATCGTAAGCTGCAAAGGCTTCGTCCAATTCGGAAACGGTCCTGAGTTCCCTTTCGACGTTGTCAAATACCTCGTCAATGCCGATCAGTGAATTAGCAGGACGTGCCAGGATCTTAACCCCGGCATCCGACGCAAATCCAAGCAAAGCAAACTCATGCAGGTACAGCCGTACAAAAGGCGCTATCTCCAAAATGGCAGGATGCAGGGGATAAAGCGATATAAAACGGTTCTCACTCCACTTAAATCCCGGGAATGAGCTTCGATATGATTCATAGATATCATGAAGCACAGGACGCATCTGCTCGCGTTTAGCAAAAACAAATGCGTTCAGGATCTTAAAGAGATGTTCCTGATCCAGGAAGTCGATAGTGTAGCTGCTCGCGATGGATGAATTCATACCATCGGCCCCGGCTATATCGTCATCCAAGGCAAGGCCCACGATCATACCTCTGGCTTTTGCGGCCTCGGCAATGTCACTTAGTACCGGACCGTCGTCACGCGTAACGTGAACTTCCCGGCCCCTCGATGTATCGATAAGCAGCACGAATGGCAGGTCGGTTGTTGTTGACGCTGCAAAGTCCAGTGCCGTCTCCAACGAAGTTCCCAAATCCTCAATGGCTACTCCGGTCGTCAACGCGATCGCAGATCTGAGTTCTTCGACCAGGCTGTTTTCTGATCCCCGGCGGACGTAGCTTACCGGACTATGTCGACGCGATAGTCGTTGGGCGGTTGTAAGTACATGAGTGTCGGCAATATGCGAGCGGAGGTCCGGCTGAGAGACGAGCGCACCCATGACCGCGAGAAAATGGCTTTTCCCTACGCCTCTGAACCCCGCCATCGCCATCGCCGCTCCCCGTCCGGGTTTTGCGTCAGCGACGTGGTCGATCCATTTGGCCATCAGGTCCGAAGTTATGTCGGTAAAATGATACCCTTCGAGGGTCGCCCGGGGATCAGCCAAAAAATCGCCCAGGCTGGGGTACGTGCGAACCTCAACTATGTCCTTTACCTTTTCTAATAAACGGGTCATTAGGTGCTTCGCTGAATTGCGGGGAGGTGAGCAGCCATCTCAAAGGATGACTGATCTACTATTTTAACAAGTTTTGTCACTTGTGGGAACAAATTTTTGTCGTTTATTTGATGTTCCCGCTGACGCTTCTTTTTATGCTATTCACAACTATATTTGCCGGCAGTGCATCTTAGTCATCGTTGGCAAACGTTTCGGATAGGACTACAATTTTCAGTAGTTCCCTCGTGATCATTTTGGAGGCAATTATGCAGGTCCCTATGTTTCAGAAAATGGGTGCAGGATTTCTCGTGTTTTGTGTGTGGTCGGGCCTTGTATTATCGCCCGCTGCTTACGCCCAGGAACCCCCAAAGGAATCAACAAAGAACGAAAAAGATAAGAAGAACAAGGGCGATGCAAAGCCAGCGCAGACGCCCGCACCGGGTCAGGGTGCACCCCTCGGCGTAAACGAAGATCCCAATCAGATCGGAAAACGAAATATAAATGGGGGATCTGATAAGGTATTTGGCTGGTTTGGGGGTTCTAAGGAAAAAGAAATGCAGATCGGCCGCCAGCTCGCTATGGAGGTTGAGCAGCAGAACAAAATGGTCGACGATCCGGTGGTAACCGAATACATAAACCGCGTGGGCCAAAACATAGTCCTTCATTCCGATGCCAAGGTCCCCTTTACTATCAAGGTCATTGATAGCGACGAGGTAAATGCGTTCGCGTTACCTGGAGGCTTCTTTTTTGTTAACCGCGGCCTCATACTCGCCGCCGACAACGAGGCCGAGTTAGCCGGGGTTATGGCACACGAGATCGGGCATGTCGCTGCACGTCATGCGATGGAGAACCAGGGCAAGGGGGCCCTGCTGCAATACGGAATGCTGGCGGGTATGATATTTGGCGGCGGTATTGCCGGAGCGGTCCTGCAAAATACCGCCGGTATAACTCAGGCTCTGGCGTTTTTTAAGTTCAGCCGCGGTGCTGAGTCAGAAGCAGACAGGCTTGGGGTTCAGTACCTGTACGCGGCTGGTTACGATCCAACGGCAATGTCGACTATGTTCGAAAAGCTTGCATCACAAAACCGCAAGAAACCCGGGACCTTTTCAAAGCTTTTTACGTCACATCCTCAATCGGTCGACCGACGCGACTCGAGCCTGGCTCTCGTAGCCCGTTTTCCGGAAAAAGAGGAATACGTTCTCAGCACGTCGGAATTTCAGCGGGTCAAGAATTACCTAATGAAGGCCACTAACGCAAAGGCAGGTATCACGACCGATTATGATCAGACGGATGATAGCAAACCAACTCTAAAAAAGCGTCAGCCGGATCCGGTCGATTCCACGGGCAGTGACAGTACGGGTAGCGATCCCAGTTCGAGCTCAAGCTCGGATGGACCACCTAAACTTAAGAAACGGGATCAGCCTGATTCAGTTCCAGCGGCATCACCCTCACCCGGACCGTAGTATTTGTATTTTGTAAAACAGAACGGACTCGCGTTTCTGGCGAGTCCTTTTTTTGCAAAGCATTCGCGAAACTAGTTATCGTTGCGGGGCCTTTTCATTAGAAACCGGCCGTTGAGATATGACCGTCGTGAGTGCCTGGGGTATCTGATTGACGTATATATCACCCTTGTTCTCGAGGATCTGATCGATCAATTCAAACTTCTCCTTATCAAAATCCTTGCTTAACAGGACCCCATCCTTATCGATCGTCATCGGGTAGACGCCGAATAACTGATTTTTGAAGTTCTGAAAGAAACCAGGTTGGGCACACGGCTCGACCTTCTGTTTTTCGGGGTTTGGCGGCGGAACCGTGGCACCCATCGTCTCAAGCTGCTCGGTTGATTTAGCCACATATTCGCTATTCGGGTAATCGCTGACGATACGTTGGAAATACCTGGCGGCCTGGTCCGTCTCCTCCTCGATCAAATAAGTTACAGCGAGCTTATAAAGCGCCTCATCCTGAAAACAGAAGTTCGGATACTTTTCGATTATCTCCCGATACCGCGACTGAGCACCTTTAAGCCCGCCCTTTTTCTGATCGACAGAGAGGTTGTAATAATAATTTGCGATGAGTAGATTATGAAGACCCAAATTGTCCTGGACCTGACGAAGCCGTTCCTCAGCCGCCGGTTTCAAAAACGAGTCGGGGTACTGCTGCAAAAGGGCCTTCAGCCTGGCCTCGGCACGCTTTGCCCGTGTAGCGTCACGATCTGGCAGGCCGATCTGGCGCATTTCGGATTCAGCGATCTTTAAGACAACGCGATCTGCCAGCGGATGGGTGGGGAAAAAGGTTAGCCAATCCTGGTATGCGGCGGTCGCCTGGATCAAAGAACTTGTCGAACCTTCAAGAAAAAATGAATCCCCGACGGCAAGCTTTGACATTGGCAAATAAGGTGAGTCGGGATAGGTCGTTATGATCGTCTGAAACAACAGCCGCCCGACGTCATAGCTCTTTTTTCTGACCTCACGCGTAGCGACTATAAAAAGCTCGCGATCGCGCCCCGGCGAGACATTACCTATAAGTTCTTCATACTCGTCAGGACCGCCGCCGCCAAATATACCCAGAAATTTCTTCCCCTTCTTTTTTTCACGTGGTTTACCGACCGGAGAGTCGGGGACCGCCCGGGCTTTTGCCGTCTCTAATTCTGCCGAATCAACACGTGTCTGAAGCTCACCCACGGCCTCTTCCAGCGAATCCACTTCGCTGTTCTCGTACTTTTCGCCGCGATCCAGCTTCCCCTTAATGCCGCTGACATCGGTTAAAAGCCTTGCAGCTTCCTTTTCAAGCCCCTGCAAACGTGCGAGCGGAGTATCCTTTATTTTTTTATCGTCAGTTTTTTCGTCTTTTGTTTCGTCTTTCAGCACAGAGATCGAGCTGTTCAACGATCGCCGCATTGTCGAGAGCTTTTGGCTCATGACATTGAGGCGCTGGGCGGCGGTCCCCTCGGCGGGTTTGTTCTGAGCCCACCCGTAAGTGACAAAGGCCGCAAAAAGCAATACACCAAAAAACAAATTGCTATATGAAAAGCGCATAATATCTTCCAGATCTATAGAGCGTAAGCTACACCCAAACCGCACCTTTTTCTAAAAGGCCCTTGACCGACTCGCCAGGATCGCTATTCCCAAACACGGCCGAACCGGCGACGACGATGTTGGCACCCGCCGCGGCGATATCGGCTATGTTTTCCTCGCCGATGCCGCCATCGATCTCTATCAAGGTTGAAAAGCCGCGGGCAAAGATCATTTCCTTAAGCCGCCGGAGCTTATCGAGCATCGTGCCGATAAATTTCTGCCCACCAAACCCTGGGTTGACCGACATTAGCAGTATAAAATCAGCAAATGGAAGAGCCTCGGACAAGATCTCGATTGGCGTTGCAGGATTAATAGCAACGCCGGCTTTTGCACCCGCTTCCTGTATAGACGTTAGGGTGCGTTGTAAGTGCGGGTCGGCCTCGATATGTACCGACACCATATCAGCGCCGGCCTTAACAAATTCCGCCGCGTATTTGCCAGGGTCCTCGATCATCAAATGGGTATCAATAGTTAGGTCCGTGGCTTTTCTGAGCGACCTCACAACCGGCAAACCAATAGTTATATTGGGCACAAAGTGCCCGTCCATTACATCGACATGCAAGATCTTGGCCCCGCCCGCTCTTACGGAGTCGATCTCCTCGGCGAGTCGGGCAAAATCTGCCGAAAGTAAGGACGGAGCTATTTCAAACATTTATTTTTGCCTTTTATTTGTTGCTATGAGCGTCTTTACCGTTGCTCCGGCATCACGGATGCGGCGGCGGTTTCGGACGCGTTTCACCACCCCGGACACCAGGATTCGATGGGCGCGTGTTCGACGGCGGCTGCGGATTCTTGTCCGATTTTTCGTTGGAATTATTGGTCCCACCCTCAGTCTTGTTCGAATTCGAGGTCCCGGCCAAATTTGCATCGGAATTGTTCGCCGTTACGTCCCGCGTGGTATCTGCTTTCTTCCGATTGCTATTGGTATTAGCCTTTGCCTTCTTAGGCTTTTCGGTGATCATTTCCTCGATCTTTTCGCTGTCATCTTCTTCGGGCTTTATTGGTGAAGGCTTTTCGCCAGATTCACCCGACGCTTTACTCGTGACGACCAGGATCATTTGGCCGGTCTTCACAGTTTCTCCCGGTTTTGGAAGCTGCTCGATAACCGTATTCGGCTGCTCTGTGCTTACTCGATCGGCTCGCTTCTTGATCTTTAGTCCGAGTAAGGCGAGTTCCTTTTCGCCCTCAGAAAAGTCCTTGCCCGTTATCTCTGGCACCTTTACCTCGGCACCCTGCAGCGACATATAGACAACGCCTGCCATGCCAAAGAAAAAGGCAGCCGCCAGAAGGACCAACGCCGCTAAACGGCCCATTGCTGTAAATCCTGATTTGACTGCACTCACCTTATAAACTCCTCAAAATCAATACGAAAGTCTATCATTTTTGCAAAAAACAATGAACCCTTTCATGTCACTCGCGTCGGAACTCGGCGATGAAAAATCCGTCCATTCCGTCGCGGTGCGGAAACGTCCGTGCAAACCCGCCGCCCGTCAAAAACCGCTCATCAACATTAGGCGGGACGAGTCCGAATTCATTGCTCGCATCCAGGAAATTGCGGCATATTTCCTCGTTTTCCTCGAATTCCAGCGAACAAGTGGAGTATACGAGTGACCCCTCGTGCGTTACCAGCTTTGATGCATTTTTAAGGATCGCCAGTTGTTTCTTTGCCAATATTGCGATGTCCTCTGGCTGCAGGAAATAACGGATCTCAGGGTTGTGCCGGATCGTACCCGTTCCTGAACACGGTGCGTCCACAAACACGCACTCGAAACTTGAATCCTGAAAAGGCAGCGAGCTCTCGGCATCGTACTGCACTATCTGTGCGTCGGCTCTCTGACGCCGGCAATTGTCACTAAGCATTTCTACACGCTGCCAATAAAGATCGCCGGCATAAATGGACCTGGCATTTGTGTGGGACGCAATATAGCCGGTCTTTCCGCCAGGCGAAGCACAGACATCGAGAAAACGTCCCCCCGCCAGCACTCGCACCGCGGCAGCAACCATCTGCGATCCCTCGTCCTGGAAGTAGATATCATCCGATCCGATGATCGAGGACGCGTCCATATCGCGGCTCAGCAAATAACACCCCTCAACAAATTTAGAAGGCATCGACGAGGCAACATGGATCGGACGGCCGTCAATCGACCGAAAGGCTTGGGCGGGGACCTGGTTATTAACAGCAGCGATGAGCCCGGCCTTTTCCCGGCCAAACTCCGCGATCCACTTCTCTAAGAGCCATTGTGGGTGAGAAGTTTCTACTGATAACTGCTCGATCCTATCCAAAAACTTTAGGTCCAGCTGCTCACGCGCGGCACGCCGGAGAATTGCGTTTACAAAACCTTTTGCCGAGGTTTTTTTGGCTTTCTGAATAAGATTTACGCTCTCATTGACGGCGGAGTGGTCGGGAATGCGGTCAAGAAACAACAGCTGGTATAACCCGATCCGGACGGCGATCCTTACAGCGTTATCCAGCCGCTTTCCGCCCGAAAGGGAGTCGATCAACTTGTCAAGATAGATCTGCCGGCGAAGAGTGCCAAGCACCAGTTCATGGCACAATGCCCGGTCAGCCTGGGAAAGGCCTTCTTCAGCGGCGGGAAGCAAAACCGACGAAAATGCCCGGTCATTCTCGACCCGCAGCAAGACATCGAAAGCCGCGATCCGGGCCGGTGAGATCTTCATGTTTTGATCTCATACGGCGGCTTCCGAGCGTTTTCGTGGCGTTGAGAATAGTCGGGCACCGAGCCTTTTTGCAGATCATGATCGACCGTGATCCGTTCATCGAAAACAAAACATTCACCCTGCCACAAGGAATCTTCTACTGTTATTTCCTCGAGGTATTTAAGAATGCCGCCCTTTAACTGTAAAACCTCTTCGAAACCAATCTGCTTGAGATAGGGGGCAAATTTCTCGCATCGGATCCCTCCCGTGCAGAACATTGCCACACGCTTGTGGCGGGCCGGGTCGAGATTCTCGGCGATAAATTCCGGCAGGTCACTAAATTTTCTTACAGCCGGATTCACGGCGCCGTCAAAAGTACCTGTCTGGTATTCGTAATCGTTCCTTGCGTCGAGAACAAATGTTTCGGGATCACTGATGACCTCGTTCCAATTCTTCGGATCGACGTGGGTTCCGGCACCGAGCGAAATATCAACGTCCCGCTTTAAGGTAACGATCTCGGGCTTGATCTTGACGTCTATTTTTCGGAAGGGTGCTTTCTCGTGAAAAGAAGATTTGATCGGGAGATCCGTGTTTAATAAATTCTCTGCCTTTGCGATAAACCGTTCGATCTGCTCGGGTTCACCGCAAACCATTCCGTTGTACCCCTCGCCGGCGATGATGATCGTGCCGCGAACGCCAACCTCGCGAAACACCTCCTTGAGCGCCTCCTTTATTTCACGCAGCTCACCGGCCGTGCTCATATCTTTGAACTCGTAAAACGAAATGATCTGTATTGGCCCGTTACTCATCCTTACTTCCTAAAATCTCGCCCTCCCGGATATTGATGCCATTAAGAAAATCCCGGGTTGCAAGGCGGCGCCTGCCCTCGAGCTGCAGGTCACTTATTAACAAAGCTGAATTATCACCGCAGCTCACGATCAGGTCACTTCCCTTTGCTGTGATTATCTGGCCAGCGAGGCCCCGCTCGGGGCCATCAAGTATCGACTGTTCTGCCGTCCAGATAGTAAGCCTCATGCCTTGATAATACGTGAATGCGGTGGGAAAGGGCTGAAAGCCCCTTACCTTGTCCGCGATCGCGCCGGCCGGCAGGTTCCAGTCGATGATCCCATCCTCCTTTTTTAAGATGGGCGCAAAGCTGGCTAAATTATCATCCTGCTTTCGCGGTTCGAGCGTATCAAGATCCGATAAGGTTTCTGCAAGCAGGTTGGCACCCAATATAGCGAGCCTGTCCGTTAGCTCGACCGCCGTTTCTTTTTCACTGATAGCCGTGGAACGCTGAATCAGAATATCCCCGGTATCCAGGCCTGCATCCATTAACATCGTGGTCACGCCGGTCTCTGATTCGCCGTTTACTATTGCCCAGTTAACAGGTGCAGCACCGCGGTATTTGGGCAGCAGAGAGAAGTGGACATTAACGGCACCACTTTCGAAGGCATTAAGAAATGCCTCAGGCAAGATCCGTCCGTAAGCCACAACTACGGCCATATCGGCCGCCAGCGAACGGAACTGATCGATGGATTCTTGCGTCCTTATTTTCTGCGGTTGATAAAGCGGTAGGCCCTGCTCAATTGCAAACTGCTTTACCGGTGAGAAGGCCACCCGGTTCCCGCGTCCCGAGGGCCGGTCGGGCTGGGTGTATACGCCGACAATATTGTGTCCGTCGGCGAGTATGCGTTCGAGTGTCGGAACCGCCGCTTGCGGCGTTCCCATAAAGACTATTTTCATCGACTCCGCGTATTATGCCGGCAATTAGAAAGCGAGGCGTTCTTATGGGTCAAGGTAGTAAGAATAACAAGGGCCGGTTCGGTCAATAGCCGCAATGATAATTAGCGTATTCAAACGCTTTTATCCACTTACCGCCGCTCTGGCGATAGGCGTAAAATCCCGAACCTTCGAATGACTCGGAATAGGTAAAGATCTCGGCGGTTCCATCTCCGTCAAAATCAAAAACGTCCAGCAGAAGCTCGTGATAAATGCCCTCGTCCACCGACTTGATCTCGCCGCTCATAACGTCTTTCTCGCCCACCCGGCGGTATTCCTTATAACTGATAGCATAATTGCCGTCCGAGGTTCTTTGAGCAATAAAGAACAGCAAGCCACGGGTCGTTTTGTCTATTTCGGTCCAGTACGAGGCCACAAACTCAGGCTTACCGTCATTATCAATGTCCACTGCCGTGAGGTTTTGGTAATGAAGCTCCTTTGCCGTCACCTTTTGCCTCATAAACTCGGCCCTCGCAAGCGATTCGATCTCAGTTTTTTCCGCCGGTGTCGGCCTGCGGCGAAAACTCGTGCTTGCGGCTTTGCCCTTAACGTTTGTAGCCAGTCCCATGACCAAACCCTTAAGTGTGACTTTCTGGGCAGTGGTCGTGACGTCAGCCATATTTCGCGAACAATCCGCCTTAGGGTCGTAGCTGTTTACCTTTACGGTTCCGGCGTCAGCTCCGCCAAAGATGAGGCGATATGTGGTCCCGACTTTATAGTAAGTTTTGTCGAACGCGACGATCAATTTTTGATCGTCGCCGCCGTTTACAGGGGCCTCGAGCCTGCCCTTGCTTACCAGTGCCAAGGGCTCGAGCGTTTTACCGTCATTCAGAACGGCGAAGATGATCGGTTTGACCGGCGCGGCGGCAGGCCTTCGTTTTTGCGCAGCGGCAGGCAGGCAGAACAAGGCCGCTGCCGCAGGCACCAAAACGAGGTACCTCACAAAATGTTTTCTCATATTTTTTGAGCGATCGATTTGCCCTGCATGAACTGGAGCAGATACTCGCGGCCGCCCGCTTTAGAGTCTGTCCCGCTCATATTAAAACCGCCGAAAGGATGGACACCCACCAGGGCGCCGGTACATTTACGATTAAGATAAAGGTTACCGACGTGAAACTCGCGGCTGGCCCTTTCCAGGCGTTCCGGCGATCGGGAATAAAGCGCTCCGGTCAACCCAAATTCCGTATCATTAGCGATCTCAAGAGCGTGGTCAAAATCGCGGGCCTTGATCACAGCCAGCACCGGAGCAAAGATCTCTTCCTGTTCGATGGTCGCACCCGGTTTCACCTCGTCAATTATGGTCGGCTGAATATAAAATCCCTCGCTGTCGTCACCGACGCCGCCGGCAACAACCCGTCCGCCTTCTTCCACGCCTTTATTTATATAGTCGATCGTCGTGTCGTAGGACCGTTTATTGATGACCGCCGCAACGTTAGTATCTGCGTCCGTGGGCTGTCCGACCTTTAGACCTTTGGTAAGATCGACAACCTTTGACATCAGTTCGTCGTGTACTTTTTCGTCGACGATCAAACGCGAACATGCCGAACATTTCTGTCCCTGAAAACCAAACGCCGCCGAAACAATGCCCGATGCAGCTGCATCGATATCAGCATCATCCGCCACGACGATAGCGTCCTTTCCGCCCATTTCGGCCACGACGCGCTTGATCCATATCTGACCGGGCCGTGCCTTGGCGGCCTCTTC
>Ga0222622_10000116_pt1 | contig 26941 bp, 21 predicted proteins | sample PLM2_5_b1metaG_FD_177335 | JGI IMG/M metagenome (GOLD analysis project Ga0222622, IMG submission 177335) | Groundwater sediment microbial communities from an aquifer in East River, Colorado, USA - PLM2_5_b1 | ecosystem: Environmental > Terrestrial > Soil > Riparian zone | place: USA: East...
AAAGCGAGCAATTCGTTACTGGAAAGGCGTTCGATCTCCCTGTCCCGCTGTTGCGTACCACGATCGACCTCATAGTCAGAGGCAGTAGAGACATTCCTTTCGTCCCAGTATTGCTTCCAGGAAGATGTCGAAGGCATATAGCTTAAGCGATAACTCGAACTACTCCAGGTGTGGAAAGATTTGTAATAATGTTGTCCTAGGCCGAAGAGGCAGCGAGCTCGCTGGCGAATTTTCTGCGAAAGTAAGCCGAGCGCATCTTCAGGAATGTGTTGGTCATTGGTGCGGGAATGTGGCGTCGGAAACCTCGATGGAGCTTCAGCTGCAAGGCCAACCTTCCCTTTGCCGTCAGCGGGACAAAATAACACGGATACTTCATCTCCACGAACCCGTTGCGGCGTTTGAACTCAGTCAACGAATTAGCTTTCTTACCGGGAAAATTGTATTCGCCGTAAATAAAAAATGAAAGCTTCCGTTCCGCGCAAATCTCGACAGCTTTTGCAATCAGAGCGCTGGTGGGATGACTACGACGGTGCTTGTTGCTCCCGAGGACGTGCATCGTCTTCGCAAAATTGTCCACATAGACCATCTTGGCAAAGCCGATCAATTCTCCTCCCAGGTATGCACCCAGATATTCGGCTCGCTCGCTGTAGGTGCCGTGTAATTCCTTCAGGGCATCGAACGACTTTCCATAATGCCAGAAGCGCTTGCCCTGGCGGATAGGTGTCTCGTCATACAACTTCTTGATACCCTGCACAAATACGTCGTCGTAAGTGACTGCGCGTACCTGCACACCGTCCCGTAATGCTCGCTGCACGTTCTTTTGGACGTCTTTTTTAATTCGGTTGCGAAACCAATCGTCGTAAGTCGTAATTGGAATGGCGGCGAAGTCGTCCCATTCGGTATAGTAAGCATATCGCGGTTTCGGATCCGTTATTTTTTGGCAGAAGCTAAAAATGTCCGGCTTCAGGTCCCATTGTTTCAAGTGGGCAAGCATCCGTTCCAGATCGGGCACAGGATCGCCTTCGACGAAATGCTCATCTTTGACGTTGGCAGTCTTTAGCCACGTGCCGGTCACAAGTATCGTTCGATCGCAAATCCGGGTAGACGGCACTGTCGTGTTTTGCCCCCGGATGCGGATTTCTGCTTGTTCTGTGCTCATTGTTTTTAAACTGTTGCTGCAGCTGTCAAATTCAGACTGGGCGTATCTTTTTCTCTACTCTTCGGCCCTAATCCCCGAAGCCACTGCTCCAGCATAACGAGGCTAAAAAGGATTTTATGGTTGTCCTGCCGCCCCGAGCGGTGAGCCTTGAGAAGCTCCGCTACCGGTTGGGGTTCGAGCAAATCAAACAAGAGAGCCTGTTCGTCCAGGAGCATCTCTGGGATTTGGCTTCCCAGCGATGAACGAAACCAATCATCCACCACATTGACTGCAAATCCACGCTTTTTCCGCTTAAGGATCTGTCGTGGCAGGTAGCTCTGGCAAACCTGTCGATGCAGCCATTTTCGGGTACCGTTGCGAACTTTGAAGTTGGCACTAAGCCGCTGAACGTACTCTACGACTGTGCGATCCAGGTAAGGCACGCGGACTTCGAGGCTATGAGCCATCGATAACTTGTCCGCATACATAAGCAGTTCATCGGGAAGCGACGAGCGGATCTCGAGGAGTTGAAATCCACCGAGCTCGTCAGTGCGCTCCATTTGAGGCGCTAACTCGCGCCAATATTTAACCAAGTCTTGCTCGCCCTGCCTTTCAGGCAGAACACCGTTTCGAAACAGGGCACTTATTGTTTCGGACGGCGCCAGGGAAAAAACGTCTTCGTAACGCTTCAGGCGATCTTCATTGTTCAATGAATAAACGCCGCGCTTGAGCGTCTCGCTTCGCGGCAATCCATTGACCGCCAGCCCGATCATCGAGCGAAGGCCGCCTGGCAATCCGCGCCACCATCCTCCATAATGAACTCCCAAATGCCGCTTGTAACCGCCAAATAATTCGTCCGGGCCCTGACCAATCAGCGCGACTTTCACATCCTGGCGCGCGCGTTGGGAAACGAAATACATCGGCACAATGGAAGAAGCTGCAATCGGTTCCTCCAAACATTCCACAATACGTGGCAGAGACCGTTCGAATTCTCCTTGATCCAGCTTCACTGTTACGTGCCGCGCGCCAAAAAGAGAGGCGGTTTCCGCTGCATCGAACAGCTCATCATCTGCAAAGCTTTTGCCATAACCTATGGTGTATGCTGGCCAGTTTCTTCCATGCTCATTCATGAGGGCCAGGAGCAGGCCGGAATCCAATCCGCCGCTCAGGAGAATTCCAAGCGGAACATCACTCAAAAGATGTCGCCTAACCGCGTCCCTGTATATTTCCAGTAATTCGTGGACAGCTTCCTTTTCCTTCTTTGGTTTTGAGAAGGGTGTCGGCGTGAAGTTGTACCAGCGTTCTTCGCGGCATTGGCCTTTCTCGACAACGAGCATTGTTCCTGGCGCCAGTTTTCGAATGCCTTGAAATATGGTCAGAGGCGAAGGCGTGTAGCGAAATTGGAGAAACAATTTGAGCGCGACTGGATCGACCGCCGGCTTGGAATCGCCCGCTGCCAGAATCGAGCGGATTTCCGATCCAAAAGTTAAGGTCCCGTTATCGATCTTATAATAGACAAGCTTGATACCCATCGCGTCCCGCGCTACGACCAGGCGCTGGTTCGGCACATCCCAAATGGCGAGGCCAAACATGCCGTTGAGACGATCGAAGACCCGGGTGCCCCATTCTTTGTAACCGTGAACGATCACCTCGGTGTCGCAGCTCGTTTTGAACTGATGGCCTCTGCTTTGCAGTTCTTGTCGGAGCTCTTTATAGTTATAAATCTCGCCGTTGAAAATTACCCAGACGGTTTTTCCTGCATCCGACATCGGCTGATGACCGCCGGCGAGGTCGATGATCGATAACCGACGGAATCCCAAGCCGATAGGGCCGGCAATGAAGAAGCCTTCATCGTCGGGTCCGCGATGAGCAATCGAACGCGCCATTCGCACGATTGTCTCGCGCTCGACGGGTTGGTGTCGTTGGAAGTTAAATTGACCTGCAATTCCGCACATTGGGTGAAGAGGTTAAATAGTTAAAGGGTTACAGCGTTGCAACGGCATCCTGTCCTGGAATATTTGGTCCCTGACCTCTGTGTTTCGAACCTTCGCTCAGATAGAAGGCGAGACTTCGGAACATCTGCGACTGTCCCCACCGATGCATGGGAACATTATCCCAACCCAGGTATAACTTTCGGGAGCGGAACGATCCATCGTGTTTCACCCATGCTTGCAATACATGCGCAACAACCTTTTCCAGTGTTGTGCCTAGGACGGGAAAGCGATCCCGCAAGAGCAAGCACAGGTTAATACACTCGGCGCAATCGTAGAGCTCGCGTTTGTAAACGGTCAGGCGGGGAGCTCGCGAGAACGGCATTGGGAGACCATCCGCGTCGAAGAGATTGCCCAGGTAGTACCCCACTCCCTTGCCCAGTGCCTTTAGCGTCGCCGTGTGGCCGGTAAGGGCGTGGATCTTGGCCAGCGCTTTCATGACGAAGCACGTGTGATAATGATCAACGAAATCGCGTACATTATCGACGGCATAAAACCAGGAGCCGTCTGGATTCTGATTCTCCAAAACGAAATTCAAGTTTTGTTCGGCAATCTTCCAATAGTTTTCATTGGAAAAGAGCAGAGACGCGCTCGTCAACATAAAAGCGCGATAGGCAGCCGCGTTAATGACGCCGCCCTTGTCGTAAGGGGTATAGGAACAGCTACTGGCCTTTTCCGAGATCTTGAAATCCTTAATATCAATCGACACGTGTCGCGCGATCGATTCGAGGATCAGTTTCCATTCATCTCGTGGGTCTAACTTGAAGACCTGGAGGAAAGCTTCGTAAACATAAGGCGTGGTGGTGATCAGCGGCGTCTGTTCTTTAAGAACACCGTTGCGAGTGACCCAGTCAAAGGGATATCCCCAGCAATACTCTTTAAATTGCTGGCAGCGCGATTTTTTGAGTTCGGTTAAAAAATGGATCGCATTTTCCAGTTGCGACGGATCGCGAGTCGCCTGGTAAAGGAAGGCAAAGCCCATCGCATAATGCGCGTCGGCGATCGGAAATCTTGTCGGGCGATGGAACAAATGTCGAGCTGACGGGAAGAAAGCCTCAAGAAATATCATTGGAGCGACAGCGGCGGTTCCCAGAAGCTTGTTATCGTAGTAGAGCCTCTTCGCGGCGCGTCCGGCGGTTCCAGCAAAAAACGTCTGATGATCGCGCGACATTTCTCCATGGCGGGCGAGCCACTGAGTGAAGTCGCTCAGAACATGTGCGACATCATCGTTCAGCGCAATTGTTCGGTCGGTTGCCATCAGGTTGTCCGAAGGTGCAGTTGGGAAGGCAAGCGTAGTCACCTTAGATTTGGTATCTTGTTAGGAGCGAGAGAAAGCGGTCATTCGCGCCTTTGCGGGCATGAGGTAGTTATCACGCGCTTCTGAAAGATAACGCCGCAGCACTGTCTTCGCGCTATGGGCAAAATTGTGACCCCCATGCCCCACCTCCTGCGCAGGTTTAAAAAGCAGTCTTAACAACGTGCTCTCACCGGGGGCCAGATCCAGTGTGAATTCGATGTGATCTCCACCAAAATTCCACTGCACACGACGCGAGCCTGCATAAACGCTTTCGATGGCGTGAGCATCACTTTCACGGCGGCGGACGGAGTAACTCATCGTCCGACCGGAGCGATTCTCGATCAGTAGTTCGCTCCCGTACATCTCAATTTCAACACAATCCGACGAAAGTTTCTTCTGCCGGTAACCCCGCCGGACGACATCACCGAGGCTGCGCCATGTGAGTGAAACCTTGAGGGCGTTGAGTTGGCCGATGAATTCCGCCAACCGGGCATAGCCATTAGTGAAGAAATCGTGATGGACCACCACAAGGCAAGGTTTTCCGAGAAGGAGATCGAACGCGAGATTCTCGATGCCTTGAGCGGGATAGCGACGAGTGTAGACGGGGAAATTGGCATAGCTCATGACAGCAACATCCCAGACGTCGGAGATCCTAAGCTTGCGCGCTCTCAACAGGTTGCTATGCACCTCTGTGTTTACCACTGCATTAAAGCCGGCATGCTTCAGCTCAGTAATTGCCTGTTCGGAGAAAATGCCCTGCGGGAAAACCATCACGTGGTCATGTATCAGTCCGGTTCGCTGTTCGTGCAGAGACATACGCCTGATTGCTTCCCGAGCGATGACTCGAAGCTGCTGCTGATTGGAAATGCCGAACTCGCCGCCCGTATGGTCGCAGCCGTGGATACAGAGAGAGTAATTATCGGGGTTATCCTTGAAGAGTTGGACTACTTTTGGATCGCTTCTCCGCCAGTTCCACGGGATGAATGCGATGCTGGTCGAAAATCGGGCCTGCTTCATTACGGCGAGTAGCTCGCGGAAACGAAGAAATCCGTACCGAGTTCTGAGCAGCGGGTCATCGATAACCAGGCACGCACTTGCTTCCGGGGCGCTCCACGAGCTGCGAGCGAATGCCCATCGGATATAGGAAACAAACGGAACTGCAGAGAAGAAGTGATCTCTAATGTCGAAATTGGGAGTTTTGAGTTCCGCATGGATATCGATCAAACGTTCTGACGAAACGAACACCGGCGCGCCATTCCAAGTGACCCTTAGAAACGCCGCATTCTTTCCCGCTGCAATGAGTCCAGACGCAGAGCTTTCGTCGGCAACAAAAAAACTGCAGTTGCTCAGTGCGGAAGCCGCCGGATGTACGGGCAGACCCCGCATCGCGCCAAACATCTCATCAGGACTGTCTGCCATTTGCCACTCCGTCTCGCTTCCTGATGCTTTCGCGATAGAGACCTTTGCTCCACAGAGTTGACTCGCTACTCTTGCAGCACCAGCAGCATCTCCATTGGAATACAGGAAAACGGAATGGATTTGCCGCGGAGATCCAGTCGCACCGGGCGAAGCCTTGCGTAACTCCCCAATTACTGAGGCAAAGGTTTGAGCTGCGCACACCAGTCGGTAACTCACGTTGCTGCCAGCAGGGCCATTCAGCGGCAATCTAAAATCCAACATGCTTTGCCTCTGGAAAGGAACGCCGAAAAACTCGAGCAACCTCTCGGCCCTCTCATCGTCATTTGATGACGAGTCGCTAGTTAGGAGCAAAGCTTTTTCCAGCATGAGGTTAATTCTTCTTCAGTAGCTCACGAGCGAGCTACGACTGGGAGGGCTTTTTCGCGACCACTAAGGATCGCATGGCCCTGGAGCCGGCAATCGTGGTCAGCACCGGAGACAACGGGCGAAGTAGCCCTGTCATCAGGCGGCCGGCGGAATGAGGAATCCAGCAGAAGTGTTCACTGCGCAAAACTTCAAAGCCAGCCTGCTGAAAGGGCGCTGTGTACTCCTCGATCGATGGCAGGTAGCATTCTTCTTCACGTTCTTTCTTATCACGAAACTTGTTCTTCAAGGCGCTGCGAAAGGCGGGAAAACGGTTGTTCATGTCAATCACTACACAAACTCCTCCCGGTGCCAGCAGGCGGAAAATATCGCGCGCGCAATCCAATTGCTTTCCGGAGCGATGGCAATAGCGGATCGTGTTTACGCCGATAATGAATTGGAAGGAGTTCTCCAGCTTCGAAGGCTCTTGTTTCAAAGCGGCGGAAAGCTCTTCAAGCAACGTTTCGTTTTTCGCCACGCAAAATCGAACGCGGTCCCGTTCCCGTGGGGCAAGATAACTTTCGGTTTCTTTGTTGGCGGCTTCAATCAGAACGGGAGAAAAATCCGTGCCGATTGCGCTTTCAATCTTGAAGCCATGGCGGCCCAAAACCGACATTAGATGCAGCAAGTTCATCCCGCCGCCGCAGCCAAACTCCAGCATACGAATCCCATGGGGTCCGGCAGGCGCGGAAAGGTGACGGAGAGCATCGAGATAAACTGCCTTGTAATCATGATCGAGCAGATAGCTGATTCCGAAGCCGGCAGTGGCTTTGGTATATTTCAGGATCGCATCCCGCGAGGTGTACTCGCGGAAAAACGTATCTGTCTCTGTCTCAGCCGAGTTGTTAGTTATACTGGATGTCATATTTGTAAGTTAGTTGTTTGGTGAAGAATTATGTCTGTCGCAAAAGCGCGCGTTTAGATCTGGGTGGAGTTCCCGGTCTGCCCAAGACGGAAGCTATCCACCTTCCCGAATTTCAAAAGACTGCGAAATATGGCTTTCAGCTTTTTCATCTGCTCGCCCCGGTAAAAATGCACTAATTCACGCGAAACCGGACGTTTCATCCTCCGGGCTGCGGCGCAACAGTAACCGGAAAGCAAGGCCACTCCCTCGAGCGGCCGCTTTGTTGATCGATAAACGACCCGAAATAACTGCCAAACAGGCGAACCACCCAGATAATAATCCTTTTCGCCGTAGGAAAAGCTTGCCGCCCAATTACTCTTTTCCGCTGTGCCAAGTGTTCGATAGTGATGAAACCGCTTCTCAGGAAAGGATCGGGTTGTCCATCCTTTCATCCGTGCCGTGGTAACTGCAATCCAGTCAATTCCTCCCGCCGGATTTGGGATATAACCGCCGATGTTTTGAAAACATTGTCGCCTGAAAAGCTGACAACCCCCCGCCACATGATTTTCTCCTTCAAAGCTGTCACGGGCTGAGTCATAACCGTCGCCTTCGACAAACGGAGTACCGGCAACACCGAGTTTTTGATCTTCAGAAAACTTCTGCATTAGAAATTGGAGATAGTCAGGTCCAAATGAGATGTCTGCGTCGAGATTGCCGATGACTTCGAATTCAAGTGATTGAACTCTCTCGAGGCCAGCATTGAACGCGTGAACCTTCGAAGCGAAAGTTCGGTCTTTTCGCTTTGTATGCCTGACCAGTTCAATCCACGGGAGACGCTCGGTATAGGCCTGCACGATCTCGGCCGTTCGATCGGTTGAACCATCGTCAACAATCACCCATCGCTCCGGCAGGTGCGTCTGGGCCGCCATGGAGTCAAGCGTCTTGGTGATAAATGCCTCTTCATTGCAGGCGGGAGTAATAAGGACGTACTTCATAGGAATGTCACCAGCTGAGCCAATGCATTGCGTATTCATTTGCGTAAAAAAGTGATGTCGATCCTCTCAGTGTCAGGAGAATTATCGCCGATTACTAAGGCTTTCGGCCGACGATGACTCGCCGGTCACCAACGGATGCGGATAGATGTAAGGGGTATAACCAGGCAATGCTGCGGAGTTATCAGTGCTGTAAAACCAATCCCGATTCTCAATCACGCTGTATCCTTGCGAGTAAACCACTGCTTTGCCATTCCGGTTTCCGAAGCTCGGCCCCAGCGTGTTGCCCCAAATGCGGATTGGCTCTTGTTGCTGGTGCGGCCACTGAACCGGCGTCGGATTTGAGCCGGAAATTAAATCGCCTTTGCCGCGCCCTGGCTGGTCTAAAACGCTGTCGACCTTCCGAATATCGTATTGGTCGCCAGCATTGAAGCTCATGGCCTTTCCCTGCGGGTTGCCGTCCGGCTTGATGCTATTCGACGTGTTGGAGTTGATGGAACTCGCACTGCGTCGAGTGACGTTACGGATTGAATACCCTCGCCATTGATTTGCCTGCCAATTCGCAGCTGAATCAACCAGCGTACCTGAGTCGTTGCCGCCCGTGTGAGTTCCGGTCGCATAGACGGTAGGACTATTCGCATCCCACGGATTCGTCCCATCTGCCTGTCCCCAAGGCGTAGCCGGGAACCAAAGCCGGTATTCCGACATCACCACGAGCGAGTCGTAGCGGTCACTGTAATTGCCCCACACTAGCGCGCTACCGCCTCTCACATAGATCATCCAGTTATGCTTGAACGTAGACGGGCCCCCGTCGCATCTGTTTTGGTAAAACTCAAACGTGCGACCGCTGCGAAAACGTTGCCCGGTTTCCGTGCCATGATTGCCGGCCTCTGACCCATAGATTGTATTATGGCGAACTACCGCGCGCATCCCGCCATCGCCGTCGATAAAAGTCGCGCTGCTGAAATTATTGAAAGTGCAGTCTTCAATGAAGAGCGCCTGTTCCGTTCCCCATTGTGGATCGTCCGCCCATGAGTTATCGCCGTATTTGCCACGGCCTTTCCACGCGTCGTGCCTGATTTCCAGGCCACCTGTCCAGGCCTCCATGGTAAACTCGCAATGATCAACCACGCCCCATACGCCACCAAAAAACACCAGGGGTCGCTGATAGAGTTGATAGAATTTGATATGATCGACCCGCACGTTTGGAGTCGTGCTCACAGCAGCTATGCAAATAGCGCCCAAGCTTCCTTTATCAATGGTGTTTCCGGTTGAACCGGTGATGCTGCCGTTAATCGTAAATCCACTAATACGCGATAGAATCGTCCCGGACTTGGACTCGATCTGAAACAGAGGATTCTGGCTTTTCCCTTTTGGAGTCTGGTCGATGAAAATAGTTTGATCAATGCCGGCGCCGATGATGCTGATGCTTTTGCTAATGGTAAGGGTCTTTGTCCAGGTTGCAGTCCCGGCGGGAATAACGACCGTGTCTCCATCACCTGCCTTGGCGACGGCGGACTTTACCGATGTGAAGTCAACCCCGCTCGCCGTAACTGTGACCTTCGCCTGAGCCTGGCTTAGAACGAGCAGTAGCCCGGCGGCGAGTATAACACAGTGGTAACTGGACAAGACAGTCTTCATTTTGTAAACAGGGGCAACGGCGGCTCTTATGCCATAAAACCTTGAGGTCGCCGTCTCTCGTCAAACCAGGGCATAACCGCCGATTTCCAGGCGTTGCAACATGGCACGAAACTCATGACCCATCAGGAATTCCGATTCCATCGGAACGATAGGATGGGTCATCAGTTCAACCTTGCTGGATCGGGCCAGGGCTTCGACTCGTCCCAACTTGTTCTCCCGGATCGATTGGGAGAGGCAGAAGAAATAATCCGGAAGTCTGTATTTGCGGGCGAGCCGGTGGTCGATCAGAGTGCGGTAGACCCGATTTAACCAGCTTTTTTCCCCGGGCCAAAAGGAGAAGTTGCGTCTCATTTTTGTTCCAGCAGGAATCGCCGAACTCCAGAGCATATTCCCGCAAAGGTGCATGTGATGGTGACCGTCAATGTGGGAAGGCCGTTTCCCATACAAACGCTCAAACTCAGCAGCCTGTGCATCGTACGAACAGGAAATCTCTTTTCTCAGAAAAGGATTGTACAAGAGTTGCGAATATTTCGCGCTCCTTAGGAAGCGACCTATTCTTTCGTGAGAACGCTGGAGCGGCGGTGGACAAGTGCTTGCGGTGAAGCTTTCGGTAAGGTTGAGATGCAATCCAACGTCGATGCCATTTTCCTTTGCCAGGTCTGCGGCGCGCTGGGAGTCGTCCATGAAGACCATTGCACTGACAGAGGTGATTCTGCCGTCCTTGTAACATCTGAGGGCCGCATCGGTTTCACCGACAGAACGTCCCCAATCATCGGCATTGATAATTAGCATTCGAATCGACTAATCCCCGTTAAAGCTGTTCTGGGTGAATTCAGGTCCGCTGCAGAAATCAATTCTCCTTCCGCTTCGAAGGTATTTATCGCCTCTGCTTCTTCGACGGCTGCAAACTCACGCTGCGGATAATCCAGAGCGATCAGATAGAAAACAAACCAGATAGGGCTGATGTTCTTGAAGGCCGCTTCAGTCCAATTGTAAGCAATTACCGCCAGGAGAAAACCCAGACGAAAACGGCCAAACTCAAAATTCCTGAAAAGCTCCCGGCGACCTTTCCAGAAGGTTGCGACTAACAGTGCAATCAGCAAAAACAGTCCAACTAGTCCCAGGTTCAGGTAGGTTTCGAGATAACCATTGTGAGCCTGGTTAGGTGCCCACCACCGTGATGCCGCGAATTCTCGGAACCGGTCACCCAGCCAGAAACTTTCAAATCCAGCACCGAAAATAGGATTGATTTCAACCTGCAGCAGGTCGTGCCAAAGCACGGTTCTGTCGGTCAATGTAGGATCCTTTCCCAACAACACGAGCGCGTTGGCGTAAATCCCAAATGCCCACTCGGCAGCGGCCAACACTAAAGCGCCGATAATCAGGTATGTGCCGATAAATCGCTTGTCTACCATTCGCAAGCCCAGGATGAGTACGATCGACATGCCGACGAGCAACGATACCTGTGATGTTGAGCTATGTGCCTTGGATAAAAGCCACCAGCTCATCAGCAGAAATCCGGCGACAAGGAAAAGTTCGTTTCGCCTTGCTCTGCCCCGTTCACTTGCCCACGTTTGCAACAGATACCAGAAGAAAAAGAAACCAAGAATCAGGCAGTCGCCACCGAGCGCGTTTTTGTTGAGGGTAATGCCCGTGTTAAGGGCTGCACCCGTCCAGACATCGAATGCCCGGCCGTATTCGGGATAGTATTTAATAAACAGAATCGACACGGGAAGTATGACAAAGGCGCACCTTTTCAGGAGCTTGGTCACAGCCTTCGCGGGATTCGGTTCGGTAAGGACGATAAGCGCCATGATTGGATGGCCCAGCACCTTGATCCATCGCTTAAAAGCTACGAAGGGAAAATCGGACCAAATAATGGCTACGAGGCAGTAAACGAAAAAGATTGTAAGCCACTGATTGTTCCGAATGATCTCCGAGAGTTGAATGTGTCGTTTTTTGAGGACGTAACCGCCGGCCGCAATCAAGGTGAAGTAAATGGCGGCGTCGAACGGGCTACCTTCTTCCAGTGTGACGGCGCCGGACTGAAAACCAAAGGTGTTGAGCCATTCTGAAGGTTGTCTGGAACAGATAATCAGCATCCAGACAAGCGGCAGCCAGAGTCCTCCGGCTACGTCATGTTTTTCTCGAGAATCGCGCCGGAAAAGGAAGATGATAAAACCGACAGTCAAGAGTGCCGCGATAGGAGGAGGCAGGTGCATCGGTTATCTTTGACAAATCAGATGGCAGAGATCAGAAGTCAGCGAACCTTCTGCAAATCGGCAAATTCAACCACCTTTACCGGGATGGCAGCCGTCTCTTGAAAGAAGCCATCAATGCACTCGACTGTCCGAATGATCATCTCTTTGGTCATTTCCGGGTAGATCGGCAAAGACAAGATCCGGGATTGATTAAAGTAGGCGACCGGAAAATCTTGGGGAACATGACCGAGATAGGCGTAGGCGGGATAAAATGGCAACGCCTTTGGGTAGTTCAAAACCGTGGAAATACCTGCCTGGGTAAGATGCTCTCTCAAAGCATCCCGGTTTTCTGTGCGAATGACATAGAGATGATAAACGTGATCGCGTGCGGGTCCTAACTTTGGTGTGATTACGTCACCCACTTGCTCGAGAAGGCCGTTATAACACGCGGCAACGCAGCGTCGTGCTTCAGTCCATGCAGACAAATGAGGCAGTTTGGCGTTCAGTATGGCTGCCTGTAAACCATCCATGCGACTGTTGATTCCTTCCATCACATGGTCGCCTTTTCCACCATGCCGAGCGAATGTCGTCATCCACTCGGCAAGTCGTTCGTCATTGGTTACCACGCATCCAGCGTCCCCATATGCGCCCAGGTTTTTGCCGGGATAGAAGGAGAAGGTCGCCGCGTTGCCAAAGGTCCCAACGAACTGACCCTTGTACTTCGCTAAATGTGCCTGAGCGCAATCTTCGAGAACCCATAGACCGTGCTTTTTTGCGATCGCCATGATCGCTTCCATGTCGGCTGGCTGACCGTAAAGATGAACCGGAACAATTCCGACCGTGGCAGGTGTGATCTTTCGTTCGATATCATCGGGATCAATGGTGAAGGTTTCCTCATCCGTGTCGCAGAATACGACGCGGCCTCCGGCCTGGGTGATCGTCTCCGATGTTGAGATCCAGGAGTGCGCCGAGGTGATAACCTCGTCACCGGGTTTTACCCCGAGCCCCCGCAGAGCGATGTAAATCGCGTCTGTTCCGTTCGCGCATGAAACGCATCGTTTCACCCCAAGCGTTCTCGCCCATGCCTCTTCAAAACCATCCACGTGGCGCCCGCGAATGTAAGACGACTCGGCGATTACCTCGGTAATGGCGCGATCGATCTCGTTTTTGACCGACAGATATTGTGCGTGCAGATCAACAAATGGAATTTTCATAGAATGGTTAATCGGAATTCTGGGATTGGAGTTAGAAGCGGCGCAGTAGGCGAGCAGGGTTACCCGCGTAAATGCCGGGGACGGTGATATCCTTGGTAACAACTGCGCCAGCTCCGATAACTACCTGATCGCAGATTGTTACGGGGAGAATAGTGGCATTCGTCCCGATGCTGACATGGTTGCCAAGTTTTGTTGACCGCCAAAGCTCTGGCTTGCCAGCAGGCCCACCAGTGAGGAACAGGTCATTAATGAACATAGCGCCGTGGGAAATGAAGCAATCGTCACCTATCGTGACCAGGTCGCAGATGAACGAGTGGGACTGAATGCGGCATCGCTTTCCAATGGTCACTCCCTTCTGTATCTCAACGAAAGGTCCGATGAAGGTATCATCGCCGATGTTGCAACCGTATAGATTTGTCGGTTCTATGACGGTGACGTTCGCACCGAACTTTACGTCGACGAAGCCGACGGTACGCTGTTTGACAGGATTCATATTGTAGAAGTCTGACGAATAACCTCGCCGTTTAGCGGGCGAGCGCGCTCAAGGATAGATACGACAGTTCTCGCGTGAGGTAGCCCGGTGATTGGTTCCCGTGAATTACGAATGCAGTCAGCGAAATGTTCCGCTTCGACGCGAAGCGGCTCCGCAAACTTCACCTGGGGTATCAAAATGTCACCGCTTCGATAGTTGAACGGCGTAACCTGCGGCTTATCGAAGTCCATGTTCTCTCCCAAAATGGCACGGCGATCAATGCCTTTGTCGTAGATGGCAATCTTGTTCTCCGCGATATCGTCGTAGACGACCATCTTGCGCGAGCCGACAATGATCATCTTGCGCACCTTTTGCGGGTCCAACCAGCTTACGTGAACGTTTGCGATGACCTTCCCGGGATACTCAAGGCTAAGAAAGACAACGTCATCAATGCCATCCTGCATGTAAGCCATGCCTTGGCGACCAATGGAAACAGGCTCCGGATCGCCAAGCCAATATTGGATGATGCTGATATCGTGGGGTGCGAAGTTCCAGAGGGCGTCGATGTCGGAACGAATGCGGCCGAGATTCAGCCGCTGGCTATAGATGTAACGAAGGTCGCCCAGCTCGCCCGAATCAATCAGCTTCTTCACATACCGGACGGCGGAGTTATAGACGAAGGTGTGACCCGTCATCACCACCAGATTTCGCTCGGCAGCGAGTCTCGCGAGCTCGTCGACCTCGGCGACCTTTGTCGCCAGCGGCTTCTCGACGAAAACGTGTTTACCAGCCTCGAGGACTTGCTTGGCAAGGGAGAAGTGACTTGCTGCAGGGGTGGAAATGATCACTCCAGCGACGCCAGGATCTTCCAGAACAGTTTGATGGCTTTCGATTGCGCGGCTTAGCGGAAAATTTGCTTTTACAAAGGCGCGGCGTTCTGCGCTTGAATCCACCACGTACCTGACCGTGCAGCCGGGCAGCGCTGAGAAGTTACGCAGCAGATTCGGGCCCCAATAACCGCATCCGAGTTGAGCAAGGATCAAATTTGGTTTCATAAGTAAGAAAAAAGACCGAGAGGAGAAGCGAAAATGAACTAGGCGGCTACCAGAACCCCTTCTGGCCCGTCGATGGTGATATCCTCGAAAAGCGCGGTTCCCTTCCCACGGAGCTTATGTCCTGAAGACGCGGTGTTATACACCCTCAGTGTTAGCGGCGGAAGGTCAGCGGCGGTTGAGTCCATCGCTGTCCGTACGCGGACGTTCCTGTGATCCTCGGTGGTCTTGACGAACGATGCCGCGCGTCGCTTGCGAAACCATGAGACGGTTTGCGAGCCTGTGGCAAACCAAGGCGTCCGGGCGCGCAAGTCAGCTAGCAAAGCCAGGTAGGCATCGCCCCACAATCTCTCGGGGCCAAGACTTCGATCGTGCCAGTTGATGGTTAGAACTCCGCCGAATCTCGTGACATTCTCAATCAACGGCAGCACGGCACCCCTAGCCTGGTCGTTAGCCAAGTTCATGTATGATGGATAGAACAGGGCTGTGTCCATGATGTGCAACGGGAGTTCGAGCAAATGATCGACTTCGGCGTGCTTGAAGACTTGAGTTGTTCCCGCACGGTATCCAATTGTTTCGTTGTAGCCAACCGTTGAATCATACGAAAAGCCGGCTTTCTCCAGGGTCGCTGGCGCTTGCGAGTCAAAGTAAAGCCAGTGCATCCGAACGCCTGTTTCCGTAGTGCCCGTGATTTTCTGAACGTCTTCGCGTTCATCACGGCCCTTGGCGCTGTCGCGCCATGCATCGATGCCGTGGACGGCGATTTCACGGTTTGCGGAAACCAGCTTCTTCAAGTCATCTGCGATATCCGCCAAAGCGTATTTCGACGCGCGCTTTGCTCTGATTCGACCGTGAGAATCGACGCCGGCATTCCCTTTTGTAGGAATAACGAAAAAGGTTGCGGCAAGTTCTCTTTCCAACTCCAGATATCGGTCAACCTGGTTCCAAAAATCTTTGACCAGTCCAGCAAACACCAGAGGCAGTGAAAACGCAGCCTTCCAATTCGTAAATACCTGTCGCAAAGACCTTCTTCCTCGACAAAGATCGATTACCGAGACGATGAGCGCCCGGTAAAGAAACCCAAACATTGTCTGGTCGCACAAGTGCTGGCGTATACGCGGATGATCAACATCATGAGTAAGGGAGACGATAAAGCGGTGACCTGCGGGAACCGGCGGTATCTCCATCAGAGTCAGGCCGTGGCTGACGATAAGTTCACGCAGAAGCGAGATGTGAAGTTCCAGCGTAGGCACGCGAGCGAGTTCTGCTGGTTGCCCCTTCGTTAGGAGGTGGTGGACTTCTTCGAATAGATCAAACCCGAGGCGCACCACGACTTGAGCGTCGGGAGCTATCGAGCTTGTTCCTGTGTGAATGAGGACTTCGTTTTGGAGGCCCTCCAGGAGAAGACAATTTCCGTAAATTGGTATGCGCTCGTTACGAAGAAGAGCAAAATTTTGTCCGGGAGCAGAGCTTGTCTTTAGACTTGGATACTTTTCGAAGGCTTGCCGCTGCGAGCCATAAAGCAATAGCAACCTGGCATCGTTTTCCGGCACCGTACTGTTGGAGCAGAGTAGAACATCGTACTGGGTTCCAGGCCGCCAGAACTCCCATGGTGTCTTAAACAGCTCAAAGAACTCGACAACAGCCGAGTGTTCGTCCTTATTGGCAATAACTCCGATCATTTCCGCGCAAAGAAGGGTGATGTCACTCGTCTGGTAGTTAGTCCAGAAGTCCTATGGATCTTGTTACTTTTACCATTTGTTCTATGATATTCATCAGAACTAGTGTGTTGTAGCACGAGCACTAGGACGAGTAAGAGTAAGGTGCAGAGAGCGTCCACAGTGTTTAAGCCTCGCCTAAAGAAGCTCGCCGATAGAATTCAATAACGTGAGCCGTTCGCGGCTCCATGTGTGTGAAAGGTAAACTGCCTGGCCGCGCTTTACTGTCTCGGCAACGTCAACTGGATGAGAATACGCAAATTCGATTTTTCGCGCGAGGTCGTCAGCGTCGCCAAGGTCGAAAAAGATCAGATCATTGTCGCCGAAATAGTCCTGTATGCCCTGCGTTTTCGGCGCGATCACTGGTTTGGCCAGCGCCAGGTATTCGAATATGCGGGTGGGCGTATTGATTTCGGTAAAGATATTGCGGTGGTTAGGGATAATCCCGAGATCACAATCCCCGATTGCCTCGACGATCTCATTGACGTTGCACGGTCCGAGGTAGTCGATATTTCTGTCGAGTCCCCGTTGTTGAGCCGATTTCATCACTTCCTCGAAGAATGCGGTTCGCTCACCGCAAACCTTCAACCGGACAGTTGGGATTCTCTGGCTGACCTTCTCCAACGATTCCAGTGCTAGATCGAAACCGTTCCGGTGAACCAGTGAACCATGATAAAGAATCACAAATGGGTTGGAGCCATTGGCGTTTTTGCCGTTGCCATTATGAGCGCCAGCGCGCTGCAACCGGAAGACCTCGTCGTCAGGTGAATTGATTACGACCTTGACCTTGCGCGGCTCACAACTACGCGAAGAGTAGATCTTCTTACACGCGAGATTCACCGTTAGCACGAGATCCGCAAAGCGGATGCTCCACTTCTCCAGTCGTTTCAACATGGCTACGCTGAAGCTTTCCTCCGGCAGTTTGAAGATCGTCCGCATCAGTTCGGGCATGGGATCGTGCAGATCCAATATGACCTTTGCGCCGAGAAGCTTCGGTACCATGGCACTAAATACGAGAACGTCCGGCATGTTATGCACATGCACGAAATCGTAGCGACGTGTCAGTGATCTCCAGGCAAGGCGGAAAAAACAAGTTGCGACGAACGCGGCGTACTGGGCAATGTACGCGACCCTCCCCCCACGATGGCGCTTCAGCCCGACACGTGTGACATTGATATTGCCGTAAGTCTGATGCGCTGGATCGGAATCGCTGCCGCGCAAGCAGATGAGATCAATATTGACGCCTTGGGCCGCCAATGCCTCGGTCGCTCTTCTCGGCCGCGGATCCGCGGGATAATGTGAAAAGAGTAGCACTGCGGCGCGTCTCCCACGAAGTCGGCGAGTTCTCACCGCGGCCAGCTCATCGTAATCGCAGAGGCTAGCTTCCGAGGAACGAATCTTATTGACGTGCTTTGCTACTTCCTTCGGGAGAGCATGCCAGTACTCGCCGGAATATTTCGTCTTAACGTAAGTGAGGAATTCCCGGTATAGCTCCGCAGGGTAGCTTGTTGCTGCCTGCCGCGACCCAGTGAACGACAGGTAATCGGGATGGACAATGACTAGGGCCATGCCTCCGTGCTCTGCAATCCAATCAAGTTTTCGCTTCCAGATCTCTGGAGTAGTTTCCCCTAAAACCAGGAACAAAGTGGAATCCTGAGGGAGCGTATAGGGCAACTCGACGTAACCCTCTGAAGAGGGGTTACCGTCTGGATGGGGCACCCAGTACGGGAAGATGGTGTGTCCTCCCTCTGGCTGCGGCTCAAATGGATCCGTATCGAACGTGGATGCGTCGTATTGCACCTCGAGATCGTGCAACCAATCAAGATTGCGCAACATGAACCCCGACCTGAATCCTGAAGCGCCCCACTCGCGCGCATAACGGTTGATTCTCGCGACACGTCGCCTGAAGTTACGACGCGAAGTGAAGAGGCGGCCATCGTGTTTAAGGTCGTGTATGCCAACCTCGAATCCGTTGGCAGTAAGTTCTTCCCTTAGTTCTGCTGGAACCCGGTAACTTCCTTCAGGGACAAAGTTAAAGGAGGAACGAAATCCAAGGTCTAACTCGAGTTGCATCAAGGATCGACACCTGTCCACTCCTGGCTTGCTTTCGACGTCGTGCGTCAGAACAAAGGCAAATTTTTTGCCACCCGGCCAGCCCGGCCAGTTTTCAGGTAAACGCTCCGACCCCGGTATGACTGGCCAAACGTCTCCACTCTGTTCGCGCAGCCGCGCGGCCATTCGTCGTCGGATCGCCGCCCGAATCGATTGCGGAATGAAGGGCTTTAGCCCGTAGTAAATCCTATTGCGTAACACGAAGTATCGTTGGTTGAAGGTTCCGGTCAGGTGCAAGCATCCAAAGGACAGCGACGTCTGGAACTTGCGGGAAGTGGATTGGAGAAGCCGTTATGAATCCGGCGGATTATGATTCGCCATCAAGACATTTCGGAACGTAGGAACGCGCCTTGTTGACGACAACCGCAACGTTGTTTCGTTCGGCGATCAACTTGCCATAGCTACGCTTGATAACCTCGCGGTTGTTCTTTTCTGCCTCAACCACGAGCAAAAGCTTGTCCATGAAGGCAGCCATCCCCCATGTTGGACTGGTCTGATCCAGCGGTGGCATATCAAAAATGATGTAGTCGAAGTCGCTCGCTTTCAGGTTCGGCATCATATCGAAGAATTTTTTCAAACCGAGTTGCGCCGGCCCAGCATTGGGGCTTCCAACCGTAGCCAGATAAAGATTATCTGAAGCAGAGGCGATCGTCCCGTTAGGCTTCAGTGCCGTGTTAAGAGAATACGCGGGTTTACCTTTGAAAAACGGATGCACATCCTGGGGACCCAGGTTCACATCAACGAGAAGGACCTTGCCATCGTTCGTTTCCGAAAGCGAAGCAGCGAGCCCGGCGGCGAGCGTGGAAGTTCCGGCATTGTCGGAGAAGCCGGCGACACCTACCAGTTTCGGTTTATGCGTCAAATGATTAAGCTCGAAGTACAGACCCAGGCGGTCGCGGATGGCGTCACAGTACGGCCGGATGAAATGGCCGGGTTCCCAGGGAGCCAACTTGGGATGGCCCCGTCCCGTAGTGAGCGCTCCCGGATTCGCCGGCGAGCCATTTTGAGGCAAAGCCAAATGCCCGTTCCGAGCGCGCGAATACGGGATCGAGAGCATCAGTGGAATGTGTAACTGCCTTTCCAACTGGAGCGGTCGGCCGACGGTTTGATTCAAGACCAGGCCCCTTAGCAATGCGAGCGCTACGCCCAAGGCTACCCCAACGCCGGCGAGTCCTATGACAATCTTATCGCGTCTTTTAGTCTCCAGCATGGGAGGCGAGGGTCGCTGGACCGCGCTGATGTTTGGCATCTTGGTGGGATCCAAAGCCTCGTCGATGCGTGCCTTCTCGAGCGATGCTGCGAAGTATTTGTAATTCGCTTCGTCCATCTCCCGCTTCCGCTCCAAGTCTTCAATTTGTGGACCCAGCTCTCCAAGCTGCTTCGTCCTTTGCTGAACTTCGCGAAGGCGGGCCTTGAGCGTATCGACTCTGGCTTGGGCACCCACTGCTTTGGCTTTTTCATCTGTTGGCTTTTTCTTTCTCCAGCCTTTTGATGAGTTTTCGGACTTTTGATTAACAAGGGCTTGTTGTTCGGCAAGCTGCGCCTGAGCGGCATTAAGCTCTTCCTGGATCTTTGCAGCCTCATTGGTAAGGGCGGTTGACCCCTCCTTGAGTGAGGCGATTCCCGTCTTCTCCCTTACAGACTTCAATGCATCCTCGGTCTGATTTAAGCGCGCTCGAACCTGATCGGTCTGTTGCGCCACAAAATCGAAGGCACCCGCGGAACGGTGCACTTCAAGGTGCTTGACGAAATAAAGACTCAACAGTTCCTGCAAGACGAGCGTCGCCATTTCCGGATTGCTGTTCTTGTACGAGATAAAGATGATGTTGCTTCCTTTGGTCGAAATTACCTTCAAGCCCAAGATAATGCTGCGAGCCGCGGCGCTCTCTGTTGGGTCCTTGGCCGACGGCAGCAATCGTTTGGGACCGATTGCGTGGGCGACTTGCACGGCCAGATCCCAACTGGTCAGAATCTCGATTTCAGCGCCGATCACTCTGTCCGCTTCACTGCTCGAGTTGGCGCCCGCTTTCTCCGCCTCGACTGGATCGACGGCACTCCTTTCCAAAACATAGCGGACCAATAACTTAGCCTGTGATTCGTACGAAGGCGGATAGAGAAAATATACCGCCGCAGCGGCGATAATGCCTATCGCCGCGAATAGCATGATTGTTCGCTTACGCTTGAACAAGGCGAACAGAATATCGCTCAGTGTAACGCCGGAGTGATGTTGTGATTCCCGTCGGATTTCAGCCATAATTTTTACCTTTAGTCGAGATGTGGATAGAGGATCGAACCTGCCAGCCGGTTGAACGCCAGCGGTAATCTGCCGAAGATCCGCTTGTGCAAGCGGCCCTCACGGCGGACTGGAGTGAAACACTGCCGACCCGATGGATCGACTCGGAAGTAATCGATTATTTCTTCGTGCGTGTCCCAAGAAAGCTTGAATCGTCGTAAACCGTCGTTTTCGGAGTCGGTCCGGCCGAAATGTAATTTTTCGACGCCCGTCCGCGCCAAAAGCTGGATGCCTTGCCACATGACAAGATTGTTCGCGCGGAATTCTTGAAACCTCTTGTCCGAAGCGCCGTACTTATAAACGGCGTTCTTTCCGAAGCGAAAGAAAACCGCCGCAGCAATCGGGCGTGACCCGCGTCGTGCCAGAACAATAAAACCCAGACCGGATTTGATGATGTGCTCGTAAATGTTCAGGAAAAACGATGCCGGCTGTGGTGGGAGACCATGGCGCCGGCGTGTTTGGACGTGGAGCCGGTAGAAATCGTCGATAGCCTGGCGACTGCGGGCAACAAGCGCACTCACATTGCTGCGTTCCGCTTTGCGAATAGCGCGACGGACTTGGCTGTCGAAACGACCTGCCATTTCCTCGGGGCGGCGGAAATCGAGTGTATGCCCGTAGAATCTAGTTGCCGAGCTCGAGGTAGATTGAAACGATTTACCTCCCCGGATTTCCAGGTGTTTCCAGCGTCGTTCCCCCGCGAAGCGAACAAGCCGGTCTTTTACAACGCCCGTCATTTCAGGGTCAAAAATGAGCGGCTCGCACACATCGCTGAATGGGAGGCAGACACCGCGTCGTCCAGTGAACGCGCTGTGTACTTCCATCAGCGGTATCAGCGCGGCCAACCTGCGTCCACGGGAAAATTGAAGATAAAAGGGCTGATGGTTATAAGTCTTATGAAGCACTTTTGCCCAGGCGCTGGTGTGGAAGCAGCCAGCGTCGCGATGCAAGGCAATCACAAGATCCCAACCTGGATTTTGGATGGGATTAATAATCCACATTTGAAGCGGTTCCTCGCTCGTCTTCGGCTCTACCAAGGAATCCTCGCCAGAAAAGGGCGCCGCTTCCACGGATGGCCAATTGCCTGCTTCGAGAGTGTTCAAATCGCTTCTTCCTAGACGAGTGCTTCTGCGCCAACCGCTTCGGTAACGCAGCGGACGACATATTCGATCTGCTCTTTCGTGAGCTCTGGAAACATCGGCAGGGAAAGAAATTGGTCGGCCAGACTTTCCGCAATTGGGAACGCACCCTTCTTGTAGCCGAGATTTCGGCATGCCTCCTGCAAATGAATCGGCACCGGATAATGCACGGCGCACCCGACTCCTTTTTCCTGGAGATTCCGAGCAACTACATCCCGCTCCTGTACGCGAAGGGCGTAGACGTGATACACGTGCCGTGCATACATCGCCTCGAACGGCGTTAGAACCTCATCGATTCCGGCAAGAGCCTGGCTGTATTCCGTGGCATGTTTGCGTCGCAGGGAATTTGCTTCGTCAAGATGACGCAGTTTGATCGATAAGACCGCTGCCTGGATGCCGTCCATTCGGCAGTTCCATCCCATCAGGCTGTGGTAATATTTTCGTGACTGGCCGTGGTCCCGCAACATCTGGATTTGCTTCCGTAACTCAGGGTCGTTCGTCACGACGGCGCCGGCCTCACCGAAGGCGCCAAGATTTTTTCCGGGATAAAAACTGAAGCAACCCGCGTCGCCCATCGTGCCTGCTTTTCGGCCTTTATACTCAGCGCCATGCGCCTGAGCGGCATCTTCAACGACGAAAAGTCCGTTCGCGCGTGCGAATTCCAAAATCGGGTCCATGTCCGCCGGTTGCCCGAAAAGGTGGACCGGAATAATCGCTTTGGTTTTCTCCGTCAGACTCTTCTCAAGTTCCGCGGGGTTCATCGTGAATGTGTCTTGATCAACATCCACAAACACCGGCCTGGCTTTGCAGTAAGTAATCGCCTCGGCGGTGGCGATAAAAGTGTTCGGAACGGTAATGACCTCATCGTCTTCACCGATCCCAAGCCCCAGCAGTGCAAGCCAAAGGGCGTCAGTGCCGTTGCCCACGGCGATTGCGTCGGAGGATCCGCAGAATGCGGCGAACTCTTCTTCGAACTTTTCTACAAACGGTCCGCCGGCGAAGGCGCTGCTTTCGATCACTTCGCGAATAGCTAGATCGAATTTTTCAATAAAAGGGGCGTGATGCGCCTTCAAATCTAGGAAGGGAACTTTCATTTTGCGCTTTGGTTATGCGATGGATCTGAGGAGTGAGGTCAAAGCTTCACACGCTACGCTGAGCCGATGTGAAACCCTGCCTGACACTCATCCAGCAAATGCTTCAACCTGAACAATCTCTTCGGCTTCAACGGGGGCACGAGCCGGCACCGCGTTACTCGGTTGAGAAAATGTCACGGGTGCACCGTTCATCTTGATCGAGGCGCTAGCCGCCTCCAGGATCCTGACCATTTCCAATCCCTTGCGGCCATCCGTTAGCGGTTGAGAATTTGTCTTGATGCAGTCAACAAAATGCTCACAAGCCAACTTTAGCGGTTCCTCCTGATGGAGATACGGGATGTAACTGTCGCCGTAATGATAAGAGTATTGAAATTCAGCAAACGTGTCGTAGTGCGGCGGACGTTCTACCCGTGCATCGTAGATGCGGATTTTCTCGCGTGTTCGCAAATCATCATACACGATCATTCGTCGTGTACCGACGATAGTCATTTCGCGAATTTTCCGTGGCTCGAGCCAGCTGCTTTGGATGGTCGCGAAGCGTTTGCCTGCGAAGGACAGCGACATGTTTGTCACGTCCTCGACTCCTGGCGTGATATGAGCATTTCCCTGGCAGTTTATTCTGGTGGGAAATTCATTCAGAATATGGAGAATGATTGAGATGTCGTGCGGCGCCAGATCCCACGCGACATTAATGTCCTTTTGGAATAGTCCGAGATTGAGACGGCGGCAATTGATATAGCGGATCTCGCCCAGATCCCCAGCTTGAACAATCTGGGCAATCTTTTGCACCGGCGATGAGTAGAGAAAGGTGTGATCGAGCATCAAAGTTAGACCGTTGCGGTCGGCGATTTCGATCAGTTCCTCGCATTCGGCTGAAGAGGAAGCCATTGGCTTTTCGATGAACGTATGCTTGCCTGCCAGGAGGGCTGCCTTGGCCAATGAGTAGTGATGCTTCACCGGGGTAGCAATGACCACGGCGTCCACGTTTGTGCCGTTAAGAAGCTGCTGCGTCTGTGTCATGCCTTCGATGTCTGGATACAGCGAGCGGATATGTTTCAGGCGCTCAGCATTGACGTCGCAGACGGCTTTGAGCTGGCAATCCTGAAGACCTTTAAAGTTCCGAACCAGAAGCGGTCCCCAGTAACCGCACCCGATTATGCCGACTGTGATTTGCTTCTTCATACTTTTCGAGCTGATTCCGCCAGAGTCTGCAAAGTTGGCGCGGCAGGGCGAAGACGGTCGTCGTGGCGGCCGTGTTGCGTTGCCGGTCGGGATTCGAAGATTTGCCCAGCCATAACGGCGCAAGTCTTGAAAATAATCTTCAGATCCAGCAGGAACGACAGGTTCTTTAAATAAAACAGGTCCATGGCGATCATCTCATTGAAGGTCGTTTTGTTTTTACCATTCACCTGCCAGTATCCAGTGAGACCCGGCAGACCGTTCGCCCGCTCTCGTTGCCACGGCTGATAATGGGCAAATTCATTTGGCAGGCATGGCCGGGGACCAACCAGACTCATCTCGCCACAAAGAACGTTGAAAATTTGGGGTAATTCATCCAGGCCACTGGCGCGCAGAATCCGACCGAAAGGCGCCAGACGCGGATCGCCGTACTCGTCAAGTTTGGTCATGGGACAATTAACGCGGATCAATTCTTCCAAATGACGCTCGTGACTTTCCGTGTCGGCGCTCACCTTCATTGTCCGGAACTTCCAGATCAGAAAATGTCTTCCACCGAGTCCAACGCGTTTCTGTCGATAGAAAATCGGGCCTGGCGAAGCGAGTCGCGTCACCAACATCAGCAAGATCATCAACGGCAACCAGATCGGCAACGCAAGGAGGATGCACGTGATGTCGAGAGCCGATTTCCAGCCAGGAACGTTCTGTACCGGCGTGTCCTGAAAATCGATTGTAGACCGACGCGCTTTCGCGCCGTTCCCGTTCCATCTGTTATAGGGCAAGCTGCCGCCCTTGGTCGCCCGCCCCACATGCGGGAGATGACCTTCTATCCTCATTTGTTGATTTCCTCCAACCGCTGCTAACCCGCTAACCACGCGGGACTGTGAGAGTGAGGAGGAATCCGCATCTAGGTCTTCGTGACCGAGGAGCGGCTCCTCGAAAAACTCACTCTTAAAAATGTGAAAACGGGGGGACAAAGCAGGAAACGAAAATCGAAGTCGCGGCAGTTAAACGATATTTGCTCGCAGGCGATAGGCGATACCGGGAGGGCCTGTTGGATTTGTCTAATTTCCCGCACGCTTACTTCTACGGAAACTGGGGGGTGAAGGTTCCGAATATTTTGCAGGACGAGGGAATTTAACGGCGCTGTTACAAACCGAGGAATCAAGTCCGAAATACAAGAGAATTGGCGGTTGCAGGCGATTCGATACGCGCACTTATTCGATCTCTGAGAGAAGGGCGTCGAGGTTCTCGCTCTCGGAACCATGCTCTTCGGCCAGTCCGGTTTGCACCAAACACCCAAGGCAAAGTCCGTTGTGAACACGCACTATGCCGCAACAATGCGGGCACTCGTCGTCCTCATGCTGAGGTGTTCCAAACGATTCAGTAAGGCCGTTCAAATCCATTTTTCATAATCCCGGTTGTCGCTGCTCGCCAAGGCGTTTTGTCGCTCGGGCGAAGTCTCTCTGCTGATGCACGACTGTGCTCCGGAATGGAGCCCGCAGCATCGCCAAAGCGTGCCGTCGGAGAAGCTTACATTCGAGTTCGCGCGCTACAGCGTACACAAGCACTTCTACGGAAAGCCGGGGACGAAGTTCCAAAAAAATGCTTATCCAGCAGGAAAAAGGTCTGGTTTTTACACAGTTGTTTCAATTATCGTTTCGAAAGATCAGCTAGGGCCTATGCACTTTGACGACACTTCAGATTCCCATTCAATTCACAAAGAAGTGGTGCTCCATTCGACGACCTATGGGCGAATCATCTGAAATTTTAAAAAGTGCAGTCGCTGGAGCCAGGAAGACGCTGCAGTCACTTGTTCACCTCGATGGGCAAGTAGAGAAGGCCGCGGGTTTGATCGAAGACTGTTTGCGCTCAGGGGGCAAATTGCTCGTTTGCGGAAATGGCGGCAGCGCGGCCGATGCGTCCCATTTCGCAACAGAGTTTGTGGTGCGTTTCATGAAAGACCGTCCCGCCTACCCAGCCATTTGTCTTGCCGGCGATGGCGGACTTCTCACAGCGGCGGGCAATGATTATGGCTTCGACGAGATTTTTGCTCGCCAGGTGGCGGCTTTCGGCCTTCCGGGGGATTTGCTGATTTGCCTAACGACTTCCGGCAAATCCAGGAACATCGAGCGCGCATTGCAGGAAGCAAAAGCGCGCAAGCTTAATACTATTACTTTCCTCGGTCGCGACGGCGGATCGACCATTGGGATGGCCGATGTCGATCTTTTGGTTCGCGGCGATTTAACTGCCCGGATTCAAGAGGCGCACACGCTTCTGCTCCATGTCTTGTGCGAAACTGTTGAGCTTCGGCTCATCGGAAAGAAAAAACCCAGTAAACACACCAAAGTTTAAATAGAGCGTCCTCGACTTTCGCGTGTTTCGTGGCCGAAAAGATTTCCGGCTATTCTGAGTTTTTTAGCAACCGCTCCCGTTCGCGGTCCAGTTGCCGGCGTTCGCTTGCCGTTAAACTTCCGATTCCGAACTTGGAAATCTTGTCGAGTATCGGATCGATCGAGGTGTAAACATCATCCGTTTCCGCTGAACGGCTTGAATGCATTTTGGGGACAACATGGAATTTCGGCCTCGGAGCGAAGCGGGCTTTCAATGCGTCCCACCAGGGGAGTTCCGGGCCGGCGCCCTGCATTTCAATGAAAAGGAACGCTGCGGCAATGCTGGTCCAGACGACCATCAGGTCACTCCAGGCATGATATGCGAGCAGCTGAAGAGTGTAAATGGCAGCAAGAAT
>Ga0222622_10000117_pt1 | contig 26884 bp, 26 predicted proteins | sample PLM2_5_b1metaG_FD_177335 | JGI IMG/M metagenome (GOLD analysis project Ga0222622, IMG submission 177335) | Groundwater sediment microbial communities from an aquifer in East River, Colorado, USA - PLM2_5_b1 | ecosystem: Environmental > Terrestrial > Soil > Riparian zone | place: USA: East...
GCTGAAACCAAACAGCGTTCTGCGCCATCAGAATCACGAACTTCTATAAAATGACGAAACCACCCCTTCAAAGTTACTACGTCAGGTGCCATATCTGGAAGTCCTTTTACTGCAAAACGTGGTGCTATACCATCACAGTCTTGAGCCACAGCCGATAAACCATGATAGAGGGCGCGTGATCTATCTTCAGAGGATAAGATTGGCAGCAGGTTGGCCATGCATACAAGAGTGGTAAGTCCTTGTCCCCAGCCATCCTGCCGGTAAGTAATTCCATGTTTTAGTCCTATTCTTATGAGCTCTGCCGGTTCTATCCCGGAAGATAACAATGCTATGACTGATTTAGCAATCAACAAACCATTATTCTGTTCCAAGCCTTCCTGCAACCTCTGTTTATGCAGTTCCCCTATGTCCTTGTGCTCTTCAATCTTGACCCAAACCTTCCCATTCTGAACTTGTGTAGGAAAAGATGGCACGTCACCAGCCCACAAATCAAACGTACCACCACTTTTCAGATCGAATCTGGCGTGGTGCCAGTCACAAGTGAGTATACCATCCTTAGTAGTGCCGCGGCTCAGAGGGAACCCCATATGAGGGCAACGGTTATCTAATGCATACACGCGACCTTCATGATAGAAGATTACTAGATCGTACCCATTAACATTAAAAGACATACAACCTTTTTTCTTCAGCTCTTCAAGAGTTGAAACGTAGATTCCTGCAGGTTCTTCTGTCAAGAGAAATTATTATACGAGCTCATTCTTATATTATTTACAATGACCTGGTGTCACCAACATACCTATCAGTAAACATCAGATCCTCTGACCTCTTTAGGATAGAGAATGGTATTATAATCGAAGACTGGGAGGTAGTAGATCAATTGATTTTACTGCAACAAACATTGCAAACGTTAACGCTACCATATGAGATACTATTGAAAGAGCAATAGGCAATCATCGAACTTATGAACTCGACGGTGTTTGAAGATGGTTTCTCCCTTCCGACCTGGTTACAAATGTCCAATGCTGAATGAATTAATACCGAGCTTGAGTGGTAGGGTTCCTAAATTATAATTGTAGCGTTATCAGTCCCACCGAACCCGATACCAAATTAATTCTATGAGTAAGCCTGAAAATTGTGTCAAATTTGATTCACACCACGACGGGTTCGAAAATTTACAATCGCATTAAGTATTATGAGGGATATTGAATAAATAAAACTAGTACTAGAATAACCATGAAATTTCATTCAAATCTTATGTAATGATAGGTACTTTTTGTCCCAGTATATTTCCTGAATAAGCAAATTCGTTATTCATTATCGCATCTGTGTAGGACGAGAACATAGTAGCATCTATACACGATCCGTGCATAGGGAAAGTAATTTTTGGCTCAAGTTTTACAAGTCTTTTGGTTGTTTGTCTGACCGGTTCTTCACTGCCAAATATTCCCACTGCTCTATACAGCTGAATCATTTGGTCTGAAAGATCCTCTGACAATACTGGTTTATTTTCTCCGGGTTGAATGAACAAATCTGATGTAAATAGAGATTTAGTTGTCTCTTCGAAGATCATCATGCTATCCCAATGGTGAACATGGGGAGTCATGATAAATCTAAAAGTAAGTTTACCTGTATTGAGAACTTCATTATCCCAAAAGGAAATATGATCGGTAGGTACGTTGTACCATCCAGTTAGGTTTAGTTTCGAACTCAAATCGCTACATACCAGCTTTACTCGAGGTGACTTTAGAAACTCCATACCGCCCCATTCATCACTTTCAAAGTGTAAAAATGCAACGTACGCTAATTTTTCAAGATTAATAACTTCCCTTACTTTCTCCTCTATTCTTATGTACATCCCAATCGGTCCGGTATGAATTAGTATTGGATTTTCATCTTGAATTAGAAACTGATTGAACGTAATACCGTACGTTTCCACAAATCCGGCAATCCGATATATACCATCTATAACTTCAGAAATTGAGACTTCAACTTCATTTGAGCGATAAGACTTGCTAACTTCTGGCATTATGGTAGATAGAAGAATTAGGCAATAATAACTTTAGACTGCAAAAAATCAGAATTTTTAATTTAGTTCCGATTGAATATTCAGTCATATCCCGACGCATTCGAACCTATCCCTCATTCCGCGCGATTCTGCGCTAGTCCTTTCTATATTTAATATTCTCAGTTAGTTCTTCTCTAGGCTTCAATTTGATTACTATAGTATTACTTATTTTGTTAAATATCCTCTGTCTCTTGTTATTAGTAAAAAGCCATCCTAAGATTACATCTAACGGAAGCAAGAATGATTTTCCAAAGCTTTCTAGTGTGGCACTTTTGATATCAACAGCCTTGCCAGACATGTCTGTGGCCTTTATATTCAAAAGCCTCTTACCGATTGATTGTCCGCTTGTATGCTCAAAGTAAGTCCAATATGCAAAGAAAGCAATGCTTGACAGAAGATAGTGAAACGGTCCAAAGTTTCTGTGTTCTAATGCCATTTCGTTACTATAACCAGAGAACCAAAATGGAAATGCTATCAGCGCAAACAAAACTCCTAATCCTAATGATACGATAATAAAGTCAATTAACCATGCCACAAATCTATCCACCCAACTAGCTAATATTACTTCTACAGGGCGATTATCTTCCCCTCCAGTTTTAGACGCCGGAGGTGAACCGTTATTTGATGAATCCACTTATCTTATCAATAAGCCTTATCCTGCTAAACATATATGATTTTATCTTTTGAGTAGAAGTAAGTTGTTAATATCTTTAACAAAAATCATACGCTGAGAGTTTATAAAATGAAGGGCTTCGATTAGCACATCTTAACACCTATCCACATAATGATACGGCTCCACTATCATGACTTGATACGACAACTTAGAGAACTAAGTTAAGCTAAGTTAAGTTACGTTAAGTAGTAATTAAATGTAATTGAAATTTAAGCGCAATTACAAATACGAAATAATAAAGAGAAAAGCCATAAGAATAGAACGGTTGCCAGCTCCTATCCCAGAAGAACAAAGACAAGTTAAAATCACGCCATACATGAAAGATACCAGCACCTTTTGGAATATAAGGAAGGAGACATACAGCCAGAGAAAAAGAACATGCATTATTTGTGGCCAGACTGCTGCATATGTGGCATACTTTCAGATTGATAAAGCTCGGATAATTGAAAAATACTGTGAACAATGTGTTGATAAATGGGTATATCTTGATGTTGACGATTCTATTCCCGCTATTTGTTAAAGGCTGACTGAACTAGAAATTATAAATTATAAATTTAATGAATCTTAAATTCACATTCGCCCCCGACGGGCCCGCAATAAAATTAGTTCTCTTATCGGATTCTAGGTAGTAAGAATTAGAAACAATGATGACACATCTGGTATGTAATTTTTAATCGAATTAATGGAAGATAATTATAGACTTATCTGAATGTGAAATAAAACCTGTTACACCTGTGGTGTGAACGTAGATAAATTCTAATTCGTTTTCAGTGCGCGCCAGTCATCATTTCCTTAAGTTTCTGGACTCTTTTTTCAACTGGCGGGTGAGTTGAGAAGAGGTTAGCAATGGAACTCCCTGATAAGGCAGGGATAATAAAGAATGCATTCATTTTCTGTACCTTTTGCAATTCGTTAGCTGGAATCTTGTTCATTTTTCCACTTATTTTCATAAGTGCATCTGCTAATTTATCTGGCCTTCCAGTCATGATTGCACCCCCTCTATCTGCTGAATATTCTCTATATCTGGAAATTGCCCTAATTATGAGAAAACTTACCACCCATGTTACTATTGCAACCAGTATTACAATTGCCGTTGCATATCCACTATCACGATTCCTACTTTGGTAACCGCCAAAAAAACTAAATTGAGCGAGATACCATGCGACCGTAGAAAATACGCTAGCTAGTGTCAGAATCAGGACGTCTCGATTTCTAACGTGCGTCAATTCATGTCCTATTACTGCTTCGAGTTCTTCATCATCGAGCAGGCCAAGTATCCCAGTTGTTACTGCTATTAGAGAGCTCCTTGGGCTTTTCCCTGTGGCAAAAGCATTAGGGACGGCTGAGTTAACTACAGCTACTTTAGGTTTTGGAATACCATTTTTATTTACGAGGTTTTCAACAATATTATGTAGCTGTGGATATTCCTCTTTTGATACGATCTTGGCTCCAGAAGTCCAGAGTACTATCTTATCGGAGAAGTACCATTGGGCCATGATCATACCCCCTGCTATGAAGGCTAGAGGAATGTATCCTACACCAAGATAATGTAGTATGCTCAAAAATACCACATATAGTATTCCTAAAATAATGAAGCTAAGGGTCATTCGAGCAGTAAGTCCTGAGTCTCTTTTCCAAGTGATAGACATTGAATGGTTTAGATATACTATGTACTATTCCTTAATTAAACTAATCTGTCGTATAGGCACACCTCTTCTAGGTCTATCCTAATGTTATCCTAATACAATCAAATTTGCGAAAGTTCCGTATGAATATTCAGTCGTATGCCGACGAATCAGTATTTCAGTGTTCTCTAAATCATTGACTGTATTCTGCGTTTACCATACTGCTGTTTTAAATCACGTTCAATGACTCGAACTACTTGTGGATTATCATCCACCACTGTAAGCAAAACAGGTCTCATATAGTTATGTCACTACCCTTCCTAATAGGAATGACCAGTAATAAAAATTATAAAATGAAAAATGTAAAACCTTAAAGCTTGGTAGCCCTTATTAATACAAGCAACGCACTTTTAGAACCGATAGCGTTGTGGGTACCGACTGCTCCAGACCTGTAAATTCAATTCTAACAATTGTCCATCAGTGGCTTAAACATGCAGAAATAAGCTTTTGTTTCCAAATATTAGAAAAATCGTATTAGGATCTGACACATGTCTGATACTAAAGTATAGATAGATATACGAATAGTATGTATTATAAACATGCGTGATTCTTTTTACGGCAATAATCCTCGTAGTAATAAAGATAGACCGACCCCAACAGTACGACCAGTGAATAGGTCTGACGAGCTACTCAAAGTTCTTCAAGACACTATCTCAAACCCTAGAAAATCTCAAAGTGTAAAAAAAAGATTTATGGCTGGCAAAGCAGGCGGCTATTGTTCTGTGTGTGGTGATATAGCAACTCAAATAGCGAGTTATAACATGGTTGGTGCCACGCTTGTGGAAAAGTATTGTGACACCTGTTTGGCAAGGGGAATTAACTAAAAATAGACTATTTTGAGCATGATGGACATCCAAGTATAGCACTGATTCAGCTGCACTAAAAATTTTTATGTCCCAATCCAGGTTTGCATCCAAATTGTTGAAACTGCATGGTCTGCCGCTCCGTCGAAACATAGTAGGTTAGATTTTTCAGTTAGATGCTTGAATATGTTTGCTAGTTGTCTTTTTGACAGTAACAAGATAGCAAAATGATATAGTCCTGCTTGTCGAATTGTTGAATGTTCTCCTTCAATTATTCTATGTGGTGGTGTATCTACTCTACTTACCTTTCTGGGTGATTTAGAGATCGTAAATTATATCTGTAAATCTAGATCTACCCATATAGAGCTAATTACGTTCATTCATATTACGGAAGGTACAGACATTATTCTAACTATGAGTTACAGAAGTGGTTTTGGAAGTCCAAAACCAGTTGAAATGGGAAAGGAATATGAAGTTGAAATATCAGAAATAAGCAGGAGGGGCGACGGAATTGCTAGAATCCAGGGATTTGTAATATTTGTCGAAGGTGCAAAAAGTGGACAGAAAACGAACATAAGAATTACCAGTGTCGGAGATCGCTTCGCAAAAGCACAACTTGTGTGAATTAATAAAGATCCATCACACGAATGTAAGTAAAAGTCTTCAGTAAAAGCGGTAACATTAAGACCACTAGTATATGTGCTTAATTTGTTGCCAGTATTTATTTTTGTTTTTATACTAAAACTAAGAAACTCTTTTTATTGTTTATAGGTTGAATAGATTTCCAACTGAATACTGAATCATAATGGTGTACATCAATCCCATTGCCGTACATCAATCCAATTTTATTTTTGTGTTAATCTCTTATCCTATAATTAGTAACAATAACCTACTTTATAGTGTGTCAAGTTAAGGTAATAAATACATAACCAGAGATTTGCATAGTCTATGCACCTGTAATGCCATTTGCGACTAATACGGAATAGCAACCCAGACCGCAATCTTCACAGATTGGCTTTAGTGACTTGGTATCAGCACTACCAATGCAACAAGGCTGTTTAACTCTTCCCATATGATCCAAAGAAAGTATAGCCCATGAGGGACATTGAACAGGAGTTGTCCCACTACCTCCCCAATTGCCTTTCATCAATGCTAATTGTTTCTCACTGTTAATAACAAAGTCTGGATATTTTCTTCTCAGGTCTATAAGTCGATCTACTAGATCATTACGTAAATTTCCAAATGGTAGCCATAAAGGATCTCCTTTCATAAATGGTGTGTGAAACTGAAATCCAATTTTGTTGACTCTTCCAACCCATTCTTCTGCCAAATCAAAAGCAGTAGAGGAATTGACTGAATTAATAGTCATTGTTATCCAAATATCTTTCCAAGCAGGCTTTCCGTTCCTAGGAGGACCTTTAATATACTCTAGAATGTTACTTTTGGTCTTGGCGTAGGAACCTTCTCCCCTAATAGTATCGTGGGCCTTTTCAGTTCCATCTAATGATATCCAATAAAAGTAAAGCTTTTCAAACCTCTTCAATGGGAAATAGCCATTTGTGACCACACATACCCTCCTAGGCATCTCTTGACAAAATACCTCTATTATCTCTGGTCTCATAGTTGGCTCTCCGCCAACCAGTGTGACAACAAAAAGGTTTTGTTTCTTGAATGTTCTTCTGATTGTTTTTCTCCAGTCCTCTACGCTTAAATCTTGATTATCGTCCTTCCTATTTAACCACCAGTAGCAATGAGAACAGTGAAGGTTACAAACATTGATTATATCGGCTGACCCGTATAGTGATGGCTTTGTATGAAAAAACTTGATACCAACAAATTTCTTGAAAATGCTGGCGTACAGAGGTATCTCTCGAACAATATCGGTTATTCCACGCCCATAAACTAGATCGACCATATATAGTTATAATATTGCACTTAATTTATAAGTTAGACGCTCCCTGGCTGATTATTTAAGTTCTGGTCAGCTCATATTCCTAATTAGGTCACCTACGGCTGTGGTTAATTTGCTTACTAATTGAGGATCTGCAATTGCCGGTTTAATCATATTACTTGACTTAACAGAACCAATGTGGGTTACATAAATCAATAACTATGCAAATTGTAAGATCGTATTGACTTTAATTGTGGTAATCATAATCATTCTTATTACAAACAACTAAATGATATTTTGATGTTTGTGGTTTTTCAGGTAGATATGAAATTCAATAACTCTTCATAACGTTATACTTTAGTTTATTACGTTGATATTATGGGTTCTATAATTACTGATTATTTGCAGCCTGCATCCTACTGACTAGTTTATACATATTGTCATGACATTGACATTCACAAATTCTTGTTTCCCTTGAGTTATTGATTATTTCTATTATATCTCCATCACACAAATCATGCTGTTGTTGAATACATTTTGCGGATTTAACCACTAGGTACGATTACTTCTACACCAATTAATTGTTACCTATCTTATTTTTTCGAGATGTGCCAAATATGAATTGAAAATTAGTAACATGATTTTTCGAACCATCAGTTTGATTTTTAGGATAAATGCAACTGCATGGTTATGTGCTCATTTAGCATCAGTTTGTTAGTAGTATTTAGGACAGCGGTTTGACACTTGGGCTTTTTTAAAGTTGTTTCCAGCAGTTACTTGCATTCCTAGAGATTTTTCTTAAGATAATTTCTGCAACATTCATCTGAACAGAATTCTAGCTTTCCCTTTATTGTACTTAAATAAATTACACCGCAAAGTAAATTGTTGAATTCCTTCCTACAGGTAGAACATGAGATATACAAATGTTCATTTTCTATCTCTCGTTCTTTAATAAGTGTTATTAATGCTATTATTGAACAACTTGTCGAAACTTAAGTAAACTATATACTCAAAGAACCTCAGGGTAACTTGAAGGATATGATTTGTAGCTATGCGAACGTGGAATTGTTACGTATATCGTATCGTACAAGGAATGAAGATATTTTACCATGGCATGGCAACTCTTACGGTCTACAAAAGGAATTCGAAGTTATAGATATGTTCGAATTAGTTGGAGGCCTAATGGAAACACTACAAAAATACTACAATAAACCACTTAAGAAGCAAGCCGAGCATAGTGGCATGACCAAGTTTCCTGCAATTCTTGAATAGGGTATTTCAAGTTCAAATTACAGCTGGAAATATTATACATTTAGAATCTGGAGATCACTGTAAATATAATATGCTGTCAGCTACTGGAACTTGGGATGAGATAGTCAAATTACAATAATACACTTGTCTAGAGTAATCTCCAATGGCTGTTCGTGATCGTGCATTATTCCTATGTCGCTCTAATGTGTGGTTCAGTTCTTGTCGCCTGGTACACATCTTTTTTCATTACATCTTTTTTCATTAATTCTTGAGATAGCCTATACTATCTATTCTCTAGATATGGCGTCTCATTACACTCATGTCGTTTGCCCAAATTCCAATCCAGTGGAATATACTTTCCCGAAATTGACCTGTAATTTTCGTCAAAATGTATGACTTGTCCACATCTGAAACATTTTTGACTTTGAAATCCAGGCTCTCGATTTTTATGTCTGCAACTGTGAAGATTACCATAATCATCCACTGGAATTGCCACACCATTTCTATTTCTGGTTTCGTTGTTAAAGCATATTTGCTGTTTGCAGTTATAACACCATGTTATTATTTTCATTTTGTATTATCCTAATAGTTTTGTTTTCAGATTGACAACGTCACAACTATTATTTACTGATCAAGATAACGTCTTCAAGTCATATAAGCCTTTAAAAGTTATCAGTAGAATGAGTTCTTAAAACAGTGTGCGAATAACCTGCTCTTAAAAAATGAGTTGCGCCGCCTGTGGTAAAATTTGTATGTTCTCAGTAACAAAAAAATGTAATGAAGACTAACTACAAAAAGTTTAAGCGTTATAATTCCTAAGAATAGGAACATTCGTAAGTTATTAAGTAATACATAACTTATTTTGTTATTTTTGTTTGTTATAGGGGCAATATTCGTAATATTCTGTCAAGTTATACATATTTTCTAAACCATTCTATTCTTTCGGTTGCTAATACAAATATTAGATACGCTTAAATGCATCCAAACTCAATATAATTGATGTTAAATAAAATCAATATACAAAAAGCGTTAGGCTATGATTCGTTATTGTGACCTCTTCGAAGATTTATCCGCTGCTCTATGAAAATAAAGATAAGTTTATTGACAAGAGAAATTTCTTGATCTGTAAATCGTGTCACTGGTGTGCCACATGCTTGACCAACTTAATCATTCCCAATACTTGTCCTTTGTGTGGTAATAATGAAGTAGAATCAATGCCTGTATCAGATTATGAGTCATACAGACTAGTTTATGATTATATTCATGGTATGGTCCTAGAATTCTGGTTTGATTCCAATGACGGTGTCTTAGTAAATTGAATATTTCCGAAGCAGAATCACCCTATGGCATTATGGCCAAAACTTGTGGATGCATGGATAAGAAGAGAAAAGTAACGTATTCCTTGATTGATAGCTACCATAGTTTATGTCACGATAAGAAGGACTTGATATTAGGACAGATTGAAGCATGTCAAAGGTTGGCAAAGTACACGGCAAAGTATGGTAGAGATGAGGTAGACAGACAAGCTATAGAAAATGAGATAGATGAATTGAAAATGGTCTTAGACCTTATTCAGTAAAATTATGATTTATTTTTAAGTATCTTTTGGTAGTAGAAACCCTGAATTACCCTTAGCGCTCCTAAAAATGGTCAAGTCTTAGAGATACTAGTAGCGAATAACGCGTACATCTGGTCGATATATGATATTGCTAACGATTGGTGACAGTTAATCCATTTTTACTTGAATATTAGCGTCGGTAGATATTAATAGCATCGGCGTCGTATAATAGTTAGTTTAAGACAAATGCCTATGCTGATGTTAAAATGCAAGAACTGTGGTGAAGTGTTTCCCGGTGTTTATATACCTGAAGATACCAAAGAAGGTTCCAAATTAAAAGCTAATTCTGCAACATCACATGAGTGTTCAAGAGGGCACAAAAACGAATATTCACATGATGATTATATGGACTGGTCCGGACCTGAAACATTCTGACAAGTAAACAAAATGCTATACTGGTAACATATGCTGACGATTTCAGCAAACAGGAAGGAAAAGGTTTGGTTGAATCATTGGGCAATTTTAATATTGTAAAGTCCTTTACCCAAAAAAACCTGAGGCATACGAAATATGGTCTGGGATCTGGTAAGGTCGAAGAAATTAAAGAATTTCTTCAACATACTAAATCTGACAAGATTATTGTTGATGAACATATGACACCAAAGCAGATCTATAATTTGGAGAAGATAACAGGCGCAAAGGTAGTAGATAGGGAAAGGCTTATCCTTGACTTGTTTTACACTAGAGCTACTACATCGGAAGCAAAATTACAGATCCAACTTGCAGAAATTAAATATGAGCTACCGCGGATTAGGGAAAACTCGACACTGTTAATAGGTAGCGAGAGACCAGGCAAAGGAGGCAGTGGAGAATACATAGTTGACGTAAAATTTAGGGACTTGAAAAGGAGGATGGGATTTATTATAAACAAGTTGACAGAAGCTAGAAGAAAACGCGAACTTTACCATAATCAGAGACTTGATAACAGAATGCCAATAGTTTCTCTTGTAGGATACACAAGTTCAGGAAAGACTACTCTATTCAACTTGCTTACTCTTGAAAGTAAAGAAACATCTAAAAATTTATTTACTACACTTTCAACTACGACTAGGTCCTTTATTATTGGTGGACAGAAACTTTTGCTTACTGATACTGTCGGATTCATTAGAAGACTTCCTACTTATATGATTGAGGCCTTTAAGTCTACTCTCGAAGAGTCACTTCAGGCAGACATGATTCTCCTCCTAATTGATTCATCAGAATCGGAGGATGAAATTAGAATAAAATATTATAGCTGTATGAATGTGCTAGAAGAGTTGAAAGTAGACAAAGAAAAAATTGTAATAATTTTTTCTAAAATAGATAAAGCTGAATTTGATGATGTTAAAAGGATTTTCACAGAATTAAATATACTGGATCCAATACTGGTATCGCCTAAGTCTGGATATGGTGTAAATAACCTGAGAAAATCAATATCACGCAAGATACTGCTATAGGTTAAAAAGATACAGACTCAAATGTCACGCTAGAGTGCTATCAAAGTACATTTGAAATTCCTGTGATCTGCATGATCATCGATTCCTTAAAACCTGAACAAAAAAGTTTGATACGGTTAAAAAAATGATTTGACCTTTCATGTAATCAAAAATGATATTGTCTCATATTTCATTCTATATAGAAGTGACTATACTATCTGGTAACAGTATAATTCCACTTGTGATAGACCTCTGGTGGTTCTGTAAAATATGACTGTATTTCATTAAATCCGTTGAACCTCTAACTCCTATTTTTGATAGTTGAATTAACAACGGACACCAATGTCTTCCGTTGTGTTCTTATGTATAGTGCTTCTCATAAAGGAGCTTCATTCTTTTCAAATCCGAAATAACAAGAGTAGCACATTTCCTTACCATAAATTACTCCTCTGTTACCACATTTGAGACACATTTTTTCATAATCAATGATGGAGTCCAATGATTTAGCTTTTTGAATACATTTTCCGCAAATTGGCGCTTCAAGATTGAAGCTGCAAAGGAAGCCCGATCCGCATTGGAAGCATTTAAGACTGTACATTTTCCCTTTTGGTTTCCAGCGTCTAAGAACGTTCATTTTGGTTACAATCAACCTACCCTTGTCATTTTAGATCCACACTTAGGACAGGAAGTTTCTCTGTGTTCGGTTCCGCAACTCATGCAGTAATACTTCAGTGCTTCATCTCGCGTTTGCGGAGCCGAAAAGGAACCAAACATCTGTCTTATGTTAGTGATGCCCATCTTTTTCATAATGTATCTGGCTCTTAGATAATCAATCCCAATTATCGATACAAACATAGTCAATAATGATAAAGGAAATGGAAGAACAAATGATATTGCTAAACCTACCCCCATGTATATGCCCAACCATATGAACATATTTCCGATATGTGACCTGTTATTTCCGTAGGGATTAGACATTTCTCCTTCAATATAGATTCGTCAAAGCTACTTTAAGGTTAATAGTACACAATGCTGCAGATTCATACAAGTTTTCACACAAAATAAGTTCATTCTGAGTAGAAATTTTATCTTCGTTTCTTCGTCGGTTTACACTTGTGTCCAACTTAACATTAATTGGTAAATTGTTATTACAGTTGGCATGATCGCCACGCAAAGTTTTTTGAATGTACATCATATCACTTAACTTATTCTAGATTATTAAGGATCGATTAACATAGTTAGTTTCCTTTTTATTTACAAGCCTCAGGAATGTGAGGGCACAAAAAAGCAATAAATCGTAAGATTATATTTAATAATTTAATCGTGAAGGAGATATAATCAATTATTATTACCTATCACAGAAATCGTAAAAGGCATGACCCAACAAGTTCTTTACAATGGAAACTAGAAATTTCTAAATCTGATCAACCTGAGAAACCCAGCTAATATCATATATTTAAAGAATGTCTTATAAATCAGGATTTCAGTGTGGGGTTAATTGAAACAAAGTTCCGTCATATTCAAATTAAACATCACCTAGTAATATTATATACGTCGTAATGACTCCAACTGAGAGGATCATATACATAGTCATAAGGATACTGATGAGAATATTAATTCGAAAAGGAATCTACCGCAGGTAAATTAGTTCCAGTTAAATTTTCAATAAAGACTTTAGGTCCGAATTATAAACAATATGTATCCCGATGGGCTCATAACTTAGCGTTTCCTCTTATTTAGATCTAATTAAATTCTAGACTTAGTAATTCGAATAATGGTTCGTGAGTTGTAAGGCACACCTTTTCGGGCCCATTTGAGAATAAGCATTATATTCTAATACCTTATTCAATAATGAATTCTGTTTAGAATTAGTGAAGTCAACAAAATCGAGAAATAAAAATCTAATATTAAAAATACCAGTCGTTTGGTATTAGTAAAAAAGACATCTTACTAGCCTTAATGTGGTGGATTCACCAAATATAACTTATGAATTCAAAAATAATTAGAAAGGAGGTGTTAACATGAAATTGATAATTGTACCAGTAACAGCCGGAATACTCACGCTCACAATGATAGCGCCACTTATAATAAAAGACTGTATCTTGGGGTGTTTAGGAGAATGACTGGAAGAGAAGAAAAACCTTAAAGCTTAGTGTCTTATTGTTATAGTAAGAACCCTAATTTAGAACCGATAGCGTCGCGGTACCGACGAGCCCGCGATAATATTAGCTCTCTAAATGTATTCTAGGATAGTAAAGTGAAATGAATTTCGGAGAGGCACTTTTATTAGCTAGTTAAATTTTACCCACTTCACTCCCATTGATAGATTGAGGTGGCAATTGTTCTGGCATTGTAGTGTTAAGACTACTTGATTTGTTTGTGGTATTAGAATTTAGTATAGTATCGCCGTAGATTTCATTAACATTGCTTACGCTTAATCCGGGTTCGGGCCCTCCACCTATTACAAAAATTTTGTTACCAATAGAAATAGCTGCTAGACCATGACGGGAAGTAGGCATTGATTCTAGTGATGTCCATTTACCATTTTCTATGTCATATTTTTCATTGTTACCAAATGTCCTAGTAAGATCTTCTCCTCCAAATACGAAAAAGCTATTGTTTATTGTGGCAACCGCTATTCCACTTCTTTTTGACGGCATGGATTCAATCTGTGTCCATTTGTCTTTTTCAGTATCATACATTTCATTAACATTAACATTTACTAAAGGAGAAGATCCAGCTATTCTTCCACCGACTACATATATTTTGTTGTCAATTGTTGTAGACGCAGCATGATGCCTACCAGTAGGCATGGATGCTTTTGAGAACCACTTGTTTGTGAGTGGATCATAAGCTTCATTTATATTCAAAATTCTAGCTTCGTCTTGTCCGCCTATGGCATATAGAGTGCCATTAACAAATAATGCATTTAACGCACCTCTCGGAGTCGGCATCGATTTACCCTCCGTCCACTGATCCTTTATTGGATCATAAATAAATAATTGATTGGATGGAATCCATTCCCTTGAAATGAATCCCCCTACCACGTATATTTTTCCGTTATAACTCGCTGCAGCTGTATGATGTACTCCTTGCGGCATAGGAGCTATCGATTTCCATGAATTATTGTTGACATTATAAACTTCAACAACGTCCAAGGTATCGCCTGATTTATCGAACCCGCCGATAACGTATATATCATCTCCTATATTGGTACCAGTAATTTCTGATCTTGCAGTGGGCATACCTGCTCCCTCTGACCATGACTGCGCCATGGAAGGTGATGTTATCAATGGAATCAGCAAAATGATTAGGATTGTTGAAACTAGTGTTGCAACTAGTAATTCTCTCACGATCTAATTAGCGTTTTCTGGTTAATAAAATTAGTTAACGCACTTGTGTCAAGATGTATTTCCGATAAGAATGAATGTAAATTCAAACAGCTGCTCCCATCAGATTTTCAGTCGTATCCTACTGGTTGGATCCGAATCGTTAACAACGCATCTCGCCAGTCGAAGATTGGTAGTTCTGCAAGTTAAGTTCCAGTCTTTTTATTTCACCGTATAAGACAAAATAGAATTGTTAATATTTGCAAAATTATCCAATCTATATCATGCTGTGATCTATATCATTATAATCAATATTATTTTTGCTCAACCAACTTAGAAATTTATTTTCTATAAATTTATGGAAATTCCAAAATCTGGACATGTAAATATTTTTTTGTTGGTTTTCCAAAATTCGGACCATATTTTGGATTCCGATACCGCATAATTGATAAATACAGTGCTTTTTCCCATTCCCTAATATAGCTCTGCAGAAACGAATCCTGGTTGATCCTTGAACTTAGTAGCATCTTCTTCTCATTCTTTTGAAAACTGTCCTGCTTCAACAGACTTGACATTAAATTTGTTAATCAAAACTACTGGACCTGCTCTGAGCTCGACACCCGATTTCTACCAGAGGACTGTAACACAAGATCGACTATTTCTTCGGCTCAGATAGCATCAGCAACTTATATTGCCTGCCTATATTGAAGCTAGGCTTTTTCTCTACGTTGCCGAACAGGCTTGCGAGTCGCCTCAAATCTAGCTTGTAGTCAAAGAATAGATCACCGAGTACAATGTATGAGTTCGACATAATCCAATACGCCAGTCTCTCATACGCATCGAAACGCTTCCTTCCGAGGTTGTGAAAGACTAGATTGGAGACGAAAAGGTCGAACTTCCCTTTGCTGTAATCCGATGAAAAGAGATCCCGTTTCTGAAACCTTACCCTCTCCTGAAATCCTAGGATCTTTGCATTATTCTTCGCCTTTGCCAGACTCGAGTCCTTGAGGCTCCCATGTTCGAACGTATCAAACCCTGTAACCTTCGCGTTCTGGTAGTATTCAGCGCAGACGCATGAGAGAAATCCCAATCCACAACCTACGTCGAGAATTTTCAGTTTGTCGTCCCGACTGAATGGCAGATCGCCAAAGACTTTCGTGAATACGATCTTGACTTTTTCCCTTGTCTTTTCTGAACTGCGCGGTGTCGAGTGGTGATATGTTCCAAAATCTGGTTGTTGATTCTTCCTTGCCTGCATTCTCATTTTCTGTTGCTAGCTCCATGTATGTTATTTCAATTGTCTGACCTTATTATCTGTCTTCAACCACGTATTAATCATGATGAAAGCAAGAAAAATCTCTACACCAGTAACAGAAGCCGCAACTTGGACATAATGGCTTTGAGCGGGTTGGATGAAATTCCGAGTAACAATTAAAGCAATTCATTAGGTCTCCCAATTGAAAACTAGTTTGCTGGTTTATGTGAAATTTTCAGAGATACGCAAGTATCATATGCTTCTTTAATCAATCGCTTTGTATTCTCTGCCTGCTCTTCAGTTTCTAATATGCATGAAACCCATCCTGCTTGTGGAGCATACTGATGCTGAATAGCCATATGTGCCCGCAAGGCTTCTTCTTGCTGAGGTTTTGATAGCCTGATATCAATATGTCGTGAGCCATGGAAATGAGCAAAATTTCTCAGACCATAGAAATAAGCCTCTTCACTCATAGGATCATGTTTTCGCTCAACATTTGGTAACGATCTTATGAAACTACTAATTTGTTCTTTCAAGCTGAGAACCATTGCTATTAAAAGTATACTCTTTATTGTTTATCTACCTATTGGTCACCTACATTATTTTTTGCTCTAAGATTAGCTGATCTTACATATGAGCAAGGATCAACTGTGCTTTTATTTTCAAACTGGATATTAAGTCCAATGTCACAAAATTCCTTTTTTGAGGCAAAGGCTCTGCGGTTTGACACAACTGTAAATGGCAACAACGTAAATAATTATGCTCACATAACAGAACTTGATGTCTTCGGAGCTTCTGTGTCTAGTCCCTCGTTTAAATTACCTTTATTGCCGTAAAGATAGGAGTTGTAAAACTGATTTCAGAAGACCTTAATAGTGCGTACGACAGTTGTCTTAGTATTTACATACACCTTAATTTTAAAAATTGTAATTACCTTACCAAAAAAAATTGTAGGCATGAAGCGAAGCTTGACGATGCAGAATCTCCTTACTATAACCAGAATAGAGAAGATTAGTTAAGGATGCGGTCCCTATAAGGGACTTGATATATTAGATTCTCGTAATTCTAATTCGGTTTTAGTATAGAACAACATCACAAAAGGAAATTAAAGAATCCAAAAGATTGCTTGAATGACCAAACGATGATACCACTTACAGACACGATTTGCCTAGAGATCCGAAATTTATTATTAGATTTATAAAAATATTCTAAATCCTAGAGAAATAAAGATTTATTTAGTATAAGTTTCAACAACTTTTGTGTTCAGGTACATTACTGTTGCCTTATTTGCAACTCTGGTTTTAACGTTATTTCTATCAACGCACTACTCATTTGCGAAAACTGTAAAATGTGGCGATGGCTACGCGGATATGAAGTGGAATCCAAAAAACCACGGCTCTAATAATCCGTCCTCGAAGGAATTTAAGATGCTGGCCTACAAGGGTTCTCTATGTGAGCTCTCAAAGTGCGTGGACATGGTGGAATGCACAAACCACGATGCAGTCAATTGGCAAAAGTTCAAGAGCTCACCCGGATATGAATTGAGTGAAGAGGACGAGAAGCAATGTCTGACACAGGCGCATAAAGATGGTAACGGACAGGACGGCTTGGTAGGATACGAAATCCTTGCTTGCGGAATAGGGAATTATTAAATAGCTAGACTTCATCTCCTATCATAGATTTTTTTTTTACGATTTGGAATATTACAGCTGAGACAGAACTAAAATACCAAGGAGTGAAACCCTACTACATGCAAGTTTCGAATCTCGAGGAACCATAAATGCTAGAAAATCTTAATCCCCTGTCCAGAAGGAAATTTACTAGATTAACCCAAAAATAATATTAATTTCTAGTACGTCGATATTGTTGCGAAGTAAAGTTCTCTATATAAGGAAACTAGAAATTCTAAATCCGATTAATCTGAAAAATCAGATTTGCCCCCGACGGCTTCAGACCTATCAATTGATTATCTTAACAAGGTGGGGTTCTATGGTCACAGGAAATGAAAACACTCAAACTAATATATGCGATACAAGATATTACTTTAATGGCAATATCAAACATATCTGGAATATGGAGTAAAGTCCATAACAGAACTTTCAGAGGGTCTCATCCTGATGATGATTATGGTGAAGTACGTGTCAATGGTAACGCTCCCTGTGTGATAGAAGGTGACGGTAACTATATGATTACTGGAGATGCAGATGCACTGGGACATTGCAAAACATTAGGAGATTGGCCTTGATAAATCACAAAACCGGGACACGTAAACAGTGGCTCGCAGCGCGGCTCAAACTGCTAGAGGCGGAGAAGGAGCTCACGCGACGGAGTGACGACCTTGCGCGGCGGCGGCAGAAGCTGCCGTGGGTTCGGATCGACAAGGAGTATCGATTCGAGATCGACGAGGGCGGTGCCTTACTGGCAGACCTCTTCCGAGGCCGCTCACAGCTCCTCGTGTATCACTTCATGTTCGGGCCCGACTACACGGCGGGGTGTCCGGCCTGCTCGGCGATCGCCGACGGCTTCGACGGCTTGGTAGTCCACCTGGCCAACCACGACGTCACACTTTCAGCAGTGTCGCGGGTGCCTCTCGCGAAGCTGCAGGCGTACAAGCAGCGGATGGGGTGGACTTTCCCTTGGGCATCATCGCTAGGGAGCGACTTTAACTTCGACTTTAACGTCTGGTTCACCGAGGAGCAACAGCGAGAGGGAGATATTGAATACAACTACCGGCGCGAGGCGACCGCACGTGAACCGCTCGCAGGGAAGACCGTTCGAAAGTGGCAATCGCGCGACGACCAGGGGCCAGTCGCGGACATTGCGGCCATGACCGGAACCGACGTGGCCACGTACACGCGTGAGAGACCGGGCATGAGCGCGTTCGTGCTCGAGGACGGCGTTGTGTACCACACCTATTCCACCTATGCGCGCGGACTCGACGGGCTCTGGGGAATGTATCAGTGGCTCGACCGCGCTCCCAAGGGACGCAACGAGACGGACTTCTGGTTTCGCCGCCACGACGAGTACGATAAGCGCTGAGCGAAGTCGTAGGCATTGTGGAGCCTATCCTAACTTAGGATACCAAAAGGTGGAACACTATACTAATATTCTAGCTATTCAACTTTACCAAAATCATTATCATGTTCCCTGAAGTTATTTTTGGGTCGGCGTGGTGGGCTAAATTTTTTTGAGTCAAATTTGATTCATCCCCCGACGCATTCGGACTCCAACCATGATGGTATACTATTCGCTTTCCATTAATGTGACTAAAGGACTAAGTATAAGATAATAAGAGGTTTTTTTTCTTATTAAAAGCCATGTAATTAATCTGCCAAGTATGGATGGCTTAGCAAATTATTTTGGTAAAATCTTGACATTTGATCAGGCGAACAGATATCTTCATTCATTACTACAAAACATTATATGGAAAAATGATGTAGTAGTATTCGAAAAACATATAGTTACCAAAAGAAAAACTGCTTGGTACGGCGATTCTAACTATCAGTATATTTATTCAAATACATTAAAGCAAGCGTTACCATGAACTAGAACTTGTAAACCTTAAACAAATTGTAGAGAATCTTTCGAATACAAAATTTAATTCCTGATTATTGAACCTGTATCATGATCGCAATGAAGGTATGGGATGCCATAGCGATGATGAGAAATCAATTGAAGATAATAGCTCCATAGCTTCAGTAAGTTTTGGAGCGACACGGAAATTCTCGTTTAAGCATAAACAAAGTAAATAATCTAAACCCAATAGTTAAACGGTCTAAAAAGGCAAACTACAACTTGATGCCTCCTAACCAATTCCAAAACCACAAACAAAAGTTAGAGGATTGAAGGACCTAGTGACTACAGATCAGTAGGCAATTCTTACCCTGTAAATCTCTCTCCTTGAAGAGTAACTCCTAATTTTGTTCCTACTTTTAGGAATGTTTGATGTATTGTTTATAATAGTGTTTAAACTGCGGAGTAATATCCTCAATTTTCATACCATGTACCTTTACTATATGTTCTGTACCATCTTTCCAAAGTTCTTCTTCTGTCATTCCTCTGGCAACATAATCGCATTCAATCACTTTTGCTCCTGTGTCACGACACGCTAATGACAACATACTTTAATTGTTGTGGAGTTGTGTATATATTTATTCTCTTTATTAACTCCTTAAAGAATTAACCCCTAATACTTTTTGACTAAATATCAGTCATACCTTCTTGTTTGGATCCGAATTGTTAATAATTCCTTTTTATTCTTTTATTTCTCATTATCTCCAGTTCCTCAAAATTTTAGTAGGTCGCTTTCCATACTTTATTAATGGACTCTGATATCCGTTCCCTAAAAGAAGCTGATCTAGGAGAAGCAGACAGGGTAGCCAGGCTGTCGTTTGGCACATTTCTTGGACTGGCTGACCCTATGAGTTTCTTCGGTGACGCAGACTATATACGTACTCGATTTAGGGCGGATCCCACTTTATCTTTAGCTGCAGAAGAAGATGGAAATTTTGTGGGATCAAACTTTATCGCAAATTGGGGCAGTGTGGGAGTATTTGGGCCACTTACAGTCCACCCCGACTTTTGGGACAAGGGCATTGCAAAACGTTTGTTAGATAAAACAATGGAGATTTTTGAGAGACTGAAAACTAAACACATTGGAATCTTCACCTTCTCCAACAGCCCTAAACATGTCCACCTTTACCAAAAGTACGACTTTTGGCCCAGGTTTCTTACCTCAGTAATGTCAAAACCCGTCAAGTCAGAGTACGCAATGAAAGATGGTCAAGAGATGATAAGTTGGACCAAATATTCCGACATGCAAAAAGAGAGACCGTCAGAGATTCTTAACAACTGCTATTCTCTAACGGATTCGATTTATGATGGGCTAGATCTCAAGGTTGAAATACAGTCTGTGGCAAATCAGAAGCTGGGAGACACAATACTGCTAACTGATAACAAAAGCAACAGGTTGTTAGGGCTAGCCATATGCCACTGTGGACCGAAAACCGAAGCCGGAAGTAATACATGTTACGTTAAGTTTGGTTCGGTAACAGCAAGTGAAGATAGATCTAAATCTGCTAATTTTGATGAACTTATTGAGTGCTGTGAAATATTTGCGGCGTCTGAAGGGCTATCTAAACTTGCGGCCGGAGTTAACATTGGGAATTTGGACGCCTACAGGAAAATGATTTCCAAGGGTTTCAGAACTGAATTCCAGGGCGTTATGATGACAAAAAATAATGATCCAGGATATCATATTGAGGACGTCTATGCAATAGATGATTGGAGATAGATAAAAAGTAAAATTTATCATAGGAACCGCCTACAATTGCGGAGTATGACTCTTACAGTTTGGGTAGACTGAACTCCATAAACTCATCAAGGAAATAAACTCTGGTAAATTTGGACTGAATCTCCAGTCATATGTTGGTGATGGATCCGAATTGTTAATAATACGCATCCCGAAGGGTTCATAAATATTAGTTTCTTAGAGACTACAGTCAATCAACGGTTGTTACTGTTCATAATAATTCGTGAGCATTTTTTATATACAAAATCACTTAATAATTTCGTGATATATCCGAAGGGATATAGCAAGCCATTAAAGATAATCACAGTGTCATTCTAGAATTTCATAGAGATGTCTTAATTAAAATGTTATATACAGTATAAGGGGTAAAGAGTAGGTGAGCAAAATTAGAAAGGGCATAATTCTAAGTCAAGCATTGACTAAAGCAGTATTGATTGAAAGTGCTATTTTAATATTAATCAGTGGTACGTTATATGCACAAAATTCTAGTATGATCGGAAGTAACTTAGTTACAAATAATCAGAATCAGATTGATTTGTCAAAAGTTGCTACCAGTACTACAATGATCACAAATGAAACTGCCTTTGTAGCAGGATTTGATACTAAATATAACATCACTGGAACTCCGATGAACATCAAAGAGTCTAAAGACCTCATAATTTCATCAATAGTTGAAGATTTCGCAAAATCATCTACTGTAGGTTATGTAAAGAATTCAAAATCAGTGTCAAATTTGTCAGGAAAGACGGAGATAGAAAATCCTTTTGCTAGTAATGAACAGATAAATCAACGAATACAAGAGTTGTTAAGTAAATCGATTGAAAATGCTACCAGTTCCAACACAAAACTAATTGAGATAAAGTGCTTATTTGGTAACAGCCTGGCTGCGTTTTCATGCTCGACGTTTCCATTATTATAGTGTGCTTATATTAGCGTAGATGGTACAAAGGTTATCATAAATAGTACTATTACTCCTACTCCACCAATGATGAATGCTGGATAACCTAACAATTTATTCCGTGCAATTTCTGATACCCCTCCGAGTCCCGCAGCTATGATTAGGAGTATAGTTATAAGTTCGTATATTCCTATCCTCTTTGATATATCAGAAATTTCATCTACAGATTGGAGAAATCTGTCATATTCAGATTTTGCTTTGTACTTTAGATTTAACAATGAACCATTAGCTGTTTCACTTCCTTCAAGATTGTCAAGATGAGATTTATAGATAACAAGGTTATTCTCTATTTTAGCGACATTCTTTTTAGTGGAATTACTATGAAGAGTGATATTCAGATCGTCAAGTTGGGCCTTTAGAATTCTTTCACCAATTTTTTCTTCGTTATAGTCATTTTCCCAATCCATTGATTTCATTAAATGGGTAAGAGAAGAAGTCTGCATATCATCCTTTGTTAAGCCAAGTTCGGTTGCTAGAGTGGTTGAATAGACTGCCAAAATTGATAGGGCTATAATAAAGAATGTAACAATTAAAAAAAATCCTGAAACTGAATGCATTTTTCTCAATCTAATTTGTCTCACATTGTTTTTAAATTCACTCTTTATTTCAATAAGGAAGAATTGGTATCATAAAAACAACAATATTCAAAAAATATAATTATGACATCATCTGGAACCACATGAGATTTCAGACTAGTCCCTCCGGGCCATACCTAAGTTGTTTCCTCTTATTTACATCTAAAAATTGCTAGTTTTAGAAATTCTATTTTAGTTCCGATAGAATATTCAGTCATATCCCGACGGCTCGAGACCTAGTAAATTAGAGGCAACTACTTCCATAAATTTTACTTGCGAAAAATTTAAGATGTCTGAAACAAAAAGTCATGCTCTGATTATTATTCTGTTACCATCAACTAGGACATCATAAGTTTTCTGATCATATGTCTAAATATGAGACATCAGTTGTCCCGCATGCTGCATATAATTTTGCCAAGTTTTAGGAAGAGGTTCCCTCTGTTAGAAGATTGTTTCAAATGATTCTCATAGTCATATCATTCATAATCATCTTAACCATCTGATATATATCAAAAAGGCTCATGTGGTTTATGGTTACGGGACTTCAATTACTAACTATTGAATGTTTCCATCAGACATCTGATCAAAGTTCAAGGATATTGTAGCTATGGCAGAGAAACTAAGATCTCAGGGTGGGACCAGCTCGTTGATTACGATTACAGTAAGTACTTTGATAGCGCTCTTATTTTCTAACTGGATATCAAGTCCAATGTCACAAACTTTTTTGTTTGAAGTAGAGGCGCGGCAACCCGATACAACATCGCTACAAGGCAAAATTGATGACCTTAAGACCAAAATTGATGACCCTAGGACTAATGGACAGAATATGGCAAAAAAATTAAGGGAGGTTAAGGGGGAGAAAATACCAAATGAATACATCGTAGCACTAAAGCATAGCAATTTTTTATCCTCTACAACAAGGTCTTTAGCTCAAGAAGCCATAAATGAAGGAGCAACATTGCAACATACTTATGATCATGTTTTACACGGGTTTTCTATTAGAGTCCCTAATGAGAAGGCGCTTGAGGCAATTGTGAAAAGTCCTCAAGTAGATTATGTGCAGCCTGACGTTAAGGTAAAAGCATTCGTTCAGAGTTTACCAACTGGCGTTAACAGAGTAGATGGCGATCTGAGCTCAACTAAATCTGGAGACGGGAGCGGTAATGTAAATGTTGACATAGGCATCTTGGATAGTGGAGTTGACCTGAATCATCCGGACTTGAACGTATACAAACAAGTAACATTTGTTTCAGGAACAAGTAGCGGTAACGATGATTATGGTCATGGTACAGCTGTGGCCGGGGTTGCAGCGGCAAAAGATAATTCTCAGGGTGTAGTGGGTGTCGCCCCAGGTGCTAGATTATGGGCTATTAAGGTTCTTGACAAAAACGGCATTGGTTCTACTTCCGATTTAATAAAGGGGATCGATTATGTAACTCAACATGCAGACGAGATAGAAGTTGTGAATTTGAGCTTTGGAGAGGATGGTGCAAATGATGCTCTTCATACTGCAATCATTAATTCTGTGGCAGCTGGAGTAACTTATGTAGTGGCTGCTGGGAATGAAGCAAAGGATGCCTCATCAGTAATTCCCGCAAGTTTCCCAGAAGTAATAACCGTATCAGCAATTGTTGACACTGACGGGAAGTGTGGTGGTATTTCTGCTATATCTACAACAGCGGGGAAAGATGATAACTTCGCAAGTTTTAGTAATTATGGATCAGTAGTTGATATGGCTGCTCCAGGAGTACTGATCAAAACAACAACAAGAGGAAGTTCATATACTACATTTAGTGGTACGAGCGCCTCAACTCCTCACGTTACCGGCGCCGCAGCATTATATAAATCTGAGCATCCCGGCGCAACACCCTCAGATATCAGAAATGCTCTTAGGAGTCTTGGGTCCTCACCTGCTACAACATGTGATGGTAACGGCCATGGTTATTTTACAGGAGATCGTGATAAGCATGCCGAACCATTACTGTACACCGGAAGCATTTCATATTCGCCTCCACCTTCACCCGAAAATTAGTTGGGATCTCTTGAGTTGAATAGCTTACCTTTTTATTTTTAAAATAAGAATGACACAAACTGATTTCAGAACTCCCCTAATTTGGGCGCACCAAAGTTGTCTCCCTATTTACATATAATCATAATAGTGTTAAAAATTGTGATAATGGTCCCAAAAAAATTCAGTCGTCCCTTATGATTGGATCCGCATTGTTAACAGCATGAGTCCCGAAGGGGTTTTATAAAGTAATATTTCCTCTTACTTACAATTAACAATATTCTAATTTTAGAAATACTGATTGGTTCCGATTGAATATTCAGTCGTATCCCGACGGGCTAATAAAATGATGTTCCTCTCATTTACCTTTAATAAAATTCTAGTTTTAGAAATTCTATTTCATCCAAGTTGAATATTCAGTCGTATCCCGACGGGCCCGCAATAAAATTAGTTCTCTAATGGGATTCTAGAATAGTAAGTAAGAGAAATATGAGCAATGAAAGGGCATTTTATAATTTTTGTGCTTTTAATACAATATACTCTATTAATCCTTTTTTAGATACATTCATCATCTTGACCAATGATTTACAGAGTATTTTTTCAATATATGATGGATAGTGTGTCGTAATTTTCTGCCGCAGTTCCTTCCTGTTTTGAGTATAATAAAGAGCAAGTGGTTCATATACTTGTGTACCAATCATAGTTACATTCATTATATTGAATCGGCATCTTCTAATAACTGACTTGACATATTCGAATCCGTAATGCTCTGACGACCAAGTCAGATTGAGAATACCGAGCTTAGACAGTTTTTTCAAGACATTATCTAACGAAACTGTTACAGGCATGGCTATTACCAGTAAACCTTTAGTTTGCAATATTCTGTAACTCTCTGCAATAAACTTGTCAAAAGGTTTGAAATGTTGCGCAGATTCTAATGCAATGATCCTGTCAACAGTGCCAGTTGCAAATGGCAAGGATAAAGAAGTGCTATTAATGTAAGTAAAATGGGTTCGTAGACAGCAAGCATGAAATAATTGTCCATTTTCAATCTTACTTAAGGCGATTTTGAATCCATTAACGAGCTGCTGAGAATTAATATTCACACAGACTATATTCCCAAGTCTATATTCCCTACTCCATTGAACTGCAGGTGCTCCGTAGCCGCTTCCAACATCAATTAGTGTTCTATATGAGCCAAGATCTGCAAGTTTTCCCACAAGGGTACATAAATTAGATTGAGCGTCAATTGGACTGTTTACATTTCCTTGCCAATAGCCAAAATTGAGCATGGAAGCTCCTGTGGCAGCTTGCATTAAAGGTGATAAGGAATTATAGAGTTTGATGACGTCCTTCTCGTTTCGTCTCAGCGTCCATAGAATCGCATCAATTGGGTTAATGGTGAGCAATCGACAATTTATCCCCACAACAGCCTTTAATTAATTAATGCAATTTCTACAGGATATCTTGGAAAGAGGAACATCTGAATTTTTTATCTTCAAATAGTAACTGCAATTCGCAGAGAATGTAAACTCTAACTACTGTACTTGAAATGGCAAAGATTTCTTACTCTCAATACCGGCTTGCGATGCAGTCGCTAATATTGTGCAGAGAATGTAAACTCTAACTACTGTACTTGAAATGGCAAAGATTTCTTACTCTCAATACCGGCTTGCGATGCAGTCGCTAATATTGTGAACTTTCCAACCGCATTGTAGCCGATTTGAAAGCTACGGGTAACACTACCTTCTGTTGCAGTATAATTTTTTAAAATAATGCCTATAGGATCCTTAATAGTAAGTTTGATAAAAACATGATCTAGTGTTTTACCACTAACAGGATCGGAGGCAACTGCCGTTACTACTTGACTTTCTCCAGGAGTAATTGGATCTTTTGCCACAGTGACATTAAGGGCTATTTTCCCTTTACTGACTGGGGAAGCATTGATCTCAGGGGCGTTTAGGGAAGCATTGATCTCAGGGGCGTTTAGGGAAGCATTGATCTCAGGGGCGTTTAGGGAAGCATTGATCTCAGGGGCGTTTAGGGA
>Ga0222622_10000118_pt1 | contig 26691 bp, 23 predicted proteins | sample PLM2_5_b1metaG_FD_177335 | JGI IMG/M metagenome (GOLD analysis project Ga0222622, IMG submission 177335) | Groundwater sediment microbial communities from an aquifer in East River, Colorado, USA - PLM2_5_b1 | ecosystem: Environmental > Terrestrial > Soil > Riparian zone | place: USA: East...
TCAAGATCACCGCTCGCAACCGGCCGTCGCTCAGCACGTGCTGGGACCAGATCACGGGCGCCGCCTTGACTCGATTGCTGGTGAAGACACCGGCCGCGGCATAATCCGGACCGGTGCTGAGCACCAACGCCAGGTCACTTCCACCACTACTCTTCAAACCCGCCGACAACCCGGAGGCAAGGAAGCCTGCGGCCCTGGTGACGCTCACGGTGCCACGCCTACCGTCGAGAGGCCGGTCGTCTCCGGCAGGCCGAGCGCCAGATTCAGACATTGCACCGCGGCGCCCGCCGTGCCCTTGGTGAGATTGTCCAAAGCGGCGACGGCTACCAGCCTGCCCGCATCGTGATCAACGGCCACCTGGACGTGAACCGCGTTCGATCCGAGCACTGACTTGGTCTGCGGCCACTGGCCTTCAGGCAGCAGATGGACGAAGGGTTCATCAGCGTACGCCTCGGCGTACGCGGCGTAGGTGCGCTCGGATGAGATCCCGGCCTGCGCCAGCGGAGCAGCGCACGTGGCGAGAATTCCACGAGACATCGGGACCAACACGGGCGTGAATGACACGGATGGCTCGGTGGCGCCACAGGCCGCGAAGTTCTGCAGCAGCTCAGGCGTGTGACGATGCACCCCGCCTACTGCGTAGGCACTTGCCGAACCAATCAGCTCGGCGCCGAGCAGATGCGGCTTCAGCGAGCGGCCGGCGCCTGAGGGACCACTGGCCGCAACGACGACGACGTCCCGGGCGGTCGTCAAGCCGTGCGTGATCGCCGGCAACAGCGCCAGGGTGGCGCTGGTCGGGTAGCACCCGGGCACGGCAATAGCTCGGGCGCCTGCCAGCTTGTCCCGCTGGCCGGGCAGCTCGGGTAACCCATATGGCCAGGTGCCGGCATGAGCCGACTGGTAGAACCTCTGCCACGCCTCAGCCTCCGACAGCCGAAAATCGGCCCCACAATCGATCACCAGGGTGTCGGCATGCAGTTGCGCAGCCACCTCGCCAGAAGCCCCATGCGGCAGAGCGAGGAAGACCACATCGTGATCAGCGAGCACCTCCCGGGAGGTCTCTGTCACCAACCGATCTCCCAATGGAGTCAGTTGTGGATGGTGCTGGCCAAGTGGTGTTCCCGCATTGGCGGCCGCCGTTACAGCGCCGATCTCCACTTGAGGATGGGCCAGCAGCAGCCGGAGCAGCTCTCCGCCCGCATAACCTGTCGCGCCAGCTACGGCGACCCGTACAGTCACTCGCATGACTATGCCATAGATGACAAAGTCATGCATATCCACGTCTCTCAAGGCGTGATGCGGTTGCATCTCGGAGTATTGATCCACAGGCCGAGGCTTGCAGGAGAACTGCCACGGATTGGAGCCGTCGCCTTCGCGTCAGCCTGCAGCGCACCCGTGATCTTGACCAGCGATCCAATGGATCTCGGCGTGCTTGCCGATCATGCTGAGCAATCGATCCTTGTCTCAACGACGTAGGTGCTTACGCCGAATCGCGCAGCCGGAACGCCAACCTTGTCTGCCATTCCCGCATGTCAGGCACTTCCGCCGGATCGCTGAGGCATTCCTCGAGCCGGCAGCCCCATGTGTTCCCGTCGGAGTCCCACTCCAAGCCGCGTTCCGCGGCCCAATCCAGCAGGTCACCCGTCGCGGTCACGAGCGTGTCCGGATGACCCGTGTGCACCACCGTGACGTAGCGGCCGGCAGGCAGCACGCCAGCGCGGATTTCCCCGTTGCCGTCGACCGGGCTCGCGACCGGGACTCCCGTCTCGAGCTCAAGTTCGTTGTCCATGTCGACGACGACGTATCTCCAGAAGGGTGGGCCCACCGGGGTAACGCCTCGGTCAGCCAGCCAGCCGAAAACCCGGTCCGTTAGTGGAGGAACCACCGAACCAAGGTCCTCCATTCGTACTTTCACGGGGATCGCCGCGTACGGCTGATCCGTCCTGGTTTCGATAGTCGGACTCTCACCCACGAGCAGACTCCTCTTCTCTTGAGGACTTAACCTCATCGGTTCTTAGACCGCACAGGGAGCCCGAACTCATCGTTCTGAGCTACAGAGTTCGCTGGACAGCTCCCGTGCGCTCGGCAGCGGCGGCGACGGCAGCATCCCGCGCCTCAGCGGCCTCTGCATCAGTAAGTGTGCGATCCGGAGCCCGGAACCGAAGAGCGTAAGCCAACGACTTCTTGCCGTCGCCGACCTGCGGACCGGTGTAGACGTCGAACAGCCAGATGGACTCCAGCAACGGTCCGGCTCCCGTCCGCAGCGCACGTTCCACTGCCGCGGCCGGCACGTCGACGTCGACGATCAGGGCCACATCCTCTTTAGCTACGGGGAAACTCGAGATCATCGGAATATCGCCACCGGTCGGCGCCGCGGCAATTAGCGCGTCAAGATCGATCTCCGCTGCAGCAGCGCGCGTCGGCAGCCCAAAAGCCGCACAGACCTCCGGGTGCAACTCGCCGGCGTACCCGATCCCCTCGCCCGTCGGCAGTGTGAACTCTGCGCACCGCCCCGGATGCCATGGCGGGTACTCTGCCGCGCCGCGGTCCAGCCGCAATCCGACTGCCGAAGCGGCTGCCTCGACGAACGCGATTGCCTGCTGCCAGTCTGCCGGGACTCCTGGTCCGTCCCAGCCCTCGAGGACCCACTGGCCGGTGAGCAGCGCTGCGAGGTGTCGAGGTTGCTGACCCAGCGCATGATCCAGTGCAGCAAGCTCCTCCGCGGAGGGCCGTTGCGTCACGGGTGGCCGCGGCGCAGCCTGCAGCGGATCATTGGCGAAGAACACCAAGCCCGCCTCGAAGAGGGCCAGGTCGTCGTTGCCGCGACTGCGGTTCCGGGCCACGGCCGCGAAGAGTCCCGGCAGTATCGAGGTGCGCAGGTAGGGACTGTCTTCCGATAGTGGGTTGACGATCTTGTTCAAGCGCCGGCGCTGATCATTGGCCGGCACACCCATCAGATCCAGGTCGGTCTCCGATGCAAACGGGAAGCTGAGTATTTCGACAAATCCGCGAGCGGCCAGCGCGACATTGATCGCACGCCGTGCCCGCTGGCTTCTGGTGAGGCCATTGCCGAGTGGCGCAGTTGGAACGACCGGCTCGATGGTGTCGAAGCCGATCTGCCGGCCAACCTCTTCGACGTAGTCATATGGATCGTTGAGGTCTGGTCGCCAGCTCGGTGGCGTGACCGTCAAACTGTCGCCATTGTCGATCACGGTAGCGCCAATGGCCTCCAGCAGCCGTACGACCGAGGAATGGTCGATGTCGCTACCGAGAATCCGCGCCGGCAGCGTGTCGGCGATGGTGGTGCTGGAGCGGGGTGGTACCGCGCCGCGTACGGTCTCCTCCGGCAGCAATGTGCCACCCGCATACGCCACGAGAAGCTCTGCCACTCGATGCGCGGCTGCGTAGCTGGCCTCAGGGTCAACGCCCCGCTCGAACCGCCGGGACGCCTCCGATGACAGCTTGTGGCGTCGCGATGTGCGCGCGATCGTCATCGCATCGAAGTGAGCAGCCTCGATGATCACATTATGGGTGTCTTGCGAGAGTTCGGTCGTGGCTCCGCCCATCACACCGGCGAGCCCGATCGGTCCTGAGGCATTGGTGATCAACAAGTCGTCGGGATGCAGTGGGCGCACGACATCGTCCAGAGTGGTCAGCTTCTCGTCTTCGGCTGCCTTGCGTACGACGATGGGGCCGTCGAGCAGATCGGCGTCGTAGGCATGGATTGGCTGACCTGTCTCCAACATCACGTAGTTGGTGATGTCGACTGCCACCGAGATGGAGCGCATCCCTGCGAGCTGGACGCGGCGGGCGAGCCAGCGTGGGCTGGGCCGACCGGGATCAATCCCGGTGACGGTGAGCGCGACGAACAGCGGGCAAGCCTGCGACTGCAGCTCAACCGGACAACCGTTCGTGGTTTCAGCGGGCACCGGACGGTGTACGGGATCGGTGAAGGCGACTCCGAGAGCCTGGGCCGACTCGCGGGCAATGCCGCGGATGGACAGGCAGTAGCCCCGATCCGGAGTGACTGCAATGTCGAGCACCTCCTCACGGAGGTGGAGGATCGGCGCAGCGTCGCTGCCCGCCTCCAGATCTGGTGCGTCAAGCACCAGGATCCCGGTGTGATCATCGCCGAGACCCAGCTCCTTAGCCGAGCAGATCATGCCGTCGGAGACATGGTCGTAGGTCTTGCGCGCCGAAATCCCGAAGCGACCGGGCAGCATCGCGCCGGGCAGCGCAACCACGACGAAGTCGCCAACCTCGAAGTTGTGTGCACCGCACACCACACTGCGCGAACCGGAGGGGTCATTGTGGCGACCAACATCCACCTGGCACCAGCGGATCGGCTTGCCGTTGGAGTGGACCTCGAGCTCGTACGCCAGCACTTTGCCGATCACTAACGGACCGGTGACATCGGCGCCAACCTGCTCGACCGTCTCAACCTCCAGCCCAGCTCTGATCAGCGCCTCAGCGAGGGTACGGCCGTCAAGATCATCAGGCAGCGCGGCGTACTCGCGGAGCCAGCTCAGCGGCGCCCTCATTTGGCGTGCTCCTGCGCACCGCGGGGGTTCAAGGGGGTCGTACCCCTTGCTGTACTCATCGGGCGGTACCCACCAGCGCGCGGCTGAAGCGCACGTCGCCTTCGATCATGTCGCGCATGTCCTCGGCGTTGTTCCGGAACATCAGAGTGCGGTCCACGCCCATGCCGAACGCGAAGCCGGAGTAGACGTCAGTGTCGACGCCGCAGGCCTGGAGTACGCGTGGGTTGACGACACCGCAGCCACCCCATTCGATCCAGCCTTCGCTTTTGCAGGTACGACAAGGATTGTCGGGATCGCCGACTGAGGCGCCGTGGCAAACGAAGCACTCCAAGTCGACCTCGGCCGAGGGCTCGGTGAAGGGGAAGTAGTTGGGCCGCATCCGGGTACGCGTCTCACCGAACATGGCGCGCGCGAAATGATCAAGGGTTCCGCGCAGGTGGCCGAGTGTGATGCCCTTGTCTACGGCCAGTCCCTCGATCTGGTGGAAGACGGGAAGATGCGTGGCGTCGTACTCATCGGACCGGTACACCCGGCCTGGACAGACGACGTAGACCGGCAAATCGCGAGTAAGCAGCGCCCGCACCTGTACCGGCGAGGTGTGGGTCCGCAGCACAATGCCACCGTCCTCCGGCTCGACGAACAGCGTGTCCTGCATGGTGCGGGCGGGATGATCAGGGATGAAGTTGAGCGCGTCGAAGTTGAGCCACTCCGCCTCGAGCTCCGGGCCTTCGGCCACCTCCCAACCCATCGCGACGAAGACGTCCTCCATCAGAGCCATCAATGCGGTGATCGGGTAAAGGGCGCCATAAGGCTGCGTCTGGACCGGGAGGGTCACATCGACCCGCTCCTCGACCAGAATGCGAGCGAGCTCGTCAGCCTTGATCTGCTCCTCCCGTGCCTTGAGCGCCTCGTTGATCCTTCCGCGAGCCCGGCCCACGCGGGCGCCAACCTCTCTGCGCGCCTGAGGCGGTAACGCACCGATTTCCCGGTTAGCGAGGGCGATGGGTGAGCGGTCGGCGGCATGTGCCAACCGGGCCTGCTTGAGCTCGGCCATCGAGGTCGCCGCCGCAAACGCCGCCAGCGCCTCCGCGACCATGGCGTCAACGCTCTCAGCATTCAGCGGCGTGACCTGAACGGGGTCGTAGCTCGTGTTCGGCCCGGACATGGCTCCCCTCGTGGGTGGACTGTGACGCACGATGCGCCTGGGACAGTCTAGGAATGTTGTCCACGCGCTGCTAGGCGTTTAGGGAGTGGACCCCTTTGCGCCGCGTTGCGCGGTGGCGGAGGCGTATAGGAAGACGGCGGCGGCTGTCGAGAGGTTCAGGCTCTCGGCGCGGCCGTAGATCGGCAGGGCGACCAACCGGTCCAACGCGGTGCCGTGCTCTGGCGGCAGTCCCCACGCCTCATTGCCCATGACCCACAGGGTCGGTTGGGCCAGTTCCCCTGATCGTGCCAGGTCGTCGACGGTGGAGGGTCCGCTCGCTTCAGCGCCGAAAACTTGCAGGCCAGCTTTGCGAGCCAGGGTGACTGCGTCCGCGACGTCGACAGCGATCGCGAGCGGCAGATGGAACAGGCTTCCCGTTGTCGCGCGTACTGTCTTGGCGTTGTAGACATCGACGGAGTCCCGGCTGACCAGGACCGCGTCAGCTCCGAACGCATCGGCACATCTGATCACCGTGCCGAGGTTGCCCGGATCACGGACCTGATCACAAAGCACGACCAACCGAGGGTTGCCCGCGAGAGCCTGATCGGCAGGGACGTCGATCATCTGACACACAGCAACCAGACCCTGCGGGGTCACTGTCGCGGCCAACTCGGTCACGGCGCGCGCGGGGGCAACCGCAATCCGAATGCCGGCTTTGAACGCGGTATTCAGCAGATCGATGTGGCGGCCAATGCTGTCGTCGGCGACTATGAGCTCGAGCACCGTACCGGGACCGCATAGTGCCTCTGAGATGGCCTGGCGACCCTCCGCAAGGAAGCGCCGCACCAACTGGCGCTCCTTACGTCGCAAGAGCCGGCGGGCCGCTCGCAGCATCGCTTGGGACGCCGTAGCGAGATCGATCGCCTCGTCGAGAGTCGGCTCGTGTCGGCTCGAAGCCTCCACCGCGTCCGACGCAACGACGCCGTCTTGAGACAGTGCGACCTCAGGCGGCCGTGGCGTCGTTGGCCGGCAGGTTGGCTTTGGCTACTTCGACCAAAGCAGAGAACGCTGCGGAATCGGTCACGGCGAGATCAGCCAGGATCTTGCGATCCACCTCGATCCCAGCAGCCTTGAGACCCGAGATGAAACGGTTGTACGTGATCCCTTCCGCGCGAGCAGCGGCGTTGATCCGTTGGATCCACAGCTTGCGGAAGTCGCCCTTACGCGCGCGGCGGTCGCGGTAGGCGTACACCAGCGAATGGGTGACTTGCTCTTTCGCCTTGCGGTACACGCGGGAACGCTGACCCCGGTAGCCGGACGCCTGCCCGAGAACCTCACGACGCTTCTTGTGTGCATTGACGGAGCGCTTGACGCGTGCCATCGCATTTACTCCTTATGTTCTTGGGCGTGCGGCCGCACGCCTCGGGGGTCAAGGGGGTCGTCCCCCTTGCTCTGCCCATCGCAATGAGGCTCAGGCACTCTTGCCCAGCAGCTTCTTGGCCTTGGCGGCGTCACCTGGCGCGAGCACAGCGTCGCCATCGAGGCGTCGCGTGCGGGTGCTGGGCTTGTGCTCGTTCAGGTGCATCTTGCCTGCCTTGCGGTGCATGAGCTTGCCGGTCCCGGTGAACTTAAACCGCTTCTTGGCACCGGAGTGCGTCTTCATCTTCGGCATATGGATCCATTTCTTCTGTGCGCTCTAGTGCAGCGCGGATGACTTAGCTCAGATCTACGTCGGGATCAAGGTTGTCGGCGGGCCCACGACGCTTCTTTGCCACTGGCTCGGCGGCAGCCTGCGCCCGGCGATCCGCTTGCTCGGTCCGCTCGGCCTCTGCATCGGCCAGCCGCTCGGCTGCACGACGATCCCGCTCAGCCTTGGCGTCGGCTCGGGCCTCGGTCTTCTTCTTGAGTGGACCGAGGACCATCAGCATGTTCCGGCCGTCCTGCTTGGGCGAGGACTCGACGTAGCCGTACTCGTCGACATCGGAGGCCAACTTCTTCAACAGGTTGTATCCGAGCTCGGGTCGCGACTGCTCACGTCCTCGGAACATGATGGTGATCTTGACCTTGTCGCCGGCTTTCAGGAAGCGTACGACGTGACCCTTCTTGGTCTCGTAGTCATGGCTGTCGATCTTCGGCCGCAGCTTCATTTCCTTGATCACTGTGTTGGTTTGGTGGCGTCGGCTCTCGCGCGCCTTCTGGGCGTTCTCGTACTTGAACTTGCCGTAGTCCATGAGCTTGACGACTGGCGGTCGCGCCATGGGTGCGACTTCTACCAGGTCCAGCTCGGCTTCTCGCGCTAGGCGCATAGCGTCTTCGATACGTACGATGCCGACCTGCTCCCCAGCCGGTCCGACGAGCCGGACCTCAGGGACGCGAATTCGATCGTTGATTCGCGGTTCGGTGCTGATATGTCCTCCACTTGGTTGTAGTGAGTTGACCAACCAGGCGGCACCGAATCCACAGCCGGCGACCCAAACAACAAGGGTCTCCGCGTACGCGAAGACCCCGAAACCCGCGAGAGCGGCAGCCGTCGCCATCCTCGCAGACCGACCCGACAACTATCCTTTGGCTGACGCTGTGCGGGTGGGAGATCAGGCCTCCACTTGCGGATTCAGTGCACGACTGAATCGGTCGCAGTCAAGATATCACCGCGGGCCGGATCGGCCACATAGGAACCATCTCAACGCTCGGATCAACGCCCGGTTGCGATGACCTATTCCTCGCTAACCGCAGCTCCGCGCGCACCCCCTCACTCGGTGGCGGGAATGATCCAGCCGAATTGGCCATCGGCCAACTCCACGAGGCGATGGCCCGAAGCAAGCTCTCCGAGAAACTCACCTTCAATCACGAGCGCATGTGGCCCTGCCCCATCGATGAGTATGGATGTCAGATCCTCATTCCTGGCGGTCTGCGCCACGCGGTCAACAGTTACCGGTACCGGGCGCGCATCTGGCCGCCAGCTTTGGAGTGCATCGAGGCCGGTGAAGGCTAGCAGCGCTCGACGCCCGTCATGCGCCTGAAGTGTCACGACCGACATCTCAGCTTCCTTGTCTGATGTAAGTCCGGCGACCGTCTCCCCCAAACGAGTAGCAGTAGCCACGATCGGGACGAGCAATCGGTCGCCACAGAGCGCGGCAACGGCTCGCAGGTAGGCGCGTGGAGTCGCCTCGGCGGCCGCGGCTGCAATCAGACGACGGGTCTCAGCAGACGGTGCACCTGTGTCACCGGGAAATGGGGAGGCTGCCAGCCGCGATTGATGATCCACTCGTCCACCCTTTCGGGGGGAGTCGGGTGCTCTCCCCCATCGTCGCTTCATGCTGAGCGTGGCACATTGGGAGAATGCCTGCTGTTGACACCGTAGTGAGTCCGGGGGTCTCTGGCCAGGCGTAGATCTCGCAGAAACCCCCGCTGACTAGGCAAACGATCTACCCAACGGTACTCAGCGTTAACCGTGAATTCTCAGCGTCTCACGGCCATCTGACGGCCAGCAAGTTGATCAAGAGCCAAGTAAGCCAAACCTGGCAGCAAGGCGCATCATATGCACACAAGCGGCCTGGCCACGTGTGTCACCACCTGACCAGACCTAACGGAACCCGCCTAACCAGGAGGCGGAATCCCGCTATGGAAAACGTATCTTTAGCCGCTGGCCATGTCAGCAACGCAGATGTTTAAGCATCGAGCTAATCCGGCCCGGCACCAACCCTGACAAGATCATCATTAAGTGGCCCTGCGAACCACTCCCCGGCACTGAGGCTTGTCGAGGATGGCCCGGTGACCGGCTGAACGCGGGTCTGATCCGGCGCAATCCGCCATCGTTTTGTCGGGCTGGCGAGATTTGAATCTGCACCCCTTGACCCCCAGATCGGGCCTCCACGGTTGTCGAGCGTGAACCACCTCTCGCTGCCCTAGGTGTCCATGGTTGACCGTTGACGTGCGCTGAGTTCGGCCGTCGCGGTCCGTAGTTGGTCCGTAGTTTCGCCCCACTCCCATGGCGCGCTCGTGAGTGCCAAGCCCCGTCGGAGCGAGTGTCGGTTCCCCGCCTCCGAACGCCCGTTCGATACACGTTGCATCGAACGTCGACAACTCGGTGAGCTCGGCGACTTGGCGGTCGGCCGCGACCGCGGAGCCGACTCAGGGGTGATCACATCGGCAACCGAGCCCCGGAGGTCCCGAGAATTGGTGGTGACGTGACTACGCGCAAGGGCAAGTTGCGTCCGGCTCGGCGCAGGACCTCAGAGACCGTTGTTCGGACGCACGTCGTAGTGATTACCGCGCACGCTGAAGGCGGCCGGGTTGCGAGTACCCGACCTGAGGTCGACCTGATCAAAGCCGCAATTCTCTACGCCGACAGCGTCGAGGTCCTCAGTCTCGGCAACCAGCTGAATCCGCAGCCTCGACGGCCATGCATCTGGATTACTGGTCCGCCAGAATTCAACGATCGCCACCTGGCGACAGCCCACGGCTCAGCGCAGCTGTAGCCGTACCTCCACAGGGGAACCGGCCACTAGTCGCTCTGCCACTCGGACGGACTTCTGGATCGGGAGCACATAACAGCGGTGCGAGCGCACGGGGAACAACGATGTCGCCCAGTGCGTAGCGCCAACTGTGACCAATACGTTGATCGATCCGACGGACGTGGCCGACGGGCCGTGCTTGGCTCGGATGTCCTTTGAGAGTTCTGCTGGCAACGTGACAAAGCCCAAGGGGGCCTCGCCGTCGTACTGCCAGAGTTCGCCACCGAACGTGTAATGCATGGACCGACCGGGTCTCTCAGTCGAGGCGGGCGACTGCGGCCCACCGAACATGCGTTTCCGTCGCCGCCTCAGCGGCCTTGCTACGCCAGAGGACCGCCATCGGTCACCTCCTAGACGCCCGCCTCGGCATCAAGAGCATCCGTGCTTAAACATGGCCTTGAGAGAGGGCGGCTTCGTAGAGTCTTTGGGCCCGATCCGTGCGACCCCTTTCCACGGAGCCTCCACGGAGCCGCATACACGAACATCCGCAAACAGCCGGCAATAATCCCGCATGGGCCGCTCGCATGGGCTGAGATGGGCTGGAGTCATCCCGGCGATCGACACCTGCCGCCGGTGTTAAGGCCGATGCTGGTGAAGCCAGGGTGCCGGCCGATAGCGCCGTACGGGCTGATCAGCTTGACAATTCCAGGTGGCGCGGACCGACCGCGGTGCCATTCACGTCTTACGCCGCCACTGCCCCGAGCCGGCCCGCCAACCCACGAACCTACGGGCCAACCGGTCAGCGGCACCACGTACGCCGCACGATCATCAGCCCGCCAACCGCTCTCAGCGACTTTCAGGTTCTCCACAGGCACTAGGTGGACAACTAAGGCGAAGGCGGACCCAAGGCCGCCTATGGCCCCGGCGCCAAACGCGATGTCTCACCCGCTCGCCGGGGCCATCGTTCAATGGGGCGACGTCGTGATTCTCATCCCGTCAGCCGACCGCGCTGATTCTGAAACAAATCGCATTCGTTTTCATGACCATGAGCCAAAGGCCAGACAGAATGGCTTTTGCATAGGTCGCGTCGAGTTCGAGGCATCCGAGTTCTAAATCGACGATGTGCTGCGCTTACCGTGGCGGGTTGGTCCTACACCTGGACGCGAACGCCACCGACAGCTCTCCGCCGTTCCCGCTCGCGCAGGCGACTATTCGCTTATTCGGACGCGACGAGGACGGTGTGATTTCAATGGCGGATGCTGGAGCACGACACCTGGTACACCGCTCATGATCCATGCCATGATGGCGATACTGGGCGGTCATGCTCGAGGAGGAGGGCATCATGGGCGAGGCACGCGAGGTCATGGATCGACTCACCGCGGCCTTAGATGCCCATGATGTCAAAGCCGCAGCGGAGTGCTACGCGACAGACGCTGTTGCGGTAACACCTGACCAGGGTGAGGTTAGGGGCCGTGAGGCGATCGCCGAGTATTTGCGCCAGCTCACCGACGGATTCCCCGACGTCCGATACGAACCCCAGCATGGGCATGAGTCGGGCAACGTGGCGATCGACGAAGGGTATGTCGTCGGAACACACACTGCGCCGCTGTCGTTACCTTCGGGGGAGAGCGTTCCGGCTACTGGAAAACAAATCAGGGTACGGAGCTGCGACATCGCTAGCGTCGAGGGTGGGCTGGTCACTAACCACCGCTTCTACTTCGACCAGATGGAGTTTCTCGGACAACTTGGACTGCTTCCGGAGATGCCGTCCTAAGCCTCATCGGTCCGAGGGGCTGGTTACACGGGGAGCATCGCGCAGTACCTCCGTACCGGCATGCTTCGGCGGCAGGGTGTTCACAGGGCATCAATGTGTTCGCAGGGCGTGAGGCATGCCGCCCCTCGTCCTAACTTCAATGGGCCACCTTGCCACCCGACAAGGAAGACTCGTTTCACCCCAATGCAGATGGTCAGAAGGCTCGAGGAATCAATACCGTGCGGCCCGCGGTCGTAACTCGACGCCCGGTTGCTGCAGGATCGTCAGCACCGTGGTCTTTGCGATACCGCAAGCCTCAGCAACTTGTCGACTTGTCTCGCCACGTTGGTAACGAGTCACTACTGCGGCTTGGAGCTCAGACGTGACACGTTTGCGGCGAGGTCCGGGAGCGGCATAGCGAGATGGTTCGACAGCAGCGTGCCCTTGCCTGATCGAGTGGGGTACCCGCGTTCAAATTCGGGTAACTCAGGACTACTACAAAAGCCTAAGCCAGAGACCCTTTCGTTGAAGCGACGAAAGGGTCTTGATCATTCTTGGCAGCAATTTGGCAGCAGGCGGGACCGCCTGATCCTGAGCCATCTCGACCTTCAGTGCGGCAAATGTTGGTGTCCCCTAAGAACGTCGTCAACGCCAGTTCATCGTGCGGGTACCGGGCGGATACCGGCGAGCACTTTTCCTCGCGAGGAATGCCGGACAACGGTTCCGACCGTGTCGTGAGCGCTGTGAGGGCGGACTGACGCCCACTCTCGCAGCGATTCCGAGCGCTTCCCTTTGCGCAGCGAGCGCTTCGGGGCATGTCGGAAATCCGCTCGATTAGCATCCGCACGCCGTTGGCATTGGCGACCGCGCTCGACACGAGATGGTCGCTGGCGTTGTAGACGCGCCCATGTTTCGGCCGACGTCACATCGTCGGGCTTGGGGGCTCGAACATCCGGTTGGCGGGCTCCGCGGTGACGGGTGGGAGACGGGGTGCCGCCTCCAATAGGCGTGTCGCGTCGGCCAGAGTGTCGCTCAGCACGAGCCGAGCGAGGACATCCTCGGACAGACTTCCTGCGACTGCGGATGCTGTCGCGCACGAGCGCTCGGACAATTGCCTGCTGATTTCCTCGATCCACCCAAAGGGCACGTCGATCGCCGGGGAGCCGGTACTCGTAGCACGAGCCCCTGATAGCGGTACGTCATCGGCGCGAGCGGGTGGAGCCTGAGGCCGGGGGGCCTGGCCGGCTGCCAAGATCGGCTTGCAGGTCCACGCGTAGACAGCGTTGTGCGCTCGCTCTACACGTCGACGCAGGCGTCGAAGACCAAACCAAAGCCCCCCGCCGCCACGACCCACGCTCGACGCGGCCGGCATCCTCGGCGTATGCACTTCCATCATTGGAGCGATGGCCAGTGTGACGAATCTGCGCCATGATGCATGTGAGAGGAACTCCCGTAGGGCACGTCACCACTCATGTTGGCCCAGGAAAGGAGCACACGATGGCACACGGACCTGGCGAGGACGGCCAGCTGGAGAAGGGCCTCAAGCAGCGCCATCTCACGATGATCGCGATTGGTGGGGTGATCGGCGCAGGTCTGTTCGTCGGCTCCGGCGCGATCATTGGCGAGGTTGGCCCGGCCGCGTTCATCACGTACGCCATCACCGGGGTCTTGATCGTCATGGTCATGCGGATGCTCGGCGAGATGGCTGTTGCGAATCCCTCAACCGGGTCATTCGCCGACTACGCCCGGCAGTCCCTCGGCGGCTGGGCGGGGTTCAGCGTCGGTTGGCTGTACTGGTACTTCTGGGTCATCGTGGTCGGCTTCGAGGCGGTCGCGGGCGCGGGAATACTGCAGCGTTGGCTGCCGAACGTACCGCTTTGGGTTCTGGCGTTGATCCTCATGGGGTTGATGACGGCGACCAACCTGTTCTCGGTGACCTCCTACGGGGAGTTCGAGTATTGGTTCGCCGGCGTGAAGGTCTTCGCGATCGTTGCCTTCATCGCACTCGGCACGCTGTTCGTTCTCGGGCTATGGCCGGGCCGGAACCTCGACTTTTCAAACCTGACCGCACACGGCGGTTTCTTCCCCAACGGTGTCGGTGCGCTGTTCTCCGGCATCGTCATCGTGATCTTCTCGATGGTCGGCGCGGAGATCGCCACCATCGCGGCGGCGGAGTCGGCCGAACCAGAGAAAGGCATCGTCAAGGCCACTAACTCGGTGGTGTTCCGGATCCTGGTCTTCTTTGTTGGCTCGATCTTCCTGCTCGCCACGATCCTGCCGTGGAACTCGACTAAACTCGGCGACTCGCCGTACGTGTCCGCGATGGAGGTGATGGGTATCCCGTTCGCGGCCGAGATCATGAACTTTGTGGTGCTGACGGCGGTGCTGTCCTGCTTGAACTCCGGCCTGTACACCGCCTCCCGCATGCTGTTCGTGCTCGCCGCTCGCCGGGAGGCGCCGGCTTTCATGCTGTCGGTCAGCAGGCGAGGTGTGCCGATGTGGTCGATCCTCGCATCCTCGGTTATTGGTTTCGCGTGCGTGATTGCGGCGTTTGTCTCCCCGGACAAGGTGTTCTTGTTCCTGCTCAACTCCTCCGGCGCGATCATCCTGTTCGTCTACCTGCTGATCTGCCTCTCCGAGCTGCGGATGCGGCCGAAGATCCCGCCGGAGCGGCTCAAGGTGAAGATGTGGTTGTACCCGGTGCTCACGCTGCTGACGGCCGCAGCGATCGTGGCGGTCCTGGCGTCCATGTTCGTCCGCGCGGATACCCGCTCGCAGCTCATTTTGAGCCTGCTGGCGTGGGGTGTTGTGCTGGTCGGGTACGCCGTCTTGCGCAAGACCATCGGGGAAGCGCACCTGTCGGAGCCGGGTATCGCCGCCGAAACCCGGGCGGACAAGTGGATGCACGAGCACGGGCCCGCGGCCGAGCTCGAAGTCGACGCCGCCGTCGGGGAGGGACCGCTGGATCCGGAACTCATCCGCCGGGTCCGCGAGGAGGGCTACGCCAACGAGGGCGTGTGAACTGCCTGTTGGTAGGTAAGGGCGGCGGTGTGCCGCGGTGACGTAGACCCAAATAGGCGGCGGTCTGGTCGACGTCGAGGTCTTCGTCCAGGATCTAGGGGCCGCTGAAACACGTGATGCTCGGCATCATTCGGGTCACTGGACACCTTCGATGTGGACGGTGGCCTCCTGTTGCCTGCCAGTACACCGTGAGCGCCCCCACGAGCAGCGCGATTCCGGGCCGCGACCGTGCCCGTTGAGGCCGAGCGGGGCGGCGAGGCCGGCGAGGTTGTTGTCCGGTGGCGCCCATGACGAAGAACCCGACCAGCTCGCCGCCTGCCGTTGACGATCGGCAGCTCCCGTGCCTAGCAGAGCAGGCATTGGGCAGCTCGATGCCGAACACGTGTCCAGCAGCTGTTGACGCACTGCGACCAGCCGAATGCCACAGCGGCGGTCGAGACGCCGTACTCCGGCAGCAAGCAGGCGCGGAAACCCGTCACCACGACCCTCATGGCGCGTCGGGCAGGGGTCGGAGCACGACGACACCGACGCCCGTACGGCGCTGGCCAAGTCGGCGTACTACTCCGGTCCACCCGGCGACCACGCCTGCGATCACAAAGGACCAGAATGGTCGCCAGCCCGGCCATCGAATTCTTATCCGCCGCAACCGTGTGCGCGGCGACGAACGTGCCATCGACCAATCGAAGGAATGACCGTATCGTATCGGGCAAGTGGTGGCGTCGGTCCCAGCATCAGAGGGTGGTGTTCATGAGCCTTCTCAGCTGCCCATCTGGGGGTGTTGTGCGCCGATGCTCGGCATTCACCGCCACGGCGGCCACGGCTAGCGGCACGCGGTGCTTCGGCGCGGCGCCGGATGAGATCGGCCTGATCGGGGGGCGGAGTTCGGTCCGGCCCGATTCGCGTCCCGCTCGTCCGCGGGGCCACTTCATCGTCTGCTCATAACGATCGGAGGTGGAAGCATGGTCAACCATCTGCTGCTGTGGGCTGCGGACAATCCGCGACTTGAGCGCAGTGTCAGCAACAACAAGCTGTTCGGGAAGCTGGTGCACCGATTCATCGCTGGGCCAGAGCTGGCCGACGCGCTGTCTGCGGCCTCAGACCTGAATTCCCGTGGAATCGGCGGCATCTCCGACCTGCTCGGCGAGGGGGTGAAGGACCTAGCCGGCGCTGCTGAGGCCTCGCAGGAGTACCACTCGGCGATCGCTGCGATCGCCGAGAAGCAGATCAATGCGACGGTCTCGCTGAAGCTGTCCCAGCTCGGCCTGGTCCTCGACCCTGCGGCCTGCGCATCGAACCTGGCGATGATCTTGGACCGGGCGCGCGATCTCGGGGTGGGCGTGGAAGTCGACATGGAACAGAGCGAACTCGTGGACGCCTCGCTCAAGGTATTCCGGGAGGCCGCGGGGCAGCACCCGGAGACCCGTCTGGCCATTCAGGCAAACCTGCGCCGGACGCCGTCCGATCTGGACGCGATGGCGGCCTTGAAGCCGCGGATCCGACTGGTGAAGGGTGCCTACGCCGAACCGATCGACAAGGCTTTGCATTCCAAGAAGGAGGTCGACGCGCAGTTCAGGCACCTGACCAACTGGCTCTTCGAGCACGGTAGCTTCCCGGCATTCGGCACTCATGACAGCGACTGCATCGAGTACGCCGAGAAGGCTGCGGTCAAGGCGGGCGTCGGGCAGCAGGACTTCGAGATCCAGATGCTCTACGGCATCCGACGGGATCTGCAGGAGAGCCTGGCCCAGAAAGGCTACCGGGTGCGGGTGTACATTCCCTACGGTTCGTCGTGGTACCCATACCTGATGCGGCGGATGGCCGAAAAGCCTACGAACCTGGTGTTCTTCCTACGTTCGGTCGTCGGTAGCTAAACCCAGCCAACAGCACTTCTTCGGGAGATGACATGGATGCCGTGACGAATGTTCCGCAACCGGTAAACGAGCCGGTGCACGACTATGCCCCGGGCAGCCGCGAGCGGGACGCGCTCATCGCGCGGCTCGAGCAGATGGCCGCGGAGCAGGTCGAGCTGACGATGTCGATCGACGGTGAGCATCAGATGGGTGGTGGAGAGCCCATCGATGTTGTCCAGCCGCACAACCACAAGGCCCAGCTGGGCACGCTGCGAGATGCGACCGCCGACGATGTTCGGAGGGCCGTCGCTGCCGCCAAGGCTGCGGCGCCCGAGTGGCAGCACATGTCCTTCGACGACCGAGCGGCGATCTTCCTCAAGGCTGCCGACCTGCTATCCGGGCCCTGGCGCATCACACTTAACGCCGCGACCATGCTCGGGCAGAGCAAGACCTGCTATCAGGCAGAGATCGACACTCCCTGTGAGCTGGCGGACTTCTGGCGATTCAACGTTTCCTACGCCCGACAGCTGCTCGAGGAGCAGCCGATCAGCGGGAGCGGTGTGTGGAACCGCCTGGACCACCGCCCGCTGGAGGGTTTCGTCCTCGCGATCACACCGTTCAACTTCACTGCCATCGCCGGGAACCTCTCGTCGGCGCCTGCGCTGATGGGCAACACGGTGGTATGGAAGCCGGCACCCACCCAGCAGCTGGCCGCGCACTACACCATGCGCCTGCTGGAGACCGCCGGACTGCCACCTGGCGTGATCAACATGGTGACGGGCACCGGGCAGGCCGTCAGTGAAGTCGCCATACCCGACCCTGACCTGGCCGGCATCCACTTCACCGGGTCCACCGCAACGTTCGGACATCTGTGGGACTCGGTGGCCGGAAACCTGCGCTCCTATCGTGCCTACCCTCGCCTGGTCGGGGAAACCGGCGGCAAGGACTTCGTCGTTGCCCATCCCTCCGCGGACATCGACGTCTTGCGCACGGCACTGGTGAGGGGTGCTTTCGAGTACCAGGGCCAGAAGTGCTCGGCCGCCTCACGCGCCTACGTCCCGCGGTCGCTGTGGACGAGAGTGCGCGACGACCTGGTCAGCGAGGTCGACGCGCTCTCGATGGGCGACGTGACGGACTTCCACAACTTCATGGGTGCGGTCATCGACGACAGGTCGTTCGCCAAGCTCAGCGCGGTCATCGACCGGGTCCGCGGCGAGGAAGGCGTCGAGATCGCGGCCGGCGGAATGGCGGACGACACTACCGGGTACTTCGTGCGCCCGACCGTAATCGTGGCCGACAACCCTGAGCATGAGGTCTTCACCACCGAGTACTTCGGCCCGATCCTGGGTGTTTTCGTCTACGACGACGCCGACTACGACACGTTGCTGCGTGAGTCGGCCGCAGTTGGGCCCTACGGGCTGACCGGCGCCATCATCGCCCAGGATCGTGCGGCCATCGTCGAGGCTTTGGACGTGCTGCGATTCGCGGCCGGTAACTTCTACATCAACGACAAGCCGACCGGTGCCGTGGTTGGGCAGCAACCGTTCGGCGGGGCCCGCGGTAGCGGGACCAACGACAAGGCCGGCTCGATACTGAACCTGCAGCGCTGGGTCTCCCCGCGCACGATCAAGGAGACCTTCGTGCCCGCAACCGACTACCGCTACCCGTTCATGGAGTGACGGCACAGTGCCGTGACTGCGCGGACACCACAGTCATGGCCGACTCCGAGAGGGGTGTATGTCCGACCCTGAGAATGCGGACCTGCCGACGACCCCACGGCTGCACGCCTACACCAGTATGTGGCGGCTGCGTGGCGACGCATGGGCATCGCTGGCCGACCTCACCCAGCGGTTGTCTGACGCGCTAACGCCTGAGGACCAACGGCCGGCGCTGCGCGATGAGGTCAGCGAGCTGGTGCGGCTGCTTGACCCGCTCGAGACCTACTGGGCCTACCCTGGCCGCATCCACCTGGAGCGGGTCGCCTCACTATGCGACGTGGGTGACTATGAGTCCGCGATGCAGATGGCCGACACCGTAACGCGAGTCATCTCTGGCAATGCCGAAGACGTCACCCAGCCCGAGCGGGGTGACGCAGCGTCGGCTGTTGGCCGGGTTGCGCATGACCCGCTCGGGCGGCCGGCGTTCCAGGTCCTGGTGGTGGACGACCTGCCCGAGGCAGAGCTGACCCAACTTCGCCAGGAGATGCGTCGACTGCGACGAGCCGAGGATCCATTCACCTATGAGCTGCTCGTCGTCCCGAGTTTCGAAGACGCGCTGGTGGCGGTGCTACTGAACTCCGAGATCCAGGCGTGCGTCATCCGGCCCCGCTTCGGTGTGGTGTCACGGCATCGACTCGACCACCTGCGCCGCTTCATGGAGGACTTCGACCCACACTCCGTGCAACCGCTCGCCTCCGCGGAGCGGATGCTGCTGCTCGGCGCGCAGATCGCGGAGCGACGGCCGGAGATCGACCTGTACCTGGTTGCGCAGATCTCCATCGAGCAGCTGGCAGGCGAGATGACCCGCAGGTTCCAGCGGATTTTCCACCGCGACGACTACCTGGAGCTGCATCTGTCGATTCTGCGGGGAGTCGCCACCCGCTACGACATGCCGTTCTTCACCGCGTTGCGCGGCTATAGCCGTCAACCGACGGGTGTGTTCCACGCGCTGCCGATCTCGAGGGGGAAGTCGGTGGTCAACTCGCCCTGGATCCATCAGATGAGCGACTTCTACGGGCTCAACATGTTCCTCGCAGAAACGTCGGCTACCTCTGGTGGCCTGGACTCCTTGCTCGACCCTTCCGGCCCGATCAAGAGGGCACAGGAACTGGCTGCGCGCGCCTTCGGTGCAGACAAGACGTTCTTCGTGACCAATGGGACATCGACGGCGAACAAGATCGTCGTCCAGTCCATCGTCACCCCTGGCGACGTGGTGCTTGTCGACCGGAACTGTCACAAATCCCATCACTATGCACTGATGCTGGGCGGTGCGCAGGTCACCTACCTGGACTCCTATCCGCTGAACGACTACTCCATGTACGGTGCGGTCCCGTTGGCGACCATCACCCAGTCCCTGCGCGACTACGAGGCGGCCGGACGGCTCGACCAGGTCAAGATGCTGTCGCTGACCAACTGCACCTTCGACGGCATCGTCTACGACGTCGAGCGGGTCATGCGCGAATGCCTTGCCATCAAACCGGACCTGGTCTTCTTGTGGGACGAGGCGTGGTTCGCATTCGCCGGATTCCACCCGATCTACCGGCGGCGAACGGCGATGTCGGCGGCGCGCAGGCTTCGGGAGCGGTACCGCAGCGCCGGATACGCCAAGGAGTACGCCGCAGCACGGGCGAACCATGATCTCGATTGTCAGAACCCCATGCCCGACCCGGACCTGGTCCGGATCCGGGTTTACGCCACCCAGTCGACCCACAAGACCCTGACGTCGCTGAGGCAAGGGTCGATGATCCACGTCCTCGACCAGGACTTCCACTACCTGAACGAGGAGGCCTTCGACGAGGCCTACATGACCCACACCTCCACCTCGCCCAACTATCAGATTCTCGCCTCGCTCGACGTGGGTCGAGCCCAGGCCGAGCTAGAGGGCTACCAGCTTGTTCAGCGGCAGGCGGAACTAGCGATGAACCTGTTCGATGCGATCGAAGAGCACCCACAGATCCAGAAGTACTTCAGGTTTCTCAGCACGCCAGACATGATCCCCGCGCGCTACCGGGAATCGGGGATCGAGCGCCCGCTGCGCGGAGGTTTCTCGCAGATGGAGGAGGCCTGGCAGCACGACGAGTTCGTCCGTGATCCCAGCCGCCTAACCCTGCTCATCGGCCCCTCAGGCATCGATGGTGACACCTTCAAGCGCAGCTACCTGATGGACAAGTACGGCATCCAAGTCAACAAGACGTCCCGCAACAGCGTGTTGTTCATGACCAACATCGGCACCAGCCGTAGCTCGGTCGCCTACCTCATCGAGGTGCTGTTGAAGATCTCGGAGGAGCTCGACGACGAACTCGCCCGGCTCGGCCCCCTGGGCAGGCGAGCCCGAGATCGGAGAGTGGCCGCCCTCACCACCAACCCGCCGCCGCTTCCGGACTTCAGCCGGTTCGCCGACCGGTTCCGGCACGACCCCAACAGCCCGGACGGCGACCTGCGGGCAGCGTACTTCCTGGCCTACGTCGCGGGCGCATGCGAGTACCTGCCGACCGAGGAGCTGGCCGCTCGCGTTCAGCAGGGTCGGGAAGTGGTCTCGGCGATGTTCGTCACGCCCTACCCACCCGGATTCCCGATCCTTGTCCCGGGCCAGGTCGTGACCACAGACATTCTTGCGTTCATCTCTGCCCTAGACACTCGCGAGATCCATGGATACCTTCCCGAGTTCGGTTTTCGAGTATTCACCGAGGCTTCGCTGCAGGGACCCGGGACACAAGACCCACCCGGCGGGGAGCAGAGCGCGCAGCCGCCCGGAGCGTAAGCCGGGTGGGCCGAGGAAGATCACGTTTTTCTTTGCCGGTGACGAAGTCGAGGCTGCCCAGGTGGGCGATCAGGTCGCGTTTCAGGCCGCGGGTGTGGTCGAAGTCCAACTCCTCGATGCTCTTGCGGGCCGAGAACCGGGCGGCGCGGATCCGGCCCTCTCCGCAGTGGGCGTCGCGGGCGGCAACCTTGCATTGCAGGCAGGCCGCCAGATACTCCTCATGGGACCAGGACTCCGCCCGCGCCCGCTCGGCGAGCCGCGCCGCCGAGTCTCGCAACGTGTGCGCATTCAACGCTCGGGTCGAGAAAACCAGCTTGCTGGGTAGGTCACGGTTAGCTGTCACCGATTTCGTCGCTGCCATCACGCCATCCGCCCTTCGGCGCCGGTAGCGATCCCCAGCGCGGTGTCGTATGCGGCCAGTGACCGGATCTCCACCTCGGTTTGAGCCCGCGTGGAGTCGATCCAGCGGGTGACAACCCAGGACACGGTGCTGCCGTGAGTCGGCCCGAGCCAAGAACCCAGCGACCTGGTTGTTGAAATCCTGCGGCGAGACGAACCGGCGGCCGGGCAGGAAGGAACGTTCCAGGTAGTCGTGCAGCCGCTTCACTAAACTTTTGGCCTCCGGGTCGGCAGGCTTGCAGAAGATCACCTTTGTGGCCACCGTGCCGCGGAACGCCTGGCATTCACCGGTCAGCTCGGGCGAGCTCGCCACCGGCCGACCCTCCCCGTCCCACATCAACGCTCGGGGCACCGCGCCCAGCTGACTGATTAACTGCCGCCAGCCGGCATACAGATCTTGCGCCGATCTGGAGGGCAGCAGTATTGCCAGCGCGAACCGGTAATAGCCGCACACCATGGTCAACACCGGTAGCAGCCCCGTGCTGCGCGTCTGGCCAAACCCGACCGGCAGCTCGACATCGGGGAACCAGAAGTCGCACTGGGCGATCTCACCGGCGGCATAGACATCCGGGGAAACGCTGTCACTAGCTCACGGATCCGCGGCTCGTACCCATCAACCAGTGACCCCAACTGCGCCCGCTTATAGTTCGGTGGCTCGTCACTGGCCAATGCCACCTTCACCGTGTTCCGCGACAACCGATCACCCGCGCAATCTCCGAGATCGACACGCCCTCCGACCGGCGCAGCCGTCGGATCTCAGCCCAGTCCTCCACGATCAGCACCTGCTTGCTCCCTGCCTCGACTCCGGCCAGGGTCACGGGGAAGCTGGTCAATTTCAGGTTCCTCACCGTGGTCAGTATTCAGTTGCCGCCGACATCGCGGGCGTATTCGACGGGCTGAACATTGCCAGTGCATGGCGCGAATACCGTCGCCTAGCGCGGCTCCTGCATCCCGACACTGGCAGCGACCACGACGTGTTTATCGAGCTGGGCGTGGGCTGATTATCTGGGGCGGATGCACGGGTTGCGAGCTCGCCGCTCTTAGGATCGTTTCTACCGATCTGAGCCTCCGGCAAGGGCGATCATGAAGGAGTGTCGCATGGCCGACGAGTACGAGCGCCTCGCCGAAAAGACCGAACTGAGTTACGAGGAAGCTCTCGCGCTCAAGGAAGAAATTCGAAAACGCGGACAGATCGGAGAAATCGGCGCCGACGTTGTCCACCCAGCCAGGTGGCATGTTGTTACGCGGATGAGCAATTTCGAAGCCGCGAGTTTCCTGAATGCACCGCCGCCAACGCTACCCGGAGAGGCGAGCGTGACGAATCGGCCCGACGGGACAGTGGATATTTACTGGTTTGGGCCCTGACAGCGCTTCGGGCGTTCTTTGAAGGCTGCCGTGTCCAATTGTGTCGAATATTCGGCCGGTGTACGTGTACGGTTGTCGACCCGCCCGTATCTTCAGGAAGGCGGGCCGACCAGGGCAATGGCTGCGCAAGACCTGGAGACGACCCCGCCGTCGGTCCGCGGCCGGGCTAGGCCTGAGAGGGCGCCGACGGCGCATCGCAAGCGGCGCTGGTCGACATCACCGCCACAAGCCCAAGATGTCACTCTCGCAGCAGCGATAGTCGAACGGACCGCCGCGCGGGCTGCCCTGGAGTCGAGCAGGTGGCGCAACGTGGCGCCGCTGTAGCCGCTTCGCGCGAGCTGGGACGTACGCAGTGACCTGCTCCTCAAGGTGAGTACGCCTTCGCTCGCCAGCGCACGACCAAGGATGCCGACGATGGACTTGCTGACCGAGAAGCAGGTGCTTTGTGGCAGGCTCCATTGCGCCCGCATAGTGCTCGGCGAGATGTGATCACCGTGCACAACCATCCACTCCGTCGGTATTCGTGGCGGCCATGATCTCTCCGACAGTGCCGTCGCTCCCACCCGCGTCCCTGCAGGGCAGGTCGGTAACAGGTTCGATGCGCCGCTGCTGCGGGGCAGCCGGCTCTGATCCGCGCGAGATGAGTGCGGTCGGGAAGATCTCCGCGATGTGGCAGAAGGTTCAGCCGATCTGAGCCGCCGTTTGCCAGTTGTCAAGGGTTACTGGGAAGGGCGGGCACTCGCTGTGGAGCCGATCACCGCGACGTCACTTACTTCGCCATAGAGGGAGCCGTGGCCAGCGGCGCTGTGTTGGCCTCACCGCCGGCCAGCGGCAGGCCGGCGTATTGCTGGCGGATCGAGTCGATGAGATGCTTCGCACGGATGGTCAGCGTATCCGCCTCACCCTCGGTGCGCCGCTGCAAGCGTCCTTGGGTGACCAGCACCCCGAGATCGGCACCCTTCCAGCGGTAGTCGCCCGCGCCGTAGATGCGCAGGAAAAAGGCCTCCGACTCGTTCTGGAGCTGATGCCAGTCCAGCGCAGCTCGCCGGTAGACCAGAGCTCCTGAAGGGTCGTAGGAGTACTGCCCGGTCGGTGGGGCTGCGGTGATCAACTGCACCACGGGAGAGGTCTCCTTGATCACCATCTGGCTCCACTGATCGACCGCAGCGAGTTCTCGCCATCGGGTGTTGATCTCATCGATGTCGAACTCGAAAGCGACATCGAAGTACTCCAGGAGGTGGAAGGCGAACAAGGGGATGTCTGCGTACGCGCCGGCGGTGACATTGGTGATCGAGGAGGCGCCGCTGATCCGAGGGTTGAGCTCCCGAGGTAGACCTCGTCGGTGTCGGTGTCGACCAGTACGTCGACCTCGAAGAAGCCTCGGTAGCCCTCGGCGCCGAGCCGGTCGCCCAGCCGTGCCACAAGATCACCGGCCTTGCGGCGCAGCTCCTCGGTCAACACCTCCGGATACATCTCATTGCCGCACCAGCCGCCACGGTACGGGGTGAGCTCAGGATGCCCGGTCAGCTCAGACATGAACGGGCCCACGATCGTGCCATTCCGCGTGAGCACCGCCTCCACCGCAACCGGGCGATTGTTGATCCGCTTCATCACCTTGATCTCATTGCCGATTAGATCGCGCTGATTCCGCTTCCAACCAGTCTCATCGTCGATGAAGAAGGTGGTCTTCCCCGAGTCGCCGTATGCGGTCTGAACCACCAGATCCGTGCCGAGGCCGGCAGCCGACGCCGCATCCAGCAACCCCTGATACTCCTCGACGGTGACCAACACATTGGGCACGCTCGCCGCACCGACCTCATTACCGAGCCGCGTGGTGACGAGCTTGGAATCCAGATGGGCGCGGAGTTCGGCCGCCGGAAGGATGGGATCGTAGCCCAGCTCTTCGCAGATCCGCTCGGTCTCGGCATCGAAGAACACCATGGCAACCTTCGGTCGTTGGCCGTGCGGCGCCCGACGGGACATGTAAGCCCGCACCTCAGGATTGATCAGCAGCCAGTTGTTGATCTCCTCACCACTCTGAAATTCCACGTACGGCTTGTGCTTAGGCGTGAACACCCGCGGATGGGCACCATCCCAACCGTCGTAGTAGGTGACATAGGAAAAGTTGCGCACCCAGCGGTCGAGTCCCAACAGGTTGAATGGCGTTGCGCCCACGAAATAGACCGGCACCTCGTTGGTGCGAAAGAAGTGCCGCACCTCAGAGATGTTGCGCAGCGGGCGATTGCTGTGCACGAAGGACGCCGGTGCATATGCGGCATCGGTGCCGACGGTGATTTCTGCAGCTGGAGACGCCCCCAGCGACGCCACTGATGATGCCGGATCAGTATGAACTTCTGACGGCGACGTATCGCTCATAGTGTGTTGTTACTTCTCCTGATCATGGCCCAGGTGGGTGTGATGATGCTGCTGAATCGAGCCCTCGGGGATCGCGCTGCCCGATCGCTGAGCAGCGGAAGCAACGGATCCCATCGCGTACCTTCCAGAAGATTCTTACGTTTCCGGCAATGGCGCACAAGCTCCATCCACTCGATGACGTCCACTTCGACTGCCTCCTAAAAGGCCTGGCGCGGCTCGCCTCAAAGTGACGAGCTATCGTCGCGGCGCTGGCAGCCTGGGCGGTTCAGATACTTGGCGTCGCGTTGCCACTCTTTCAGCACCTTCACTCGCAGATCGAGGTAGACCGGCGTTCCGAGGGAGGCCTCGAGCTGTTCGCGGGCTGCAGTGCTAATTTCACGGAGCCGGCTGCGCGATGGCCGATCACGATGCCCTTCCGCGAGTCGCGGTCGACGACTATCGAGGCATAGATGTCGAGCAGCGGCTTGTCCGCCGGTTGCGGCAGCCCAGTCGGCATGACGAGCCTGGTGTCGACGAGTAGCATCCGCCGGCACCGGCGCCTTGCGGACGGAGCAGGGATGGCCTCGGGGCGGCGAGGTCTTGTTTGACAACCGGGTCACACGCGCGCGTCGCGGTCTTAGCCCGGGACGCGTGCCGGTCCCACACCTCGACATCGACGAGGTCTACCTCGGAGAGCTGAACGCCGCATCTCCGGCTCATCGTCGATGACGAAACGTCACCGCAGAGACGAACGCCGACATCTCGCTGTTCCTGTTCCACGTGTTCGAGTACATCGACGTCGACTACCTCATCTACGAGAGCAGCGAGCGCTGGCGCCGGTCGACGCGTAGGCACAGCTGATCATGAAACCTGAACGATTCTGACATCCTCCCCGCCCCATGTGCGAAAGACGTACCACCTCGACGCCGCTGGCTTCCCGAGCGTGCGATCGGACTTGGCATGACATCGACGGTATCCGGTGGCATGTACGTCAGCGAGTCGGTCGAGCAGCCGCCGACCGTCGTCCTCCGCCGCACGTGAAGCAAGTGCTAACAAGAATTAGCTACGCGGCCTCGGCGTCGGGCCCGCTGGCAGCAGAGTGGCCGGGTCCTGGTAGGGCAGGCCGTGCGCTTCGGCCACCGGCCGGGAGACCAGCTTGCCGTCGAGCGTGGTCAGCCCCTTCGCCAGAACCGGATCACGCGCGGCAGCGCCAGCCACGCCGTGCGTCGCGACGCGGACCAAGTACGGCAGGGTGGCACTGGTGAGGGCGAGGGTGGAGGTGCGTGCGACGGCGCCGGGGATGTTGGCGACGCAGTAGTGCACCACATCC
>Ga0222622_10000119_pt1 | contig 26602 bp, 24 predicted proteins | sample PLM2_5_b1metaG_FD_177335 | JGI IMG/M metagenome (GOLD analysis project Ga0222622, IMG submission 177335) | Groundwater sediment microbial communities from an aquifer in East River, Colorado, USA - PLM2_5_b1 | ecosystem: Environmental > Terrestrial > Soil > Riparian zone | place: USA: East...
GTGAAGGTCAAGCAAAATATTAACCGCAATTTGCTTGAATATAAGCGGATCGGTATCGTATTGAGCAGCTTGTGCGTGGTCACGAGTCAGAAGCTTTGATTTGACGTAACTCTTCACCTCGCCCGGCCCGAACAGTTTTTGTTTCGTTCGTAAAAGCGGAACGGCGAAAGGAACGTAAAGCTTCACGTGAAAAGCAGCCGTAGTCAGAATCATTGCGCGAATCGGCGGCGCGTAATCGTGCACCCAAGCCGCGACACTGACTGCCGCAAGGCTGTGAGCGAGAACGATCATGTTCTCGATAGGGATTTCGTAGCGCTCGGAAATATGGCGTGCAAAAGCGTCCACATCTCTGATCACGTCGGCAAAATTATTCGCGGCGCCACGTTGGCCCGGCGACCGCCCATGCCCGCGTGCGTCCCACGCGAAAACGGCGATGTCTTTAAGGCCGAGTAACTCGACTGTTTGCTGCCACCGCCCCGAGTGCTCGTGGCCGCGATGAAAAAGTAAAATGGCTTTGTCGGTCGCTTCGCAAGGAATCCACGCGCGATAGAACAGCTCGGCACCGTCCCAGCTCTTCATCGCATGCTCAGTCGCTTCCATTGCTTTCTCCCAATTCCTTCACCGCGCGATGCAATTCCACTGCGATTGTGCAGATGTCGATCTTGTTTGCTTTGCGGGACGAATAACTGCGAGGCACGCCGACAATGAGTCGAACTTTTTTTGGATGCGGCAGATGCCGGCCCTTCGGCCACGCCCGAAAAGCGCCCTGCAGATAACAGGGCAAAACCGTGACGTCCCGCCCGGCAACCAGCGCGCCAATTCCCGATTTGAATTCCCGGGTCTCGCCCGTTTCCGATCGCGTGCCTTCCGGAAAAATGATCAGAATATTTTCGGGATCGCTGAGAAGCTCCGAGCAGATGGAGAGGCTCCGGCGAACCCGAACCCGCCGCGCAAAGGGCAGCGCATTGGTAACTACGGCAGCGACAAAAGTGCGCGGCACGCTTTGAAAAAAATAATCCGCCGCTGCGGCCGGGAAGGCCCGATGCAATTTGCGCAAGGGCAGCGCGGCGAGAAGGCAGAGCGTGTCGAGATGACTGGAATGATTTGCTACGATGACTAGTGATCGGTTCGTCCGAAGATTTTCATGGCCGATGATTTCAAACCGGTGATAGACGCGCAGCCATCCCCGGATGATCAAGGCGATCAGAGCGCGCAGTCCGTACACCATCATATCGGGCTCGCGCGGAAATCGGCGTAAGCGATCAACCAAGGGTTGGTCGATATCGCAGGCGGAATCGTAATGCCAGGTTTTCATCGTAAGCGGTAATAATATCCCGCCATGTGCATGAACAACGGCGCAACATAAATCAAGCTGTCGATGCGATCCAAGATTCCGCCATGCCCCGGAATCGCCGCGCCCATGTCCTTGATTCCGATGTCTCGTTTGATCACACTGATGGAGAGATCGCCGAGCAGTCCACCGATTCCGACGATCAAACCGGTGAGAATCAGTTGCATCGCGCCGAAAAATGGAAACGAGAATCGTAATAACCAGGGTAAAACCATCGAAACCGCGAGCGCGCCGAGCGCGCCTTCCCACGTTTTGTTCGGGCTGATCTGAATGCGAAGCGGATGCCGCCCAAACAATTTGCCAAATGTAAACGCGCTGACGTCATTCAATTCGGTCGCGAAGATAACGTAACAAAGAAATCCGTAGGCGTTGGTGGCGTTCGCCAGAAAACCCAAATGTCCGAACATCCAGCCGATGTAAATAAAACCAATGATGCTCAACGCCATCTTTTGCAGTTCGCCGCGGGCGCGGTTGCGCAGGATCGGAATGAGCAGGATCAATGCGATAGCGAAAATCGGCACGGCCATAAAAAATCCATACCAACCTGCACCTGGCTCTTCGCCGCGCGGATGCGGTGCCCAGGATGCAACGCCGACCGCAACGATGCCGGTGTAAACGGCGCCCGTCATCCACCAGTCGCGATACAATCCAGAACAGCGCGCGAATTCTTTGAATCCAAGCATCGAAAGCAATGTCACCCCAACAATGACCGGGACGCGCCCCGCAAAAACACCCAGCAGCCCGATCGACGCCATCACAAGCCACGAGCGATAGGTCTTCCAGATCGAGCCCAGCTCCTTCCTTAATCCCCAATCGAGGAAACCGAGAATCGCGCCACCAAGCACGAGCGAAACGGGAACGATCAGGAGGTACGCGCGAAACACCGGGTCGTGCAGCGCGGTCTGCGGCGACATCATCGCGCCTTATCCTGAAGCGCGGTCACGATTCGTTTCAAGCGAACGATTATCGTTTGCAAACAGCCCGCGATTATCAACAGACAAGTCCAATCGAGAGTGGTTAGCCTGCCAAAATCGTGTAACCCGGCTTGGCAAGATCTAAAAACAAACATCGCCCAAGCTCCGAGGCTCAGCGCAACCATCCGCCACGGCTTTGACATGATTCCGCCAAATTCGCGCCGCCCTCCGATCGCTTGGCCGAAAAGTCCCACATAAGCGGTGAGCACGGAAACGATCGCCGTCCAATATCCAATTAAAGGAATCATTAGATCGCTGTGCGCAACGCCAACGAAAATAATCACATCAGAGACTCGATCCGGCAGGTCGTTCACAATCTCTCCGCGCGCACTCGCCTTTCCTGCCGCGACCGCCACCATGCCGTCCAGCATGTTGAACCAAAGCCGGAGGTAACAAAACAGCGGCGCAATAATCAGCAACCACGTATTTCTGCCTGATTTCCAAAAACACAGCGCCGCAGCGAGCGCGGCCAGAATTGACAAGTAGGAAATCGCATCGGGAGGAATGCCAAGTCGCACGCATAAATTCGTCGCGCCATCCCCGGTGCGCCGGAATATCTGCGCGATCGGCCGGTGGGATGTCGGTTGGTATTCCACCATTCCTTACGGTTAGCGAAAGACCAAGCGCATTGCGCGACAAATCTGGCGCTCTTCAAAATCCGGACCGGCTCGCATCGTTCCAAAACTTCATCATTGGAATTCCCTCCGGATCAAGCCACCATCCTTGAATGAAAATCGCTACGATTATTGCTCGCGTTCTTCTCGGATTGATCTTTGTCGTCTTCGGGTCGAACGCGTTCCTACATTTCATTCCAATGCCGCCACCACCGCCAGGGCTGGCTGGTGAATATCTGCATGCATTTTTCGCCAGCGGTTACGTTTACGTCATAGGCGGGTTCCAAGTCATCGGCGGGTTGCTTTTGTTGATTGGCCGTTTTGTTCCGCTTGGGCTGACTATTCTTGGCGCTATCATAGTAAACATTTGGTGCTTCCACCTTTTGATGGCGCCCGAAGGGCTGCCACCTGCTGTCATCGTTACGATTCTTGAATTGTTTCTTGTCTGGCGATACCGTGACGCCTTCAGAGGCGTTGTGCGAGCCTGATCCGATTATGGCTGCACCAATCGACAACAAGACACCTGACGTCGTCGTGCACGGCGGCGCCGACAGTTTTAAACAGGAAATCACTCTGGGTAAACATGGCCTTGTTGCGGATGAACCTGTAAGCGCAGGTGGCAGCGACGCCGGGCCGAATCCGTATGATTATTTGCTGGCGAGCCTCGGCGTCTGCACATCCATGACCGTCGGTCTCTACGCGCGCCGAAAAAAATTTCCTCTCGAAAACATCACGGTTTCGCTGTCGCACTCGCGCATCTACGCAATTGACTGCGCGGAATGCGAAACCAAGGAAGGCATGTTAGACAGAATCGACGTTGAGATCGATCTCACCGGATCATTGAGTGAAGCGCAGCACGCAAAGCTGATGGAAATCGCGGGAAAATGCCCGGTCCATCGAACGCTTGTGTCTGAAATCAACATCAGGCTGCGAGCGGCTTCGACAACGTCTGCATCGTAGACAGGAATAACGCCAGTCAAATGGATTGACCATAGCGGCTGTTGCAAATGCTACATCAATCGCGCAGGCAAAAATCCATCACAATTCGCCGACAGTCTCGTTATCGGGGAACGGCGACTCGAGAATTCAGCAGCGGCATTTTGTTTGACATCACAAGCCATTCTTGGCTGAATGGCTGAAAGACTCGGCCAGACTTTTCTGTGAGCAACCCGGAACAGACCGCATCTCCAGGGGAGACAACCCACGGAGAAGCGGATGTCGACCGCGAAGTGCGTTTTGCGGTTGTAATGTATGGCGGCGTCTCCCTCGCGATTTATATCAACGGAGTCGCTCAAGAATTGCTCGACATGGTTCGGGCAACGGCAACAGTGCCAACTGAAGATTCCAAGGGGGAAGAAGACAAAAAATGGGAGCCCTTGATTAAAGATGCATTGCCGGGAGCAATGGGCGTTTATCGCAAGCTCGGTCAATATCTTGGGATCGACGACAAACAGGAACGCATAGATCGATTTCGCCGGCAATCGATCTCAAACACAGATGCGATTCGCACGCGCCTGGTCGTGGACATCATTTCCGGGACATCCGCCGGCGGGATCAATGGAGTTTTTCTGGCCAAAGCGCTGGCGCGCGATCAAGGCATGACAGGTTTGAAGCAGCTTTGGTTGAGCGAAGGAGATCTCGGCAAACTTCTGAACGACAAACGCTCGATGAAAGGAGTACGCGGCTTCGACCTGAAGCAACCGCAAGAATCTTTGCTCAACAGCCATCGCATGTACTACAAACTGCTCGAGGCGCTCGATCGGATGGACGACCTCAAGAATAGACGCGCTGAAAGCGAAGATTCTCCCCTGGTGCGCGAACTGGACCTTTTTATTACCACTACTGACCTCGATGGAATCCCACTGCCAATCGGCCTTTTCGATAAAGTCGTCTATGAGCGGCGATACAGGAATGTCTTTCATTTTCGCTACGCCACTGACGCAGCAACCGGTACCTATCGCGACGATCTTAAGAAAGAGCACGATCCCTTCCTTGCGTTCGCCGCACGTTGCACCTCGTCATTCCCATTCGCCTTTTCGCCGATGCGCTTGTGCGACATCACTGACATTGCAAAGGCCTACAGCGCCGATCCTCCTTATGCCGACCAGAGCGCGACCACGCCAGAGTGGGACCAATTTTTCAGCGATTACATGCGCAACGGACTGTTTGATCTTGATCTGGCAGCGCGCCAAAAACCAGCGACCGGGCAACTTCCCGGCACAGGCACGCTCGAAGAAAACCTGGCTGCGGCAAAAATTGATCTGCGGGAATCTTTCCGAAAACGTTCGTTTGGAGACGGCGGATATCTGGACAACAAACCATTTAGTTACGCCACCTCCATGTTGGCGCGGCGCCACGCGGATTGCGCTGTGGATCGCAAATTACTTTACGTTGAGCCGTCACCACAACATCCGGAACTGACGCGTCAACAAGTCGATCAACCGGATTTTGCGGAGAACGTGCGCGCCGCGGTCCTCGATCTGCCGCGACAAGAAACAATTCGGGAAGACATTGACCGTGTCTACGAGCGCAACGCGCTGCTCCAGCGCGTCGGCATTCTGGCAAAAGAAGTCGACGCCGACATTGAGGTCAAAAAAATCATGCCGCTCAGTCACGAAGAATTCGCGGAAAACGGCTTGAACGAGATGATTGAACGCTATGGCGTGGCCTACGGCGCGTATCATCGGCTCAAGGTCGCTGAGATCACAACACTGCTGTCGGATCTGATTGCTCGCGTCGCCGGTCACGATCCTTCATCAGATGCGACGGTTGCCATTCGAGAACTGGTCAGGGCGTGGAGGCGCGCTTTTTATCATCCGCTGATGCCGGCCGAACGGAAACCTGCCGAACGAAAAGATCCCAACGGTGAAGATAAAAAGACCGAAAATGAATTTCTCCTCGAGTTCGATGTTCAGTACGATCTTCGGCGCCATGCATTCCTGAATCGCCGCATCAATCAGTTGAGTAAGCTGGATGGCGACGCTCAAGTTTTGCTGAAAGCTGCCACCGAAAGCGACAAATGGCCGGCCGAAGTTAAGATTGATAATGTTGTTGTCGATCCTCAGCGCGAGGAGTTCCAAAAGGAATTAAATCGTATCAAGAAGAGGGAAGTCGCGCCGTCGCTCAAGAACGCGCGCTCGGCCGAACAAAAACTTCTCAATCGAAATTCGGATATTGGGGAGAAACTTTATCGCGCGATCGGAGAATTGCGGATCGGCTGGCCGAATCTCGAAGAGATCCTCAATTGCGATGCGGGAGGGGCGCGAGAAGCCAAAGCGCGGGAAATTTTAATGGAGCAAGATTGCGGGCGCGATTCGGCATTGTCAGAACTTGCCAAAATTATTGCCGCAGGATTTGGCGCAAGAAGGACGCCTCACGCGAGCCGGCCGGCCACTTCGGCCGCTGGCGTGCTCGCGGCCCGCGCGTGTATCGATCATTACCGCAGGAATTTTGTTCTTTATGATCTTGTGACGTATCCGGTCCAGTACGGAACCGGCGCAGGCGAAGCCAGCGTGGTAGACGTTTTTCGAGTTAGTCCGGAAGACGCCGGAATGTTGATGAAAGAACCGGCCGATACAAGCGAAGACGCAAAGCTCGCCGGGCGCACGCTGATGTCATTCGGTGCGTTTTTGGATGAGTCGTGGAGAAGAAACGACATGCTTTGGGGGCGACTCGACGGGGCCGAGCGAATCATCTCCGCCCTATTGCCGAACAAAGACGACGAGGTATTGCGCAACGAGCTGATCAAAGAAGCACACCTGGGGATAATCACTCAGGAGATCAATGAAAAAAACACGGACGCTGTTTGCCGCTTGCTCAGTAACGCGCTCGCACATCGTCACACGCAAGAGGATCACGGCAAGGAGCTGATCGCGTTTGTCGATTCGCTCCAGGACCGGTTCAGTCCGACGCAAAGAGAAAGTCTCGACGCCGCCGAGACATTGGATCGAAATCAGCCGCCGCGACGCTCGCTCGAGTACATCTCCCGCTCGACCAATATCACGGGAAACATGATTTCCGGATTGGCCGATAAATATCGGATTGGTCCCGCAAGACGTTTTGGTGCACGGATGGCGTGGATCGGCACCGTTCTCTGGAACCTGGTTGCCGTCGCCGTTCCGGAAAGTTTGCCCAGCCTGTTCTTTCGTCATTGGCTCCGCCTCCTTTATTTCTTTGCCTTCGCGCTCATCGCAGTGGGCATTTTCGTAAACAACAATGTGAAATTCGCCGGCTGGCAGGTTCTCGGAATCATTGTGGTGATCCATCTGGTCGTGTCCGGAATCGAGAGTTACATCCGCGGAGGAAGGTTTTTCAGGCTGATCAAAGCGGCTGCTACGTTCGTCGTTTTGACGCTGATCGCGTTTGGCGTCCTCGCTCTCATTGAGCGTTACGGTCATCTTTCGCTGAATTGGCTCAGCGAATTAGCTGTGGCGGGGACCATCGCTCTCGTTGGGAGCTTCTTGCTATCAAGGCCTCATGGGGAATCGCCGCGCTAAGATGGGCGTTCTCTTAATCCCACGCTTCGGTGAGTAAGGCACGGGTTTCTTCCACGCCTGTGCGCCAGATTTTCATCATCTCTCCGTCGTCGCGCTGATATAAACCGCCGTAGTTGCCGTCCTTGAGATACTCACGCAGCGATCTTGGATCGAGCCGACGCAATTTCTCCAGATCGCTCATCGGCTTCTGCTCGCGCGGTACCTCGATGTTTGCCAAACGCGTCCAGGGAAAATTTTCCATCCACGATGCGTGCGAGGCGACGGGATCGATCGCCTGCACCTGTGCCCAAACTTTCGGCGCATTCCACCAGTTGTGAAACTTGATCCGCACGCCGGGATGATCAGCCATCCATTCACCGATGAATCCTTGTGCAGGCGTGTTGCCGCCATGGCCGTTGACGATCAGGACTCGTCTGAACCCCTGCTCCGCCAGAGCGTTGAGAATATCGCGCAGGATCGACATGTACGTTTCGACACGGATCGAGATCGTTCCTGGAAACGCGCGAAAGTATGGCGTGATCCCGTACGCCAGCACGGGAAAGACCGGCACTCCCAACGGCTCCGCGGCTTCAACGGCGAGGCGTTCCGCCAAAATGCTGTCCACACTCAGGCTGAGGTAAGCATGTTGTTCGGTACTGCCCAGTGGCAAGACTGCGCGATCGTCGCGCTTCAGATATTCTTCCACCATCATCCAATTCATTTCGCTCATTCGCATTGGTAAAGCTGACCCACAGTTTTCAGGAGTTCACGTGGATTTCTGAAACGTTTCGATGCTCACAAGCTACAGGTGGTCTTATTGTTAAAAATAGGCGCACAACCGCCGCCACGTGGCACGCTCGCCTAATCGATTGCCTCATCCTTCAGTGGGAAAGCGACCTCACTTCGGAGGCGTCCTTCCGTAACTCCGTTGTTGCCTGCGGACTTTAGTGTATCGAGCGGGCGTCACTTTCCAGAACACAAAAGGCGCGCTCGTCATGATCTACGTCAGCTGGCGTTGAATTACGGGTGTCGCCAATGGTCGTATAAGCTAAAATGTTCCAGCCTGTACGGTGGATCAATCGTTTTAACCCTTCGCCTGAGAATATCCAGAAGTTGGTGCTGTCGTTATTGCATTCCTCCGGCTCCAGCAAATATGCGACGGGATATCTGGCAAGCGAGTGGCCATCAGGTGCCTTTTTGGCCACGCGAGTACCGAGAACGCAACGCCTTGCAATTCGAGCGAGCTTCTCCAAGACAAAGAACGGATTTTTTAAGTGATAGAGAATCCCGAGAAGAAATATCGTGTCATACCTCTCGCTTGGTAGGGAAAATTGCGAGTCCAAATTGATCGACTGAACCGTAATGGTGGAGTTCAATGCCTCTTTCAAGATTCTGATCCCTTCCATCCGATTGAAATTGGTAGATTCCAGATCGATCGCATCTACGGAGAACCCCGCTTTCTCAAGAAAAAACGCAAGGTCGCCATCCGCAGCTCCAACGTCCGCGATCTTTCCGTGCGGCCCACGACACAATTCCAGCAGGTTAAGTCCGCGTCCGATCAAAAGCTGTTCTATGGGTTTAAGATTTCTCAGTGTCGGGTAGGGGTACCAAAATGACTTGGGACGCTGAGCGAGTTTAAGTGTCCAGAGGCTTCGTTCTGTCGCAAGCGCGGCCTCGTAGAATGGCAAGCTTGTGCGCCGAGTCTTGCTCTTTGGCTGATTTGCTCTCGGTTGTGCTAATTTGTGTTTAGTGAGGGCGCTAGCCACCTCTCGCATTCCTCCGCGGAACCAATCATTGAGCACCTGTCGTAGTTTCATTGCAGTAAGATTCCAACAGTTTCGAATGCATTGATTCACTCTTCGGTTTTCAATCGCTTACAACAAAGGGCCAGGTACTTTTCTTGCAAGTTAAAGCCAATCACATTCCGGTCTAAGTCTCGTGCAGCGCCAAGAATTCTTCCCGTGGACCGATATTCTCGCGTCGAGTAAACCTCGTTACCACAAGACTTGGTCTCGCGGGAAAAACACAAAAGGCGTGTCAGCCGGCGCGCACAACACGCCGGTCATCAGACCCACCTGAAGTGAATTCGGGAAATTCTCGTGGATGGAGGATTCCGGCGAGAATTTCGACGCTATCGACAATGCGCGGTCCTGGCCGCGCAAAGTACGCACTGGCAGCGACCAGATAAATTTCGCCTCGGCGCGCCGCAGGAAGTGAATCGAAATCGGGAAATCCTCGAAGGATTTCGTAGTCGCGCCGTGCGCGATTAATGTCGTAGCCGCACGGTGCGAGCACAATGATGTCAGGGCGCGCGTCGAGCACTTCCTGCCACTCGATTTGCACCGAAGGCTGATGCTTGCGACCGAGCGGATCGTATCCACCAGCGATCTCGACAAGTTCCGGTACCCAATGGCCGGAACAAAACGGCGGGTCCACCCATTCCATCAGAAAGCAACGTGGCCGATCCGGAATTCTCGCGGCTCGTTGGCGTACGTCCTCAACGCGTTCGGACAAGTTAGCGATTAACCCCTCCGCTCGCTCGGGCACATCGCACACTTTCGCGACGCGCCGAATGTCATCAAAAATATCTGAAACACTCGACGGCTCGAGATTCACCACTTGAGGCGGACCGGGCAGGATTTCAGCGAGCCGTGCAACAGTGCCGTAACCAACAGCACACACATCGCACAATTTTTGGGTGAGAATCACGTCGGGCCTGAGCTCGCGCAGAAGCGGCTCGTCGATGACGTAAAGCGTGCCGTTTTCGTGCAGCGCGCGGCGTACCCATTCATCCACTTCGCGACTCATCAGACCCGTATTGTGCACCGGGCAATATGTGACGCGCGGTCGCTTACTTGCTTCGGTGGGAAAATCGCATTCGTGCGAAACAGCTACGATTTGCTCCATCAACCCAAGCGCAGCCGCGATCTCGGTCGCAGCAGGCAACAGCGAAACAATGCGCTTCACGATTTAATCAATTGATCCGTCACCCAAAATGCAATCGCGTAGCAAGCGAAGATGGAGAATCCGCCAGCGACTCCGGCGAAAATGGCCGCGCGGACTGATCCGCGCCGTAATGTCCGGGCAAGCAAAGCAAAAACGAGCGCGATACCGAACTCGCCGCGAATGATGTACCACGGCGTGAGCGAAATCATCCGGCAGCCACTGTATTGCCACCAGTGAACCCTGCGCGCCATCTCCTCGTAAAATGGAATGTTGATCGCACCGAGAAGCGCAATCAGGAGCAAACCGAGTTTGCTGAAGCGTTCCCACAATCGCAGTCCGATGTAGCCGAATTGCACCGCCACTACTTCCCAGGCCAGCGGCATCCAGACCGGTGATCGCCAGATCATTGGGCCGCCACCGATCGAGTAATCCAGCGTGTGCGTGTAATCGACCAGCCAGGCATCGGCAGCAAGTTCGGTGAATCCGACAACGAGTCCGAAAAGAAGAAATCGCGCGAGCAACGCATCGCGCTTGGTGAGCACAAAGCCGACGAGCAAACAGTTATCGACAATGTTGAGTGCCACGCCCGTGCGCCAGTCCGACCACGGCACGAATGTCAGTAGCGAAACCGCGACAATGTTAATCACAATCGTCGCGATCACCACGAGCAGGCGATCGCGCTCGAGCACAAGATCATTCGCCTCCGTGAGAGTCACGATGTCGATCTAGTGATGGGAGTTTTGGGCAGTCAATCCTGAAAGCTTCGAAAGCTTCTAACAAATTGAAACGGCCTGAGGGCAGGCCGTCTCCAGTGCCCTTTGTCGGCGCCCTGGATGGAGCCGGACCGCCTTCGGCCCGCGAAGAAAATTGACCTTGATGACTTTTCCCTGCTAAGCCGATGCGATGAAACGGCTCCTTTGGATCGATATTTCAAAGGGGTTAGCGATTCTCTTTGTCGCGTACTTTCATTTTTGTTCGACCTATTTCCAACACGGCGTTCTTCCGCCGCCTGACTGGAGCAATCTCGCAGCAAGCGTACTCACGATCCTGAGACTAGTTTGGTCCAAAGTTTCGGGACTCGGTTTTCATGCCGTCGGCGTGTTCATCATCCTAAGTGGTTGGACGTTGATGCAATCAACGATACGACGCGCCGAATCGAGGCCTCTCGCCTGGAGCAGTTGGTATCGCGCGCGGTTTCTGCGGCTTTATCCGATGTACTGGGTCGCGCATCTCGTTTACCTGGTTTCACCTTTCGTCGCGCGTCTCGAACCAGTGGATGATCGCATCATTCTTAGCCTGCTCGGCCTCCGCTTCATCGATATCCAGATGAATTTTATGTACCTGAACGCGGCGTGGTGGTACTTCTCCATGCTGATCCAGTTCTATTTGATCTTCCCCTTGCTCTTCTGGTCGGCGCGCCGCTTGGGACCATGGTGGTTTCTAATAATCGCGTGTGCTGCAGGATTTTTCGCCCGCTACGTGTTGCTCGTGCTCTGGCCGCAAAACGGATTATGGGTCCTTGGGGGCTTCGCGATTTGTCGATTACCAGAGTTCGCACTCGGAATCTCGCTCGCGATGTGGCACAGCCAATCGACCGCGCGTGTGGAATGGTTTCTTCTTCGCGGCGCAGGTGTTGTGGTCGGATTAATCCTGTATCCGGCGGCACTACAGCTTTATCACGGCTTGTACGAATACATTTTTGTCGATTTCGCCACGGGCGCGTGTTGCATGCTTGAAATTGCAGGCATCGCGGGGATGATTTCGCTCTTCCAAGGGCCAGCTAAACTCTTCGGCCTCGTCGGAGTCTATTCATACGGCTTGTATCTCATTCACCAACCGTATGTCATCTGGCTCGGACTCCGCATTCGCGAAGTACCGATCTGGATGTTTCTCTTGATTTGTATTCCGACTCTCGCGGTGCTCAGCGCGTGGGGAATGCTTTTGGAAAAAGCAACGAACGCACTCGTCAATAAACTTACGTCCCTGAGAAAACCGGCGCACGTTTAGCACACGGTTCAAGGAAAGCGCTGGCACGCGCTTGTGGAAGCTAAGGCCAACCAATTTTCCGAGGAACAACTGATGCAACTGGGCGGGCAGATTGCATTCGAGAATTATCGTGCCCGATAGAATCGAATTTTCAACGTCGAAGCGATAATCTTTATCAAGGAACAGTCGAGTGAACGGTCTGAGGGCAGGCCGTCTCCAGTACCCGTTAATACGCGGCGATGGAGCCAGGCCGCCCTCGGCCTGTAAGTCACGAGACGAGACTACGTCGAAAGCTTGCCCGCCAGATGAAGCTTGGCCTTGATCTCATCGACAATCTCTTGTGGCGTTCGCCCCAACTCGATGGTTAACACATCTTCATCCGGCTTTGGTTCTTCCAGATCAACGAACTGGCTTCGTAGCAACTCCGGATTCATGAAATGACCGTGCCGTCGGCGAAGTTGCTTTTCAATAAGTGCGTAGTCTCCGCGAAGGAACACGAACTTCACTTCGTCACTTACCCGTAGCCGCTCCCGGTAGGCACGTTTCAATGCAGAGCAGGCCAGCACGGCGTTCTCGCCCGCTTCGAGAGAGCGCTCAATCAACTGACGCAGACTCTCCACCCATGGCCATCTGTCTGCATCTGTTAGCGGAATGCCACGTCGCATCTTGTCGATGTTAGCGCGCGAATGAAAATCATCCGCCTCATAGAAATGCCAGCCAACTTCCTGCGCGAGCAGTTTGCCGATCGTAGTTTTCCCCGCTCCCGAAACGCCGAAAACAATTACGATCACCGCGAATTAATTTGCCTCCTTCTCCCGATCTTCTCCAAAAAGAATGCCATAACGACAAAGAGCGTATAGAAGATCCAAACACCCACGACAGTAGCCTTGTCGGTCAACGGTGTACGCGGTACATATGTGTCGCCTATCTGGACAACAACCAGAGCGATGCCAAAGGTGACAACGGCTGTTTTGCGAATCCCTGGCATCACATTTCGCGCGAGATAAAGCACGATCCCAAAGCCAAGCAGCGCGATCTCCAATGCGAACTCCGGATCCCGATAATTCCACAAACCAAGACCAACTTTCCATTTATTGTCGTAGATCGCGAGGTCGCGAGGATGCGCAACGAGATCCAGAATCCAATGCGAGAAAACAGCGAGCCCGACGATCAAAGCGGCAGATGCTCTGTAGCGGCAGCCGTGTCGGCTGCTGATCGCCCAGTAACCAAGAGCTGCAACTCCCGACCACGCAATCGCCGCGATCAAACTGTGCGAATACGGATGGAAATACGAATCGAGCATGCTGCCCGCCGTGAACCCTTTGATAACGCGCACTTTCTCAATCCCCAGCAGAACCAGCGTCGCCCAGATATAATCGAGAAATTGAACCGCGATGAACAAAATCCAGAGCGGGATTTTGTTCTTCTCACTCCTAGCCGCGAACGCGACACTATAGTGTCCAACAAACATTGACTTCTCGCCTCAGATTTCTAAACGCTGCCTGCCGCGCCGTAGCTCGTTTCGCGAGCGAAGGCGGGTAAGGTCCGACAAACATTTGACGTCGAAGCCGGCTTTTTTTAGTGCGTTTGACTCTTTCGCTCCCGCTCACTCGGTCTTTCAATCTGCCCGTCATGTCACTCGCGCCCCCGCGGCTTCATTCCGTGAAACGCCTCGGGTTGGCATCTGACACAGACGCACTACAAAACTGCCTTACGCATCGTGTCTGATGGCTGTCGACCACTCTGTCTTCGCATAGGGATGAAGCGGATGCCCCGGATACATTGCTCCGCGCCGACGGTGTGAAAACCTAAATGTTCGTAGGCCGAAACGGCGTTCGGTGACGAATTGACAGTGAACTCGCAGTCTGCGTCGCCAACGAGAGCGCCAGCGGCAGTAAGCAGTCCCCGACCGACGCCCTTGTGTTGGAAATACGGCCGGACAAAAAGCATGGATACGTGGCAAAGGTTGCGCAAATGCAGCATGCCGACTAACTCGCCCGAGTGTTCGGCAACAAAGGTGACGTGACCCAAGTCGTGACGCTGCGAAAGGGCATCCGCGGAAGCGTAACGGTGAAACTCTAAAATGCCGTCGGGCTGGTAATCCGGCGCGACAAACTGGTCGAATACCTCGCGCGCGAGCGTAGCCACGGCTGCCGTTTCAAACGGCTCAATCTGGCGATAGATTATTGAACTCACGACGGTAAATGCCTTTCGATCGCTGTGAACGTGACGATGCCTAACAAGTCACTCCAGCCGCGCCCATTCTCACGGGCACCCGTCGTGCGCCCCAATCTCCACATTGCTCTTCGAAAACGCCCGCGATCTCGTAACCACAAGATCGACATCGCCCATCTTCAAGATTCCATTTCCCAAGTTCGTACCAATCACGCTCGATGAGTAATTCGCCGCAGCCGGGACACCACGTGCTGCCGCCCTCGCGGTCGTGCACATTGCCAGTGTAAACGTAATGAAGACCTTTTGAGCGCGCGATCTCGCGTGCGCGGGTGAGCGTCGCACGTGGCGTGTGCGGTTTGTCGAGCATCTTGAAATCGGGATGGAACGCCGTGAAATGCCACGGCACATCGGGCCCTAGATTTTTCATGAACCATTCAGCTGCGCGATGTAGCTCGACGTCGCTGTCGTTCTCGCCGGGAATTAAAAGTGTTGTGACTTCAAACCAAGCATTCGTCTCGTGCCGCAGATATTTCAGAGTATCGAGCACCGGCCGAAGCTGGGCGAAACAAAGCCGATGATAAAACGCGTCCGTGAATCCTTTAAGATCAACATTCGCCGCGTCCATGTGCTGGTAAAATTCAGGGCGCGCGTCATCGGTGATGTAACCGGCAGTCACTGCGACCGGCTTGATTCCCCGCTCGCGGCACGCGTCCGCGACATCGATAACGTACTCGGCGAAAATCACCGGATCATTGTAAGTGAACGCCACTGATCGACAGCCGAGGCGCTCAGCGGCGAGTGCAATCTGCTTGGGCGAAGCCGCATCCGCGAGCTTGTCCCATTCGCGAGCTTTGGAGATCTCCCAGTTCTGGCAAAACCGGCAGCCCAGGTTGCATCCGGCCGTGCCGAACGAGAGCACGCTCGTTCCTGGCAGAAAATGGTTCAGCGGTTTCTTCTCAATCGGATCGACACAAAACCCGCTGCTCCGTCCGTAAGTGGTCAACACCATCCGATCGCGTACGCGCTGCCGCACAAAACAAAATCCGCGCTGCCCCTCGTTCAGCTTGCATAACCGCGGACACAACCGGCACTCGATGCGCCCGTCTGGCAGCATCGTCCACCAGCGCCCGGGAAAATCAGACTGCAACTCTGCGACCATCTGGGCAACATCGCTCAGGAAACCACAGCTTGCACACCGCCGTGGAACGCAGGAATAAATTCATCGGAGTTTTCTGCTTTAGATAGCGAGCATAGCCCAAGTCACTGCGCCATCGGTTCGCCCGGCATACTCTTACAGGGACTGAGGCGAAAACGATTCGCGCGGGAGGGATCCACACGGCGCTGACTGAAAGTTCGCGATCGCGAGGACGCGCTCGCCAGCACGCGGCGGGCAAGCTGTGGGCTCCCGGGACTGATCGGCGGCTTGACCGAGGCAGCCGCGTTTGATACACGGGGGGCTCGAAATTGAGGAAGGCGTGCAAACTCGAACCGTAGCAATTTTAACCGTAACACTAGCGATCGCAGTTTCCCTCTCGGCGGATCCGCTCGCCGCGCAGCCCTCGCCCACGCCTACGTGCACACCAAATTTGTTTATCGTCCCGCAAGCTTCGCACCGTCACGAGGCAGCCAATGAAGTTTACGCACCATCCGTAACCGCCGCCATCTACCTCGTAAATTTCCTGCTCCTCTACATGGCGAATCCCGACCTTGCCGCATACATGCCGGCATACAGGGCACCCATTCCTCAACCGGTCGTTGATTGCCTGGAGCAAAATCCAATGGGCTGTCCCTGGGCCCAGTACAGGAGATACTTCGATGAGCAGGTTTTCGACAACAGGGAATGCTTCTGGCCGGACGTGTGTCAGGAGAATGCAAGATGGGCGCGCCTGGCGCCACGCAAAGCCAGACGCCCTCAACAAATCAACGCGCCATTGGGGAGGAGGCGGGCCGATCAGCTCGCTCACCTCCTGGGCATGGACGCAGGCATGATCTTCAGCGACCTGGAGTACCACTGTGTAATCGGGATACCTCCGAGAGATCACGACCGAGAGATTATCTTCCGTTGCATGTATAATCTTACTAACTCCAACGGAAACGCAGCCATTCCCCTCTCTAGCTACGGGCTTAACGTCACTGATCAGGGCAATGTTCGAAGCATTTGCGCGCCTTGTTCGCCGTGTCTCGAGTTCAACGCTTTGTTCGGAGGGCCCCTTGAGGCAATTTTCGCAGAGTGCGGATGCCTGGACAAGTTTCTACGGGTGGTGGCCGGAACGCCGTTGCTTCAGCTCATCGAAGATGCGAATCCCTGCCAGGAGTATGGCGAACCCGCGTGCCTCATCGAAACCACCTGCGCGGGATGCGGACACTAACGACGAGGTTGCGCTAACTCTGGAAAAGCCGACATGAAACGCACTCCTCGCCAGTTGGAGCGAGTAAATAAAAGTGTAGCCGCTGTAGCCACGCCGTGTGGGCCGTCTGCCTGATTTGAAAAGCACCGCGGGAAGCAGACCGGCCACAGGTCCACACACGGGACGGATTCGTCCTGCGGCGAACCGGTGGCTACAACATTTGTAAAATCGCGCTAATCTTCAGAAAATCTTCGCAGAGGATTTCAGTGGACGTGAGGAGGCGGGGCGGCAAGGCCGACGAAAATCACGATGCCATCGCCACCAGGATTTCCCCCAAAGTCGATAACAACATCGGGTTTCCAATTGTTAATCGACCAGATGTTGCCAGCCTGATCGATGGCCACGGCCGTCTGACGCATCATTGGGATGAAACTGGGCGGAGCGCCTGGACCGTACAAGGGATCGCCATTGTGCAGCAACACTTCGCTACCCGCTGACGGCACCGTGTAGCCGGTCGGAGGTGATATTGGATCGCCCACGTTGTGACCCGGGGGTGCATTGACTCCCCAAAGTTTCGTCAGCCTGCCTCTGAAATTGCTCGGCGGTTGGAGGGGACCGAAATTTGCGACCCACACGTTGTCCTCACCATCAATCGCCGTGTCCCACGGGCCGTCCATACCACCGCCGCTGAAATGCCCGATCTCCATGCCGTCAGGCCGAATCGCATAGATCATACTGTCACCCTGAGAAGCGACCCACGCGTTTCCGTGGGAATCGAGAGACAAGCCCCTAAGCTGCTGTCCTAGGAAGTGCAGAAATTGCTGCTCCAGTACGCCGTTGACGAGCGCGTACTTCGCAACACTCCTGGGGTAGTTACCGGAGGGGAGTCCACCGCTGTTGGAGACCCACGCGGTTCCGTCGGCAGCAATTGCGACATCGAACGGACCACTATTATCATACTGCTGAAAGCTTACCGTGTGGTGCGGATTGCCGCGTAGGAACACATAAAGGCTGTCATTCTCATAGCTTGAAATCCAGATATTGCCCTCGGCATCCGCGCCGAGTCCCTGCGCCCTCACGGGTCCGCCCTGATAGCCATTCGGGTTCGACTTCGCCCCGCCCGACAACGTGAAGCGTGAAAGGCTTCCATTTCCGCTGGGGGACGGAACGCATTCGCTGCACATGCCCCATCCAAAATTGCCGAACCAGACGGAACCTCTGGGATCAATCGTCACGCCGAAACCGGTGCCGAGAATGCCGCCACCTGTGAGAGGCGACCTGGGTGTCCCGTGCCCGCCGTCGGCCGGCCGCCCGTTGGGCTTAAGCGCCAGGACGTAATTACTGGAGTTTGGTGTGCCCTGCACAACGTTGTTGGTCACCCAAGCGTATCCTCGATTGTCGAACGCGAGATTTCCGGGGCCGCCAATCAGAATGCTATCGTCACCCGAATCGTTGACCTTGAACGTCACCGTCCAGGCATCCGGCATAGTAACGAGCGCCGGCGCATACAAGTTGCTCAGCAACGTCAACGCGTAGATCCCAGCCACGTTCTGCCCCGGATCGCGAGCAAGGTTCGCGAGCGCTTCGGCAGTATTGTGTGGCGGGAGACCGCCTGGCGGCGTGGTCAAATCGAAAAGGCTCGCTGTCACATCGGGATCGTTTACGCACGCTGCGAGCAAGTTCGCGAGCGATCGCGTCGAACGCAGCGAATTCGTCTGATCGGCATTCGGCGAAGTCAGCAGTACCGGCGACGATTGTCCGGTCGCGGACGCGACGATGTTGTCGTTCATTCCCGCAGCGAGCTGCAGACCAAACGAATTTCCCGAGATCACACCAGTTCTTAAGAATTGGGCCATCGAATAACTGGCCGCCACTGTGGTAAGTTCGTTGATCGTGACCGATGCGGGGAGGTCCGCGCCAAGAACAGTCACGAACTCCACACCTTCGCCAACGTCTGCGCTCACAAAGAAGATGCTGGACGAGCTGCTCTTTTTGTAGGGGATAGTGAATCGACCGGTAGCATCGGTCGTCGCGTGACCCAGTGCTGTCGGCTGTCCGAGTGTCGCTTCGAACAATGTGACGTTAACATTAGGTAGCGGTTGGCTGGAACTGGTGCCGCCTGTTTGGACTATACCGCTTAACGATTTGGGATTCGCCAATAAGGCTCCGTCCGTTGTTAGTAAGACTGCTGCTCCTACCAGGAGCAAACGCGTCATCGTGACCATGTAATTTCTCATCGAGATTTTGTTCATTACTTGTTTATAGGTTCGTTCGGATTAGCGCACCGATAGCTAGTGCAATTGTGTATCTCACAGTTGGTCTCAATGTGAGTTGAGGGGATTGGTGGGGAAAGCGTTGGATTGTAGGGAGTATTGCGCCGGATGCTAGCAAATTCGGGCAAGTGGGGAATGATGGTCTGTTCTCAGGCCAAGGCTATTGCTCGTACGAATTTTGCGAGCGCCGCTACCACCGCGGCGGCAGGTGAATCGTCGCCATCATGCAGCGGGCGCTCCCGCCACCCAGTTCAATCGTGGGGAGTTCAAGCGGCAGGAGCCGCGCGTAGCGGGTCAGCGTTTCGCGTTGAGCCTCAGTCAACGCTCGAGCGGCGCGGGTGGAAAGCACCAGCAGTTTCTCGCCATGCCTGTTCTGTAGTTCGATGGCATTGCCGGCGAAGTTCGCAATCTGGTCTGCCGATAACTCTACGATCTCCTTTCCGGTCTTCTCCAAACGCGATCGCAGCTGTTGCCGCTCGGCTTTGTCGGGAATCATCTCCAGACCAACCATCGCGAAGGCCGTTCCGATGCACATCATCACGTTGGTGTGATAGATCGACTGGCCATTGGGGCCGATGCTGGTGAAGATGACCGGCTCGTAGCTGAAGTCATCGGCAAAGCGTTGGATCACCTTGGGATTGGAGCGATTTGAGAGCGACACGTACGCAATTTTGTTCACGTGATCGAACACAAGACTGCCTGTACCTTCCAGGGAGCAACCTTCATCCTCGAACGCCGAGTAATCGATCACCTCTGTGACCCGATAGTGCTTACATAGTTCCTCGACGATATCCTGCCGACGCTCGCGTCGCCGCAGGGCTGAATACATCGGGAAAAGGACAACACGCCCATCATCATGTGTCGAGATCCAGTTGTTGGGGAAAACCGCGTCGGGTTTTTCCGGCTCAGCTGCGTCTTCAAAAACATGCACATTAACCCCGGCCGCGCGCAACGCCTGCACGGCCGCGTCGAATTCCTTTCTCGCCAGCAGCGTCAACACAGCCGAATCGCGATCGGCATTACATTGGAACGCATTATCTGCCGCCGTTTCCGGATTGGGATAAAAACGGCCGGGCCGAATCATCAGCACCGAGTCCCTGCTTTGCGCGTGCGCAGAAGTTTGCGTCATTGAGCAGCTGCATACTACCCCACTCGCCTTGATGCCGCACCTCGGTGGGTTACCACCAGGCGACCACTGCTGTAGCGTCCGCTGTCTCAGCGGATTTCTGTTTACGATTTCACGGCAGATGCGCTGAGGACCGCGCACGCTACCCGTTTGCGGTTGTAGCCACGGGCCTGTGGCCCGTCTCTCTTGAATTCAAAAGCAGAGGACCGCCCACAGGGCGGTGGCTACAGAAATCAATCGCCGAATGAAATGTCCACGTCACGCGCGGTCTGGACGATCTCGCCATTAGGCGGGACCAGCTTTAGGCGATTGACCGCTTCTGCGATTGGGACGTGTCGAACCTGATAATTGTGATAACTCACCATTGAACCGAAGTGCCCTTCGTTTGCCAATTGCACCGCCTTAACTCCAAACCTGGTAGCAAGGATTCGATCCAATGTCGTTGGTGCGCCTCCGCGTTGCAGATGGCCTAGCACGCAGCAGCGCGTCTCTTTTCCCGTACGTTTCGCAATTTCGCGCGCGACGATATCGCCAATACCTCCAAGCCGAAACTCGCCTGCCTCTACGTCGCGCTTCACTTGCTCGCCATGTTTCGGTCGTGCGCCTTCCGCCACGACCACGACCGTGCCCAAACAACCAGCAGCCTCGCGTGCCTTAATCACGCCGGCGATCTTATCGTAATCGAACGGAATTTCCGGAATCAAAATGATATCCGCGCCACCGGCGATGCCGCCATGCAACGCGATCCAGCCTGTGTGGCGTCCCATCACTTCGACCACCATCACCCGGCGATGACTCGTTGCGGTAGTGTGCAACCGATCGAGCGCGTCGACGACTACATCAACGGCAGAATCGAATCCGAACGTGATCGCCGTGGCTTCAAGATCGTTGTCGATGGTTTTGGGGACCCCAATGCAATTGATGCCGGCTTCCTGTAGTTGCAGCGCCGTCACCAACGAGCCGTCGCCGCCTACAATGATCAATGCTTTTACCTGAAGCTCGCCGAGTATTTTTTTCGCGTCTGCGATCACATGTGCGGGCGCAACGGTACGATCGCCGGCGCCGGTTTTCGCCACAAAATGGCCGCGATTCGTCGTGCCGATGATGGTGCCACCCAGCGCCATGATTCCATCAATGCTTTTACGATCGAGAATGACGTGATTACCGGGCGGAAGTAGCCCTTCAAATCCGTCGCGAAAACCAACGACGTCCCAGCCGAGCTTGTCCGCGGCGAGCACAACTCCGCGCAACACCGCGTTTAGTCCAGGACAATCGCCACCGCTGGTCAAAACACCAATCCGCGGCTTCATTTTTCTGTTTAATGAACTCGTCGAGCGAAAACGCGCAGTAAGCCCGCAAGTGCTGTAGCGTCCGCTGTCCTCAGCGGATTGCGCGCGCTACACCAACTCCGACTGCGCTGAGGACAGCGCACCCTACAGCCAAAAGCGCACATATGTCTTCCTTTTCGCAATCGCGGAATCAAAGTAATTTCTTTGGATCGGCCAGACGACCGGCAGCCGCCCATTGATCATATAGCTGCCAGCCGCGCTGCAAAAGCGACGCGCCCTCGCCAAATCGATTCGTGCTGCCGAGGAGCACTATCATCAAATGACGCGGGTACACGGTCTCCTGCTGGCCCTGGCGAACCACTTCCGACTCACGATTCGCGTACAGAATCAGACACTGACCCGCGCGCGCCGAGAGGCCGGTTTTTACTCCGTCGATCCCCATTTTACCCAAGAGTTCGTTCGTGTTGCGAAGCATGTAATTGAGTCGCTGCCCCGCTCGATCGAACGAAATTTGGCGTTCCTTTTGCGACACATAAAAACGGAAGCTTGCCTTGTTCATTGCGTATCGAGTGAGACGCGCCATGTCTTCGGCCGTTGAGTACGGGACGGGTTTAACTTTGTAATCGATGCCGTGCGGATTGACAAAACGTGTGCGCTCCATTTTTAACTGTTTGGCCAGTGCGTTCATCTGAGCGACGAACGCGTCTACGGGCGTGAGCTTCGAGGAAACATCACTGGGCAGGAGCGAGCCCAACTGCGAACCCACGTGGTGCGCGAGCGTGTAAGCCGCGATATTGTCCGACTGCACAAGCGCAGCGTAGAGAAGATCACGCAACGTGATGCTGTCGCCCGGCTGAAACCCGATGTTATTTTCGGTGATTCCGACAAACGCCGCCTGCGGAATACTGACCATCTGGTTCAGATCGCCTGATTTCCGCTCCGACCAATCGAGCACGACGCTAGCCGTCGCGATTTTGGTGAGGCTACCCACTTGCAGTTTTTTCCTGGGCTCTTGTTCTTCCAAAATGTAGCCCGTTTGCGCATCGGCAATAACATACGCCTGCGCCCCCGCCGCTGGGCGAGCCACGGACGCGCTTGCGAGCAAGGCCAGTAGAATAATGAAAAATCGACGTGACAAATGCATAAACACCCCGGAACGGCAGCACCTTAATCAGCGCATTCTGATTGGCAAACGCTACGCTGGATCGGCGCATGCTAGCGCCAAAGGCGCGGTCTCAATGCTAGCCTGGGACAACGTCCCAGGATTTGCAGAATTAAGGAAGCAGCAGCGCTGAAAGCGCGATTCGCTTTCGGTGCGTGTTCTCCATCTGTAATAAACCGCCCGTCCGACTCAACCAGCGATCTGGCATGGGAATAATTTAGAACCGTTTACTACAAATGAATCGCGCTTTCAGCGCTAGCGGTTTTTCGTCCTACGAATCCTGGGGCGCTGCCCCAGGCTGCCGGTGAATGCTGCGCCCTTGGCGCTAAAACATACCATCCAGGACAACCCGTTCTACGGTCAGGCCATTTTCTGCAGTGTCCGGGCGCGACTAATCAACAACCGCATAAGAAAATAAACAATTACTGCGGAAGGGATCGCAAGGAAGAGCGAACCAATGGAGGCGGGCCACAAGGTCGGCCAGACGACGCGCGAAAATACATGCCAGTGCACATAGTCGCGCAATCCAAATTGCCGAAAATGAATGCGCTGTGCTATCGGCCGATTGAGGCTCCAGCATCCCAAATGATATTCGGCAACGTAAATTGCAGGCATCGCCCAAATGAGTACGTCGTGCAGAGTCACCGCAATCGCAGCCGCGATTTTGTTGCACCGGCAAACCCAGGCCACTGCGATCGACAATAATGTCTTGAGCGGATACAACGGGGTGAAGCCAAAGAAAATTCCGATGGCCGATCCGAGCGCAATGGAGTGCGGCGTGTCGGCGATTGCCATCAAGGTCATGTGGTGTGCGACGAGCCAGCGCTTCATTCGCGCGAGCGGTTTGGGCAATCGCGACTCGTAAACAGGCTCAGCTGGCTGGTGTGAGTTCTGCGGCTTCAAATTTGAATTGTCCACTGCTAGATAAGTAATCGCGCATTGCTCGCGACGAAAGCGATGCGACGACGCTTCGCACTCCAGGATATTCGGCGCGAAATCCCTGGAAGCCATCCCATAAATGGCGCTGTCATGTTGAGCGAAGCGAAACATCTCTGTCTATTTCCGTTGCGGCTCGATCCAGCTTTAATCCGAGATTCTTCGCTTTGCTCAGAATGACATTCTGAGATGGCTTGGACGTTTAAAACAACTCCAGCGTCTCCGCCGGTGTCCTGACGATTTGGCCCAGCGCTTTTCGCAAGCGAAGGGCGGCACGCGGCGCATAATCGAGATTGTTATTGTTGAAAATCACATGCGCCTCGCGCGCCTCTTCTATCAGCTCCTTGCTGCGCTTTGCGACCTCCGCAATTTCCTTATCGCTGTAATCGTAATCGAAACGCGCTGCCACCGTTTTCCCGGTCACGTAAGCTTTCGCGTTACGCCCATGCAGCCGCAGGTATACGGCCTTCGGGCTGGTCACCTCATCCACATCCGACGGCATCACAGTGAAATGATCCGATTCAGGAGTGTCCACATTCACAAAGATCACACGATGTCTGCGCAGAAAATCGATTGCCGATTCCAATTGATCGCCGATTGCCCAATTGCGGTTTCGAAACTCAATCGCAAGATCGTGCTCGCTCAGCATCCCGATCAACCGCTCGAGCTCGCTTAATTGATGCTTCCGCGGAGAAAACGCAGGCGAAAGTTGCAGGAGTAAAACGCCAAGTTTTCCAGCATTGCGAAGAATTGACATTGAGCGCAGAAAAGATTTGAGCAGCGCTTCCTGTAAGTCCGGTGTCGCTTTCACTTTGCCTTTGGCGTCCGTTTCTGCGCGCCTTTGCAAATCCGGCGGCAACAATTTCGCCGGTGTCGAATGAAACGAAAACAATTGATGCAACTTTACATCGAACGTGAAATCATCCGGCGTCGCTGCGCACCAGCGCTCGACCATTCGTGGTTCCGGCACGGAATAGAAAGTCGAGTTTACCTCGACCAATTCGAAATGCTGCGCGTACCAGCCGAGCCGCTCGCTCGCCGCCATCTTCTTCGGATACCACCGCTCGACAAAACCGGGGTCCGACCAGCTCGCAGTGCCGACAAGAATTTTTCCGCCCACACATCAACGAAGTCGCGGTGAAGACGAAATCAAACTCGATTCATTCGCCCGCGCGAATTTTTCGATTTGCGCAGCATTGGTCACGAAAGTATTCTAAGCGCGCGGGGTGGAGCAGCCTGGTAGCTCGTCAGGCTCATAACCTGAAGGTCGCTGGTTCAAATCCAGCCCCCGCAACCAAATCACCTCGTCGATTTGGAAACGACTTGCCGCTGTTGATTCTCTGGACAAACTGTATCCCCGCAATCCGGCGAAAAATTGTTCCAGCGTAGCTCAGTGGTAGAGTCCCGATGGAGTCGGGATTAACCGATTGGCAGTTGCTTCAAGAGGACCACTGCGCAAACGTATCCACCTGTAATTTCTACTTCCAGCGATCCAGCGTAGCTCAGTGGTAGAGCGGTCGGCTGTTAACCGATTGGTCGTAGGTTCGAATCCTACCGCTGGAGCCAAATCATACGTCGAGCGAGAGCATTCGCAGCGCGCTGATCAAAGTTGATGCTGTAGATAAGCGCACCCGATGGCTCAGTTACGAAATTTAAGTACTATGAAAGCGTTCTTTTCAACCATTATCGCCTTGGCCGTTTGTTTCGGCAGCGTTGAAGCGGGCCCTGTCCGCACGGCGAGACACGTGGCGAAGGACACGGCAATTACAGCGAAGAACGTCGCGCACAGCACTGTGAAGGGCACAAGGAGAGCTGTCCACACTGTGGTCGGCTTCTTCACCCCGTAAGCTGAAAGAAACCTTAGGGCTTTTTCAGCCGGATACGGCTATTGCCGAAGCCGCGAGCGAATAGGGAGAAGACAGTTTCGAACGCAAACATGGTGTAAACTGTCGAATCGAGTTTCTGGGGTTTCTTTTGACGAATGGCCATTCGCTCTTTCTTTCGTTTCCCAAAATTTGCGACGTGTAATAGCCATTTTATTCGGCGCATTCTCATTGGGCTTCTAATCGCAACCGTTTTCCTTGCAGGGATTCAGCTACGGCGCTGGATCGGCGACACGACGAGGCACGTGCGCTACCAACACGACATCGTCAACGGGTTCTACTGGGGTGGCGAGGTCTTGAAAGAAGCCCGTCGATTATCGCCAGACGAACGTTCTGCTAATTCGTGGACGGGATTCTGCCGCGGCTATCTCGCACTCTACGATCGCGTCAAAGATAAAGCGTACGAACAAGAATACGGTCTCGATTACGCGCCGCTACGACTCCTGGCAATGGCAATCTGGGCCAAAGAAGTCCGCGATGGATTCCCGTGGGTAGATAACGACCACCCAAAGCTCGTCAATCCGCTGCTGAAGATCAATTTCATCTGCGAACTGGTGTCCGCACTAGCGATCTTTCTTCTAGTTCGTGAGTGTCTGCAGCGATCACGGCCAACGCAATCATCATTGCTAAATCGTTTGCCCCAGCAACATCGTGGTTGGATTTGCGGTCTCGCGGCAGCCAGCGCCGCATGGCTCGAGCCCTCGATGATTCTTGACGCGCATGGCTGGCCACAATGGGACGTGTGGATCCTGCCGTTCTATCTGTTCGCCGCGTTCGCAGCCTTGAAAGATCGATGGTTCTGGTGCGGCTGCTTGTTGGCCGTAGGCGCAATGCTTAAAGGACAATTGTTGTTCGTGGCGCCGTTTTTTGTTTTCTGGCCATTGTGGCAAAAAGGATGGCTTCCCACGCTGCGTGTGCTCGCGGGCTTTGTGGCGACGACAGCGTTCATAGTTTCACCGTGGCTTCTGCGCACTCCCGCGGCCTGGGCGGTGTTGGCTGCTTTTGCTGTTATCACTGCTTTGTTCGTCGTGCGGTTCAAATTGACAAATCAGGGCGCGTCGGTA
>Ga0222622_10000121_pt1 | contig 26335 bp, 22 predicted proteins | sample PLM2_5_b1metaG_FD_177335 | JGI IMG/M metagenome (GOLD analysis project Ga0222622, IMG submission 177335) | Groundwater sediment microbial communities from an aquifer in East River, Colorado, USA - PLM2_5_b1 | ecosystem: Environmental > Terrestrial > Soil > Riparian zone | place: USA: East...
GCGCTGCAGCTCGGCGCGCAGCGCTCCGTGATTGTAGATCTCGCCATTGAAGACGACCCAGATCGTGCCGTCTTCGTTCGACATCGGCTGGTGGCCCCCCGAGACGTCGATGATCGAGAGGCGGCGCATCCCGATGGCGAGGTCTCCATCGTGGTGGATGCCCTCGTCGTCGGGCCCACGATGTTCGATCGCACCGCACATCTGCTGGACGCGCTCGCGCACGGAGTCTCGGTGCATGGCGCCTGCGATGCCGCACATAGACGCGTCCTAGACCCGGGACCGTACGGGTCGGGAGACCCATGCCGCGCCGCCCGTGACCCAGCCGTCGAAGGCGGCCTCGGGTTGCTGTGCGGTATCGAGAAACCGGGGCAGCCGGAATTGCGACGACCCCGCGCCAGCCAGTGCCACTTCGCACGTGACCGCGCTTCTCACGCCCGCCGCCGCGAGCCAGTCGAACATGGGGGGCACGTAATCGCCGCTCGGGTAGCAGAAGTGGCGCGGCACGGATCCACTGAGCCGCTCGATCACTTGAGCATTGTCCTCGAGCTCGCGGCGGAACAGCCCCGCGTCGCGGGGCGTCCGGTGCCGATGCGTGTGCAGCTCGATGGCGATGCCGCTGCGCGCGCACTCGGAGACCTGGTCCGGCGTCATGATTCTCAGTAAGCGGTGCCGCTGCAGGTGTCCGGAGTCACCGCCCAGGCGAGTCGCGAGCTCCTCGAGCAGCGCCGCGCGCCGTGCGATCGTGAACGCGGGGCCGCGGGTGGCCGCGACCATGCGAGCGGTGACCACCCCGCGCGCGCGTTCATCGGGAAACCGCACGGGCTCGGTGATGCCCATCTCCGGCCAGGGCTCGAGCACCCGCCCCGGCCCACGCCACAGCAAGTAGTCGATCGCGAGCGAATAGATCGGCGCATCGGCCAGGCAGTAGTAGGTCGTGAGGTACACGGTCGCGGGCATCCCGGCGGCACGTAGCAGGGGCAGCCCCGCACGATAAAAATCCCCGCCGCCGTCGTCGAACGTGATCGTCACCGCTTGGCGCGGCAGCGTGCCGGTACGCAAGCGCTGGAGCCCTTCGTCGAGCGGCAGCACCGTCGCGCTCAGCGCCTTGAGGCGCGCGAGTCGCTCACCGAATTGCGTCGGCGTGATGTAGAGTCCCGGACGCCACAGATGCTCGTCCTCGAGCGCGAGACCGTGATAGCAGAGAATGGTCAAGCGGCGCTGGCGCCAGTCGCTGCGGCCGACGGCGTGAAACGCGCCGCTCTTGCTCCCCAAGGACAAGGCGGCGCGGCGCAAACGGGTAACGAGGGTCATCGTGCCGACCCCCCGGCCAAATCCGTGTAGAGCGCGGTGAGCTGACCCATGACGCGGGCCGCCGTGAAAGCCGTCGCGACCTCGCGGCCCGCTGCGCCGAGCCGCGTTTGCAACGCTCCGTCCGCCGTGAGGCGCGTGAGCGCCGCGGCGAACCCATCGACGTCGCCGGGAGTGACGAGCAGGCCGTTGACCTCATGGGTGAGGATATCTGCCACACCGCCGACACGGCTCGCGATGACGGGGCGCGCGACCGCCATCGCCTCGAGCACCGAGTTTGGGGAGGCTTCGCTCAGCGAGCAGAGCACGGAGACATCGAACAGCTCGTGCGCTGTTGGGCGCGACGGGAGCTCGCCCAGGAAATGCACCCGTGCATTGATGCCGAGCTCGGTCGTGAGACGCTCCAGCGTCTGGCGCTCCGGGCCGTCGCCAACCAGGGCCGCGTGGAGCCGCACGGCGGAGGGAAGACGCGCGATGGCGCGAAGTAACGTCGCGTGGTCCTTGACGGCCGCCAGGCGGGCCACGATGCCCACGAGGGGCACATCGACGGGGAGGCCGAAGGCGCGTCGCGCGTCGGCGAGGGCCGCAGCCGTTCGGCGCTCGAACGCGGCCGGCTCGAGGAAATTGGTGATCGTGACGACCTTCTCCGGCGACAGTCCCTCGTCCCGGCGGAGCATGTCCGCGACGGATGGCGTGTTGGCCAGCACGCGATGCGCGAACTGGTACGCCATGCGGTTCAGGGTGAGCAGGCCCGAGCGCGGCGTCCGCTTCCACCAGCGACGGCTCGCCAGGACTCTGGCGCCGGCGAGGCGGCCCATCAGCACACCCCAGATGTTGCAGTACACGTCGTGCGTGTGTACCACGTCCACGCCCCGACTCCTGAGGCGTCGGGCGCAGCGCCAGGCCTGCGCTATCGCCCCGATGCCGTACAGGTTTCGCAAACGCACGACATCGACCGGTACGCCGAGTGCGTCATACCGCGCGCGGAGGGGGCCATCCGGATGAAAGGCCACGACGGAGAGCGCGACGCGCGCGGGGTCGAACGCCTCCGCGGTGCGGATGGCGTTGAGCTCCGTGCCTCCGACATCGAAGGAGTTCAACACGAAGACCACGCGCAGTGGCCGGTCCGTCTCTGTCAGCAAACTACCACACCTCTCCGCGAAAATCGGCTCAACAAGTGCCGATTTCTCTAGTGCATGCGCGGCACGGGTCTTTCCCTGCCTCACACGCATGTCTGCATTCGCAGTCGCCGTTGCCGCCGCCGGAAGCCTGGGATTCATCTGGCTGGGCTACCCTGCCATCGTCGGACTACTGGTGCGCGTGCTCGGCCGCCGGCCGGTGCAACGCCGGGCCGCCGATGCGCCGCTCCCGTTCGTCTCTGTGCTGCTCGCGAGCCGGGAGCGCGCCGACGTGATTCGGGCGCGGATCGCCAACTTCATGGAGAGCGACTTTCCCGCTGACCGCCTCGAAGTGGTCGTGGCGTTGGACGTCGACGCGCGCTGCGTCCCAGAACAGCTGGAAGGCGCGGCGCCGCGCTTACGGTGTGTCGTCGCGCCGGCGCCTGGCGGCAAGGCGGTCGCGCTGAACGCCGCGGCCGCGGCGGCATCCGGGGACGTCCTAGTCTTCGCTGACTCGTTCCAGCGGTTTGCCCCCGATGCGATTCGCCGCCTCACCGAGCCCCTCGCGGACCCCACGGTGGGTGCCGTGAGTGGCAGCCTCGAGCGGGGCGAACGCCGCCACGCGTGGCACGCGATCACGCTGTACTGGCGTCTCGAGCGGTGGCTCCGGGACGGCGAAGCCGCGCTGCACTCGGCCATCGGGGTGACGGGGGCCATCTACGCGATGCGGGCCGGGGACTGGAGTCCCTTGCCCGCGGGGTTGATCCTCGACGACCTCTTCGTGCCCATGCGCCTCGTCCTCAATCGCCGGCGGATCATGTTCGACGCGCAGGCGTCCGCCGAGGACGTGCGCAGTATCGCTCCAGTCGCCGAGTTCCAACGCAAGGTTCGGACCCTGACCGGCAACTGGCAGCTGTGTGCCTGGTTGCCGGCTGTCCTCGTCCCCTGGCGGAATCCCGTGTGGGCGGCGTTCCTGTGCCACAAGATCCTGCGCTTACTGACGCCCTTCTTGGGCGCCGCTCTCTTGACTTCGCTTGTCCTGACGCTCGCCGAACAGTTCGGTGCGGGCGCGACGGCGCTCGGAGTCGTCGCCGCCGCCGCGGCCGTCGTGGGCCTCGGCTCTCGTTTCAACCCCTCCACGGCCGTGTCGAATGCCGTGCAATCGTTGGTCCTGCTGCCCGCAGCGGCCGGGTTCGGATTGTGGCGGGCCCTGCGCCGCGACTGGTCCTGGGCTGGCCGATGAGTGCCCTACCGCGCTTACAATCCCGCCTGTAACATGTAGCAGAACTGCTACAGCCGTCACGGATTTTCGTATAAGTCACGTACCATCGCGAGTTTACGCCAACACGATGAAGGCATACGAGTGAGCCTCCTAAAACGAGCGGTGCGGGAGCCGGGGAAGGCCCTGCGCACCGCCTTGGCGTTGCTGCGCGGCCAGCTGTACGTGCTGTGGTACCGCTTGCATGGCATCAGATTCCGCGCCGGCAAAGGGCTGCGCGTGTACGGGTCGCTCAGCGTCCGTGGCCCCGGGGAGATCATCTTCGGCGCCAATGTGACCGTCCTTGGGGATGCGACGCCTCACACCTACACGCCCGAAGCCCGCATCGTCGTCGGCGACAACGTCATGATGGGCACCGCGCGATTTGGCTGCGCGCGCGAGATCGTGGTGGGCGATGACTGCATTCTCGCCGAGTGCAGCCTGTCCGACACGGACCACCACAGCGCGCGCGCCGATCGGCGGTCACCGCTCGCTCCGATACGCGTGGCGCCCGTGAGTCTCGCGCGCAATGTCTGGGTGGGACGCTACGCCGCGGTCCTGCCGGGGTGCACGGTGGGCGAGAATTCGGTGCTGGGGCACGGTGCCGTGGTCATGCGCTCCTTCGGGCCCAATCTCATTATTGTGGGGAACCCGGCCAAAGTCGCGGCGCCGATTCCGTCCGCCACCGGCCAGAGTGCGCCCCCCCCGCCCCCCCCGCCCCCTCCTCCGGAAGCGTGAGCACCATCCCGCGCGTCGTCCTGTGCGTCGCGATTGGCCTGACCCTGACTCTTGCCTGCGGAGACTCCCCTGTGAATGATGTGGCGCTGACCACGGCCCAGGCGCAGCGGCTCGGCGCGCTGCGCATCCTGTTCGGCCACCAGTCGGTGGGCGGCAACGTGATCGAAGGCCTGGCAGACCTGGCGCGGGACGGGGAGCTGATGCCGTTAGTGGTGACGCGCGGGCTGCAGGTCGATAGCGCGGGCAAGGGGGTCATCGCCCATGAGTGGGTTGGCGAGAATGGCGCCCCCGCATCGAAGCTGGCGGCGGTCGGCGACGCGTTGGCGGGCCCGGCCCGAGGCGCGAACGTCGCGATCGTGAAGTTCTGCTACTCAGATTTTCAGGCCGACACGGATCCCGATGCGCTGTTCGCGGTCTATCGCGATCAGGTGACGGCCTGGCACGCGCGGTTTCCCGGCGTGACGTTCGTCCACGTCACCGCTCCGACGGTGCGCCCCGAGGGCGCAGCAGCCCGGTTGCTGCGCACCCTGCGCGGGCGGCTCACGATGCGCGCGCGCGCCGCGAAGGTGGCGCGTTACAACGAGCGGCTCCGCGAGGCGTACAGTGGGCGCGAGCCCGTCATCGATCTCGCCGCGTACGAGTCGGCGGGACCCTTTTTGAATCCGGAGTTCACCGATGACGGCCAGCACCTGAACGAGGTCGGCCGGAAGGTCGTTGCGCGTCGAGTCCTTGGTTTTCTCGCTGACTCGGTGGCGCCCCGCGTGAGCCGCTGAACGCGGTCTCGCCGCGCGCGCGGGCGGCGGGGACGGGGCTGGCGTTGCTCGGCGCCGTCGCTGCACTCGCGTTTACGCTCCCGCCGATCACGGCGCACCACGATGCGCACCAGCCGATCCGCCTGACGCTGGACCTGCGCGATGTCATCCTCAATCTCATACTCTTTGCCCCTCTCGGCGCCGGGCTGCGCCTGTGCGGGTGGCGCCTGAGCCAGCTCCTGGCGTGCGCCGTGGGGTTTTCGACCAGCATCGAGTTGCTGCAGTGGCTCCTTCCGACAGGGCGCGAGGCGAGTCTGCTCGACATCGTGGCCAACTCGGCGGGCGCCGCCGGCGCCGCGTGGCTCGTGCCGCAAGTGTCGCGCGCCCTGGTGGCGTCGGAGACAGGGGCGCGATGGCTCGCGGCGGCTGCGCTGCTGGCGTGGTGTGTCCAGGCGGGGATGACTGCGTGGGCGTTGCAGCGTGACATTCCGGTGACGCCGCAATACTACGGACAGTGGTCGCACGTGTTCGGGGACACGCAGCGGTTGGTGGGCATCGTGACGGCCTTCACGGTCGCAGGCCAACCGGTGCCGGATGACTCCGTCGCCGACACCGAGATGTTACGAGCCGTGCTCGCGCAGGACACCGTGACGGTCGACGTTGCCGTCACCGATCTCGGACCATCCGTGGCGCGTTCGCAAGTGGCCGCAGTGACGAACGGGCAGGGCGACCTCGTGACCGGCGTCGAGCGACACGGCTGCAGGATCCGCTTCCGCTTCCGCTTGCGAGGCGAGCGTCTCGGTCTGCGGGCGCCGAGCGTGCTGGTGGCCACGTCGTGTCACCCCGAGTCGGGGGTCACGACGATCGCCGGTAGAGCCACGCCCTCGTCGCTCGGCGTGACGGCCGCGTGGGACGGCGAGCAGCGGCACGCGACGCTGGCGCTTGCCCCGTCGCTGGGATGGCGCCTGTTCGCCCCGCGGCGCTGGAGCGGCGGCGCTTGGGATGTGCTGGGTTCGATTGGGTGGTTGGCGCTGTGGGGCGCACCCTTCGCCTTTTGGCTTCGGGCGGCGTGGCCTCGCCGGCTTGCCGCGCCGGCGCTGCTCTACGTCGTCGGGCTCCTCGGCGGCGCGGCGCTCGTGGCGACGGCGAGCGGGCTTGCACTCGGAACGCCAGGCGACGTCGTGGGCGTCGTGCTTGGCTGGTGGCTGGGAGGCGTGGTCGCCCGACAGGTGAGAGTGCGTCGCCAGGTCAACCTGGCGTAAGGGTCTCTTCGTGCAATTGGCTCACCGTCATCCGTTCGGCTTCGGTCTCGAAGACGCCGGCCATCACCCAGGCCAGCGCCAGATACAGATAGAGAAACGGCAGGAACTGATAGACGCCGAACGACGCGCACATCATGAACCCGGCCAGCCCCGATTCGAGGTAGCGAAGATCCAAGCGCCATTCCTCGAACTCCGGGGGAAGTCGGCGGCGCGCGAGCGCGGTGCGTCGAAACACGGACCCGAGCATGGCGAGGTACAAGACGAGGCCGGGGAAGCCGGTCTCCGCGAGAATGCAGAGCCAGGTACTGTGTGTGGCCCAGTACCCTTGCACGTTAGACCACTCCTGGCGTAGCAGCGAATAGTCGAAATGGGCTTTCGGATACGCGCCTGTGCCGATGCCGAATACCGGATGCTCGGCACTGATCGTCACGGCCACCTTCCAGATCGTATAGCGATCGTGCGCCGAGGCGTCGGCCGTTTCCAGTTCTCGGATGCCGCCGATTCGCTCCCAGACTTTTGGAGGAGCGAAGAAGGCGATCGTCCCAGCCGCGACGACCACCAGGGCGACGAGGCGAAGGTTGGGGCGCGTGCGCAGCAGCAGCAGGATCGCGACGAGGGCGAGACCCAGGAATCCGGCCCGCGACTGCGTGAAGATCACGCACACCGGCAGGATCAACGCGCCGGCCGCGGCCGCGGCGCGCTGCCACGTCTTCAGGGCCGACTGCAAGGCCACGATCGTCAGCCCGAGCATCAGCACCGTCAGGGTCGCGAAATCGTTCGCGTTGGAGAAAACGAAGTTCCACGCGTACCGCCCCTCGTGATGCTGCCCGGTCACGATGTTGAACAGGATCCCGCGTATTGGGTACGCCGCGAAAATGCCGAGATACGCGATGAGGAACGCACGCATCTGCGACGGGGTTCGCAGCACGTTCACAGCTCCGAAGAAGATCAGCCAGACCTTCCAAAACTCCTGCAACCGCTCTGAGACCGTAGCCCAGTACTCGGACTGCACTCCCCCCAGGGTGGACCAGAGCAGGAAGAGGCCGAGAAAGAGTACCGGCGGTGGGCAACGGACCCGCTGGCCGCTGAACACGATCGAGCCGAGCAAGACGACGACCGCGAGGGTGCCGATCGGGGCTTTGTAGCTGTGGATCGTCCAGACGTAGACGATCAACGCGGCCAGCCCCGGAGTCCACGTCGCCCCGCCGCTCGGCAGGCCGAGGCGGCCATGCAGCAGCGTGGCGAGCGCGCTCGGTTGAGGTTCGTCGGAGGGACCGGGCAGGGGGATCGCGGTCATGTGCGGGGAAGAGTACGTGACCGCCCCATTTTCCGGGAGGGCACGGCCTTGCACGTGGTCGGGCCCGGTCATAGCATCCAGCCCGCATGCACGGCGGACTCCCCCAAGTCACGGTCGGCCTGTGGCTGGAATCGTGGACCCAGCCAGCCTGGCGCGCCCGCGCGCTGCGGCTGATGCGGGAGCGTGCCGACGTGCGGGTCGTGTACGCCACCGTTGCCGAGCCGCCGCCCACGACCGGCCCGACGCTGAATCGTCTGCTGCGCCGGCTGCTGGTGCGAGATCACCGCCGGGCGATTCGGGTCTGTCCCGATGCCTTCGCGCCGGAGAATGTGCGTGCCCTGTTCACCGACGTGCCGACCGCGTCCGCGCCGGTGAACGTCGACGTGCTCATCCAGCTGGGCCGTAGCGCACCGTCTGGGGCGCATCGCGCGGCAGCTCGCGTCGGCCTGTGGCGATTCGCTGCGGATCCAGGCGGGCTGCTCGACGAACTGCCCGTCGGTTTCTGGGACGTGATGGACGGACGCGAAACAGTCACGACCGTGTTGCGCATGCAGGAGCGAGTCATCCACCAGCGCGTCGCTGCGACCGCGCTCGGCTCTGTGGTCCATACGGCCATGCAGGCATTGTGGCGGCAGAGCGGCGACCTCTCGATCAAGCTCGGCCAACTTGCGAGCCTCGGGCCAGCCGCGTTGGACGGGGCGGGCCCTCCCCCCGCGGCCAGCGCAGAGTCCCGTGGCGTCCCCGGTATCCTGCAGTCCGCCGCCCTCTGGACCAGGCACACCGTGCGCGTCGCGCGCCGCTGGGCGTCGCTGCGCGGGGGGCAATACCAATGGCACCTCCTGACCGCCCCGGCCGGAGACGACCCACGAGGCGAGTTCGATCTCAGTCGCTACGCCGCGATCGAGCCTCCCCCCGATCGCCTCTGGGCCGATCCGTTCCCCGTGGTCCACGAGGGACGCACCTTTGTGTTCGTCGAGGAGCAGCGGTTTGACGAGCGGTTCGGACACGTGAGCGTCGCGGAGATCTCACCCGATCGGAGCCACTCGACCCCGCGTACGGTGCTCGAGCGACCATACCACCTCTCGTATCCGTTTGTGTTTCGTTGGGCCGATCAGTGGTATCTGTTGCCCGAGTCGCTCGCGGGCGGGCGCCTCGAGCTGCTCCGAGCAACAGCGTTTCCGTATGAGTGGAAGACCGATCGTATCCTGCTCGACGACGCGGTCGCTGACGCGACGCTCGCGCACATCGACGGCCAGTGGTGGATGTTCGCCGCTAAATGGCCGGCGCCGAACCTCGAATGCGATGAGCTGCACCTGTACCGCGCCCCCAGCCCGCTCGGACCCTGGACCCCACATCCGCGCAATCCAGTGCGTTGCGACGTGAGTCGCAGCCGGCCGGCGGGGCGATTCGTGTTTCACGACGGCAGTTGGTGGTGGCCCGTGCAGGACGGTGCCAAGCGTTATGGGTACGCGGTGCGCTGGCACCGCATCGTGCGGCTCGACGATGAGGGTCTGGAGGATGAACCGGGGCCGGTGCTACAACCGGGCGGGAGCGGCGGGCTGCTCGGCGTGCACACGATGAACGTGGCGGGCGGTGTGTGTTTCGCGGACGGACTGCACCTCATCCCGCTACGTTAGCGGCGGAATCGCCCGCTGCATCAGGCAATCCACTTCGATCACACTTTCGCGCGCGTCGCGCGTGACGGGGTAGAGACCGACCAAGTCGAAGCCCAAGGCCCGTAGCTCGTCGAAGCTTTCACTGAACGATGGCACGCCGTCGTACACGGCCTTGAGGGGCAGCTCGACTTGCAGGCCCTGGATGCGTGTGATGGCGCTGCCGGCCCCCCGGACGACGTCCAGATCGTGCCCCTGCGTGTCACACTTGAGGAAGATCTGTTCGGCGGGGCCGCACACCTTCTCGAGCACGCGGTCGAGTCGCTCCACACGCACCTTGATGTTGTTCACGATCTCGACCTTGGGGCCAAACTGCGCGCGTGCAAACGCCGACGGGGCCCGGAAGGAGGAGAACGTCGTTCCGGCCATCACGCGCATCGACAGCGTCGCAGGTTCCGATCCCAACGCCAGGGCGTGGGTTTGCCAGTGGGAATCTCCGCGGCCGCGCGCCGCCAGCATCTCGAAGTTTTCAGGGACGGGTTCGAACGAGATGATCTGCGCGACGTATCCCAGCGTGCGGAGCAGCGAGCCGTACTCGCCGCGGTGCGCGCCGACATCGATGACGCACGAGATCCTGCGTTGCCGGAGGAGGTTCTGGAGGTCACGCCCCAGGCTGTTCTCCGGAGGATTACGACCGATGTGGTACCCCAGGCGGTGTGCGACCGCCTGGAGCAACGCCTTCAACATGTCCCCTCCCGATGCTGCCTTAGCCCGCGCTCGGTCCGCGTCCCGACTGCTTGATCTCGCGCAGCTGTATCGAGATCACAAAGAGCAAGGCGACCGCCGACAACTCGAGCAGGCGCGACGGCCCGTAGTTGCCGAGGAACGTAAGCGTGTAGCCTGCGAAGTTGGCCAGTTTCTCCAAGACGGCGAGCCCGGCCATCACCACCGCCGCCGCGAACAGGGTTCGACTGGCCGTGCTGGACATTTGAGTCATGGGTGTGATCTCCTAGTGGCGCCGCACGACGCGCGCCTGGGGCCACAAGCGCTGCGTGCTGTTGTTGAATCGTACGGCCCGCACGGTGCCCGAATCGTCCTGGAACCACAGCAAGGACGCATCCACCGCGGCCACGTACGTCACCGAGATCAGCTTGCCCCACGCCGCCGGCACGGCGTCCGTGCTGGGCAACGCTTCCTCGGCGAGCGCACCCCCCTGGCCAGCCACACCAGGTTTGTCGAGGGGTTTACACGCCAGCGGAACGACCAGCAGACCGACGAGGCCAAGCCATCGCGTTGCGTGGGACACAGGGCGCTCCCTTGGGTGCGAAGGGGTTTTCGTACCAGAGCATATGGCCCAGCCCTGGGTTCCGCTAGGCAGCCGGGCCCGTAGCAAGGCGGCGCAGCTCCTGGTAGTCGAATTTGCCCGCGGGGCCTCGCGGAATGGCATCGAGCACCTCGAACCGCGTGGGCCACATGTACCGCGGCAGCTCGGTCGCGCAGTACTGTCGCAGCGCATCGAGGGATCCCCCGGGGCGCAGTACGACGTAAGCGAGGATGCCATCGCCGCGCTGAGGATCGGGGCGCCCGACGACAACGGACTCGGTGATTTGTCCGGAGGAGAACAAGACGTCTTCGATTTCGTCGGGACTGACGCGGTACCCCAGGGTCTTGATCATGCGGTCGCGCCGGCCCACGTAATACAGCAGGCCGTCGTCATCGACGCGGACCAGATCGCCTGAGAACACAGCGCGCCCGAGCTGAGGGGAGGGCCGGTCGCCCGCAGCGAACGAATTGACGCGAAAGACGCGGTCGGTCGCCTGCGTATCCTGCCAGTACCCCAACGCCACCGTGGGCCCGGCATGCACCAGCTCTCCGACTTCACCCGAGGCCGCCCGGCTCCCATCCTCTCGTACGACGTAGACCTCCGCACCCGGGACCGCTCTCCCCATGGAATCGGGGTGGGCGTCCACGAGATCGGGGGGGAGGTAGGTGCTGCGGAATACCTCCGTCAGCCCGTACATCAGGTACAGGTTTGCCTGTGGTTGCGCCGTCCGGAGCTGGACGACCGCGTTGGGCGCGAGGCGCCCGCCGGCGTTGGTGAGGATGCGGAGCGCCGGCAGCGGTCGTTCGCGGAAGCCCCGATTGGCGAGCAGCTGCATCCAGAGCGGTGGCACGCCGGCGACGACAGTCACGTCCTGGTCACGGAGCCACGTGGTCACTTCCGCCGCGAGGCTCGAGCGCTCTACCACGAGCGTCGCCCCCGTCGCGAGGACGCTGGTGAGTTGGTTGAACCCGTACACGAAGCTGAAGGGCAAGAGGCTCGCGACCCGGTCCGACTCGGTGATAGGTAGATAGGAGAGGACCGTCCGTACGCCAGCCCAGAGGTTCCCGTGACTCGACAGCACGCCTTTTGGTTGGCCAGTCGACCCGGACGTGTAGATGATCTGCGCGGGGTCGTCCGCCGACCGCGACACCGGGTCGAAAGTCCCCGCGGTCGCCAGGTCGCCGACGTCGAGGATGGGCACCGTGGTGTCGAGCGGGCGGGTGAGGGCCGCCAAGAAGTCCGCGGACGTGATCAACACCCGGCTTCCTGAGTGCCGCAGCACGTACTCGATCTGTCGGGACTGGTAGAGCTTGTTTACCGGGACGATAATGGCGCCGACCGCGAGGGCGCCGAACAGACTCGCCGCCGCTTCCGGACCGCGGCGCAGCAGCACTGCGACCCGATCGCCAGGCTCGATGCCCCGGCTCGCCAGGGTCCGCGCCACGCCCACACCCCGCTCGAGGACCGAGGCGAAGGAGGTCTCCTGCTTCCGCTCGAGCATCGCCACGCGGGCGGCGAAGCGCTCCCCGGCCCGCCAGAGCAGGTTCGCGAAGTTGCCGTCGGCAGCCGACATGGGAGTGTTGGGAGGCTGCATCACGTTTTGGGCCCCGGGCCTGGAATCCATAGGATTGTCGTGGCACATTCCGTGCCGTGTGGCCAGGGCAAACACGTCATGCGCCATACCATAACTGAAAAGACGCCGATTACCAGCGCGTCCGGAGCCGTTGCGATGAAGGACGATGGGGATAGCCTGCGGCTGAACGCCGAGGAGGCGGTCGAGCGGATCGGCGCCGCCCTGCGCGAGCAGCTCGGGAGTCAGCTGCGGCGCCGAGGGCTCGTGGTGGCCATGAGCGGTGGCATCGACAGCTCCACCTGCGCGGCGCTCGCGGTGCACGCGTTGGGGCCGAAACACGTGTTTGGGCTCTTCCTGCCCGAACGCGACAGCGATCCGATCAGCCTGCAGCTCGCCACCGAGCTGGCCACGCAGCTCAAGATCGACCACGTCACCGAAGACATCGCGCCGGCTCTGGCGGCCGCTGGGTGCTACGCCCGCCGCGACGAGGCCGTGCGGCGCGCGGTCCCCGAGTACGGCGAGGGGTGGAAGTGCAAGCTCGTGCTCCCGACCGGACGCGGCGAGCACAACGGGCTCAATGTCACGCAGCTCGTGGTGCAGAACCCTGCTGGGAAGCAATGGTCGGTCCGCCTCGGTGCCTCTGAGTACCGGCAGGTAGTGGCAGCGACAAACTTCAAGCAGCGGGTCCGGAAGATGATGGAGTACTATCACGCGGACCGGCTGCACTACGCCGTCGTCGGCACGCCGAACCGCCTGGAGTACGACCAGGGGTTCTTCGTGAAAGGGGGCGACGGGTTGGCCGACGTGAAGCCGATCGCGCATCTCTACAAGACGCAAGTGTACCAGCTCGCTGACTACCTCAAGGTGCCGAAGGGCATCACGAGCCGCCCGCCCACGACCGACACGTTCTCGCTGCCGCAGTCGCAGGAGGAGTTCTACTTCTCCTTCCCCGCAAAAACGCTCGACCAGCTGCTGCATGCCCGGAACGCCGGAGACTCCGCCGCGGAGACCGCGCGCCGCACGGGCCTGACCGAGGAGCAGGTCGCCTGGGGCTTCCGCGACATCGCGCAAAAGCGCGCGACGACGCGCTACCTGCATCTGCACTCGCTCACGGTCGAGCCGGTGCCGCTCCCGCGCGAAGACGAGGACACCCGCTAGTGTGCGGCATCGCCGGGATCGCCCGGCGCGATCCCGAAGGGGTCCAGCTCGACACGCTGGCGCGGATGGCGGCGGCCATTCGCCACCGCGGGCCGGACGGGTACGGGTTCTACACGAGCCCCCGCGTCGGCTTCGGACACGTGCGGCTGAGCATCATCGACCTGGCCGGCGGCGCGCAGCCGCTCACGAACGAAGACGGCCAGGTGGTCGTGACGTTCAACGGCGAGGTCTTCAACTATCGCGAGCTCATGCGCGAGCTCGAGGCGCTGGGCCACCGATTCCGCACCGTCAGCGACACCGAAGTACTGGTGCATGGCTGGGAAGAGTGGGGACCGGCGATGCTCGATCGTCTGATCGGGCAGTTCGCGTTCGCGATCCACGATCGGCGCAACGAGTCGGTATTCCTCGCGCGCGATCGCTTCGGGGTCCGCCCCCTGTTCTACGCGCAGCGCGGACAGAGTCTCTATTTCGGGTCCGAGGCCAAGGCGTTGTTCGCCTCGGGAGAGGTGGACGCGGCGCCCGACCCTGTCGGCCTGGACGATGTCTTCACGTTCTGGGCGGTGCGCCCGCCGCGCACGCCGTTCGCCGGTGTGTCGCAGCTCGAGCCCGGTTGCTGGGCGCTGTGGCAGAATGGCGCGCTCCGGGTCCGGCGTTGGTACCAGCTGGATTATCCCGGAGCCCCGGAAGAGCCGCGCGACGCCCTCGAGCAGCTCGATGCGCTCATGCAGAGCAGCGTGGACCTGCGGATGCGCGCCGACGTCCCCGTCGGCGGCTACTTGAGCGGCGGTCTGGACTCGAGCATCACGTGCGGACTCGCGGCACCGCGGTCGCCGTACGCGCTGCGCACCTTTTCGGTCACCTTCACGGATCCGCGCTACGACGAGAGTCGCTATCAAGCGGAGGTGGCGCGCGCCGTCGGCAGCGACCATGCGGTGCAGCCGATCGACGTGGGGGAGATCGCGGGCGCCTTTCCCGAGGTCATCCGGCACACCGAGACGCCGCTGCTCCGCACGGCACCGGTGCCGATGTACCTGCTGGCCAAGCTCACGCGCGAGCGCGGCATCACGGTCGTGCTCACCGGTGAGGGCTCGGACGAGCTGTTCCTCGGCTACGACCTGTTCAAGGAAGTCGCCGTGCGCCGTTTCTGTCTGCGGCAACCCGAGTCGCAGCGCCGGCCGCGGTTGTTCGACCGTCTCTATCCCTACTTGCTCGAGAACCAGCGACTCGGCGACTTCTGGCGCCGCTTCTTCCTCACGGCGGGCCCACCCGACGACCCACTGTTTTCGCACGCGCCGCGGTTCCAGCTCGCAGCGCACATCAAACAGTTCTATGGCGAGAGGTTGCGCGCCGGCGCCGCCGGGCACGACGCGCTCGCCGAGCTGCGGGCGACGTTGCCCGCGGCGTTTACCGGGTGGGCGCCCGAGCATCAGGCGGCCTACCTCGAGATGACGACGTTGCTCTCGCCGTACCTGCTCAGCTCGCAGGGGGATCGCATGGGAATGGCGTTCGGCGTCGAAGGGCGCTACCCGTTCCTCGATCACCGTCTGTACGAGTTCGCGGCACGGTTGCCGGTGCGCTCCAAGCTCCGCGGCCTCGAAGAGAAGAGCATTTTGCGGCGCTGGGCCAAGCGCGTCGTCCCGCCGGCCGTCCTCGCCCGCCACAAGCAGCCCTACCGCGCGCCGGACGCGACGTCTTTCTTTGGTCCGGCGGCGCCGGCGTGGGTGGAAGAGCTGCTGACGCCGGCGGCGGTCCAGGAAGCGGGCTACTTCGCTCCCCCCGCGGTGTCCGGCCTGGTGAAGCGATGCCGCGCCGGCCAAGCCGTCGGCGTGCGCGAGAACCAAACCCTGGTCGCCGTGCTCTCGACCCAGTTGTGGCACCACGCGTTCCTCGGGGCGCGCCGACCCGTGGCGCCCCTTGCCCCGGGCAGTGCCGACGTCCTCCTCGAGGGCGCAGCGCCGGCTGTGTCTTCAGTCTAAAGGATTCGACCGCGATGACCGAAAGTGAAATCCTGGCCAGCCTGCGGATCTTTCTGCAGGAGACCTTCCTCTACATGAAACCGGACTACGTCTTGAAGGACGACGACTCCCTGCTCCAGAAGGGCATCGTCGACTCGATGGGCGTCATGGATGTCCTGGGATTCATCGGCGATAAGTTTGGCGTCACGCCGGCGGACGACGAGGTCACCGAAGCGAATCTCGGATCGCCGCGCGCCATCGCCCGCTTCGTCGCGGGCAAGCTGCGGGCTCCCCAGAACACCTAGCGCTCGTCGGGTTGGGGCTTCCGGGCGGCCACGGCGAACACGCTGCCGTACCGCGCGTCCTCTTCCTGGTGTCCCGCCCCGCGGTAGCGACGCTCGAACTGCACATCGGTAAAGCCAGCGGCGGCGAGCGCGCGGGCCGTGCCGTGTAACGTCTGGACCGATTCCATTCTCCTGCGGTTCAACGGAAACCGGAACTGCCTTCCCAGGTAGGCCAGCGTCAGGCCGTTAGCGACGGCGTACCCTTGATACAGGATGTCGTGGAGCCGTCCCGCCTTCAGGCTGGCGAGCATTCTCGTCAGGGCCATGCGCATGGGATGCAGCGTCATCCAGACTTGTCCACCGCCGCGCAGCACCCGAGCCACCTCCGCGAAGGTGACCGGCATGTCCATGTACGGGAAGGCGACGCGCGAAATCACGAGATCGAAGAACCCGCTCGTGAACGGCAGCCGGTGCCCGTCCCCCACGACGAAGCGAACGGCTGCCCCGCGCTCACGTACGCCGGTCTTCACCGCGTCCACATCGAGGTCCATGCCGACGCGGACGGCGCCGGGGGGGAGGGTAAGCTCTGCGAGTGTGTCCCCTCGTTGGCATCCGAGATCCAGCACGCGCCGATACTCGTCCCGGATCACGGGAAGGATCGACGGCATGATCGCGCCGAGCAGCGTCGCGGGCTGCGGTTTTTGCATGGGTTCTCGCTGGGAGCATGATGCGGGCCCCTGTTGCCAGGGGGAAGGGCAACAAACGCCGGTGTGTTTGTAGCAGACCTACCACAACTGGACAACGTCGCCGGGAAACCGCGTGCCGCCGACATCGATGTAACCTATTCTTTCACAGCAACTTATAGTGCTTCGCCGCTCCACCCTGGATCTCGCGAGCGGTGCCAACCTTGCAATCCCCTGAGCGCGAGCAGTCACACCATCACCGACACGCCGGCTTGGTTCCGCTGGCGAGAGGAGTCCCATGTTGGCAGCACAGGGGTCCAGTTGCCTGGTGACAGGCGGGGCAGGGTTCATCGGGTCGCATCTCACCGACCGGCTCGTGGAGCTGGGACACCGGGTGCGGGTCGTCGACAATCTCAGCACCGGTGACGAAGCGAACCTCAGCGGCGTGGCCGACGAGATCGACTTTTTGCGCGGCGACCTCTGCGATCCCGACGTTTCCCGCCGGGCGGTGGCGGGGATCGACGTCGTTTTTCACCTCGCCGCGCTGCCCAGCGTCCCGCGGTCCCTGAAAGATCCCTGGGCCTCTCACGACGCGAACGTCAACGCCACGATGCGTCTGCTCGAGGCGTGCCGCGAAGAGAAGGTGGGTCGCATCGTCGTGTCGAGCTCCAGCTCGGTGTACGGTGACACGGAAGTCTTGCCGAAAGTCGAAGCCGTCGAGCCGCTGCCACGTTCTCCGTATGCCGCGTCGAAGTTGGCCACCGAGCAGTACGCGCTGTCCTTTGCGCGCGCGGGCCTGATCGAAGCGGTCGCGCTGCGCTACTTCAACGTCTTTGGCCCCCGCCAGAGCCCGCACTCGGCGTACGCGGCCGTTATCCCGGCGTTCTTCCTCGCCGCTCGCGAGCAGCGGGAAGCGACCCTGTTTGGCGACGGGACGCAGACCCGGGATTTCACGTACGTCGATAACGTCGTCCACGCGAACATCCTGGCCGCCACAGGTCCGGCGGACGTCGTCAACGGCTCCCCGGTCAACGTCGGGGCGGGGGCGCGGACCTCACTGCTCGGCCTGATCGAGGAGATCCAGCGCGTCACGGGACGCTCGCTCGCGTACAAGTGCTATCCGCCTCGTCCCGGCGATGTGCGCGACTCCCTGGCGAGCCTCGAGCGCGCCGAACGTCTCCTCGGGTACCGTCCGCAGGTGTCGTTGGTCGAGGGTCTGCGACGCACGTGGCTGTGGACCGAGGGTTTGGTGCCGGCGACGGCCCAGTCGCGCCGCGGCGCTCGAGCGCGCGCGGCGGTGGCGGCGAGCTGAACCCCGCTCATCTCGCGATGATTCGCACCGACCGGCGCCGGGCGAAAACCGAGCCCGCGCTGTCCTCGATGCGCATTGCCGCACTGGTTGCCACCGAGCAGGTGTCCGGACCGGGGCGCCAGCTGACGGCGTTGGCCGGGGCGCTCCGCGACGGGGGCGTCTCCTGCCTGATCATCGCGTTGCACCGCGCCGGCCGGCCCCCATCCGCCTTCGCGCAGTACCTCGCGGACGCGGGCGTAGAGCACCGCATTGTGGAAGACCGGGGCCCCCTCGACTGGCGCGTGGCCTCGCAGGTGGGAGCCATTCTGCGGCGCTGGGAGCCGTCCATCGTGCAGACGCACAGCTACAAGGCGACCGCCGTCGCGTACGCTCTGCACTCCCGGCGCCCTCCCTGGTCGTGGGCCGGGTTCTATCACGGTTCCACGCACGAGGATCTCAAGGCGCGATTGTATCACTGGGTCGATCGCCGCATGCTGCGCGCGGCCGATCGCGTCGTCGTCATGTCCCGCGAGCAGGCCGTGGCCTTTCAACGCTTCGGGCACCGTGTGCAAGTCATCGACAACGCGGCCCTGACTCCGCACAAGGTGCCGGACGTGTCCGTGCGCGACTCCCTCGCTGCACTCGGGGGCGGCTTTCGGCGCCCGCTGATGGGAATCGTGGGCCGGCTCAGCCCGGAACAGGGCGTCGATATCTTCCTCGACGCCTGCGCGATCCTGGCGAAACAGGGAATCGGGTTTGCGGCCGTGATCGCCGGCGACGGCCCGGAACGCCCGCGTCTCGAGGCCCAATGCCGTCGCCTCAAGCTCGAGTCGCGCGTGCGGTTCGTCGGACATGTCGCCAATGTGGACGAGCTCTACCGGACACTCGATTTGGTCGTACTACCGTCCCGCAGCGAGGGATTGCCCAACACGCTGCTCGAAGCACTCCAGGCCGACGTGCCAGTGGTGGCTGCCCGGGTCGGGGCGGTGCCCGACGTCGTGGGAACCTCGGCGGCCGCGCGCCTGGTGGCGCCAGGCGCGCCCGCGGCACTCGCGGAGGCCATGGGGCAGGCGGTCACGCTCGGCGATACGCCAGAGGCGGCTGCGGCCCGCGCTGCTGCGGTCAATCGCTTTTCTCTCGAGCGGCGCCTGGAATCGCACCTGCGCCTGTATCAGGATCTCATGTTCGAGCAGAGTCGCCGTGCCGGCTGAGTCGCCTTACGGGCCCGCGGTACTCCATCCTTGCCACCCCACTGCTACGGTCGCACCGGCACCGCTCCCGGCGCGACGAGCTGCCCGACTCCCAGGGTGAGCCAGCGGTTCCCACCGAGCCGATCCCACAGTAGCGCGCCGCTCCAGATAAACAGCGTCGCCGCGATGAACCCAAAGGGCCAGAGCCACGGATGCCCTTCGAGGGGCAGGCGCGCGACGAGGTCACGGAACACCGCGGACTGAAGCATGAAGACGAACAGCGAGTTACGGCCGAAGACCGCGACCCATGCACGGAGGCGCGGCGCCATCTCGTGGAGCGACAACAGGCTCGCGCCGGCGATGAGACACGTCCCGATGCCCCCGAAAAACATGAGGTAGACGGGGCTCGGTGGCGCCTTTCCAAACAGACTGAGGAACTCGCGGACCGCCGGACGAGCGGCAACCGCGGCATGGATTGCGGGAACGAACAACACCGCCTTCGAGGACACCGCGACGATCACGGCGGCCGCGCCACCTCGCAGCAGGCGCATCGCCCAGACACGGCGTGTTTTAGGCGTCCGGGCGGCGACCATGGCCTCGCCCAGGACTGTTCCCATCAGGAAAACGCCCGCCCACTCGAGAACCGGGAAGCCGTAATCCAGCGCGTGGCTGGCGGTGGGACCAGTCAGGATCTCTTCGGCGACGGCGGCGAGTCCTATCCCGCTTGGGTGCAACACCAGGTGCGTGGTCCAGCCCGCGCCATAGAGGATTCCTGCGACGGCGAGCCGGCCGGTGCGCCCGGTCTTGGGGAGCAGGACCAACCCGACCATGAGGTTGAGCGCCACCATGTCGGTGATGAAGAACTGGCGGAGGCCGCGTTGGTACGGCGCCAGGAGCACGTCCGAGATGACGAGCGCGATGTGAACCACCAGCAGGATGAAGATCGCGCGATCGAGAACCCGCATCTGGGCTGGGAACACGCCGTCCGGTCTGACCCGCCCCAGTACGAAGGCGAGGGTGAGGCCACTGACGAGGACGAACGTCGGTGAGGCCACCATGCCAATCTGTTGCAGCAGCAGGGGGACACCGGAGCCCGCCGGGCCAATCGTCAATTCCTGAGAAAAGTGAGCCAGGAATACCAGGAGCATCGCCGTTCCGCGGGCGAAGTCGATCGACGACTCTCGTTCGGGACCAACACCCCCACGCGGCGCCGAACCGGGCAGCGTCATGGGCAGCGCCGGCGCCGCGCTCACGCGCTCACCGCCGACGGGGCGTGAGCGCGGTCAGCCCGACGCGTCGCTCCGGCCCATGCGCGGGCCAAGAGGCCGGCAGCAGAACTCAGCAGTTTCGCGGCATAGGCCTGGAGTGGCCGTGGCTCGAAGGACCACTCGGCGCCGACTTGCACCGCCCGCTCGGAGAAGTACCGTTTGAAATCCGAAATGCCACCGAGCCGATCGTCGCTGTCGTGCGTGCCCACCGTGACTCCGCCAAAATCGAAAAACTTGGCGCCGCTTGTCTTGGCCCAGCAGATCAAGTCCCACACGACGGCGTACATGAGCGGCATGCGCAGATCGGTCGTGCGCGTGGAGCCGGCGCGAGAGTACTGCACGTGGTCGCCATGCCCGCACCCCCAGGCGAACGCCAGCAGCCCACTCGGCCCGGGAATGTCGGTCCGGTATAGGCCGACCAGTCGAGACGCGGTCGGCTCGCGCCGGCACAGCTCCACCACGCGGGACCAATCCGGTGCGTCGTACTCGCCGCCGGTGCGCGCATACGTCTCGCGCGAGATCTCGTCCAAACGGGCGAAGTGGGCTGGGTCGTCGATCGGCTGCAGCCGCACCGGATGCTTGGCCGCGGCGCGGATGTGACGGCGAGCCGTGGCGTGCAAGGACGAGAGAATTGCATCCACGGTGCCGTCCAGCGGGACCAGCAAGGTGTGCTCGTAACAGCGGGCGGGCTGCACGGGCACGAACCCCAGGCTTTGAATGTGGTCCTCCAGCGCCGCACGCTCCGACGCATCGACGGCGAACGTCTCCACGCGCACGCGGAGCACGCGGCGCTGCGATCGGGCCAGTGACACGAGGGCGTCGAGCGCCGCCCGCTGCGCTCCCGGGGACAGACCTGGACCGAAGCGCTCGCAACGCAGGACGAGATGACCGGGCAGCGCGCGGCTCGGCGCCACCTGCACAGCGGCAGCACCGCACGGTTGGCCGGCGGCGTCGGAAACCGCTAGAAACCAGTCGTCGCGCGCCTCCGGCTGCAGAGCGCACCAGGAGCTACGGTGGGGCAGCGGTAGCGCCCGCCCTCCGCGCAGCAAGGTGCGCTCCCATTGTTCGCGTTCCGGTGTCAGCCCGCGCAGCAGCGCGACATTCATCATCAGGCCTCGTGTGTCGATCAGCTACACACACAACGCAGGGGGCGTACCCCCGGGGCTGGCACCTCCGCGCTCAGTTCCCAGCCAAACGCGCTCAAAGCGCCCCCGAGGTGTGGCTGACCTGCTACACCTATCCCTTGTGAGACGGGTTGGGTCGTGAACTGGCCCGTGGCTCAGAAGGTGCTCTGCTGTAAGCGTATGGAACACCTTGAAGCCGCCGCCCTGGGGGGACCCGGGGTGCCGGGCATGGTCAGCGTGGTCGTGCCCACGTACAACCGGGCTCGCGTCGTGCCCGCGACGATCGACAGTGTGCTCGCCCAGACCTATTCGAACGTCGAGGTCGTGGTCGTCGACGACGGTTCCCGCGACGAGACGCGCGGCGTCGTCGAGGCGTACGGGGCGCCCGTTCGCTACGTGCACCAAGCAAACAGCGGTGTGTCCGCTGCGCGGAACCGTGGCTTTGCCAATGCGCGCGGCGAGTTCATCGCGCTGCTCGATTCGGATGACCAGTTCCTGCCGTGGAAGCTCGAGGCCCAGGTTCGGGTGCTCCGCGCGCACCCCGAGGTTGGGATGGTGTGGACCGACATGGTCGCAGTGAACGAGCGGGGCGATGTGCTGGACGAGCGGTACCTGCGCACGTTCTATGACGCTCATGCTCTGGCGCGCCTCGAGGACGTGTGCGAGCACGCCGGGCCGCTCAAGCACGCGTGGCCCGGGGCGCCGGCCGATGTCGCCGCGGCCGCGGTGTACATGGGCGACATCTTCTCACAGATGTTGCTCGGCAACCTCGTGCACACGTCAACGGTTGTCCTGCGCCGCGATCGTCTGCGGCTGGCGGGAGGGTTCGACACATCCCTGACGCACAGCGGCGAGGACTACGAGTTCCATCTTCGCACCTGCAGCCATGGCCCGGTCGCCTTGCTCGACGCGTCGAGCCTCCTCTATCGCATCGGGGCGGCGGATCAGCTCACGGCCCCGCACCTCGGCATCCACCGCGCCCGCAACAACCTCACCACCGTGCTGCGCTGGCTCGACCGCGGAGCGGGCAGGATTCAGTTGTCACCGCGGACGGTCCGAGACCGGCTCGCGGAGTCGTTTCGTTGGGTCGGTGAGGCCGAGCTGGAGTACGGCGACCGGGGGAGGGCACGGGAGCACCTGTGGAAGGCCCTACAGTACCAACCTGGCCACCGGCGAACGGCGATGCTCCTGTTCTTCGCCTGCCTGCCACGCGTCGCCCTCCGCGCGGCGCGCGGAGCGAAGCGGTTGGCGCGCCGCGCCGTTGCCGCGGCTAGCGCTGGCTCCACGCCGCGCGCAAGGAGCGCAGCTGGGTAACCACCGAGTTGCGATGTAGCAGAAGCGCCCAAGCCACGTACGTCACCACGCCTACCATCACTTCAGTGACGAGCCGCGCCACCGCCGGCCAGGTCCCCGGCAGGAGCTGCGACACGATGTACACGGCGGCGCCCATCCCCAGGGCCGACGAGAGCGCAGGAAGGAGGGTTTGCACCAGCTCTCGCCAGTGCAAATCGATCTTGCGCAGCGCGAGTACCTCGGCATAGGTCCACGTGAGCGCGAACACGAGGCCGCTTGCCGCCGCCACGGCCGTGATCCCAAACCGAACGCTGAAGAAGACCGCAACAATCGTCAGCAGGCTCGTGAGCGTCGTGACGCGGAGGCTCAAATCAACCCGGCCCAGCGCATTGAAGAGCGCGCTCACGATCGTCAGATGAAACGCGAGCGGCGTCGCGATGGCTGCGACTTGCAAAGGAGACACCACCTCGCTCCATTGCGATCCGATGACCACGGGGACGAGCAGCTTGGCGGTGACGATCAGGCCGAGACACGCGGGCAGGGCGATCGCCATCGTGCCGAGCGAGAGTCCCAGGAAGAAGCGGCGTAGCGCGGGGACATCGTTTTGGAGCCGCGCGAACGTGGGATAGGCGACCGGTTCGAACGCGCTCCCGAGCTTTTCGAGCGGCAGTCTGGCGAGAGCGAGCGCCATTACGTACAGCCCCACCATGCGCGTGCCTAGCAGCGCGCCGACGAGGGCGACATCGATGTTGGTTCGGGCGTAGTTGAGGACGCGATCGGCAGTCAGGATACCGCCGAACCGCAGCAGCTTGCCAACCTTCGTGTCGGGTCCGGGGAGCCGGGGGAGGGTCGGCTCGGCCCAGATCAGCATGACGGTGAAAACGACCTTGCCGACCAAATACCCGACCACCAACGCCCAGTAGGACTGCAGCACGAGCGCCAGGACGAGTGTGGCCACCGCCGTCAGCAGGCCGCGCAGAAACTGCGCGCGCGCCACCAAGCCGAAGGCGAGCCGTCGATGCAGCATGCTGTACGGGACTGCCGCCGCGGTGGTGAGCAGCACGCCGACGGCGAGGGCCTGCACGATCGGCACGATGCGTGGATCCCCTTGCACGCGCGCCCACAGGGGCGCACTCAGCGCGAGCAGGACTGCCGCGCCGGCGCCGAGTGCGCACGTCACGCCCATCGTCGCCTCGATGTCCCGCTTGCTGAGTTCGCGGCTTTGGACCAAGGCCGACCCGAGGCCCAGGTCCGTGATCACCTCGAGGAATCCCGTGAGCACCGTGGCGAGGGCGACCAGGCCGTAGTCCTCGGGCGCCAAGAGCCGCGCGATGACGAGGGTGGAGGCCCACGTGAAGAGCTGCGCGGCCCACCGCACCCCTCCGAGCCAGACGAGGCCGCGGAGTACGGTGCCGCCGAGCGGCTTTTCGAGTGTGGGGGCGATAGAACTCATCCAGCCTAGGTATCGCAAGTCTCGGGCCTCGATCCAGCAGGGGCAACCGGTGCGTTTCCTGGCCGTGTGTAGCAGTCTCCTTACAGCACGCGGGCCGAGGGTAACGACCCTCGGCCCGCGGAAACGCGCTATCTCACTGGAACCCTTGCGATGAACGTATCATACCGGGCGGAGCCGTTCATGTTGCTCACCCACATGACGAACTTGCCGTCCGGGGCCAGGGTTGGGTGCGGCTGACCGCCGGTGATGTAATCGATGCCGGTGGCGTCGGTCGCGGCAATGAGGCGCACGTCCCCGGCCAGGCTGACGAACCCCATCATGCCGCGATAAATCGGGTAGGCCCCGACGTCCTTCCACTGGTCCACCACGAAGTACTCGCTGGGGTTGTTGAAGGCCCACTGCGAGGCTTGGTGCCAGTCCCCGCTCCAGTCCGTGGGTGCCGGATTGGACGCAAACGACGTTACCGTCCCGGTGTAGTCCGCCGAGATGAAGCCGTCGGACTGCCACGAGAGGGCCACGATCTTGCCGCGCATAGGCGAGGCGTGGTCATCCGCGTTGATCCCACTCGGATCCCGCGGGTTGGTGTACGCGCCCGTCCCGAGGTTCACGATCTTGTTATGCACCGCCGAGTTGGTCGACAGGTAGACATACGGGAACTCGCGGTCGAGATGCGGTTCGTCGATGCTCACACCGGCCCCCGCCTCGGTGATCTCGCGCTCGAAGCCGTCTGCGGGGCGGAAGGCCACGATGGTATGGTTGCTGTTGAACATGGCCACAATCCACGTGTCGTTCATCTGTGTCTGCAGCCACTCCGTTGACGTGCCCGCCGCGGCAATGTTCCACGGCCAGTGGCCGGTGTTCTCGAAGGCGTTCGTCGCCGTGTTGTAGCGATCCACACGCCGGCCGTTCGTCAGGAATGCGATGCGCGGCGTCGCCGGGTTCATGCTGAACGCGAGGCCGATCTCGCCGTCGTAGTTCACGGGCCGCCAGTTGAGCGTCGTCAGAGTGCTGTAGCGGATATCCACTAACCAGCTCGCGACTTTCGCCGTGTAGTAGGTCTGGCCGTCGGTTCCCACCCAGGGCAGCGAGATGTTCGGCCCGCCCTCGCTGTAGCCGTGGTACATGCCGCCGTTAGACACCGGCACCGAAGCGCTGGTGAGCTTCAAAACGGTCACACCCGTAATCGGATCGACGTACGTCTGCCCGGCGGCCAGGTTGCGGCCGTAGGTGAAGACAGCCGGGTGCTGGCTGGTCGCTCGGGGCAGGAGCGTCGGATCGGGCAACGCGCCCGGCGGAGGCGGCGCCGTGACGGTCAAAGCCGATGTGTCGGCCTTGCCCTCGCTCGTCCCGATGATCGAAGCCGATCCGGCGGTCACGCCGGTGGCCAGACCTGTCGCGCTGACCGTAGCAACCGCCGGGGCTGTGGAGGCCCAGGTGATCACTCGGCCCGTCAACACGCCGCCCGCCGAGTCGCGGGTCGTCGCGCTGAACTGCTGCGTCCCGCCCACGACGATGCTGGCAGTCGCCGGCGTCACGGTCACGGATGCGACCGGGACGACGATCACTGTCACGACGGACGTATCGCTCTTGCCTTCGCTCGTGGCGATGATCGAGGCCGAACCGGCGCTCACGCCGGTGGCCCGGCCGCTGGCGTTCACGGTGGCGACCGCCGGGGCTGTAGAGACCCAGGTGATCACACGACCCGTCAGGACGCCGCCTGCCGAGTCGCGCGTCGTCGCGGCGAACTGCTGTATCCCGCCGACGGCGATGGTGGCCGAGGCCGGTGTCACGGTAATGGACGCGACTGGCACGACGATCACGGTCACGATCGACGTGTCGCTCTTGCCTTCACTCGTCGCGATGATGGAAGCCGAGCCTACGCTGACGGCTGTTGCCAGGCCCGTCGCGCTGACGGTGGCGACCGCCGGAGCCGTCGAGGCCCAGGTGATCACGCGGCCCGTCAGGACGCCGCCCGCCGCGTCGCGGGTCGTCGCGCTGAACTGTGTGGTCGCGCCGACGAAGAGGGAGGCCGACGCGGGCGTCACGGTCACGGATGCGACCGGTACGGACACCGTCACGATCGACGTATCGCTCTTGCCTTCGCTCGTCGCGATGATGGAAGCCGATCCTGCGCTGACGCCTGTTGCCAAGCCCGTCGGGCTGACGGTGGCGACCGCCGGAGCAGTGGAGCTCCAGATGATCACCCGGCCGGTCAGGAGGCCGCCCGCTGAGTCACGGGTCGTGGCGGTGAACTGCGCCGTCACGCCGACGGACACTGTTGCGGATGCCGGTGTCACGGTCACGGACGCGACCGGCACGACGATAACCGTGACGACCGACGTATCGCTCTTGCCTTCGCTCGTGGCGATGATCGAGGCCGAGCCGGCGCTCAC
>Ga0222622_10000122_pt1 | contig 26309 bp, 25 predicted proteins | sample PLM2_5_b1metaG_FD_177335 | JGI IMG/M metagenome (GOLD analysis project Ga0222622, IMG submission 177335) | Groundwater sediment microbial communities from an aquifer in East River, Colorado, USA - PLM2_5_b1 | ecosystem: Environmental > Terrestrial > Soil > Riparian zone | place: USA: East...
AGCCGCCGGCAGCGGCAACTCGAGACCGACAGCGAACTGCTCGTCGACGACAGGCGCCCATGCGCGCGGCGGCTCGAGCGCGACCACGTCCGCCCGCGCGCGGTGTGTGAGGGCGCCGGCGCGCGCTCCGGCGCACGCGCAGCCCACCGACGGGGCGAGATCGAGAAGCGAATTAGTAGCAGCCAACACCTTTTCGGCGATCTCGGAGACGAGATCCTCGTCCGAGATCACCTCGACCGTTGTCGGTTGATCACCGCTCCACAGTGCGTCAGGAGAGGGGAGGCCGCCCGGCTGCGAGCGATGACGGCGGCGATCCGGAGGAATGACCGACTCGAAAACCGTCGGTTGCTCGGCCAGTCGGATTCCGCGTTCGGCGAGTTGCGCGAGCAACTCTTCCGGCGTGAGGCGAGCGTCGATGGAATCGTCGCTTGCGGCAGGGCAGCGTCCGACATATGTGATGCGCACCCCACTCGGAGAATGCTGCCGCACGTAGCGCGCCGCCGCGACGGGCGGCGCGACCAGGGACACGAGATACGGAAACAAGTCGCTCCCGACGGCGAGCACGCGGCGCGCTACGTGCGGACAAACGCACTGAATCGCCGGACGAACCTCGTGCAGCGTGAGCGCCTGAATGGTCGCAGCAGCTATGAGCTCATCACCCCAACTTCCAGGCACGGCGGCGCGATACCCCGCCGCGAGGCACGCGTGTGCCAGCTGGACGGGCGTCGCGGGGCGCGCCGCCAGCTGCGCGTCGTTGCCGAGAATGACAACGGACGGTGGCAGCGATGTGCGAGGATCGTCGGGGTGTGTCTTCGTCGACACGCGTGAGCCTGCTTCGCTGCGAGGGATTCGGACAAAGCAAGCGAAAATCATGCACGCTGTCCAGAGCGGCCCGGACATTGCAAAAAGTTGCGGGTCTCATCGACAAGCGAAGGGTCGCGGATGGAAGCAGTAGCGGGAGGGCGCGGCACGAGCCGACTCTCGGCCGAGGAGCGCGCCGCGATAGCCGCGTATGCCGCGCGGGCCACCTGGCCCGCCGGATTCGTGATTTACCAGCGGGGTGCCAACGCCGACGGCGTATTTGTCGTCCTGCGTGGACGCGTGGTTCTGCGCAGCCGCGTGCGTGCAGGTCGCGGCTTCGTTCCCGGAATCTCGACGGTCGGTGAGACGTTCGGTGCCGAGGGCCTGACCTCGAACGGTCACTATGCGACCGATGCAAGGGCAGACGAGGAGACGGAGACCCTTCACCTCAGTGGGGCACGGTTTCGCGCCTTTGTGCGCGAGCAGCCGCAGCACGCACTCTGTCTCGTGAGCCAGGTCATGTGCGAGCGATCCGGCCTCCTCGAGCGACTGCGCGAGCTCACGACACTGAGCGTCGAGCAACGCCTCGTATCGACGCTGCTCCGCCTCTCCGGGAGCGAAGTGTTCGTCGCACCGGACGGTCGTGTGACGCTCGACCCGTCGCGCTACCGGCTGCTCTGCGAGATGGTCGGCGCGACGCGGGAATCCGTGTCGCTCGTCCTCGCGAAGCTCGTCGGTGAGGGACTCGTGACGCGCGAAGGTTCGACGGTAATCGTCGAGCCGCCCGACAGACTCGCGGCAAAGCTCGACCAGAGCTGGCTGGATGGGGAGATGCTGCTTCCACTCGGTGCCGATCGCGAGCGACGCGCGCTCACCTGAGTCGGCGCGGCACTACACTATATTCTCCTCCGCGACCGCTGGACGCCGACGTCGATCCCGCGGTGCCGCGCTGTTAGATGACTCGCCGCCGCTCGTTGCTGCACAAATGGTCGTTCTGAACACGCTCGTCGTTGCGGCGCTAACCGTCGCTGGCGTCGCCTACTTGTTACGCAAGCGCTCCGCGGCGCTGGTCCGCGATTTCGAGCGGAAGCTGCCCGTCGGCGCGAACGGAATCATTCCCGGCGCCCAGTCGCTTCGCCTCGAGGGCTCGCCGGACAATGCCGTGCTCCTCCTGCACGGTTTCGGCGACACGCCGCGCACGCTCGAATACCTCGCCAGGGCGCTGGCCGACGCCGGCTACACGGTTCATGCGCCGCTGCTACCCGGGCACGGGCGCACGGTCGCATCGTTCAATCGAACGCGCGCAAAGGAATGGATCTCGGCGGCGCGCGAGGCATACGCAGAATTGCGAGGAACACATCCATCCGTCGCCGTGATGGGACTCTCGATGGGTGGCGCGTTGGGCATCATCCTCGCTGCTGACGAGCCGGATCTGCCCGCTCTCGTCTTAGTCGCTCCGTACGTGAGCATGCCGCGGCGGGCGCGCACGGTCGCTCGCCTGCATCGCGCGTGGGAGCTCTTCACGCCCGTCTTCCGGAGCGGCGGACAGCGCTCGATCCACGATCCTGTCGAGCGGGCGCGCAGCCTCGCCTACGGACTCGTCACCCCAGGCACGCTCTTCGAGCTGTCGAGGGTCGTTAGGCGCGTACAGGTGTCGTTGCCGCGCATCAAGGCACCGACGCTCGTCATCCACGGAGTGAACGACGAACGACTGCCGCCGGACGCGGCGGCACGGGAGTACGCCCGACTCGGCGCACCGGAGAAGCAGCTCGTCTGGGCTGAACAGGGTGGGCACGTCCTGACCGTCGACGTCGGACGCGAGCGCGTTCTCGAGCTGGTCGTCGGCTGGATCAGCCGCCACGCGCCGTTGCGCGCAGCGCGCGGAGCACAGGGGGCGCCGCACTCCGATTGACCCGAGAAGAGAATGCGGGCGGGCGGCGCGACTTCGCGTCCGCCCGCGTCGCGCGCTGATGCCTAGAAGCGCTCCTGGATGTTCTCGTACACGTTGCCGATCGTCTCCTTCACCGCCTCGGCCGCTCCGCCAGCCTGGTGCATCACGGCCGCGCCGACGCGCTTCACGCGGGCGATCGGCGACTGGCGACGCTTCTTTGGGCTGGAGCTCTTCTTCGCCGAGCGCTTCCGGGCGCTACCCTTCTTCGCGCCGCGAGCCGTCGGCCGCTTCCTGCGGCTGCTTTTCTTTGCGCCGCGCGCCGACGGACGGCGCGACTTCCTCGCGCTCGAACGCTTGCTGCCTTTCTTCGCGGAGCGCTTCGCGCCTGAACGCTTCCCGCGCTTCGATTTGGCTCTTGTAGCCATGTCTGTGACCTCGTCAGAGGGTGGTGCCGGGCGCATCCGCAATTTTCGAGCACAAGCACGTGTGCGACTGCCCGACGGCCGCACATTACATCATTCGCGCACTCTCCGCGCGGAGACGACGCGAATGCGCAGCATCAGTAGACGAATCGCATCGCGACGCGAACGAGACTTTCCGCTTCACGTGTCGCTCCGGAAGCGGCATTGACTTGCGTGTGCAGCAGCCGCGTACGTGATGCGGCGCACGCAGCCTGCGGGCAGCCAAGTGCCGAATCAGCCGAGGCGACGGCTTCTGCCGAGTACGCGCGAGCGAGCGTGAGTTTGTCGCGGCCAAGCAGCCAGTAGTGTTCGTAATCGTCCGCCTGACGGCTGCCGCGGGTTTGCTCGATGATCGCGAGACGCACCTTTTCTCCCTGCTGTGCCGCCTGCGCGAGCCGGGTTGATGCAAGCTCCACGGCGTTGCGCGTGGTAAGCAGCCGCGCGCGCAGATCCGAGAGGACGGTGTCGGTTGTCGTGAGGCCGGCCCAGACGACGGCAGAGTCGGACGTTTGCGCAGCGGATCGGACAAGGCGCTCCGTGCTGTCGGCCATCCGCTCCAGCGGCGTCCGCACGTCGCGCAGCGTCGCGGGCTGGGGCGCGGACGTCGTGCACGCCCCCGCGGCGACGAGGACCATCGCAGCGCCCGCGCGAGTCACGGTATGGCTGATTCCCTTCATCGCAGCACCTCGTCAGTAACCTTCAACATGAGCCGCACATGCGGGCGGCGCAACGTGCGCCACGCCGTTCCGGCCGGTATATTCCGCGCGCTTCGCCACCTTACTGTGAGGACATATCATGCGTCTGACCGTCATTCTGATCGCCGCGTCGCTCGCGGCCTGCGTGAAAAAGCAAGACACTGCCTCCGACACCGCCACGGCGAGTGGCGCAGCGTCGCACGATCCCGACGTTGCCGCGCAGGGCAACGGTTTGCCCTCCGGCTACTCCGTCGTGACCGACGACAGCACCGCCAAGCTAACGAGCATTCGCTACACGTCGACCGGCGGGAACTGGGAGGTCACGACCGGCCCGGCACACATCATCTACTCTCCGAAGGACACGGCGAGCGGTGTCTACACGGCGAGCGCGACGTTCACACAGCTCGAGGCCCCGCGCCATCCGGAAGCGTATGGCTTGTTCGTCGGTGGACGCGACCTCGACAAGCCGTCGCGTACCTACACCTACTTCGTCGTTCGCGGATCGGGCGAGTTCCTGGTCAAGAGGCGCGATGGCGCGAAGACAAGCGATGTCGTGTCGTGGTCCGCGAACAGTGCTGTGCCGAAGGCCGACAGCACGGGCAAGGCAACGTACCGGCTCGCCATCCGTGCCGCCGCCGACTCGGTGCGCTTCCTGATCAATGACAAGCAGGTCGCGGTCGTGAAAGCCGGCACCGTGCCGACTACCGGTCTCGCGGGACTGCGCATCAACCACAACCTGCACGTGCTCACCGGGCCCGTCTCGATTTCCAGATAGCGGCGCCATCCGCGACGCGCGAACGGGTCTCGCCGTGGCGCAGCAGCCAGAAGTCGTCGGTCGAGAACCCACGAGCCGCCCAGGCCCCCGCAGCGCGCCTGGGCGGCTCGTCCATCGGCTCGTCCGTTAGGCGAAAGGTACCCCAGTGGATGGGAAGGAACGCTGTGCGGCTGTGCGGCTGCGCGTGCATCAGATCGGCCACCGCTGCGACCGCCTCGTCAGGGTCCATATGGACCGGCTGCATGAACCAGCGCGGCTCATACGCGCCGATCGGCACGAGAGCGAGATCGAACGGACCGTGGCGTCGCGCGATCTCACCGAACTCCGGATGATAACCCGTGTCGCCGGCGTAGAAGATCCGCCAACCGGCGACGTGGATCGCGAAGCCGCCCCAGAGCGTCGAGTCACGGTCCGTCGGCCCGCGGCCGCTGAAGTGCTGTGCCGGTGTGCATACCACCTCTGCACCGCTGGCCTTCGTTTCTTCCCACCAGTCGAGCTCCACGACCTGCTGAACGCCGAATCCCAGCAGCCGTGCCCCGACGCCTAACGTCGTGACCCAGCGCGCCTCCGGGTGCGCCACCGCGAGCGCGCGAACGGTGCGCTCGTCGAGGTGGTCGTAGTGGTCATGCGACAACACAACGACGTCGATCGGCGGCAACGACGCGAGTGAAAAGGCGGGCGGCACATGCCGTCGCGGTCCGGCCCAAGAAAATGGAGAAGCCCGCTCGCTCCACATCGGGTCGGTGAGGACGTTGACGTCGCCCAACTGGAGGAGGACTGTCGAATGCCCGACCCAGGTAGCGCGCAACGCACCGTCCGTGGCCCGCGGCGTGACGACAGCAGGGCGGGCCAGCGGAAACTCCTGCGCCGGCGCGGGTCCACGGCCACGCAACCTGTCGGCGAGGCGCTGACCGGACCATTTGAGGACATCGGCGAAGCCGTGCGGTGTGCTTCCAGGCCACGGGTTGCGAAATCCGCCGCCTGACTTGTGATGCGTGGTCACGTCTTCGCGCTGCGTTGCCTTCATCAGGGTCAAGCCGGGGGTGCCGCGCCCAGATTCTCGGCCACATGGGCCGGCTCGCGCATCCCGACAAGCGCCGTCGTGACGCCTGGCATGTCGCGCACGAACGCGATCGCGCGCTGGGCGTCGGTCTGGAGGTGCGGCAGCGCTTCGCGCACGGTGGGCGGAAGGTCCTGCGCGAGCTTCGACTGCATCAGCGATGCGCTCGCGAAGACGGACAAGCCGAGCTCCGACGCGGCCTGCAACGCGGTCACGTCGTGTCCGCGGACGCGCTGGTTCGGCAGGCGGACGGCCTCGCTCATCGCGAGACTGATCGGTAGCTGGATCGCCCGGAAGTGGTGCCCTCGACCGGCGACCGCATGCGCGACGTTGATCAGATCTTCGAGCGACAGATGGTCGCGCGAATCGCGGGCGCCGCGCAGCCCGTTCCACGTCGCGCAGCCGTAGACGGCGATGTCGCCCGCCGCGGCTCGTGTCTCGAGCGCCTCGAAGGCGCGCGTCATTCGCTCGCGGAACGTCGCGGCGTTGATGGCAAGCCGCTGCTGTTCCGGATTGTGCAGATAGTAGATGTCGATCGTCGCGACGCAGAGGTTGGCACGGCTGCGCGCGATCTGGTCGGCGAGAAAGGCCGGCGCGAGACAATGACCACCGGCGACGATGTCATCGGCCGTCATCAGGCCGCGGTCGAGATACTCGCGCGCGACCATCGCCTGGTATTCATCCCGCGACGCAGGGACTTCGCCGTCGAGCGGGATGTACCCGCCCTTCGTGCAGATGAGAAGCTCCTCGCGCGCCGCCAGGCCATCGCGCTCGAGAGCGGCGATCGCACGCCCCGCGGCGCGCTCCGAGCGTTGGCACCGATAATTGATCGCCGTGTCGATGACGTTGATGCCGCTCGTCACAGCGGCACGGATCGCGCGCTCATAGCGTACGTCGTCGGCGTCGCCGCATTCGCCGAGATACGTGCCGATGCCGATCGAGGAAAGCCGGTTTTCGATCGGTCCGGCGCGGTAGAAATCGGACGCCCGGCTGGCGGCGAAGCGCGCGGCGAAGCGCGCGGTCGCGGCGGCGGTCGCCCGCACCGTCACCCGGGATGCCTTGTCGGCGACAGTGGCCGCTCCGCGCCTCGCGTGCTCGGCGTTGGTTCGTCCGGTATTCATCATGCGAGGGAGACGCTACGCGTGGCGTACGGTCGCGGCAAGGGTTCGGGGCGAACCCTTCCGTTCAAGCTGTGCCACACGCAACGTATTCGTCCGCCGGCGCGTTGTTCGACGACTCGCGTCGGCATGTGCATTCCACACACGACAGGTGCAATCCGTGAGACACGCTCTTCCCGCCGCCCTTCTTCTCGCGCTGGCGGCATGCAGCCGTAACAAGCCACAGGTCGTGACACCGGTGCGGGTCGATACCGCCCGCGTCGTCGTCGAGCCGTCGAATTCGTCGAACGTGCGCAGCTACTTGACCGTCAACGACGACCCGTTCCATCGGATCGATCATATGGATTGGCCGGGCCCGAACCGCTTTCGGGCGGCGGACGGAGAGCCGGGACCCGATTACTGGCAGCAGCGTGCCGATTACAGCATCACGGCGACGCTCGACACCACCGCGCGCTCGATCGCCGGCGCGGTGACCATCAAGTACGTGAACAACTCGCCCGACACGCTGCGCTTCGTCTCGCTGCAGGTCGATCAGAACCTGTACAAGCCGGGCAGCAAAGGATCGGTGATAAATCCGGCGGATAGCCGCTGGGGCGCACGCAATTTCCAGGGCGGGTACGTCATCGACAAGCTGACGGTAGACGGCAAGAGCGCGCGGTCGCGAGTCGACGACACGATGATGCGCGTCGACCTCGATAAGCCGATCGCGCCGCGCGGTGGCACCGCCACGATCGCGATGAGCTTCTCATTCCGCGTGCCAGACCACGGCTCCGATCGCATGGGACGGGACAGCACGCTGTACGAGATCGCGCAGTGGTTTCCGCGCATGGCGGTGTACGACGACGTGCGGGGATGGAATACCGATCCCTATCTCGGGCAGGGCGAGTTCTACCTCGAGTACGGCGACTACGAATTCGCGGTGACCGTTCCGGCCGGCTATCTCGTCGCCGCGAGCGGGCTGCTGCAGAACGCGAGTGAAGTGCTCACCGCCACGCAGCGCGAACGTCTCGCGAAGGCCGCGAGCTCGACGAGCGTCGTCGCGATCGTGACGGCGACGGAGGTTGCGCCGAAGCCAGTCGCCGGCACGAAGACCTGGAAGTTTCGTGCGCAAAACGTTCACGACGTTGCGTGGGCCGCGGCGCCGGATTTCCGTTGGGACGCCGTGAGCACAGGACCGATCGCCGGCAACGAGAAGGGCGTGCTCTGTCAGGCGTATTACGTCTGGCCACGGGCGGGACGCGGCTGGGAGGACGGAGCGGAGAATACGCAGTGGACCATCCGCACTTACTCATCGCTCTTCTATCCGTTTCCGTATCCGCAGGCGACGTCGGTCGCCGGACCGGTCGGCGGAATGGAGTACCCGATGTTCGTGATGGTTCATACGGCCGCCGAGTCGCAGGGCGCGTTCGGCACGATCGACCACGAGCACGGGCACGAGTGGTACCCGATGACCGTCGGCAGCAACGAGCGGCGCTACGCGTGGATGGACGAGGGCTTCAACACGTACATCAACGCGTTCTCGAACGAGTTGCGCACGCCGAAGACGAGCGCATGGCCGGCGATGTTCGCCAACTGGAAGACGATTCAGGGACAAGGCGTTTCCGTGCCGCTGATGACGCCCCCGGACCGGATCGATCGCACGGCGCTCGGTGCGGTCGGCTATCGGAAGCCCGCGGTCGTGCTGCTCACGCTCCGCAATCACGTCGTCGGCCGCGACATGTTCGACCGTGCATTCCGCGAATACACGCGACGTTGGGCATTCAAGCATCCGACGCCGGCGGACTTCTTCCGCACCGTGGAGAACGTGACGGGCACCGATCTGTCGTGGTACTGGCGCGCGTTCTTCTACACGAACGACGTGCTCGATCTCGGCGTTGACGGCGTCACCAACGCGACGACCGACGGACAGATCGTCGCGTCGATTGCCGTACGGCGCCACACGTCGATTCCATTCCCGATCATCATGCGCCTGCGTCTCGCGGACGGCAGCATGCAAGAGGTCACGATTCCCGTCGAGATCTGGAACAGCAACCAGCGTGTGACGGCGGAAGTGCCGGTGCGCAGCAACGTCATCGGTGTTCGGCTCTGGCCTGACGGCACGGTGCCGGACTGGAACGACTCGAACGACGCATGGGGAAACGCACCGGCGGCGGACGCGCCGGCACTCGTGACCACAGGCGGCCTCAACACGTCTGTTCCGAGGAAATAAACTGGGCGCCGCCGACGTTGAGATGAGCGTCACGAGCGACTACATTTCGTCTGGATGATGGTGGTCCGGCCATGCGTACCAGCACGGCCGGACCGCTCGTCTCGCCCGGCAGGACGCCGGGGTTCACACTGAGGCAAGGAGCAGCGGGGAATGCCGGATTTCGGGAGCTGGGCCACCCACTGGTGGAAGCCGGTGTTGTTCGTGATTGTCGCCGGACACATCACCAACGTCTGCGTGACGCTCTTTCTGCATCGCGCGCAGACACATCGCGGCGTGAAGCTGCACTACCTCGCCGCGCTTCCGATGCGACTGTGGCTGTGGCTGACGACGGCGATCGTCACGAAGGAATGGGTTGCCTGTCACCGAAAGCACCACGCGTTCGCCGATCGCGACGGCGATCCGCATAGCCCCGTCGTCGAGGGCCTCCGCAACATCGTCGTCAAGGGCGCGTTCTACTACCGCAAGGCGGTACGCCAGCCGGGCATGCTCGACAAGTACGGCAAGGGCACGCCTAACGACTGGATCGAGCGCCACATCCTGACGCCGCGCAACTGGGTCGGCATCCTCCTCATGCTCGCGATCGACATCTGGCTGTTCGGCTTCTTCGTCGGTCCGGCGGTGTGGGGCATCCAGATGCTGTGGATCCCGTTCTGGGCGGCGGGGATCATCAACGGCGTCGGCCACGCGCTCGGCTACCGCAACTTCGAGGTGAAGGACGAGAGCCGCAACATCTCGCCGATCGCGATCTGGCTCGGCGGCGAGGAGCTGCACAACAACCACCACGCCGATCCGCGCTCCGCGAAATTCAAGGCGAAGTGGTACGAATTCGACATCGGGTGGTTGTACATCCGCATGCTGCAGCTCGTCGGTCTCGCGAAAGTCGAGTACGCGAGACACTAGTGGCGGACGTCCACTGCACCCGCTGCGGCCAGACGCGAGAAGGCTTCGAGCGCGCACCGTTTCCCGGGGCCATCGGCGCGCGCATCCAGGCGGGTGTCTGCCGCGAGTGCTGGGGCCAGTGGCTGAAGCAGCAGACGATGCTGATCAATCACTACGGGCTGAACGTGATGGACCCGCAGGCGCGCGCGTTCCTCACGAAAAACATGGAGGCGTTTTTCTTCAAGGCGGGGCAGGAAGAGGACGTCGACACGACGAAGAAGGGAACGATCAACTGGTAGCGATGCCGAGTTGATTTCTCTCGTGACGCAGCGCACGCGCCGTCGGGCACCACGCCTGGCGGCGCGTTATCTTTGGCCGATGATCTGTACTCCTGGCAGCACGACCCGGCGCCGCGCCGCGCACGTCCTTCTCGTCGCCGGAGTCGTGGCGTGCGGCACTACCGCCCCGCTACCGAGCACGACACCGGCACCCGCGCCCTCGCCCCTCGCGTCGCGCCGGTCCGCGGTCGACGCCTGCTCGCGGGGCGACGAGACACGCTGGGCCGGATGCGTGCTGGCCACACTGACGGTGCGACAGAAAGCGGCGCAGATGGTCTGGCCGACGTCGCTCGGCGACTATACGGCGGCTGATGCGCCGTCGTGGCGCCGCTTCACGCAGTACGTGACCGACGACGAGATCGGCGGTCTCACGATGTCGGTCGGGTCGCCGACGGAAATCGCCGCCAAGCTCAACGCGCTGCAGCGGCTGAGCGTCGTGCCGTTGCTCGTCGGAGCGGATCTCGAGTTCGGCGCCGGCTACCGCGCACGCGGCGGCTACATCCTTCCGGGAATGATCGATCTCGGCGGGGCGGTCGTTTTTCCGCCGGAGATGGCGATCGGGGCGACGCGCGACAGCGCGCTGGCCTACGAGCAGGGACGCGTGACCGCGATCGAGGGTCGGGCGTTAGGCATCCACATCGTCTACGGACCGATCCTCGACGTCAACAACAATCCGGCGAATCCGGTCATCAACACCCGCTCGTTCGGTGAAGATCCGGCGCTCGACGCGAAGCTCGGCGCCGCCCTCATTCGCGGCATCCAGGAGAACGGAATGATCGCGACCGGCAAGCACTTTCCCGGGCACGGCGACACCGGCGTCAACTCGCACCTCGCGCTGCCGGTCGTCAACGCCAGCCGCGCGCGCCTCGACAGCGTGGAGTTCGTGCCGTTCCGCGCCGCGATCGGCGCCGGTGTCGGGGCGATGATGACCTTCCACGGCAGCATGCCAGCGCTCGACTCGACGGGCGTGCCGGGCACACTGTCGCGACCCGTGCTCCAGGGCGTGCTTCGCGACGCACTCGGCTTCCGCGGCGTCGTCATCTCCGACGCGATGGACATGCGCGGCGTGCTCGATCAGTTCGGCGCGGTCGAAGCGACCAAGCGTGCGGTCGCCGCGGGGGCGGACGTGCTGATTCAGCCGCTCGACGTCCGCGCAACGATCGACGCGGTGGTCGCCGGCGTCAGTGAAGGCCGGTATCCCGAATCGAGGCTCGATGATGCCGTTCGGCGTATTCTCGAGATGAAGCGGCGTGTCGGGCTTCACCGCCACGCCACCGTCGACATCGAGGCCGTGCGCACCATCGTCGGCGATTCCGCTCACGCGGCGACCGCGACCGCCGCCGCGATACGTTCGATCACCCTGGTCAGGGATTCACTCCATGCGGTTCCCATGACCGGGCTCAAGGCAGGTGCCCGCGTGCTGTCGGTGACCGTTGCTCCGCGGACCGATCTCGCGGCGGGCGTCGCATTCAACAGCGAGCTGCGACGCACGGTACCGGGCCTCGTCACCGTCGTCGTCGCGCCTGAGGATTCGTTGGGCATCGCCGCACTGATGCGGGCGGCGGATTCGAGCGACGCCGTCATCGTCAGCTCGTACATCGCGCATAACTGGCAGGCGACGACCGTTGCCGCTCCGCGCGCCATCGGCGATCTCGTGCGCGCACTCGTGAAGCGGGGCAAGCCGCCGGTCGTGATCTCCTTTGGAAATCCGTATCTGCTGCAGCAGGTGCCGGACGCGCCGGCGTACATGGTCGCATGGGGCGGCTTCCCCGTGTCGCAGCGCGCGGCGGCGTGGGCGTTGCAAGGAGAGACGCCGATCGGCGGACTGCTGCCGATCTCCATCCCGCCACTGGCGTCATTCGGCGCCGGAATCGCCCGTCCAGCCAGCTCCTCGCGGGCGCAGCGCTGACCGACAGCGCACGCCGACCATCACATCGCGGCACTTGACATTAGTATCACACAGAGACTAATTCAGGTATGGCAACACGCACCACCTCGGCCGGCGCGCGCGCCGGCCTTCGTAGTCTCCTGTCGCTCGACCTCGTGCTCCTCGCACCGCGCGGAGGACGGCTCGTCGTCTTTGCGCCGAGCGGGCAGCGCAAGGGGAAGCGTGCACTGCCGGGGGGCGCCCCACGGACTGGTGAAGCCCTCGACGCCGCCGCGCAGCGCGTCGCGCGCGCGGCACTTGGCGGCCCCGTCGCCTGGCTCAGGCAGGTCTCGACGGATGCCGGTCGCGGCCGCGTCTCGGTGCTTTACGCCGGACTCGTCGCGACGCCGAAGCCTGACGACGAGCGCTGGATCGCACAGACACGCACGACGGCGCTCGATGCGGCAGCGCGGCGGATGGTCAACGACGCCATACGAGCCGTCGGCGGATGGCTCGATCGCTCGCCGGTCGCCTTCAAGCTGCTTCCGGCGGCGTTCACGCTCAGCGAGCTGCAGGAAGTCTACGAAGTCTTGCTGCGGCGGTCACTCCACAAGGCGAGCTTCCGGCGCGCCCTGCAGTCGGCGCGACTGGTGACGCCGCTAAGGGAGTGGCGGAGCGAAGGACGCGGACGTCCGGCGCAGTTGTTTCGGTTCGCGCCCCGTGCCCGCAAGGGGTCGCGTCGCGGCGTGCGCTTCGACTGGCTGACTGATTAGCGCGAGCGACGCTCAGCGCTTTCCTTCGCCGCCGCGTTCGCGTTGCCGAGCCGCCTGCCATCGCATGATGCCGCGAGCAATCGCCACGTTGTCGACGGCGATGCGATAGAGCTCGTCGAACACGGCGGCGCGCGACGAGCCTTCGAGCTCGGCGATCACGGGGCGCTCATGACCGTCGCGGCGATCCAGCTCATTGCGCCGTTCGACCGACAGTCGCGCGCGATGAACGCCGTCGTCGCTCGACAACGACTCGATGGCGACAAACCCGCCGCCAGGTAATTCGCGCGTATACAGCACTGCCGTTTCAGCCATTGCTTGGGCGCTGATGTAACTGCACTCCCCGAATCTGCGTCCCAGTCATCGCCCAGTGCACCAATGCGAACATGGTGCCACTGTGGCCTGCATCACAAAACGTTGACAGGGACTTCCGGGTTCACACGACAGATCGAACCGCCTCTGCGCGTCGGTCGGATAATCAGAATACAGTTGGTGCAAGGCGGAACGCCGGGGCACCATCCGCGGGGAGACCCGCCGCCACAGCCGGCATCGGCGGCGACGAGGCGGGTAGATAAAACGTTCCTTCCATTGGCAATACGCGCCGGACGGCGATCAACCGATTGCGGAACCAGCCGCGTCGCCTGCCCTGCGTGGTCATGAGATCGAGCTTGACGCGTTTCGCCGAGCTCGAAGCATGGATGATCGTGTCGCCGCCGACATAAAGCGCGATGTGCTGCGCGCCCCGTCCGCCGTAGAAGAACAGCAGATCGCCCGGGCGGAGGTCGCCGGGAAAGGGAGCGATGCCGACACCCGCCTGCTCGTGCGCGGTCCTCGGCAAGACGATTCCGTAACGATCGAAGACGTAGCGAGTGAAGCCAGAGCAATCGAACGCACGCGGTGTCGTTCCGCCGAGTTTGTATCGAACGCCGAGATACTCACGCGCGGTCCGGACGATGTCCGTTCCGTTGACGATTCCCTTCACGGGAATTGTCCGCGTCGCTGATTCACGGTACGCAACGCTTCGCGGACTGGCTGATTTGGACTCGCGGCGCGCAGCGCTGCGCTGCGCGCCCGCTTCGCCCGAGATGAGCGCGATCGCAAGCACGCACACGCCTCCCACGCCAATGGCACGAGAGAGAAGGCTGGTCGGAGTCGCCATACGAAAGGCAGACGAGCCCGACTGGTCCCCCGTCACCTCTCCCGGCAATGCATGTTGCAAGGTGTGCTTCATCTCACACAACAGGCGGCCCACCAATCACTTGGGTGTGCCGGGAAGAAAAGGGGCCCCGCCGTGTGGCGGGGCCCCTCGAGTGGAGTCGAGCGTCGCGGGATCAGGCGGCCTTCGTGACTTCCGCGGCTTGCGGACCTTTCTGTCCCTGTACGATCTCGAACTCGACGCGATCACCTTCCTGGAGCGACTTGAACCCCGACCCCTGAATGGCGCTGTAATGGACGAAGACGTCCGGGCCACCCTCGCGGGAGATGAAGCCGTATCCCTTCGCGTCGTTGAACCACTTCACGGTGCCGGTGATGCGTGACATGGAACGTACCTCTTGCTGAGTCGACCCCCTGCCTGATCTCGCGACTGGAGCCGTCCCACCTCCGGCGGCCCTCACCGACGTGATCGCCTACAACGATTGCCGCTCCCGGCTGACGCGAAGCGGTCGATAGGCAAAAAAGCAAGTTTTGTGCACACCGTCTGTTTAGGACGGCGGCAGCATGGCGCTCAGCGTTTCCTCCTCTCGCTGGAGCGCGGTCAGGCAGCGCCCGCGATGTAGCGAGCGACTCGGCCGCACTTATTGCAACGGAGCGTAACCTGGGACCGGGGAAGCGGCGGGACCTGCTCTGGACTGCGTTCGATCGGGCCCGAGCAAGATGGACAACTCAATGGCGAGCCACTACGATCGCTCGCGATCAGGTGGAGAGCTTGCGCCGGATTGTACGTTGCCGGACGTGGCTTTCTCATAGGCACTCCTGACTAGCGTTCGCTGGTGCGAGAAAAATGAAGGCGCCATCGTGGCCGCCGTAGAGAAAGTATAAACGGTCAGGGTTCTAAAACACAGTAGGGGAATAACTTGCGATTTTCACACCCAATTCTGGGCGCTTGCATCCTGCTTGCGTCGTGTGGGCCGCACGCTCATATCCCACCGCGCGGCGCCTCACCGATTCCTGGTGCCCTTCCCATCGCCGACTCCGCGGTCTCGCTCGCGCGGGCATTGGCGCCAGTCTTGTACCTCCAACCGGACGAAGCGTTCCCTCTGTCGCGTGTCGTGGCGATCGTTCACCCCGCGCGCCGCATCATCGCCTATCACCTGCTGTGGCGCGACGACGTCCACGGAGCGTGGCTGCCCTTCACCGTTCCAACTGACGAAGAGGTCGTGTGGGTCGGTTATGACACGACAGGTGCACCGACTGACATCTGGACCTATTGGCACGGGCACATCCTCCACACCAACTGGACGGGCAAAGGCACTCCGGCGATCGACGTCCAGTGGGGGAAGCACGGATCGATGCCACAAGGAGTTGCCGAGGGAGATCTGCCGAAGCTCCAGTCGCTCAACCTCTTCTACGCATTCACCATCATCGGCGCTCCGGACATCTGGCTCGGAAACGCCGTACGGAAAGGGCCATGGTGCTTCTGCCATTCGTACCGGCGCTATCGCGCCTTTACGGTTCCGCTGCTGACGGGGCAGCGACTCGACGCGGTCGCGCGCAGCGCAGACGGTCGTGAAACGCTACGCGCCGTCTTCGGGCAGAAGTTCTCGAACAAGGTCCACTGGCCCTAACGGTCGAAGTCAACCGTATAGCAGCAGCAGTCAGCGACGCACTGCCAGGAAAGGCCCTGAGCACAGGTAGTCGCGGGCGAAGGTCGCAGGCGTTAGGCGCGCTGGACGCGCACGCAGGGACCAGACGAGCGAGGATCCAACCCGCGGTACCAAACGAGCGACAGTCAACCCGCGTAGATGATGTCGCCCTCGGCGTCGATGCCGAGCTCCTGCTGCATGCCGCACACGCCGCAGACCTTGACCGCGTGCCACGCGGCACCGAGCTCCTGCTGGTCGGGCGTAGCTGGCTTCACGACAAGCCGCTTGTAGCTGTACTCGCCGCAGTTCTCGCACGCGTGCGCGCGGGCGATTCGCTCGGCGCGCTCGCGATTGATCGGTTCCACGATGCCGTTACTTCCCCTTGTCGCCCGACGACGGCCCAGGCAGGCGCCGTGGTGCAGCGTCGTCCGGTTGATTCGCCACGCCGCTCTGGCGCATCAGCAACTCGCGCATGCCGCCGAGCGCGCCCATCACCCCCGTCGCCTCGGACGGGAGAAAGATCGTCGTGCCCTTGCCTTGCGTCACCAGCGGCAACGCCTCGAGATACTTGAGGCCGAGCAGGTACATCGCGGCTTGTCCCTCGGGGAGCGACTTCGTGATGCGCTCGATCGCCTCCGCTTCCGCCGTCGCCATCGCCAGGCGCGCTTCGGCGAGTCCCTGCGCGCGCAGGATCGCCGCTTCCTTTTCGCCCTCCGCCTTTCGAACCTGTGATTCGCGCTGGCCTTCCGATTCGAGGATCGCCGCACGCTTGCTCGCCTCCGCGCCGGTGACGAGCGCGCGGCGCTCGCGCTCGGCCCGCATCTGCAGCTCCATCGATTGCTGGATGTCGCGTGGCGGCTCGATCGACTGTAACTCGACGCGCGTCACGTCCACGCCCCAGCCGATCGACGCCTCTTCGATCACCTCGCGCATGCGCTTGTTGATCATGTCGCGGCTGGCGAGCGTCTGATCGAGCTCGATCTCACCGACGATGTTGCGGAGCGTCGTGCGCGTCAGCGTCTCGAGCGCATAGGGAAGGTTCTGCACCGCGTACGTCGCCTTCTGCGGATCGGCGACGCGATAGTACAGCACCGCGTCGATGTCGATCGTGACGTTGTCCTTGGTGATGACGGGTTGGCTCGGGAAGTTCAACACCTGCTCGCGCAGGTCGATGCGCGACGTGGACCCGGCCGTGAGTTTCTTCTGACCGCCGGCATCGGTCGAGAGGTAGCGGACGTCGATCGTCTTTGGCCGCTCGACCCAGGGAATGAGGATGTTCAAGCCAGAGCGGGCGAGGCGGTTGAAGCGACCGAACCGCTCGATGACCATCACCTCGGCCTGGCCGACGATCTTGACGGAACTCGTGAAGATAAAGAGCGCGACGATCGCAATGATCGCTGGAATCAAGAGAAAACCCACGGTCACTCCTGGCAGAGAAGGTCGCAGAGATAGTACGCGCGGACCGGCATGTCGGCAATCGTGTGTGGTCCCAAATGACGACGCCGCCACCCGTTAAGGGCGGCGGCGTCATGTTCGTGCGAAGGCTCAGCGCTGCTTCTGCGGAACCACTGCGGCTGCGGCAGCCGTGCGCGCGGCGAAGAGATCCTGCTGCGATTGGGAGTGCGCCGTCAGCTCGAGTGCCTTGCGAAGCGGAGCGTCGTACGGCAATTCCCGGCGAGCTTGTGCGGAGTCGCCAAAGGCGACGCGCGCAATGCGGAGCTCCAGCATACGGCTGAAATACTGGCCGGCCGCGTCATAGTCTTTGCGATCCAGCTCGACGCCAGTGGCGACGATGCGCTTGTACAGCTCGTCGCGCCATGCCGGCTGCACCGTGAAGTTCGGCTTCACGATCGGCCTCAGCTCGAGCGCGTAATCCTGCAACACCGTCGCGACTGCTGGAAACTTGGGGCCGATGGCCTTCGAGACCTTCTGCTCGACGGTCGTCAGCGTGTCCTCACGGACGATGACGTCGGGTGTGATTGCACCGCCTCCGTAGACGACGCGGCCCGCGTCGCTGCGGAAGACCGGACGCGCCTTGCGAGCGGAGTCGGTCTCGATCGAGTCAGGGTGTACTTCGACGAAGCGCCCGTCGGGCATCAGCTTGCGCTCCTTCTGGATCGAGCGGCCGTTCGGTGTAAACCACTTCGCGGTCGTCATCTTGAGGGCCCACCCGCCATCGAGCGGATAGACCGTCTGCACGAGGCCCTTTCCGAACGACGTGTTGCCGACGATCAACGCGCGGTCGTGATCCTGCAGCGCGCCGGCGACGATCTCGGCGGCCGACGCCGTACCGCCGTCGGTCAGCACGACCAGCTGGAGATTCTTGAACTCCGCGGGGCCGCTGGCAACGAACTTCTGTTGCTGCTCCGGGCCGCGCCCGCGAACACTGGAGATCTGCTCTCCATTGTCGAGCAGCAGATCACCCATGTCGATGGCCTGCTCGAGAATGCCGCCGGGGTTGCCGCGCAAATCAATAATGACCGACTTGGCGCCCTGCTTGGTGAGCGACCGCAACGCATCGGCAAACTCGGTCGACGCTGTCTCGTTAAACTGAAGGAGCGGGAAGTAGCCCGTCTTGCTGTCGAGCATCATCGAGAAGAACACGGCGGGGATGCGAATGATCGCCCGTGTGAACTTCACCTGGATCGGCTGCGGTACACCGGGCCGCGCGAACTTCACCTGCACCTTGGTTCCCGGATCACCGAGTAGCGTCTGCGAGACCTGGCTGATGCCCCACCCGGTCGTGGACGCCGTGTCGATCTGTACGATGCGGTCGCCTTCGCGAATGCCCGCGTTCTCGGCTGGCGTGTGCGGGAAGACTTTGCTGACCGTGACGCCGGCGTCGAGCTTCTCGATGAGCATGCCGAGGCCGCCGTACTTGCCGTTCGTGGTGCGCTTGAAGTCCTGCAGCTGCTTTGGGGACAGCAGCTCGCTGTATGGGTCGCTCAGCTCCTTGACCAGACCACGCGCCGCTTTCTCGTAGAGAGCAGACGCGTCGAGGGTGTCAACGAAGCGATCGGAAACGAGGGACAGTACCTGATCGAGTAGACGAGCGCCGTCACGACTGGATTTCTCCTGGATGAGAAATCCGCCAGCGAACAGCGGAACGATGACGAGGCCGGCAATGGCGGCGCGACGGAAACGTGGCATATCGGAGAGACTGTGCTCGCGATGAGAGGTAACCTGATATTCAGAATATTTACGCGCGCGAGCGTAGAACGTTCCCCAGAACTGCAACCGGTAGCCGGTACCCGGTAGTAACTGCCTGAACGCGGATGTTCTGACGCCGTGTCCTGCTGTCACGCCGTACGCCTATTCCTCGTTCCACGTCGCTGTGTCGCAAGGTGGCTACTGCGCTACGCCTTCCTCGGTGCCACTGGCCCACAGCTGTTTCCAGGTGATCTCGCGTCCCTTGCGGAACCCCTTCTGAGTGAGCTTCACGCCTTCGGGAGAGATGGTCACCATGTATGCCGTGCCATCCATCTCGATTTCGCGCTTGATCGTCTTGTCGAGCTTGGTCGCCATCGGGAGCGGCCTCCAGTACGGGTTGAGAAAGATCCAGGCCCGGCGTGATGCAAGGTTTGGGCGACGGGGGCCGGGCGCCCCCGCGCCTGCGGGCTACAGCATGCGGGACGAGAGAACATAATCGACGAACCATTGACGCTGCTGCTGGCGAACGGCTGCATCGCGCAGCAACCCGGCGGCGAGGAGCATCTCGTGGGCCGGCTGCAGCACGCGCTGCAGATGAGAAGGATAACGCTGCGCGAGCGGTAACTGCTCGGCGAGTCGGGCGAGCGACACACGCCAGGTTACCGCGCCATCTTCGCGGGCGACCTCGAGCAACCGATACAGCCGGCGCGCAACGGGCGACGAGAGTGCGAGATACCGCGGCGCGGAGAGCGTGACGACATGGCTCGCCGCGATGTTCGAGCGCACGATGGGCGCGAGCGTTACACGCGCATCACCAGGCTCGCTCGCCGTGAGCGTCGAGAAGAGTGTCAACTGCTCGCGGTCGTTCAGGCGTCGCCGCTCGACGACGACGGAGCTAAGAATCGTGAATGAGCCGTCGATGGGTGTGCGTGCGGCGGCATCGTAGTACGCGCCCGCCGACTCGATGACCGTGTGCTCGAGCCGGGCGAGCGACGCGCGCAGTTGTTCGTAGGTTCGTCCGTCGACGCGACGCCCCATCGAGCGGAGAAAGTTGTGGAGCGTGAAAGTCACCGTACCGTCTGGCGGCGAGCCGGCGTCGTGAAAGCGATGCAGCAGCTCGACGTAGACATCCTGGTCGAACGTTCCGGGCAGGCGATCTCCCGGAGCAGGAAGCACGCGCCAGCGCACACCCGCATCGGGCGCGAATGAGATCGCACCGTCGTCGGACGCATCGCTGAGCCGGAAGTAGGGAAACGCCTCCAGTGCGCGATCGAGCACGATGGCACGACTCGCTGGTCGCCGCCGAATCGCTAGCGTCATTGAGGGGAAACTGTCGTTCATGCGCACGTGAGGCAAGGCACGATCACTCCCACGAGTCCGACGATGCGGCGTACGGATCGATCGACATCGCGCGGAACGACGCGTGACTATGTTCATACGCACAGCATGAAGAGACTACTTCGCAACATACTCGTCGCGCTCGGCCTGACGCTGGTCGTGGTGTTCACGCTGATCGGCTTCCTCAGCGTGACCCGTGGCACGCCCGTGAGCCACGTTCGCGCGCCCGGCGACAAGGATGGGCCACCGTCGCCGGCTGACTCGATGTTCATTCCGACGCTCGAGCTGCTGACGCAGATGCATCTCGCGGCCGGCAACAACATCGAGATCTTCACGAACGGCAACGAGACATACCCGGCCATGTGGCGCGATCTGCGATCCGCGAAACGGTCTATCACGCTGCAGATGTATTACGCGCAACCGGGCAAGGTCGCCGACACGCTGCGCTCGATTCTCATCGAGCGCGCGAAGGCCGGAGTGAGAATACTCTTTCTCAACGACGCCTTCGGATCGCAGAATCTGAAGGAAGACTATTGGCAGTCGCTGCGGGAAGCAGGAATTCGGGTCTCCATGTTCAGGCCCGTGAAGTGGTACGATCTGGACAAGGCGAACGCACGGTCGCACATCCGCGTTGTCGTCGTCGACGGCAGCGTCGCGTACACGGGCGGCTTCGGAATCGACGACAAGTGGCTTGGCGACGGCCGCCACAAGGATCAGTGGCGCGACACGAACGTGCGCTTCCGCGGTCCCGCCGTGATGGCGCTGCAGGCGACGTTCATCGAGGGGTGGGTGGAAGCGACCGGTGAGCTTATGACCGGAGATCTGTTCTTTCCGCCGAAGGAGCTGAAGCACGACGGCACTCAACTCGCGACGCTGCTGCACACCGCCCCGACGACGGGGAGCACCGCCGCCGAGCGGTACCTCGCGCTGTCGATCGCCAGCGCGCGCAAGACGCTCTACATCTCGAACTCATACTTCGTCCCCGACGACGACTTCCGACGTCTGCTGAAAGCGGCGGCACAGCGCCACGTCGACGTACGCATTCTGACGACGAGCAAAGAAACGGATGTGAAGACGACGTGGCGCGCCGGGCGCGCGCACTACGAGGAGCTGCTCGGCGCCGGCGTTCGCGTCTACGAGTATCAGCCGGTGATGATGCACGCGAAATCGCTCGTCGTCGACGGGCTCTGGGGCGGTGTCGGGACGATGAACTTCGACAACCGGTCGCTCGTCTTCAACGACGAGAGCATGCTGGTCGCGCTCGACCGCCGGTACGGTGCCCAGCTCGACTCGATCTTCTTCGAGGACATCAAGTACGCGAAGGAGATCAAGCTCGCCGAGTTCAGCAAGCGCTCATGGGGCCAGCGAGTCGTCGAGCGTGCCGCGGTTCTGCTCTCCCGCGTGCTCTAGACAGCGGCCGGTAGCCGGCAGCCGGTAGATACTTCCGAGGCTCCTTGCCTAACGGAACTCCTGGCGCCCGAGCGCTGCCCGCACCGCCTCGCGGATCGCGATCATCGTGTCCTCACGCGCCGCGGTCAGATCGCTGCGCACGTGAATCTCGATCCCGTCGGAGACGTGCATCCGCCGCCAGTTCGCGGCGCCTTCGTCCCCCGGGCGATCGGGAGCCAACGATCGGGTCACGAGCGCGGGCGCCAGCGACTGGGCGATGCGCCGCTCGAGCGCGTCGCCCGTGACGTCCTTCATCTCGCGCTTGATCGACTCCAACGTCTGGCCTTCTCGCTGGCGGATCTTGATCGCCAGAAGCTGGAGGAAATGGCGGTAGCCGTACGTGGCTGCCGTTCCCGATCCCTCGGGGCGATCGAGCAGGCCGTGAGACACGTAGAATCGTACCGAACGCGCACTCGGCGCCGCTCGTGCCGACGCATTCGTGGGGCGCATCCCGGCGGCGTCGACGAGCGCGGTTACATGCGCGGCAAGACCGCGAGCGTTCCACGGCGCGTGTCGCGCGTGCTCGCGCAGCAGGGAAACGGGCGACGAATCTGACATGGCGCCAATCTAAGCTGTATTGCGCCATCCGTGGCTAGATCTTCTCCGCGATTCCATGACTCGGCGTCTGGGCGCGCGTCAGAAAAGCGCGCACGACGTCGTTGAATTCCTCGGGCCGTTCGGCATGGGGCAGGTCGCCGACGTGCTCGAAGATGGCCACTTCGACGTCAGGCTTCACGGCGATGAATCCGCGCGCCTCCTCGACCGGCGCCTCGCGGGCCTGATCGCCCCAGACGAGAAGCGCTGGCTGTGCGAGACGTCGCAGCGCGCGCCTGACGTCGAGGTTGAGATGGCCGGCAACGAATGCGGACGGCGCATGCTTCGCTCCCGGCTGGTGCGCCGTGCGATAGTAGAGATCCACCAGCTCGTCGGTGACGAGCGAGTCGTCGCAGTAGACGCGGTCGAGGTAATAGCGCAGCGACCGGCGCGACACGAGCGCGTTGAACATTGACGTACCGATGACAGGCGTCTCGAAGGCGAGTCGCGCGGTATCGCCTCCGGTGCCAGGGGCTTCATGGAGTCGTACCAACCCTGTCGGCTCGACAAGCACGAGCGCCGGGAAACGCCCTGGATCGCGAGCACCGAGCACGATCGCGTATGCAGCGGACAGCGACGACGCGACCAACACGCACGGCTCGCCGATCACCTGCGCAGCAAAGTCGCCGATCAGTCCGATGTAGAGGCGCGCACTGTAGCGCGCACTCGGGCGGTCGGATCGCCCGAAGCCAAGAAGATCGAGTGTGTAGACCGTGTGACCTTCGGCGAGCGCATTGACGACGGCGTGCCACTCGAACGACCACGCCGCGGCATGCAACGAATGCACGAGCAGAATCGGCGAGCCCTCGCCGCGCCGCGTATACGACACGCGGTGCCCTCGCCAGAGGAACTCGCCTTCCTCGCCTCCGAGCAGATTTTCGAGAGAAGGAACGGCTTTTGTGGCGACGGCATTGAACGCCGCTGCCGCGCCAATCGCCGCACCACCCGAGATCAACAGCTTCCGCCAACGCATCGCTTCCTCCACCCGACGTTCCACCGCCACTGATGTCGCCGCACGCGAGCACATGAGAGTTGGCTCTACGTGTGGTGTGATCGGCGCTATAGCAATCGCATGACCTGTTCCGGAGTTAATGCGTACTCGATCGTGCGCGCTCCAGGTAACTGCGTCCGACAACTGCGTCCCGGTAACTGCTTTCACCACAGAGGCACAGAGGACACAGAGGAAACGCACACACCTTAGCCGAGCGAGGCAAGCGCAGTTTCAAAAACAACCGAAGCTTCGCAGAATCTGAATCCGGCTTCGGGAGAGTCCCTAACGGTAATGCAGTTCTCTGTGCCCTTTGTGCCTCTGTGGTAAACGCCGTTTGTCCCCGACGACACGAGCGTCGCCACTACCCGATTAGGCTCCACTTCTTGAAAGCGGCCCAGTGGGCAGTGTCGTGTGGATAACTTCTCGTATATCGTTGTCCGTCCTCGCGATATGCTATTCTACGCCTAAGTTATGCCCAGCGTGAAATGTCCGATAATAATACACTATTCTCGGTCACTGCCCGATAATCAGTCAGCCGCAAACAGATGATGGAGACAGTCCACAACGCCCTGTGGAAATCTGATTACCCTGTTTCGCCGATGTCCCGAGACGCTGAGTTATCCACTTGTGCGTCTGCGTCTTCGAAGAGATGCCGCAGGTAGCGGTCAGGCTCGTGCAGGAAATCACGCGTGATGCGCACGTGCTCGAGCGTCTCGAATGTCTCCTCAGCAATCGGCGTTGTATCGAAGCTGTAGATCCGCGCTTCGGGATAGGCTAGCAGGAGCGGCGAATGGGTCGCCACGATGAGTTGCGAACCTTTCGAAACCATCTCACCGATCATCGCCAGAAGCGCCAGCTGACTACGCGGCGACAGAGCCGCCTCCGGCTCGTCGAGCAGATACAGGCCGTCGGGCACGAAGCGCGAACGGAACAGCCGAAGAAAGCTCTCGCCGTGTGAGTTGGCATCGAGGTCGATGCCATAGCGCGCTTCCATCTCACCGAGTGACCTGCGCACCGGCCCCTCGGCAAGACCGCGAGCATAGGCCGATCGATCGCGATACTCGTCCTCAAGATCGACAAGACGTCGCATCATGTCAGCGCGCTGTTCGGCGAGCGATTTCGCGAACCCGAAAAAGTCTTCGGCGCGGAGGAAGAATCCTTTGTGTGTTCGCTTGCGCCACGAAAGCGTCAAGGATCGCGCGAGCGATTGCTGAGCATCGAGCGTGTGGTCGTGGTCAGGCTGAGCGCTGCCCACTGTCGGCAGACGTGCAGCGATCGCGATCGCCTCGAGCAGCGTCGATTTTCCGGAGCCGTTCTCGCCGACGAAGTAGGTGACCGGTGCATCCAGGGGCAGCGTTTTGAGCGTGCGAATGGCTGGAACGCTGAATGGAAATTCCGCGGACGCGGCAGGCTGTCTGAGCCGGATCCCGGCCAGGTGCATCGCATTCGGAGGATGGCGCCTCATGCGAGTCCGAAGCGACGCACCTTCTCGAGCAGGGTAGAACGCGCGATGCCGAGGAGCTGTGCTGCGCGAACCTTGTTGCCGCCCGTCGCATGCAGCGCATCGACGATCGCGTGGCGTTCCGCGTCGGCGATCGTGAAGATATCGCCTGCCCCCTGTAGAGCGACGGCCGAATCAGAAGGCTTCAACGGGCGGACTTTTGAGCCAAGTGCGAGGTGCGCGGGGGATATGTGCTGACCCGCGGCCAACACCGAGGCACGCCACAGAACATTCTTCAGTTCACGCAGGTTACCGGGCCAATCGTACGCCTCGATCGCCTGACGGCCGGCATCGGAGAGTTGCGCACCGTGTGGAAGGAGCCCATTCACGAGTGTCGGGATCTCGGCGCGACGCTCGCGCAGCGGTGCGAGCTCGATGGTCAGCACCTGCAGGCGATAGAAGAGGTCTGGCCGGAAACGACCTGCGGCAACAACGTCGCGGAGCGGGGCGCTGGTCGACGCGATGATGCGTGCGTCGCTGCGCAGCGCCGTGGATCCGCCGACGCGCTGGAAAGTGCCGTCCTCGATCGCCGTCAGAAGTTTCGGCTGCGCTCCTGGCGCAAGCTCGGCGATCTCGTCGAGCAGAAGCGTTCCGCCTCGCGCAACCTCGAGCAATCCGCGCTTCGCCGTACGCGCGTCCGTGAATGCAACTCGCTCGTGGCCGAACAGCTGACTATCGAGGGCGAGCGACGCGCAGCTCAGCACGACAAACGCGCCATCCGAACGGGATGACCGTGCATGTATGCGCCGCGCGACGACGCTCTTGCCTGTGCCCGACTCGCCGAGAATGAGGACTGGAACATCAGCGTTGCGTGCGGCGAGATCGATCAGCTTGTCGAGCGACGGGGGAGCCCAGGCGAACGTTTCGCTGATCGCTTCGGCCTCGCGCTTACGCAAGTAATTGAGCTCGCGTTTGAGACGCGCGCGCTCAGCGGCGCGGCTGACCGCATCGCGCATTACTTCGAGGTCGACAGGCTTCTCGATGAGATCGGTGGCGCCGAGTCGCATCGCTCGCACCGCCGAGCGGATGTCGGCGTGCCCCGTCAGCACGATGACAGCGAGATCAGGATCATCGGCGAGCAGCGTCTTGATCAGGCTGATCCCGTCGCCGTCGGGAAGGCGAAAGTCGACCAGCGCAACGTCGGGCGAGTGGTCGGCCGCCGCGCGCCGGCCGGCGGCCGCAGTGACTGCGACGTGCACGACGTATCCGATCGACGTGAAAAACGCGGCGAGCGCTTCACCGGTCATCGTGTCGTCGTCGACGACGAGCAGCGAGAGACTCACGGATGTGGCGGCAGAACGATGGTCAGCGTCGTGCCGGCGTCCGCGGTGCTGTCGAGCGTGATTGTGCCACCGTGCTCCTCGACGATGCGCCGACAGATCGCAAGCCCGATCCCGATGCCGCCAGGTTTCGTCGAGAAGAACATCTCGAATGCACGCGACAACTGATCGGGGGGCACGACGGGTCCGGCGTTTCGCACGCGACAGCGCCATGCGCCGCCGGCGAGAGTCTCGGTGACGACGGATATCGTCGCATCATCGGGCGATGCGTCGACGGCGTTGTCGAGCACGTTGACGAAGACCTGCGCGAACTGGTCGGCATCGAGCGCGACACGGGC
>Ga0222622_10000123_pt1 | contig 26259 bp, 21 predicted proteins | sample PLM2_5_b1metaG_FD_177335 | JGI IMG/M metagenome (GOLD analysis project Ga0222622, IMG submission 177335) | Groundwater sediment microbial communities from an aquifer in East River, Colorado, USA - PLM2_5_b1 | ecosystem: Environmental > Terrestrial > Soil > Riparian zone | place: USA: East...
CGCCGCCGCAAAGCAAATCCTGGCGTCGCTGATGCGGCGCGCCTACCGCAGGCCGGTGAGCGCTGCGGATGTCCAGGGGCCGTTCAACCTGTATACGAAAGCGCGTGTCGAGGGAGACTTCGACGCCGGGATCGAGATGGCACTCGCCGGTGTGCTGGTCAGTCCTCAGTTCCTGTTCCGTGTCGAGCAGGATCCAGCGGGCGTGCCTCCGAATACGGCGTACCGCATCAGCGATCTGGAACTTGCGTCGCGGTTGTCGTTTTTCGTGTGGAGCAGTATCCCGGACGAGCCGCTGCTCACGGTGGCAGAAGCGGGCACGCTGCATCAGCCCGCCGTTCTCGAGCGGCAAGTCAGGCGCATGCTCGCCGATCCGCGGTCGCGCGCGCTGGTCGACAATTTCGCGGCGCAGTGGCTGCGCTTGCGGAACCTTGATTCGATCACCCCGGACATGCGGCTCTTTCCCGACTTCGACGATAACCTGCGCCAGGCGTTCCGACAGGAAACCGAATTGTTTGTCGAGAGCATCATCCGCGAGGACCGCAGCGCGCTCGATCTCCTGCGCGCCAATTACACCTTCCTCAACGAACGCCTGGCGAAGCACTACGGTATTCCCAACGTGTATGGCACGCGGTTCCGGCGTGTGGCGTTGGACGAGGACAGCTGGCGCGGCGGACTTCTCCGCCAGGGAAGCATCCTGACGGTGACGTCGTACGCCACCAGAACGTCTCCGGTTCTGCGCGGTAAGTACGTGCTCGACAACTTTCTCGGCGTGCCTCCCCCGCCGCCGCTGCCCGATGTCCCGGCGTTGAAGGACAACACGGTGAACGGCCGCCTGGCGGTTCGTGACCGGTTGTCGGAGCACCGGACCAACGCAAACTGTGCGCCGTGTCACAACATGATGGATCCGCTCGGACTCTCGCTCGAGAAGTACGACGCGGTGGGACGGCGGCGAACGATCGAGGCAGGCGCGGCCATCGATGCCTCGGGCGGATTGCCGGATGGCAGCAAGTTCGGAGATGTGAACGGCCTGGAGACTGCGCTCCTTCGCCGCCCGGAGCTGTTCGTCGGAACGCTGACCGAGAAGCTGATGACCTACGCGCTCGGACGGGGTGTGGAGTATTACGACGGCCCCGCGACGCGTGCGATCGTGCGCGACGCACGGGCGCAGAACTTCCGGATGTCGTCCATCATCATCGGGATCGTGAAGAGTCAGCCATTTCAGATGAGGAAGTCGAAATGATCATCACGAAGAAAGCACTGCCGCGGCGGACGTTCCTGCGAGGAATGGGGGCAACGGTGGCGCTGCCGCTGCTGGATGCCATGATCCCTTCAATGACTGCCCTGGCGCGGAGCGCGGCGGCCCCGGTGCGGCGTCTCGGCTTTGTCTATATGCCGATGGGCTGCGATCTCCCGCGGTGGACGCCATCGTCCGACGGCAGGCTGACGGAACTCTCTCCCACCTTGCAGTCGCTCGCGCCGGTCGCCGATCAATTGACGGTGATCACCAATCTCGAGCTGAAGAACGCGTATCCCGGGACGCACGCGACGTCCAACGCCGCGTTCCTCAGCGCCGCCAAGGCCAAGTGGACCGAGAGCACGGATTACTATCTCGGCACCACCGTCGATCAGATTGCCGCGCAACAGATCGGCCAGCAAACGCTGCTGCCATCGCTCGAACTGTCGATGGATCTCCTGCAGACCATCGGTCAGTGCGACAACGGTTATGCCTGCGTCTACCAGAACAACCTGTCGTGGTCCTCGCCAACCACTCCCCTGCCGGCGGAAGCGCATCCGCGCACCGTGTTCGAACGCCTGTTCGGCGAAGGCGGGAGCGCCGCGGATCGGCGTGCGGCCTTGCAGCGGCGCGCCAGCCTGCTCGACTGGGTTCGCGACGACATCGTACGTCTCCAGAAGGATCTCGGTCCTGAGGATCGCACTCGCGTCGGCCAGTACCTGGACACCGTTCGCGAGGTAGAACGCCGTATCCAGAAGGCGGAAGCGTCCACCGAGGAGAACGTCCTGCCCGATCTCGATCGTCCGGCGGGCGTGCCAGCGGCCTACGCGGATCACGCGAAGCTGATGTTCGATCTCCAGGTCCTCGCGCTTCAGGCCGACGTGACGCGGGTAATCACGTTCCAGCTCGCCCGTGAAACGAGCAACCGGACCTATCCGGAGATCGGTGTTCCCGACCCGCACCATCCGCTCACCCATCACGGCAACGACCCGGAAAAGATCGCACGGATGGCGAAGATCAACGCGTTCCACGTCTCGCTGTTCGCGTACTTTCTGGAAAAATTGAAGGCGACGCCGGAAGGGAACGGCACGCTGCTCGACCACTCGCTGTACCTCTATGGCAGCGGCATGGGCAACCCCAACGTTCACGATCACGTGAATCTGCCGATTCTTGTCGCCGGCGGCGGCGTCACCGGCGTCAAGGGCGGACGGCACATTAAGTATGCCGAACCCACGCCGCTCGCGAATCTGCATGTGACACTGCTCGAGCGTGTCGGTGTCCGCATGGATGCCTTTGCCGACAGCAAGGGCAAGGTTGATGAATTGTTGTCCTTGTGATGCGTTCAATCCAGATCACGACGCTTCTTCTGTTCGCTGCCACGGTGCACGCCACGCCGGCGCGGGCCCCGCTCGCCGACGCGGCCGAGAAGATGGATCGTGTGCAGATCCGCGCGCTCGTCAGGCAGCACGTCAACATCAACGCGCCGCAGCCAGATGGGATGACCGCGCTCCACTGGGCGGCCTATCAGGACGATCTCGACATCGCGCGGCTGCTGGTTCGCGCCGGAGCAAACGCGAGGGCAGCGAACCGGTACGGCGTCACGCCCTTGTCCCTCGCGTGTACCAACGGCAATGCCGCGATCGTCGATCTGCTGCTGACGGCGGGCGCTGATCCGAATGCGGCGCTTCCAGGTGGCGAAACGGCCTTGATGACGGCGGCCCGAACCGGCGCGCTGCCGGTCGTCAAGACGCTGATTCAACATGGCGCCAGTGTCGATGCCAAAGACGAGCGGCGTGGTCAAACCGCTTTGATGTGGGCCGCAGCCGAGGGGCACGCGCGCGTGGTCCAGGCGCTGATCGACGCAGATGCCGACTTCAAGCTCCGAGTTCCGTCCGGTTTGAGTGCGCTGATGTTTGCCACCCGCGACGGGCGTCTCGACGTCGTTCGCGTGCTGCTTCAGGCCGGTGCGGACGTCAACGAAGCGATTCCGCTCGAGGGCCGGCGCCGCGGTTACGGCGGGCGCGTGCCTCCCACGGGGACCACGCCATTGTTGCTCGCCGTCATGAATGCGCACTACGAACTGGCGTCTCTGCTGCTCGACGCTGGTGCAAATCCAAACGTGGATGCGACCGGCTATACGGTGCTGCACGCGATTACCGCCGTCCGAAAACCTGGCGTCGGCGACAACGACCCGCCGCCAGACGGTTCAGGGACGATGACGAGCATCGAACTGGTCAAGAAGCTGGCGGCGAAAGGGGCGAACCTGAACGCGCGGATGACGAAGAAGGCGAACTTGAACAACACCCGCCTCAACGAGATCGGCGCAACACCGTTCATGCTGGCGGCGCTCACCGCTGACGCGGAGTTGATGAAAACACTCGCTGCGCTGGGCGCCGATCCCACCCTGACGAATACTGAGAACAGCACGCCGCTCATGGCCGCCGCGGGATTGGCCACGCGCTCTCCTGGTGAGGATGCCGGGACCGAAAGTGAAGTGTTGGAAGCGGTGCAGGTGCTGCTGGATCTTGGGGCCGACATCAATGCGGTCGACAATAACGGCGAGACCGCCATGCACTCCGCGGCTTACAAGAACCTGCCTCAGGTCGTGAAGTTCCTTGCCGCCCATGGCGCGAAGATCGACGTGTGGAACAAGAACGATAAGTTCGGCTGGACTCCGCTCGCCATCGCGGTCGGCTACAGGTTCGGCAACTTCAAGCCGTCGCCAGAGACCGAAGCCGCGCTCCGTGAAGTCATGATTGCCGCCGGGGTCACTCCGCCCAAGACGATTATCGCGAAGACGCAGCAGATCTATTGAAGCTGTTCGCCTGCGGAACACATTGTGCACGTTGCTGCAGGTATGAGCGACGATGCCGATCGTGAGTTCAAGGAAGCCGCCGAGCTGGACCAGGGCAACCGCGAAGCGTTTGCAAAAGCGCACAAAGAAGGTCTTGAGGCGTTACGCCGCCACGATCACACTGCCCTCTCCAAGGCGATCACGGACGAGACCGAAGCCATCGAAAAGCACAAGAAGGCCGTTCAGCAGCTCGGCCGCGTCATCGACAAATCGCTGAATGAATGAGCCGGCGCAGCACAGGGCGCGCGCTCGGGCTGGGACTCATCGGCCCGCACATTCCCCTCCCTTTGATCGTGGTTCCCACCACCGTCACGATCCTCACGCTGCAGGTATGGGGATCATACGTACTGGCCGCTATTTCTCTGCGACTAACACGAGCTGCGGCGTAGGCAGGCTGTGACTGCTGACGTTGCGGAATCCCGCGCCTTTCAACTGCTGGCTCAACTCGTCGAGCGTATAGGCGTCGCCTGCCGGCGTATTGGCCAGCATGGTCAGGCTGAATCGCGCCGGGATCGGTGGACTCACGCGGTCAGCATTGGGTACGAACTCGAGGACGGCAACGCGACCGCCTGGTTTCAAGGCCCGGTGAATTTTGCCGAGGAAGGTCGTGCACGTCGGCGGATCGAAGTGATGGAGAAAATTCGTGACCAGCGCCACGTCGCAATCGTGTGGAAACTGAACGGCAAACGCGTCGCCCGGCAGCACGTGATGGCGAGCCTCGACGTGGGCCGCCCGGGCGTTCTCGGTGGCGACGGTGAGCACGGCTGGCCAGTCAACCGCCACGATCTCCGCCTTCGGGTTGCGCTCCGCGATGGTGATGCCAAAGAGGCCATGGCCCGCGGCAATGTCGAGCACTTTCAACGGACCTGACCCGGCCACCAACCCCGCGATCGCGTGCGCCGCCGGCACCATCATCGGAGCCATCGAGCGTGCGAACTCGATCCAGAGCGGGTTCTCCTCGGAAACGGTGTTGTCGCCCGATTCTGCGACACCTCCGCGGCGAACCGCGTCGGTCAAGACCTCGAAGTTGCCCTTTTGCTCTGGCCGCAGAAGAAACCGCGCCGTCGTTCCAAGATATGCTGGCGACTTTTTGCTCAAGAACGCAGCTGATTCCGGCGTCAGGCCATAGTTGTTCCCTGACTTCGTCAACAGGCCGATCGTCGTCAAATAGTCGCAGAGGATGCGCACGCCCCGCTCCGATGCGCCGCAGCGCGCGGCGAGCGCTGCTGACGTGCGATCGCCATTATCGATGGCGGTAAACAATTCCAGATCGAGCGCGCTTTTCAGTGCCCCGGACCGCTGGTAGGCAAACAATGTATCGAACACGATCTCGGCAGAAGGCATCGTCTCAGTCGCCATTACTTCTCCTCTGAGTTATCAGGAAACAGCCAGTGTAGCGCGATTCACGTGTTATACATTCGTTCGAGAGGTGAGCCATTCTCGCGGAATCCATTGCCGATTTGCAGCATCGCCTGTCCGCCCAGCACTACGTCGCCGACCGCGGTCTCGCCGTTGCGCTCTTTCTCGCGCTCCGCCTCAAACGACCGCTCTTCCTCGAAGGCGAAGCGGGCGTCGGCAAGACCGCGCTTGCGGCGGCCACCGCCGCTGCGCTGCAGACCGATCTGATTCGGCTGCAATGCTACGAGGGGCTGGACGTCGGGCACGCGCTGTACGAATGGGACTATCCGCGGCAGCTGCTCGAGCTCAGGATTCTTGATGCGACGCATGCGCTCGATCGCACGAGCGCGCACCGGCAGCTATACAGCGAAGCCTTTTTGATCAAGCGGCCGCTGCTGCAAGCCATCGATCCGGCACGCACGCGTCCGGCGGTCCTTCTGATCGACGAAATCGACCGCGCCGACGAGGAGTTCGAGGGCTTTCTCCTGGAACTGCTCGCCGAATTTCAGGTCACCGTTCCAGAGCTGGGCACGCTGCGGGCGACCGTGCCGCCGCTGGTGATTCTGACCTCCAACCGCACGCGCGAGATCCACGATGCGCTGAAGCGCCGTTGCCTGTATCAGTGGATTGACTACCCGTCATTCGACAAGGAATTGGCCATCGTTCGTGCGCGAGCGCCGGAGGCGTCCGCGCATTTGACGCGGCAGGTGACCGCCATGGTCCAGGAGCTCCGCGGTGCCTCTCTCTACAAGGTGCCCGGTGTGTCGGAGACGATCGACTGGGTGACTGCGCTGGTCGCACTCGATCGCCAGACCTTGGACGCCGGGGCTGTCGACGACACGCTTGGTGTCGTTCTCAAGGCGAAAGAGGATCTGGCTGCAATTCGCGGATCGCGGGCATCGGAATTGCTCGAACGCGCGGTCGCCCGCGGCAGCACGCGGGCGTGATGGAGGCCGCTTCAGATCGGCTGATTTCGCGGATGGTGCTGTTTGGCCGTGCCTTGCGCCGGCAAGGCATCGACGTTCACCCCGGTCGCCTTCTCGACGTCGTCAACGCGCTCGCCCACGTCAACATCGGTGCCCGCGACGAGGTCTTCCACACGTGCCGTGCGCTTCTGGTCCACCGGCATGAACATCTGCACACCTTCGATCGGGCGTTCGAGACTTTTTGGTTCGGCGGCAACGAAGATCACCGCACGCCGGCCCTTCGTCCCTGCGAACCGCGACCACTCGAGTCGAATTCTCTTCTCTTGAACGAACTGCGAGACATTGGCGATTCGCACGACACAGAGGACGGGGACGATGTGGCGGACGAGAATCGCTTCCCGACGTGGAGTGACCTGGGCGTCCTCGCGAACAAAGACTTTGCCACGTTCACCGCAGCGGAATTGGCGGACGCCGCCGCCGCGCTGTCGCGACTGACGTGGACGCCCGGAGAACGCCGGACGCGGCGATGGGTGCGGGGCGGCGGGACGCGAATCGATCTCCGTCGCGCGATTCGGCAAAGCGTCCGGACCGGCGGAGACGTCATCCACCTGGAGCATCGATTGCGGCGCGTGCGTGCGCGGCCTCTCGTTCTCCTCTGCGATGTCAGCCGATCGATGGAACGCTACTCCCGGATGCTGCTGCACTTCGGGCATGCCCTGGCCATGCGTCACCGGCGTGTCGAGGCGTTCGTGTTTTCCACCGAGCTGACGCGGATCACCAGATATCTTCGATCCCGCCGGGCAGATGCTGCGCTCGCGAGCGTCTCGCAGGCGGTGCCCGACTGGTCGGGCGGGACCCGCATCGGCGGAGCGATTCGTGAATTCCATCAGCAATGGGGCCGGCGCGTCTTGACCGGAGGTCCCGTCGTGCTTCTCATCTCGGATGGATGGGACTGCGGCGACCCGTCGGAGCTGGCGGCGCAGATCGCACGGCTTCAGAGAAGTGCTCACCGCTTGATCTGGCTGAGTCCTTTGCTCGGTACGGCGGGTTACGCCCCGCTCACGCGCGGCCTTCAAGCGGCATTGCCGTTTGTCGATGACTTCCTGCCTGTCCGGACGTTGACGAATCTCGCGGATTTGGCGGTACATTTGAACGCGCTCACCTGACGGCAGGCACATACGCATGGACATTTTTGGTTCGTACAGCTTCAACGCGCCGCCCGAGCGTGTGTGGGACGTGCTCATGGATCCCGACGCGATTTCGTCGTGCATCCCGGGCTGCGATCGATTCGAGCCAGCCGGCGACAATCGTTATACGGTCACGCTCACCGTAGCGTTGGCGGCGATTACCGGCACCTACAACGGAACGGTTGAACTCACCGACACCAAGCGCCCTGATTCGTATCGGCTGGCGATGGAAGGCAGCGGGCGGCCTGGATTCGTGAAGGGGACGTCGGTGATCTCGCTTCGGCCTGATGGCGACGCCACAGCAGTGGACGTCAGCGGCGCCGTCCATACGGGGGGGCCGATCGCCCGGCTCGGTCAGCGTCTCGTCGGCGGGGTGGCAAAGATGATCATGGATCGCTTCTTCGCCTGCCTGAAGGCGAAGATCGAATCGCCCGTCAGCTGATTGCCGCGGCGCACTCAGGCGCCGCGCGTCACCGCGCGGGTGAGCGCGCGTTCTGTGAAGACGGGGATCATGGCACGGCGGTATTCTTCGCTTGCGTGCAGATCCGAGTTCACGTCGGTGAGAGCGCGCCCGGCGAGCCGCGCGGCGGCCGCAAGGCTATCTGCCGATAACGGTTTCCCCGCCAGCGCCTGCTCGACCTCGGTCAGCCGCGTCGCGTGAGAGGCGGCGCCGGTCAGGCCAACCCGGGCCGATTCGATGACCCCGCCCCGTGCGACGACCGCCGCGGCGACACCGACGATGGCGAAATGCGAAGCGCGTTGATGCAGCTTGGCGTACGCCGCCGCCGTCACCGGTTTGAACTGGACGGCGGTGATGATTTCATCGGCGGCGAGATCGACGGTGAACATGGCTTGAAAGAAGTCGCTGGCCTTGACCGTGCGCGACCCACGCGGTCCTGTGATGTGAATCGTGGCGTCGAGTGCCAGCATCACCGCCGGGTAATCGGCGGCGGGATCGGCGTGGGCCAGGCTTCCGCCAATCGTACCCCGGCTGCGAACCTGGGGATCGCCGATCGCTTCTGCCGCCTCCGCCAGCACCGGACAGACTTTTTTCAACAGGGCTGACGAAGCAATGTCGTGATGGACCGTGCCCGCGCCAATCTCGATGGCGTCGCTTTTGGCAGTAATCCCGGACAATCCCGGGATCCGCGCAATGTCGATCAGCATTCGGGGTTCGCTCAAACGCAGCTTCATCAGCGGCACCAGGCTGTGCCCGCCGGCAATGAGCTTCGCATCTCCGTTCGCGGCGCCCAGCTTGGCCACGGCATCGTCCACCGACGTCGCGCGCGTGTATTCAAACGTGGTGGAGATCACGAGCGTCCTCCCTGGATGATGCGCCACAGCTTTTCCGGCCGCAGCATCATGTCGATGTGCTTCACGCCGAATTCGGCGAGCGCGTCGACCGCGGCGTTGACGATGCACGGCGTCGAGCCGAGCGTGCCCGCTTCACCCACGCCTTTGGCGCCGAGTGGATTGACTGGTGTCGGCGTCACCGTCGCCCCGAGTTCGAAGCGCGGGAAGTCGATGGCGCGCGGGAAGGCGTAGTCCATGAACGATCCGGTCAGCAGTTGACCGTCATCTCCGTACACCACTTCTTCGATCATCGCCTGCCCGATCCCCTGAGCGAGCCCGCCATGGATCTGCCCCTCTACGATCAGGGGGTTGATCAGATTCCCCGCATCGTCGACCGCAACCAGCTTGAGCAGTGTGGGCTCGCCCGTTTCACGATCGATCTCGAGCATCGAGATGTGGCAACCGAATGGATAGGTGTTGTTCGTCGGCTCGAAGAAAGCCTCGTCGCTGAGACCTGGCTCCAGACCCTCTGGCAGCGGCACCGGCACGTACGCGTATGACGCGACCGCGGCAAACGGCTTCGCCGAAGCCGGTGATCCCTTGACCGAAATCGTGCCGTTCTCGAACACGAGGTCGTCCTCGCTGGCTTCGATCAGTGCCGCGGCGAACTTGGCCATCTTCTTTTTGACTTTCTCGCCCGCCATCATCAACGCGGTTCCGCCGACAGCCTGGGATCGGCTGCCAAAGGTGCCGATCCCCTGCTTCACGATTCCGGTATCGCCGTGGAGAATCGTGACGTGCTCGAGCGGAACCCCAAACTGGTCGGCGAGCATCTGCGCGAACGTCGTCTCGTTACCCTGGCCGTGCGGCGAAGCGCCGGTGGTCGCGCTGATCCGGCCGTCGCGCTCGATGGTGACCTGCGAATGTTCCCATCCGCCGGTCGGAAGCGACGCGGAAGGTCCGATGCCGCAGACCTCGACGTACATCGCGAGCCCGAGACCCACGAGTCGTCCTTGCGCCCGCGCGGCATCACGTTCCGCTTTCAGCCGGTCCCACTGTGACTGCTTCAGCGCGAGATCGAGTGCCTTCTCGTAGTCGCCCGAGTCATAGATCGCGCCAGTCTGTGTCGCGAAGGGAAACTGGTGAGGTTGGATGAAGTTCTTGCGCCGCAGTTCGGCGGGATCCATCTTGAGCTCGCGCGCGAGCATGTCCATCGCGCGCTCGACGAAGTAGGTGGCTTCCGGCCGGCCAGCCCCGCGGTAAGCGTCGGTCGGCGTCTTGTTGGTGAAGACTTCCGTGAGCGTCGCCCGCACTGCTGGAATGTTGTAGGTGGCGTTGGCCATCATCATCGTGAGTGTCGGGATGGCGGCCGTCAGCAGCATGTTGTAGGCGCCGATGTCGGCAATGAGTCGCAGCTTCAGCCCGAGGAGTGTCCCATCGCGCTTTGCCGCGATATCGACATATCCGATGATGTCCCGCCCGTGAATCGTCGCGACAAACGCTTCCGATCGATCTTCAATCCACTTGAGGGGGATGCCCAGCTGTTGTGAAACCGCGGCCGCGACGTACTCCTCGCCATAAATGTTGATCTTGGCGCCGAAGCCGCCGCCCACTTCCGGTGCGATCGCGCGCACTTGATCCTGTCCGAGTCCGGTCAGCGCGGCAATGAACGTCCGCAGGATGTGCGGGTTCTGCGTGGACGACCAGATCGTCATCGTGCCCTTGCCGGGCTCGAAGTGCGCGACGACCCCGCGCGGCTCCATGCTGCTGGGCGCCAGGCGCTGATTCATCATGCGCTGCGACACCACGACATCCGCTTTGGCAAAGGCCGCATCGATCGCCGAGTCGTCGGTGGTGCCGTTCGCGCTGACGCCCGTTCCGCTCGGGACGAGCGCAATGGCCAGGTTGTTCGGGAAGTCAGGATGGATGACGGTTGGCGTCCCCGTCATGGCCTGTTCAGGATCAACGACAGCGGGCAGCGGATCGTAGGACACCACGATCGCGTCAGCGGCGTCGCGTGCCGTGTAACGGTCGCTCGCAACCACGACCGCGACGGGCTCGCCGGAGTAGCGGACCGTGTCAACGGCGACGGCGCGATGGTCGGGCGAAGGAAATGGCGTACCGATAGGCATCGGCGCCAGAAATTTCGCCAGCTGCGCGCCGGTGTAGACAGCCTCGACCCCAGTCATCGATTCCGCGGCGCTGGTGTCGATCGACCGGATGCGTGCGTGTGCGAGATCGCTGCGCTTGAACGCCAGATGCTGCATGCCAACGAGCGCGATGTCGTCGACGTAGGTGCCTCGACCCTGGATGAGACGCGGATCTTCGCGTCGCTTGACGCGCTGGCCGACGAGTTTCGGCAGGACCGGAGTGGTCGGCATGGTTACCTTCCCTGGCCGGCGGCGCGCTGAATGGCGTTGACGATGTGCTGGTAGCCGGTGCAGCGGCAGAAATTCCCCGAGATGCCGTCGCGTATTTGCTGCTCCGTCGGCGTGGGGTTGTCTTCGAGCAGCGTCACCGCGGACATGATCATTCCCGGCGTGCAGTAGCCACACTGAAGCCCGTGCTCTTCCCAGAAGGCATTCTGCAGTGGATGCAACTGGCCGTTCGCCGCCAGTCCTTCAATGGTCGTGACCGCGGAGCCATCAGCCTGCACCGCGAACATCGTGCACGACTTGACGCTCCGGCCGTCGACCAGGACCGTGCACGACCCGCATTGACTCGTGTCGCACCCGATGTGCGTGCCGGTCAGGCGAAGGTGCTCGCGAAGATAGTGGACGAGGAGCAAGCGAGGCTCGACGTCGGCTTTCCGCGTCTTGCCGTTCACAGTCAACGATATGTGCGCCATCGGTGTTCTCCGGAAGCGCCTAGCCTACTCTAAAAGGCAGCGGTGGAAGGCATCTTTGATGCGCGTCTCACTTACATTTCAATCAACCGTAATCCGTACATCGAACGCGACATTCGAGAGCAGCCGACACCGGTCACAACGGAAATCGAAGATGCCATGCAGCGGCTTTGCCAGTATCCACGTGCGCTTGCACGATGGGCATCGGCGGCGGCGTTCGTGTGGATCGCTTAAGCCGTAGTGTTTCATCAAGTAGTAGTAGACGGGACGCCGCGTTTTATCCTCAATGAGCCGCGCAAGTTCCCGACCGTCTCGCGAGAGCGAACTACGGACATCGGACAGCTGCCGGTGCGCGTACTGTTCACCCACGCCGCTGCCAATCCAAAGCGTGTCGACAGCCTGGTATGCGGACTGCCAACTGAGAACATCTAAGTAGTTTCCTGCGTCGCTGGTGCACGGCAGCGTAAATAGCGGAACCGGACGGAAGCACGCATCGCAACGCACCGCCGACTCGTCGCTGAGGAAATTTGTGAATAGGATCAGCGCGGACCGTCGTCTGCACCGGCACGGGCTCGGCGTTTCCGGTTCGTGACCCAGCAGACGGACTTCAGGCAGACAGAGTCCGCCATCCACCAGTCGGGCTGCCGCCCGGCGAACCCACTTGTTACCGTGCCGAGCGTGCAAGGCGTCGCCGCGTGGCACACCGACGACGACGAGGTAACCGCCACGGATCTTTGCCGTCGGAGAATCGCCTACGATCTGGCCATTCTTGTGAAGCGCTGCCAGGTAACCCTGAAGTCGGTCGATACCCGCTTCTTGGTTTCCGCCAGGACGCGATCGAAAAGTGAGTTGAACGATTTCCATTGACTCTATGTCTCGCCCATTCGAGCGCGGCCTTCAGACTGTTTGTCCCGATCAGCGCCTCGCCATCGCCGGAGAGGTATGACGGTCCCGCTGACCACGGCGAACGCCACCGCTGCGATCAGTGCGATGCCACTGACAATCGGGCCGTGGTACCAGCCGTACTCACCGAACAAATTCGCCCAGACGAGGAACGCGAATGACAAGGTAAAGAGCTGCCAAAGCGCCCAGCCGAGGAACTTCATTTTCGTCATTCCGCGCGGTTCGATCATCGCGTAGACCAGTTCGATCGTTACACCTGTTGCGACTGAACGCCACAGGCCGCAGCCTCACGATTGGGCGCGACACAGACGAGAATCTGAGAAGAGTCCAGGACTTGCTTCGTCATGTTGTGCCGAACGGAGATCCAGCGGCCATCTTCGACCGGGCCTGACGCTGCTTCTCGACGATATCGTGACGGCGGCTGTCGAAAGTTTGAACGCCATGTGACCGACGCGCCATTGAAGGGCTTCCGCGGGCCTATTGTTCGACTCCGGAACTCGGATCGCGCATCGCGGCGCCCGGAGCCGCCTCGAGCAGATCTCCTAATTCAGCCACGGTACCACTCCGAGGTCGCGAAAGTGTTCGACGTTGCGGCCCAACCCACAGCGCGACCCGGGCCACAATTATTGCAAATAGATTTCGCTCGATCGAAAAAAGGCTTGACACGTTTCTGCGCGACTCGGCTCAACGCGAAGTTGAGAGGACCGAGATTGCGCCTGATTCCCATCAGGATGACGCAGGTTGATCGCGAATCGCGATCCTGCCGGTAACGCAGTCAAAGCCCGCTGAAATCGCCGTCCAGGGCATTGTCGCGTTGCAAAAACTGCGATGCTACAACTGGATTATGAACAATCTGATCCAGTCGCTCACCGACGAACAGCTACTGTCTCGTCTTAAGTCGGCCGCCTCACGCGAGCGTGAAGCGACAGCACATTTGATCGCGCTACTTGCCGAGATGGACGCTCGCAAACTCTATCTCGCCGAGGGCTACGCCTCTCTCTTTGTCTATTGCACCCGATGTCTGAATCTCTCCGAGCACGCGGCGTATGGGCGGATCGAAGCGGCGCGGGCCGCGCGGAGATTTCCGATCGTTCTGGAGTTGCTGACGGATGGCTCGATAACTCTGACCACGGTCTGCCTGCTCGCCAGTCATTTGAACGAGGAGAATCATCGCGGGTTGCTCGACGCGGCACGACAGAGAAGCAAACGCGAGGTCGAGCAGCAAGTCGCCGCACTCGCGCCAATGCCAGATGTGCCCTCCGCGATTCGAAGACTTCCACAGTCGAAAGCGCCCGTTGTTCAAACTGCTGCCGCCCTTGGTGATTTGAACCTCGTCAATTCGGGCCACCGTGAGGCGGACTTGACGCCGCTTCCATCCGTGGCACACGTGCGGCAGCCCGTTACTCTGGTAACACCGCTGGCGCCCGAGCGCTACAAGGTGCAGCTCACGATCGGGCGGGTGACTCACGACAAGCTCCGACTCGTCCAGGACCTACTTCGACATGTCGTGCCGAGCGGGGATCCAGCGGCCATCTTCGACCGAGCACTTACGCTGCTTCTCGAGGATCTCGAGCGAAGAAAATTATCCAAAGTCGAACGGCCGCGCTCGACACAGGCGATCAACCCACGTGGACGCCATGTGCCGGCGAATGTCAAACGCCAGGTGTGGGCGCGCGACGCAGGCAGATGCGCGTTTGTTGGAACCGAGGGTCGCTGTGCGGAAACAGGGTTTCTCGAACTCCATCATGTGGTTCCGTTCGCGGATGGCGGCCCGACCACGGCCGACAACCTGCAGTTGCGCTGCCGCGCCCATAACGCCTATGAAGCGAGCGTACATTTCGGTCCGATGCTATTTCGCGAACATCGCCTGCCCTACGAACTCGGTCCGGACCGAGTTGGATAGCACAACAGCGCACCTAATTCGGACGCGGCGTCTTCGAGGGGGCAGTCGATGCGCGACCCGAGTACCATGCAGTCCTCGATGCTTGCCTGAAAAGACCAGCCGTCTCCATGGTGGGCACTCCGTGATGTTCACTACCGGCCTTGTGTTTGACCCTTTTGAAAGCAGAGAGTGTCGATGATGCCGTCGAAGTATTTGGCAGCTTTCTCATCGGCCTGCGCATAGGCAATTGACTCACCGAACATCAAAATTCCGCGCCAGAAAGTGCCGTCGAAGTTGCGTCCACGATACTCTGCAGCTTCACCATCCCACGGAATTCTCACATCCCGCTCGTGGATGATCGACCGCAGAACATCCTTTGAAGGAAGGCCCCACGACAATAAGGGCCCGGTGCCGAACGTCAAAGAGGTGCCACGGTATCGAATCTCCGTGAGTCGATAGTCGACGTCGACAATCTCCTTGACGTTCGTAGGACGCGGTACGATGAACTGCATCACATTCCCAAACCTGCGGGCATTCGCCTGTGAACAGACCGGCGGCGCCCACGGGCGTTCGTGCGTCGGCCTGAGAACGATGGTGCTGGTCGCGCCGCTCACCGTCGTGGTGACAGGTTCGTAGCCATCTTTGGAGAACCGGACGACTTCGGATCGACGATCTGTGCTGTACCGACCGTCCACATCCGTACGCGTGTCAGTCCAAGGCAGGCTCATCACCCGTACTCCTTGAACGGGAGTTCCTGAAGGATCGGTGATCGTCCCTGTTGTCTGATCAGACCTCAGCGCGGGCATTGCCATCAAAACCACGGCGAACCACACTCCCAGCCTCGTACGCACACTCGACGCTAATCCGACCTTCGTGTCATGGCGGATTACGTCACGACGCGTGGAAATCAACCCACTACCTTGTGAAAACGGCATCGAGTAGCTTTCCCGTCGCAGGATCGATCGTGCACCGGTAGCACGCGAAGTTCCAAAGGATGAGCGGACGCAACTGGATGAACTCAACGTACACATCCGCGGGCCCGTTGGTCGGATGCTCTGCCGTCCAGAGTTTGCGCCCCGAAAGGTCAAATCCCTCTACGTTCGGGAACGCAGCGTTCTGCGAAGACCCGGCCATGTAGTCGTAGATGACGACGACAACATCGTCGACCAAGCGTGCATCAGCAATGGGGAATCGCCACGACCACGCTCGACCGGCGACGTCTAACGTGTTTGCTTCGAATGAAAGTGACGAGGCGTCCTTGTTCATACAAATAGCATGGCCCCAGGAAGCAGTTTCAAAGCCGATGACGGGCCATCTGCCGACTGAGCGCGCGAATGAGCGCATGCGAGCGGAATGAGGCTGACGAGGTGCCGCAAGTGAGCGCCTAGTCCGCTGACGGCACGACTCGTAAGTTCCGAAAGTGTCCGACCGTTTCCGGACCGACCCACAACGCGACGCCGCCGCGTTTCTGCGCGCCTGATTTCACATCGTTGACGATGAGCGTAGGTTGAGCGTTGTCGCCAATGTATAACCGCGCCTTGTCTCCGTGGACCTCGATCTTGATCTTCGTCCACTCGCCGGGAAGCAGGTCAACGTAAGACTCGTACTTCGATGGTGTTTCCTGACGGAGGCGCATCCACGGCCATTGCGGATGCGAGATGTACTGCACCGCATGGTTACGCCGCTCCTGATCGTCGGCGCGGCCGTTGGTTGGACGGATGTAGAACGCATCGTAGGTTTTCATGTCGTCTTGAAGGCGAAAGGCGACTCCGACAAATCCGCGCGCCCCTGCTGACGCGCCTTCGCTTGGCGCCCCGGCAATCTCGGCTTCAATCGTGCCATTGGAAAACTCCAGGCCCTCGATGCGGGCAAGTTGCTCGATGTCTGCCGGGCCGGCCTGTTTGAGTGCGGCTTCGTCGGAGGTGAGTCGCAAGCCTTTCTTACCCTGAAGCACGGCCGGTTGAGCGACGAGGTTCACGAGTCGCACCCCACTGGCCGAGTCGAGCGCGTAGTCCTTCGTCTGCCCTGCTGTCGTCGCTGACACGAGAAGCGAAGCCATGATCGCGAACGCGAGCGGAGTGCGGTGTGAATTCGAATCCATTTCAGTCCTTTCGTGTCACGCCGTCCAGTCCTGGAACGCGTTTAGCCAGCCAGTCCTCCACCGTTGAAAAATAGACTGGCACGATTCGCTTCAACGACGGCATTTCTGCGTTGCTTCCGATCGTCGCCTCGAATTGCAGATGATCCGCCTTCGGGAGCGTCACCAGTGTGTAGTCTCGATTGCCCCCGGCTTTTAGTGCTGCTTCCCAGGCGGCTCTGTTCTTGTCCGCGACGATGTTGTTGTCCAGTTCACCAAAAATGGCCAGCACGGGTACGCGCAGCTGACGGATGATCGGCGCCGGTTCGTAGAAGTACGACCGCTTAATCGTCTGCCAGTATGGATGGTCGCGTGTTGCGGGGAAAGAATCCGGAGGGGGTCCCATCTGGGCGGCGAGCTTCTCCCGGGTCGCGACATACTCGTCCCAGCCCTGGCCCGTTCGCGCGAACTCGTACTCCAGTTTCATCAATCCGACGATTGCCGTGATCATCTGCGGTTTCATACCCCTTGCCGTCAGCTCGTTTTGGGTCTGATCGAGCGAGGTTTCGGCAGCAGACACTCCCGCGCCCGAAATGCTGATCAGGAACCCTAGATCGCTGATTCGAGTCGCCGCCATCTGCATGATCCAACCCGCCTGGCTCACTCCCAGCAATCCGATGTGTGCCGCGTCGACATCGCCTCGTGTCTTCAAGTACGAGAAGGCCGCGACGACGTCGCCGGCGAGTTCTTCGTAGGACGCAGTCTTCCAGTCACCCGTCGAGTCCCCTACGCCCCGCTTGTCGTACCCGAGCACCGCCACCCCGTGCCGAACCAGAAAACGGGCGAACGGCAAAACGTACTCACGGTTCTCGGCGCCAGAACCGTGCACGAGAATGATCGTCGGATGCTTTCCTCCGCTGGCAGGGCGAATCAACGTGCCGGAGAGTTGCACCTCGCCGCTCGAGAACCGCACGGCTTCATGCGTTTCGCTGTTGACTCTGGTCGCAGTCCGGGGAGGGCTTCCGTCACGACGCCATGTCAGCCTGGTGGGCTGACCGGCCTTGTCCCGCTCAAATACGACCCGTGACTCGACGGATGTGGAAATCCCGGCGCCCGGCCCAGTGAAGAACTCATCGCGATCCGATGGATTCAACACGCGAACCTCGCCGGATTCGTCGAAGGCGCAGAGCTGGCTCGGCTTGCCAAACCCGCTGAACTCGTCCCACATCTGGAGGTACACAAACGTGCTGTCCTCCCAGCGATAGGGGCCCGTGTATTCGCGAAGAGACTTTTCGTCCAGTGCGCGTATCGTCGGCGCCTGTTGATCCCCGGGACCGACCGCCGCGCCGGAGAGCGCGATCAGCCCCGCTGCTGTAAACGCGAGCATGCGCATTTCGTTTCCTATGGAGTTATCAATCGTTTCGCGTCTCGGCAACCATACGATGCGCGGGCGCTCGCGGTTCGAGTTTCGTGCGGTTCCGTTGAGCAACGTCGGACAGGCGCATCGTCTGCATCGAGTCGGTGGTGTGTGTTGAAAAGATGGGGTGCCCGGACTCACACCGCGGATCGCGGATCGCGGATCTCGCACCCCGGATCGCGGATCCCGGACTAAGATTCACCACATGTCGTGGACCCGTCGCAGATTTCTCGAAATTACGAGCGCGCTAGGCGGCGCAGCCGCGTTCAGCCGCTCCACAGGATTGGCACAGCAAGCTGTCGATCGGCAGGGTGCGCCAGGCGTCCAGCTGAACGTTGACGTTGCGGCCCTCCCGGATTACTCGCGCGATCTCGAGCGGTACCTGATCCGGCTCAGCAACGATGCGCGGGATCGTCGCAGGCAGATCATCGACGCGATCTCGACGCGCGAGCAGGTTCTCGCCAGACAGAAATCAGTCGTGACCGAACTATGGAAGATGCTCGGAGGCCCGCTCGACCGCACCCCGCTCAATCCGCGCGTCGTTGGCACCGTTGAGCGTCCAGGCTATCGGATTGAACGGGTGACCTTCGAGAGCCGTCCGCGTTTGTACGTGACCGCCAATTTGTATGTGCCGGCCGGCGCTGGACGGCGACCGGCCATTCTCGGACCGCTCGGGCACTCGGTCAATGGCAAAGCGTGGCCCAGCTATCAGAAGCTGTTTTCCAATCTGGCCCGCAAGGGTTACGTGGTCCTTGCTTACGACCCGTTCGGCCAGGGAGAGCGCATCGAATATCCAGGCGGCCGGCCAGGCCAATCAGCCATTAACGGTGGGGGCACGGGCGAACACGAGTACGCTGGGCGTCGCTTGGTCCTGCTTGGCGCCAACTTCGGATTGTTCCGAGCGTGGGATGGTATCCGTGGGATTGACTACCTGCTGACGAGGCCGGAAGTGGATCCGGATCGAATCGGATGCTGCGGTCAATCCGGCGGCGCAACGATGACACAGTTCCTCGCCGCCCTCGACGGCCGCATCAGCGCCGCCGTTGTTTCGATGGGCAACACGGAAAACCTTGCGCAGGCCGACGTCGAGCCGCCGGGATCGGCAGACGATGCGGAACAGAACATCGTGCCGGCGCTGGCGCGCGGGATCGATCGTGCGGATCTTCTGTACGCCTTCGCGCCCAAGCCGCTGCTCATCGGGATCACGCTGCACGATGCCGGGCATACGTATTCTCCCGAATATGTCAGCGGCTCGCGTGATCTTCTCGGCGAGTACAAACGCGCGTATGGAATTCTGAGTGCCGCCGATCGCGTCTCACTCCAGGCGACCACGGTCTCGCATGGATACGTCTACGAGATGCGCCGGGCGACGTACGCCTGGTTCAACCGCTGGTTCCAGATGAAAAACGTCGACGACGACGAGACGTCGCAGGCGGTGGAGACCGAGGCGACTCTTTACGTCACGCCGACAGGGTTCGTGACGACATCTTTCGGCGGTGAAACGGCGCTCTCGCTGACGCGGCAGATGGCCGACGAGATTCATACGCCGTCGTCGCTCTCCGCCGCCGACGTGCGCAGCCGCGTTCGAACCGTGCTCGGGATCGACGAATCGCGCGGTGCGCCGCCGGCAGGACGCATCCTCGCGACGATCAAGAAGCCCGGATACCGCGCCGAACAGTTCGAACTCGCGAGCGACCAGGAGATTCGTACGCCCGGATGGCTGCTGACGCCCGACAATGCCGGGCCTTCGACGCCGACGCTGCTTTATGTCGGCGACGCTGCCGCGTGGAGTGCTGTTGGGGAGGACGCGTTTGCCGAGCGATTGTGCGGCAAGGGAGGTTGCCGGGTTGCGGTGATCGATGTTCGAGGGCGCGGCGATTGCGCGATTCGCTACCCGGAGCGCGGAAGGTTTTATTTTCCCGGCCGCATCACCGATGAAGCGTACCTGACGTGGTTCACGCTGATGCTCGGCCGTCCGCTGATCGGCGGCCAGGTGTTCGACACGCTCCGGGCGCTGGACTACCTGCGGGCCCGGCCCGATGGTGTTTCCTCCATCTCGCTGGTGGGCGATGGACCACACGGCGTGATTGCCCTCTACGCGGCAGCCCTCGACACGCGAGTTCCGCGCGTCGCGCTTCGCGGCACCGTCACCGACTATCGTTCTCTCGCGACGGCCGAACGGTACGCGCAGCCGTTTGGAATCTACGCGTATGGCCTTTTGCGCGAGTTCGACCTCCCCGACGTGGCTCGCTCACTGGCATCGCGCCCGGTGCTCTTGCTGAATCCGTTGGACGCGCGTGGTGAGCGCGCGGGTGGTGCGCAGGACATCTACAAGGCGATTCCAAACGCCTCCGTTCGGATATTGGAGGCGAGCGAAGATCCAGTGCAGGTACTCGCTGCGTGGGCATCGGCTCGCTGAAGCCGCGACGGGTGATCCTTCAGGGTTGTCGCGAGGCGGTATAGGCGAAGATGTCGACGAGATCGGATGCGCTGAGAGCGTTGGCGACCGGCACCATCAGCGGCGCCCACACCCCTTGCCGCGTGCCCTGGCGGAAGTCATTGATCTGGCGAGCGAGATAGCTTGGCGAGCGGCCGGCGAGCGCCGGGACTGGCCCGAGTCCGCGCAGATCAGATCCGTGGCACGCGGTACACGCGATCACTTTCCTCGCTCCCGTCGTCGCGAGCGCCTCGCCGCGCTTGATGGCGCCGACCGGCACATAGGCGACAAACCCCGCGCGCGGCGATCGCAGTTGCTCGGCGGCCTCGTCTTCCGGCGCCTCGACAATCCTGCTGCCGATCGGTTCTGTGGTTCCGTCTTCGACGAGATGAAACATCTGGCCGGCGATTCGTGTTTTCTTGACGGCCTCGGTCTCGACGACGCGAATCCACGGCGTCCACGGCATCGAGGCGAAATACGCGGCAGCTGTCTCCATCTCTTCGTCGGTCATCGTCGCTGTGATCTGACCCATGTCGTTCGGCTTGCGCGGCTCTGCGGTCTTGCGAGCGCCGGTCTTGAATTCCTGCAGCTGACGCACGATGTAGTCCTTCTGCAGGCCCGCCACCGGAGCGTTTTCAGGGCGCCCCTTCCCGTTCGGCATGTGGCAGAACGCGCATGCTTTCACGGCCGGGGCGCGTCCGTGCGCCACGATGTCCGGCATCGCCGGGTGATCTTCCGGAAACCAGTCAGCTGGATCGAAGTTGTTGCGGACCTGTGCCGGCGTGAACTGGAAGCGCGAGCCAGGTAATGTGCGGGGTGTCGGATCCGGCGCGCCTCGTCCTCCCCGCCCGCCCCCGCCAGGGCCGGCACCGCCGGGCGGTGGTGCGGGTGCGACCGCGTACGCCCAGTCCGGCTTCTGTTCGTCGGTGACCTGCGCCCACACCCCCGCACAGGAAACCGCAACCACGAACACGATCAACGTCACTCTCATGCAAGCCTCTTCACGACCTCGCGCAAAAGAACGCGGGGCCTCATTTGTCTGGCCTGATTCTGATGTTTCGCCACCGGATCGTCAGCGCCTGGTGGGTATTGATCTGCAGCTCAGGATGCAGATTCACCTCACGTTCGGTGAGGCCGTGAATCTGCAGGCCGATGAATCCCTTCGGGTGACTCTTGTAAACCTCTTCGTTCGTCAGATCTTCAACGAGGTTGCCGTTGACCCACGTCTGAATGCGCGGGCCGCGCGCGACGATGCGGAGCCTGTTCCACCCGTCGTCGACGAAATGATGATGCCCCTGGTCGATCTTCTGCTGGGACGACAACCAGTTCGTTCCCATGGCTTCCCCATAGAGCAGGCCCGTTGCCGGCTCTCCTTTGTAGTACCGCCGAATCTCAACTTGTGGACCATTCACCCGGCCGGCTGCCGATTCGAATCCCCGCCCGGTCGTCTGTAGCGGACGCACCGTGCTTCTGATTTGAATTCCAGAGTTCGTGATGGGATCGATCGCGGTCTCCAACTCCAGTTCGAAATCATCAAATTCGCGTGTCGTGCACAAGAAGGAATTCATGCTGGCACTGGCCTCGACCGTGCGGCCGACGATCGCCCCATCCTCGACGCTGAACCGGTGAGCTCCGTTCATCTGTGCCCAACCGGTCAATGTTGATCCATCGAAGAGATCGATCCATTCGTTTGACGATGTGCTGGTTGATTGATGCGGCTCATCTGTCGGCAGGGCGAAGGCGATGATCGAGTCGCCTGACTTCGTCGCGTTCTTGCCGCTGCCTCCGGCGGCAATCGCCACATACTCGTGCCCGTCAATCATGTAGACGCTCGGCGTCGCATAGCCGCCGGCTGGCAACTGGTATTCCCAGAGGACGCGGCCGGTCGCCTTCTCAAATGCGCGGATCTTTTCGTCCGCCGTCGCGGCAAGGAATATCACTCCGCCCGCGGTGGCCACAGCTCCGCCAAAATTCAGGCTGCCGGTGTTGCGGATGCCCTTGGCGACCAGTTGTGGGTATTCGCCCAGCGGAACTCTCCAGAGCAGATCGCCCGTCACGAGATCGATCGCGTTGAGCGTGCCCCACGGCGGAGCGATCGCCGGCACGCCGTTTTGATCGAGAAACAAAGGGTATCCATCAATGGTGTAGCGATCGGCGGTTGGCTTCGCAGCGCTGGTGGTGGTCTCTTGGCCGGGCGCCGTCTTCAGATACGTCGACAATGCGCGCAGTTCTCGCGACTGCAGCTGTCGGAATGCAGGCATTGCATTTCGCCCGTGCGCGATCACCTTCTCGATGTCCTCGTTGCTGCCCATGACGTTCACGAGCGGTGGCGCTTGGGTCGGAGTGCCTTGACGATTCATTCCGTGGCAGGCCGCACATGTGCGCTCGAAGATCCGTTGCCCGAGCTGGGCCGGATTGAGCGATTCACCTTCAGTGTCGTGGACCGGACGCAGCCGATTGATCGTCGGGACTTCATTGACGTTCACGTACAACACATTCAGTACCGGGTCGAAACTCGCGCCATGCCATTCCGCGCCTCCCAGATGGCCCGGCGTGGTTATGGTTCCCTGCAGACTGGGTGGCGTATAGATCGAACCGGAAAGGTATTGCCGATACTGCGTCAGCGCATAGGCGTGTGATTCGGGAGAGATGTTGGTCAGATCCGCTTCCGTCAGGGACTGCCGAACGAGTGGACGAGGCTTGAGGGGAATGACCTGCGTTGGAGACGCTTCTTCACCCGGAACGGTGGATTTCGGAACGGCCACCTCCTGGACCGGGAACAACGGCTCACCGGTGTCCCGGTCGAGGACGAACGTGAAGCCCATCTTCGTCAATTGCACGACGGCGTCCCGGGACGTGGCGCCGTTTCTGATCGTCACGAGAATCGGCGCGGGCGGATTGTCGTAATCCCAGATGTCGTGTCGCACGGTCTGATAGTGCCACTTGCGTTCGCCGGTCGCCGCGTCGAGAGCGACGACGCTATTGGCGAAGAGATTGGTGCCCTTTCGGAAGCCGCCGTAAAAGTCATCGGTGGCCGAACCGGTCGCCGCGAACACCCAGCCGCGCTGCTGGTCGATGGTCAGCCCTCCCCAGGCGTTGGCGCCTCCGTACGTCTCTCCCTTCACCCACTTCCATGTATCGTGACCCGGTTCGCCTTCAGCAGGAATGGTGTGGAAGATCCACTTCATCTCACCGGTGACGGCGTCGTAGGCGCGAATGTGGCCAGGGGATGCGTCGTAGGTCTCGTTCACCCGCGACGCGATGATCAGGAGGTTATCGAACACCGCGCCGGGCGAGGTCATCTCGATCACGGCGGTTCGAGGATCGACGCCGAGATTCTGCCGCAGATCGATGAATCCTCCCGTTCCGAAGGAGGGGATCAGCGCTCCCGATTTCGCGTCCAACGCGTAGACGCGGTCCCGGACGAAGTGAAAGATCCGTTCACCAGCGGCGCCCTTCCAATACGTCACGCCGCGATTACGCAGTCGAACGATCTCGCCGTTGTTGAATTTCGCCGGATCGAATACCCAGATCTCACGGCCGGTCGCCGCATCGAGCGCCACCGCCTTGAGCGCTGGTGTGGTGATGTACATCACGCCGTTCACCACAATCGGATTCGCATGCATCGTCGATCGCTGATTTGCGTCGCGCGTGTGATATTCCCAGGCAGGCTGGAGGCGGTGCACATTGGCAGCGTGAATCTGCGCCATCGCCGCGTACTGGTTGCCCTTCGGATCTCCGCGGTACACCGGCCAGTCGATGCTCTGCTGACCGGGCACCGGCAGCGGACGTGCAGGTTTCGCCCCAGCACTCACGAGGACGGCAACGATTGTTACGAGGACGATGGATTTGGTCATCACGGTGTCCCGTCTTCACTTCGCCTGCAAGTCGAAGAGCACGATATCCGACTCCTCACGCGTGCGATCGACCACGATTTCTTTTCCATCGCGAGACAGGTCGAAGTCCCCCATCACGGAGCCTGAACCGAGCGAGGTGAGTTGCTGCTCGCGACCGGTCTTGAGATCGATCGACCACAGATCCTTATGGAAGAGATCGCCCTTCATGAACACGAGGATGTCGTTGGTGAGCAACACGAGTCGTCGGCCGCCCCGTGACAGAACCAGTTGCGGAAGCTGGCGCGGTGAGCCATCCGAAGTCACCGCCTTCACCGGAAAGGTCGTGCCGACATCCGCCCCCGAATAGACCAGAAACTCTCCGTTCGGAGACCATGCCGGATCGGTCGAGTATTCCTTAACAAGCGGCGCCGGGACTCCTTTGTCGATGGGTATCTTGAAGAGATGCGGCTCTCCGTTTTCATTTGCGGCGATTGCCAGGGTTCGTCCATCTGGCGACCACGCGGCGGCGCCGCGCACGTCGAGTTGTTCCGCGATGCGCCGCGTTGAAGTTCCATCGGCGTTCATCACATACAACTGGGTGCGTTCGCCTGCCTGCACGCTGAACGCGATGCGCCGACCGTCGGGCGAGATCGCTGGCGGCGCCACCGCCCGCCCGTTGACGCCGTTCCAAAGCTCGAGCGCGGCGCCGTCAGTGCCGACTCGCCACAGACCATCCCGCCCGGTCCTGGGTGTGCGATAGACGATAAAACCGGGTCCGATGCGCGGCGAGACTCCCGCGCCCGTCGGCAGCGGAATCGGTGCGCTCCCGGACTCGTCGACGAGGCTATTCGTGCGCAGGGCCCGCCAGAGACCGCTTGTCGAGCGCGAGACCGTTGCAACCAGCTGACTCCCGTCGCCGCTGGCCGATAACGATGTGTATTGCTCGAGGCCCGTGAGGATCCGGCGCGAGGTCTTGCGCCGGACATCGAGCGCGTAAATCCAGGGGCCCGATCCATCGCGATCTGTCGCGAGATACAGGAGTGTTCGACTGTTGAGGAACGTGGGAAACGACACCCGCGCCGCATGAAACGTCAAGCGCTCAGGTTCCCCTCCCGCCGCCGGAACACGCCAGAGGTCACTTTCATCGAGCGGCAGACCATGAACGAAATAGATGTAGGCGTCATCTGGCGACCACACCGGAAAATGGTTATGAAATCCAGCGCGCGCCGCATAGATCTGGCTCCCCACCTTCTCGTTTGGCCTGGTGACGAACAGGGGATCACCTTCCGCTGGCGGATGATAGACGATGCGTGTGCCATCGGAGGACCAGTCAAGTTCTGAGACTCCGCTGAGGTACGGCTGCGGCGTGCCGCCCATGGTCGGCACCGACCACCCAGCATCGACTGAGCCAGCGGGATTGCGAGTCCACAGCGCGACAAACGAGCCGTCGGGTGAGAACCCCAATGTTCGCGTGGCCGGATTTCGCAACTCACGGATGCTTCCTTTGGTCAGGACGCTACCCTCGGTCAGGTTGTGGCTTCTGCCGGTTCCCACCTGGCCGACCCAGACGTCCCACGCACCTCCGCGATCTGAGAGAAAGGCGACGAGTTTGCCGTCGCGCGAGATTGCCGCCTCCTGCTCTGCACCATCGAAGTCTGTCAACTTCAATGGCTTCGCGTGCTCGAGTGGGTTTCGCCAGAAATAGTCAGATCGATCGAGCGCCCACATCGTGGCGCCGGCAACCACGATCGGAAGGACGATCGCGGCCGCCGCCCACCAGCGAACGTCTCCGCGCCGTGTCGTTGCTACTGGTGACCTCGAGTCAGGGTGACTCACCGCGTCCTCGATTTCCAGCCTGGCGTCGCCGATGTCGCGCAGCCGCCGCTTCGGATCCTTCTCGAGGCATCGTCGAATCAGCCGCGTGATGTTCGCCGGCGTTTCGACAGGCAACGACGCCCAGTCGGGCTCGT
>Ga0222622_10000124_pt1 | contig 26173 bp, 21 predicted proteins | sample PLM2_5_b1metaG_FD_177335 | JGI IMG/M metagenome (GOLD analysis project Ga0222622, IMG submission 177335) | Groundwater sediment microbial communities from an aquifer in East River, Colorado, USA - PLM2_5_b1 | ecosystem: Environmental > Terrestrial > Soil > Riparian zone | place: USA: East...
AAACTCCGCAATCGCCTCAGGCAAACGTTCGGCTGTCGCGGAGACTATCGCGTCTGTAAGAGATTCGCTGGCTACGCGTATCTTGTCGGCCGGCATGTGATCCGAGAGTTTTCCTATGGGAGCCGATAAGAGGCGGTCTATCTGGGTTGCAAGCAGGTCGTTAATAACATTCGAGGTTTCTTCGCGAGCAATGACTTTAAGCAGTCCATCGGCTACGAATGTCTTTAACGTTTCCTCGGAACCGGGATGCACCATCTGGAGAATGGCGTCAATACTGTGCGGCCGCAGCTTGTTTAGCATGTTTCGCACGGATTCGGTTATGCCGACGCGGGTCTCAGGACTTTGCAGCAGCCTGAGCACACCTTTTGATATCTGTTCTTTTAGGCGGTCGAGTTGCTCGGGAGCGACGTTGCCAAGTATCGCCGGCAGGGGCTTGGCCATTGCCGCGTCAATATTTGTCGAAATAAACTCACGCGCCTGGTCGACAAAGAGGGCGCCTTTGAGCGTTTCCTCGATCCGCCTAGGCATACTCTCGTTTACCAAGTCGTCGACCTCGGCTAGGAGATTTTCACGCGACACAAATATCTTCTTAAAGAATGAGAGGTTCTCGTAAAATGTATGGACCTCGTGCTTGATCAGTGAGCTGATCTGGTCGCGGGTTTTTGGAGCCGCGGCGATCTCGGACAACTGGTGGACGGCAGGTTCGATCTGTTCGCCGGCCTTTTCCTTTAACAAGCCGATCGCATCCGGCGTGAACATATCGCCAAGAGGCGTTTGGGAATTGACTAACTCGTCCAGGCGTCGATTCACAAATTCACGAATATTCGCTTCAAACGCCTTTCCCTCTAATGTGCTCTCAATACGCTCGTCGAGAAAGTCAACGATCTGATCAACCGTCTGCTCATCCAACACCTCGGACACGCGTTTGCCAAGCGCGGCATCGGTCCTCTCGGTGACGAAGCTGCGAACCGCGGCAAGAGATTCGGGACTGCTCAGAACGGTTTTTATGTGAGCGGCGAGCCGCTGCTGCAAGGCAGAGATAGCATCGAGGACCGGTTCGCGAACATTCTTTGGCAGAGCCTCAATGAGCGATGGGTAATCCTGAGCTAAGAGTTCGTTGGTGTACGAGTCCACGACCGCCTGGATCTTGTTTCGCAGAAAATTCTTTCCCGTCAGCTCCTGCAGGATCGTGTCCTGGGACACAAGTTCCTCACCGACCGCCTTGCCGATGGCGTTAGCAAGGCGTTCTCGATGCCGAGGGATCATACCTTGCGGAAATATGGTCAGGCCAAAAAGCTTGACAGGCATTCGCGGGCGGAAGAGCATCCTGACCGCGAGCCAGGCCCCGGCATATCCGTGGGCAGTGGCGAAGAGTATCAGCAGCCCTATCTGAACGTATATGTTCTTAAAAAGATCGAGAAGAGTGTCCATGGGGTATCAAGGATCAGAAAACCTGAAAACCCTTAGATCTGAGGCAAAACTCAGCAAAGTCCTTGAGCCATTCGTAGGTGGCGCTGTAGTTTCTCCATTGCTCATCGGTGTCGCGGTGGAGCGTCATATCGTCCGGTGCATCGGTGATCGTTAGGTCCGCGAATATGCGTTTATCAGGCTCGAGTTTTGGCAGTACCTCTTTTTGCAAACGAGTACCGATCTCGTGGGCGTCGGCCAATGATATTTTTACGCCGGTCGCGTTGTAGTTCATCTGCTTCAAAACGGATTCGCTTAGCAGGTCAAAACTGCGAATTATCTCAAGCGCCGTTTTCCAGTTCCAAACGTTCGCGTGGAACTCGTAACCCTCGCTGCCCATGTCCATTAAGGTAAAGCTCATAGTTTGCTCCTCAAAAAATGCTAAACGGCAAAGACGGTTTGGTCAATGAGTTTCTATCGGGGAATCGGTATAATTCGATATTCTGCAATGGAAATAGATCGGGATGCTTACCTTTCAAGAATATCTGTCGTGCCCGGGGTTAACTTTGTGCCAAGTCGCGACAGTCTGGAGCTGCTCCAAATAAGGCATCTCGAGACCGTGCCGTTCGAAAATCTCGACATTCACTGGAAACCCCCCATAATTCTGGATACGAACAGGTTCTATGAAAAGATCGTCGTCGGTAAACGGGGCGGATTCTGTTACGAGCTAAATGGCTTGTTCGAGATGCTGCTCCGATCACTGGGATTTGGAACAAGGTTGGTGTCTGCCAGGCCCTATAGTAAGGAAAATGGCTTTGGGCCCGAATTTGACCATGCGGCCATAATTGTCTCGCTCGGAGATACCGAATACCTGGTTGACGTCGGATTCGGAGATTTTGCCGCAGGCCCGCTTAAGATCGCTGTCGGCGAGGAGCAAACCGATCGGGAAGGAACTTTTCGGATCAACGAACTCGAAAACGGTGCTCTTGTGGTGGAGAAGAGGAGGGGAGACGGTTGGAGGCCTGAATACATGTTCGGTATGCAGGGCCGGAATCTCGCAGAGTTCAGCGAGATGTGTGACTTTCAACAATATTCACCCGACTCTCATTTCACAAAAGGTAAAATATGCTCTGTCTTGACAACAAACGGGCGAAAAACGCTGACCGACCGGAGCTATATCGTGACCACAAACTGCGACAGGGTTGAAACCCCGGTCCATTCTGAAGCGGAATTCAACGAAATACTCATGCGCGAGTTTGGAATTCGCCAAAACGAAGAAATATCCATATGAGCCGATCATTTTCATACTCAGATGCCGGCGTCTCGATAGACAACGCAAACCTCGCTGTCGCCAAAATTCGCGAATACGCGCGAAGCACGTTCAACGAACGGACGCTTACCGAGATCGGCAGTTTTGGCGGGATGTTTGCCGGGGCGTTTCCCGATATGGCCGAGCCGATACTGGTCGCATCGGCTGACGGGGTCGGGACCAAGCTTAAACTGGCTTTTGAGACGGGTATTCATAATACGGTCGGGGCCGATCTGGTCAATCACTGTGTCAACGACATTTTGGTGCAGGGTGCACGCCCGCTCTTTTTTTTGGACTATTTCGCCACGGGAAAGCTCGAGCCCGATGTGACGGCATCGGTGGTCCAGGGCATGGCACAGGCTTGTCGCGAGAACGGCTGTGTTCTGCTCGGCGGCGAAACAGCGGAGATGCCGGAATTTTATTCGGCGGGTGAGTACGATCTGGCCGGCTTTATAGTCGGTGTGGTCGATAAACCTCGAGTCATCGACGGCAAGTCGATCGAACCCGGCGACGTCGTCCTGGGACTGCCGTCTAACGGTTTGCAGACAAACGGCTATTCGCTGGCCCGTAAGCTCCTGTTCGAGGTGGCCAGTTATAAGGCCGACACCTATCTCGACGAAGTTGGCTTAACTGTCGGGCAAGCTTTGCTAGCGACCCATCAAAGTTTCTTGCGGCCCGTAGAACCGTTTTTGGACAGCGGAGCTATTAAAGGCCTTGTCCACATCACCGGTGGCGGCTTCCTTGAAAACATCCCGCGTATCTTGCCCGATGGAGTTGGGGTCGAAATAAACCGCGGCACCTGGCCCGAACTGCCGCTCTTTGGCTTGCTGCAGCGGATCGGAAATGTTTCTGACCACGAAATGTTCCGGACATTTAATATGGGGATCGGGATGGTTGTGGTATGTGCCGCCAGCGATAAAATCAAGGTCCAGGATGACTTGAAGGGCAGTTTTGAAGTGGGCCGCGTTGTAGCCGGCGACAAAACCGTTCGCATTGCATGAAGATCGGAATCCTCATATCTGGCCGCGGGTCGAATATGGCGGCGATCATTGATGCCGTTCAGAGAGGTGAAATACGAGACTCTGAGGTCGCGATCGTTATCAGCGATAAACCTGATGCCACGGGCCTGGCAAAGGCGGCGGAGAAAGGGGTTCCGACGGCGGTCATTGAGAGGAGAGGTCGGTCGCGCGAGGAACATGACCGCGAGATCGCCGCAAAAATCCGCGAATACAATGTCGAGCTGATCTGTCTGGCTGGTTATATGCGGCTGTTGTCAGGGTGGTTCGTTTCAGAGTTCGCCAACCGGATCATTAACATTCATCCTAGTTTGCTGCCGGCGTTTCCCGGGCTTGATGCACAACGTCAGGCTTTTGAGGCAGGAACAAAGGTGACCGGCTGCACGGTACATTTTGTAGATGAGCATCTCGACCACGGAGATGTGATACTTCAACGGGAGGTGCCGCGGTTGGACGGCGACACGGCTGAATCCCTGGCGGACCGGATCCTGCAGCAGGAACACCTCCTGTACATACAGGCGATCAAACGCCTGGTCGCCGCAAACGGAGCAGACGTCATAGACAATTCCTTTCTTTGACACTACTGCCCTTTTTCCGTAAACTCAAAGTTTTCACTTTCGGGTGAAGTAATGGAGAGTACTTATGCCGAAGAGGACCTATCAACCAAACAACCGACGCCGGGCCAAAAAGCACGGCTTTCGCGCAAGGATGGCGACCAAGAACGGCCGGGCCGTGATCAAGCGCCGCCGTGCAAAGGGACGCAAGCGATTAACAGTTCAACATTACTAAGCTTTGCTTTGCCGAAGGAAGAGAGGCTCCTGAAAAGAGCCGATTTTCTGAGGGTTTATGAGCGAGGCAGACGCATCGAAGGCCGTTTTATGACGGTTTTCATTTTGCCTGTTGAACGGCCTTTTCATCGTGTTGGAGTGACGGCGACGAAAAAAGCCATCGGAAAGGCCCACGATCGCAATCGTGCCAAGCGGCTTTTGAGAGAAACGTTTCGTTTGAGCCGAATTGAACTGGCCGCAGCCGCCAAAAAGTACGATTGGGTGTTGAACGCAAGGCGCAGCCTGCTGCACACCAAACTGAACAAGCCATTGGCGGAGTTTCAGATGATCGTGTCGGAGGTAGCAAAAGGCATGGATCTGTTGCCACAGAGCTCACAGAAAGATACGGAGAATGAATAACCCTCACCTCCGGTTAACTCTGTGCCCTCTGTGGCAAACTATTTTGGAGCAATGAAGTTTTTTGTTCTAGACCTGCTTGGTGTTTATAAGCTGTTTTTGTCGCCGTTGTTCCCCGCGGCATGCCGTTTTGAGCCGACCTGCTCTGAATACGCACGCGAGGCTGTCGAGAAATATGGCGCCCTGCGGGGAACATGGATGGGGCTACTGCGTATATTACGCTGCCAGCCGTTTTGCAAAGGCGGGCATGACCCCGTGAAGTAATGGAAAATTCCGGAAATCAAAATCAATCCCGCTTTCTGATAGCAGCGGTCCTGTCTTTAGTTGTGCTGTTTGGCTGGTCGTACCTATTCCCGCCAAAAAAACCGGCGGTGACCGAGGACGCCAACGTAGGGGCTAATAGTAACACCTCTCAAGCGGTGACACCGCAATCCGATCCGACGGCCCAACCGCTGGCGCTGGCACCTGTACAACCACAAGAGTTGACTGCAGATAATACGCCGAACAGGACGATCACTATTTCGTCGTCTTTATATGAAGTAAAGCTCGACTCTAAAGGTGCCGTCGCTACAAGCTGGATCATAAAGAAGGACAAATCGCCGCGGGGTGAGTTTCCCGTCTTTGCGGACGGATCGACAGGTGACAATGAAAAACCGTTGCAGTTGATCCCGAGTGCGGCATTCAGCCCCACCTCACGAGAGGTTCCATTTCGTTTAGCCACAGACGATCCGAACCTTACCGCCGCGGTCAACGAACGAAACTACCAGATCTCGGTCCCGGACGAATCGATAACTCTTGCCGATGGACAGGAAAAGCAGATCGATTTCACGTTGACAGACGCGAGTGGGGTCGAAGTCAAAAAGAGCTTTGTCTTCCGGGCGGACAGCTATGTTGCCGATCTCGCTATAGACCTTAAAAAAGGCGGGCAGCCGGTTCCAAATACCAAGCTCCTGATCGGTGCGAGCATTGGCGACCACGCTATCAACCACCATAATTTTTATCACATTGAGTCTGAGGCTGTTGCCTACGTCAACGATGATATCAAACGCCATCAGGGCGGATACGCGTTCACGTTCGATAAAGATAACCAAGCCAACCTGGCTGACCAGGGCAGTGTTAGCTGGGCAGGTGTCGGAGACGCATATTTTGCAATGGCAGCGATCCCTGCTGCACCGGTGCAGGGTGTTGAATACCGGGCCTCGAAATACGATGTTCAGACCCAGCCGTTCTTTAACAGCATCTTTCAGTGGATAACCCGCAGCGCGCAAACCAGTGAGACCCGGCATATGGTTACGGTTTACATGCCGATCGCCGGCGATGGGTCTGTCACCAAGGTGTTTACGGGCACCAAAGATTACTTCCTGTTGTCGTCGCTAAATGATTCACTAAGCAAAGAGGTAGGCCGGCCGCTCGAGCTGACCAACTTTATTAACTTCAGCAACTATTGGTGGCTGAGATGGCTGACAAAACCGCTGTCGATACCCATCCTCTATGCGCTGAATTTCTTTTACGGGATCACGCATAACTATGGCGTAGCGATTATTGTTTTCACGTTTTTATTCTATTCGCTACTGTTTCCGTTGCGTTGGTCGCAGTCGAGATCCTTCAAAAAAGCATCGGGCAAAGCGCCCAAAATGAAAGAGGTCCAGGACAAGATCAAGGAGCTCCAGAAAAAGGGCGTGCCGAACGACGATCCCCGCATGCGGGTTCTCCAGATGGAGCAGCTCAAGATGACCAAGGACGCTTTGCCGGTCGGCGGATGCTTGCCGATGCTGCTGCAATTTCCTTTGCTCATTGCATTTTATACTGCAGTTACCGTTTCGCTTGCTGTTCGCCAGGCGTCGTTCATCTGGCTGCCGGACCTTTCTGCGGCCGATCCGTGGCACTTGCTCGAGTTTGCCTTTGCACTATCGATGATCCTGTCGATGAAATTTACTCCGCAAGCCGCGACTGTTACACCTGAGCAGCAGATGCAGCAAAAGATGATGACGTACTTTATGCCCGTAATGATGTTATGGGTAATGTGGGCGGCGCCGTCCGGACTTTTGTTATACTGGTTTTTCGGTAACATTGTGAGCTTTGGCCAACAGATGGTTATAAACCGTTTGAATAAGCCTAATTCGCCGCCGGGGACGGAAATAGTAGATTCGGTGCCGTCAAACGCGAAAAAGGTCAAGCCTAAGTTTGGAACCGCTTAGTGAAGATAACGCCTCAAGGCGTCACTCTTACGAATGAATCAGACCTGTGACAACGCGAAGGAGTTTATCGAAGGACTCGTAAAGGACCTCGGTTTCGACCTCGCCGTGTCGTCGACCTGGACCGATGTAGGCTGCTCTATAGACCTGAGCGGGCCCGATGCTCATTTCGCCCTTGCAGAGAACGGCGAATTACTCGATGCGTTTGAAATATTATTGTTCCAGGTCTATGGCCGCGAACTCGACCGGGAACACCGTTTTATAGTCGATGCCGAGGGATTCAGGCTAACCCGCAAAGCCGAGCTACAGGCTATGGCTCGTTTCGCTGCCGACCAGGTGCGAAAGAATGGCCGGCCATTCACATTTGGCGTTCTTAACTCAACCGAGCGCCGCGTCATTCACCTCACGCTGCAGCAAGAGGACGACCTGTTTACAGAATCTGTCGGGGCCGGCCGTGATCGGCGTTTGCAGGTCAGACTGCAGTAAACAGTTTTAGAAACAGGATAGACGGGATGGGCAGGATCTAAGAACAATATCCTGTTTATCCTGTCTATCTTGTTTAAGTTTCTACTATGCCTGATACGATCGTCGCACTTGCAACACCCACGGGCCGCAGCGGTATAGGTGTCGTTCGTCTAAGCGGCGAGGATGCGTTGACGATCGCTCGCCGGCTCTTATCCGATGATGGCTTTGCACCAGAGCCACGGACCGCTCACCTCAAAGAACTTGTTGAACTCGAAACGGGCGACGTGATGGACCAGGCGATCATTACGTGGTTCAAGGCGCCTCATTCGTTTACTGGCGAGGACGTGGTCGAGATCAGCTGCCACGGGTCACCGGTCTTGCTGCGTCAAGTCATCGATGCCTGCTTGGCCGGTAACGCGAGGCTTGCGCATGCGGGGGAATTTAGCCTGCGGGCGCTGGCGAATGGCCGTATGGACCTGGCCGAGGCCGAGGCGATCCGGGACCTTATCGAAGCGCAAAGCCAGGCCTCGGCACGCCAGGCTGTCCGCCAGTTGCGCGGTGAGTTTTCGAACCAGCTTCAGCCTCTCAAGGACGATCTGCTGAACATCATTGTAGTCCTGGAGTCTGCCGTCGAGTTTGTTGAGGACGACCTGCCGGCAATGCAGCTGGAAAAGGTGAAGGAAACGCTCACTGCCATAGCAGCTGAGACGAAAAAGATGGCTAACACCTACAGTGCGGGCCACCTGATCCGGGACGGGCTGCGTGTTGCCCTGGTGGGCCGGCCGAATGTCGGGAAATCGAGCCTTTTTAATGCCTTGCTCGCCTCAGACCGTGCGATCGTTACCGAAATACCAGGAACCACCCGCGACCAGCTTCACGAAAGATTCGTTATATCAGACATTCCGATCTCGCTAATAGACACGGCGGGACTGCGTGAAACATCAGACACGGTCGAGAGCATCGGTGTGGAACGCTCTAAACGGGCCATGACCGACGCGGACCTCGTCATCGTTCTGCTCGACGCATCGGAATCGGTGACGGAAGAGGATCTCGAAATACTTGACAGGGTAAACGAGCTCAACTTTATCGTCGCGCTGAACAAAATCGACAAAGTCCCGTCCATGGAAATAGGCCAGTTAGCCATTGGAAAGACGTCCATATTCGCGGCGATCAGAGACAAGTTGAACCCGATATCCGCTAAAACGCGCGAGGGGTTAGACGACCTTCGCGAGGCGATAATTCGGCCGTTTGCCGAAAGCGATATTTCAAACGCGGGTTTCCTGATAACAGATGCACGGCATCACGATCTGCTTGTCCGAGCGGATGACGAGATAATGCATTCGCTGGAGCAATTCCACGAAAAGCTTAGCGAAGAGATCGTTCTCGTCGGCCTGCATAACGCCCTTCGATACCTGGGTGAGATCACCGGCGAAACCACTACAGAGGATATGCTGACGCGCATTTTTTCCACTTTTTGCATCGGCAAATGAACCCTACCCATAGGGGACGTATAATAGGATCATAACTAAGGAGCGCCTTTTGATGACCCATATCCTGCGACCCACTCTCCGTTTGGCCGGAGTGATCTTGATTACAGCAACATTTTTGACAGCAAGCCTCACGCCGGCAGCATTTGCTCAACAGATCGATCCCAGCTCGTTTTCCGGTTTACATTGGCGAATGATCGGACCATTTCGCGGCGGCCGCGTCAACGGGGTAACCGGTGTGCCTGGCCATCCGAATACATTTTATTTCGGTTCGGTGGGCGGCGGAGTTTGGAAAAGCATCAACTCGGGCCGCACCTGGACACCGGTTTTTGACGGCCAGCAGATCGCCTCGATCGGTGCCGTTGCCGTGGCTCCGTCAGCTCCGAACACCGTTTACGTCGGTACGGGCGAGGCAGACATGCGGTCACAGATATCGTATGGCGACGGAATGTATAAGAGCATAGACGCCGGCAAAACCTGGAAGCACATTGGGCTTGAGAACACGCGACAGATCGGCAGGATCATTGTCGATCCAAAGGACGCGAAAACGGTGTTTGTCGCCGCACTCGGGCACGTCTACGGGTCAAACTCGGATCGGGGGGTCTATAGATCAAAGGATGGCGGGTCTACATGGCAAAAGGTCCTTTTCAAAGATGACAACGTCGGAGCGATCGATCTAGCCTTTGATCCGGTAAATTCAAAGATCGTCTATGCCACGCTGTGGAACACGCGCCGCCCGCCCTGGAGTATTTACGCGCCATCATACGGCCCCGGCGGCGGTATCTTTAAATCCGTTGACGGCGGCAGCACTTGGAAACCCAGCGACGCGGGGATCCCGACCGAGGGCCAGGGCCACATCGGCATCGCCGTTGCCCCCAGTAACGCCAAACGCGTTTACGCTATCGTCGACGCCAAAGCCGGCGGCCTTTACCGTTCGGATGATGCAGGTACGAGCTGGACCCTGATCTCGGGCGACAACCGGGTTTATAACCGCGGGTGGTATTTTTGCAAGGTCGTCGTCGATCCCAAAAATCCCGACATTGTCTATGTTTCAAACACCTCGCTTTATCGATCGATAAACGGCGGCAAGACCTGGACGGCTATCAAGGGCGCCCCCGGCGGCGATGATTATCATCAGCTATGGATATATCCAGATGACCCTAACAGAATGATTCTCGGCAGCGACCAGGGCTCCATTGTGACCGAGGACGGAGCGCAAACCTGGAGCTCGTGGTACAACCAGCCCACCGCACAGGTATATAACGCGGCGACCGACAACCGATTTCCATATTGGGTCAGCGGTTCGCAGCAGGACAGCGGCCCGGTCGCTGTCACATCGCGCAGCAATCATGCCGAGATATCTAATCGCGACTGGTCGCCCATCTGTGCGGGGGGCGAATCGGGCAATACGGCACCGGATCCTCTCCACCCCGAGACGCTGTTTGGCGATCAGGTATCGCGGTGCAGTGTCGTGACGGACGAGACCACGAATGTGTCGCCCGAACGCGAAATGACCGTTCCAGCCCGTCACACATGGACCCTGCCGCTGGTTTTTTCTGAGGCTGACCCGCACGCACTTTATTACAGCAACCAATTCTTATTTATGACGACCAACGGCGGAGAGAGTTGGACTACCATCAGCCCCGACCTTACCCGCGAGGACCCTGGCGTTCCATCGAACCTTGACGAGGCGACCGCAAAGGATGGACCTCCGGATAAACGCCGCGGCGTTATTTACTCGATCGCTCCGTCGCCGCTGCGGGCGGCTACAGTTTGGGTCGGCACCGACGACGGGTTGATACATCGTACAGATGACGACGGCAAGACCTGGAAGGACGTAACGCCGCCGCAGATGACGCCGTGGAGCAAGGTCGTGATGATCGCCGCGTCGCACTATGACATTAACGAAGCCTATGCGGCGGTCGACCGTCACCGTCTCGAGGACAACGAACCGTACATTTATCGCACGCGCGATGGCGGCAAGAGCTGGCAAAGGATCACCAACGGCCTTACGCCCGGCGTTTACATGCAGAACGTTACCGAGGACCCGGTCCGCAAAGGACTGCTCTTTGCCGGAACAGAATTAAGCGTATTTGTGTCGTTCGATGATGGGGACAACTGGCAGCCGCTGCAGCTCAACATGCCGCACGTATCTGTGCGGGATCTGGCTATTCATGAGAACGACCTGGTGGCCGCGACGTTTGGACGCGGGTTTTGGGTGCTCGACAACATTACGCCTCTTCGCCAGATCAACGGCGAAATCGCCAGAGTGGATGCTTTTCTTTTCGATCCGGCAGTAGCATACAGGCTGCCGAGACCAGACGAGAACGGCACTCCGCAGCCCAGAGACGAACCCCTCGCCGAGAATGCTCCGCACGGCGCAATGATCGATTATTACCTCGGAAGTCAGGCTGGAAAGGTTACTCTCGAGATCCTCGATCCGGTAGGTGATGTCGTCAAGCGTTTCTCATCCGACGACAAACCTGCTGCCATTGATCCGGACAAACTGGACATTCCCGTGTCCTGGATCAAACCGACGCCGATTCTCTCAGTAGCCTCTGGCATGCATCGCTGGCTCTGGGACCTGCGGCCGGAACCTCTGCCCCCTGCTACGCCGGGCGGCCGCAGCATTACCCCACCGGCTGTCATACCCGGAATCTATACGGTCAAACTAACCGTCGGTGATAAAACCTACGCGAGATCACTGGTGATCAAAGCGGACCCGCGGTTGAAGCCATGATAGAAAGAGTCTTTTAAGAGGCTTTACCATTTCTCGCGGGCTTCAAGCGAGGTGATTACTGGGATAACCTCGAACTGGGCAAGGTCGCTCCAGTGGGCTATCCATTTATCGAATAGCGCCCGGTCGTGGCATTCCATTAGCTGGAAACCGCGGTCAAAATTGGGTTCGATCCAGCTGTCGATGTAATTGAGCCCGTCGGGCATCATCCGCCCCGATTCACGCAGTCGCTTGTAAACGGCCGATGCATCGCGGTTCTTGAACCGCTCTATCACCATGTATAGCATAATGAACCTCGGTTGCTGCTGATCTCAATAGAGTGCCGGTGACAGCGATAATATCACTGATCTCTTGGGCAGTAGAAGCAAAGCGGGCGTGGGTTAAGCAACTTTTCGCCGGGGCCAACCGTAAAATTATGTTCGATCAAACTAAAGGGGCCAATTACAATGCATTCTTTCACAAAGTTTTTTCTCGCGTTGCTGTTCTCATTTTTCAGTTTTTCGGCAGTGGCGGCGCAGACACCTACGCCACGACCGGCGCCTGTTGCCCTTACGATCGACCAAAAGAGTTTTGACGCGTATACCGGGCAATACGAAGACGAGGCCGATCTGCCCGGGCTTGTCTTTTCGTTCTTTCGCGAAGGCGAGAAATTTTACATTCGCGTGACAGATCAGGATAAGAAGGAGATCTTTCCCTCATCAGGATCAAGTTTCTTCATAAAGGATTCAAAGTCCGAGGTTGAGTTTGTCCGGGACGCTGCCGGTAAGGTGACGACAATGATCTTTCGTCAACCGAGTCAGGAGTATACGGCGAAACGTACGGCAGATATTCCTCAGCCCGATACGCGAATTCCTTACAAACGCAGCGAGGCAATGATATCGATGCGCGACGGTGTGAAGCTTTATACGGTGATACTCTCGCCTGAGAAGCAAACGGAACCCGCCGCGATCCTCATGGATCGAACACCGTACGGAGTTAAGAGCACGTCGCCGAATAGCGCCTCGTCGAGACCTGAGTTGGCAAAAGAAGGTTATGTCTTTGTGTTTCAGGATATACGCGGCCGCTTTGACTCTGAGGGAACATTCGTTATGAACCGGCCGCCCCGAGACAAGCGTGACCCGAGATCCGTCGACGAAAGCACAGACACCTATGACACCATCGATTGGTTGATCAAAAACATTCCGAATAATAATGGCCGAGTGGGTATCTACGGGGTTTCCTATGATGGATGGCTCGCGTCGGCGGCCCTTATCGATCCACACCCATCGCTCAAAGCGTCGTCGCCCCAAGCCCCAATGACCGACGCCTGGATGGGAGATGATTTTTTTCACAATGGTGCGTTCAGATTGAGCTATGGCCATGAATACGCCAAATGGATGGAATATGGCAAGCCTGATGCAGGTCCGGTGACATTCGACATAGACTCATACGACTGGTATTTGCGGACTGGCGTGCTGTCGAAACTGGCGGCGACGTTGGATGGCAGATCGCCAACTTTTAACTCGTTCATTGCACATCCTGCATACGACGATTACTGGAAAGCGCGTTCGTCGGAGCGCTATTTGCCGTGCACCAATGTACCGACGCTTGTCGTTGGGGGCTGGTGGGACCAGGAAGACGAGTATGGAGCTCTAGCTACATACCGTGCGCTTGAGAAATGCGATAAGAACAATAACGTCTTCTTCGTAATGGGCCCGTGGAATCACGGCGGCTGGGGCGGACGGGGCCGGCGGCTCGGCTTCGTAGATTTTGGCAGCGAGACCGGAACCTATTACAGGCGCGAGATACAGGCGCCATTTTTTGCCTGCCGGCTGAAAGATAAATGCACAAAGCAAACACCTGAAGCATCTGTTTTCCAAAGCGGTTCGAACAGGTGGATGGCCTATGACGCATGGCCGCCGAGAGTGCAGTCGCTTAAACTGTATCTCGACGCCGAAGGTAAGCTGTCGTTCGACAAGCCCGCGCACGAGAAAAGCGATTTTGATGCGTATATATCAGATCCTGCTGATCCAGTTCCTTACCGAAAACGGCCGATCGAGGCTACGTACGATCCAAAGGGCTCTGGTTGGTACACTTGGCTTGTTTCTGATCAGCGTTTCGTCGCAAACCGCAAAGACGTTTTGAAATGGCAGACGGATGTACTCGCCGAGGACGTAACTATCAGCGGCGACATCATCGCACACCTTTTTGCGTCCACAACCGGCACTGACAGCGATTGGGTAGTGAAGTTAATCGACGTCTATCCGGACGAATATCCTGCAGATAAAAAAATGGCTGGGTACCAATTGATGATCGCGGACGAGATCTTTCGCGGGCGATACCGAAAGAGCTTTGAAAAACCCGAGGCTATACCGCCAAACAAAGTGGTGGAATATTCCATTGACCTTCGCGGCAACGATCATGTCTTTATGAAAGGCCACCGCATTATGGTGGAGGTCCAAAGCACTTGGTTTCCGCTTTACGACCGGAATCCGCAAACGTTTGTACCGAATATCTTTAATGCGACAGCCACTGACTTCAAACCGGCTACTCAGCAGATCTATCGCACGACAAAATATCCGTCACACATCAGCGTATCGGTTGCGGTCAAATAGGTTTAAGGACAGCACCGACCCTCCTGGGGTACTTAGGCCGGCGCCTTAATGATAGCGGGCGATGCCTCTATTTGGGCTCTAAAATGATCTCTCTTGAGAGGCGGCTGCCTACCACTTCACGAATCTCGAGACGCTGTTTGTAACCTTCCATCTGCTTTTGGTCGTTACCGATGGTGGTTTGGTAGACGTTATCGAACTTGTCAGAGCCGGCCTCCATGGTAGCAAGGTCTTTGTACTCGGTCATGAGCATCAGGTTAAAATCGGCCCCACTGTGGGGTTCGCTGCCGATAACTTTATAAGAAAGGATCAACCCTTCTTTCTTCAGTGCCTCATGTTCCTTTTTCCAGTCGGTGGCAAGGTAATTCATATAAGCGCTGTCCATGCCCGGCTTGACGCGAACGTAGGTAACATCCCATACCGAACCTTCGTGATATGGCCGTTTGACCTGAGCAAAAGCGATGCCTGCGACGATAAGGGCCGCCATAACGAAAACTAAGGCAATTAAACTTCTAACTCTCATGTGATGATCTTCTCCTATTTGTAAAAAACGGATGCAGAAATAGCGTTGGGTAAAAGCCTGCCGTGCATCTAACCAAACGACAGCCGCCAAATTGTGTTGGAGTGTAATGTTAATACCATAGTTTAGCGGACAGACACAACCGCATTTTTATTAGCCTGGGGCCGGTTTTTTGTTAAAATGGACGATTCTGTTCTTAGGCCGGTGAATCAGATATGTTTGACGAGAGTTTTGATGTGATAGTGATCGGCGCCGGACACGCTGGATGCGAGGCAGCATCGGCGTCAGCGCGTCTGGGCGCTGAAACTGCGCTTGTCACATTGAATCTTGACCTGATAGGCCAGATGTCCTGCAATCCGGCGGTTGGCGGCATCGCAAAGGGCCATGTTGTCCGTGAGATCGATGCTATCGGCGGCATCATGGGCCGGGTGATCGACCGGACGGGCATACAGTTTCGCCTGTTGAACCGTTCGCGGGGTCCCGCGGTTCAGTCACCGCGTGCCCAGGCGGATCGTGCTCTTTATCGAACGGAGATGCGGCGGGTGCTCGAGGCGACGCCCAACCTCAACCTCCGTCAGGGCGTGGTAATTGATTTAATTGTTGAGAACAATACGGTTATAGGCGTTGAGCTGCAGGATTCACGTCGTTTCGGTTCTAAGGCTGTCGTAGTTGCCACGGGAACGTTTCTAAACGGAGCGATCCACGCGGGCAGAAAAACATTCTCGGCCGGACGGGCCGGGGAACCGGCGTCGATCGAGCTTGCTGAGAGCTTCAAACGGCTTGGCTTCCCGGTCGGACGGCTCAAAACAGGAACGCCGCCGAGGCTGGATGGACGCACTATAGATTGGGATGCGTTTGAGCCGCAACCGCCCGACGAGCGTCCTGTCGCTTTTTCGTTCTCGACCGAGAGGATCGAACAGGACCAGATACAGTGTTTTATCGGTTACACCAGCGAAAGGCTGCACCAAACTATTCGCGACAACCTGCACCAATCGCCGCTCTACTCTGGGAAGATAAAAGGGGTGGGGCCGAGGTACTGCCCGTCGATCGAGGACAAGGTCGTAAAATTTGCGGACAAGGATCGGCACCAGCTGTTTTTGGAACCTGAGGGGCAGAACACTAATGAGGTCTATCTAAACGGATTCTCGACGTCGCTGCCATCGGATCTGCAGCTGGAGTTGCTGCGGATGATCGAAGGATTTGGCGGTGTTCAGATCATCCGGCCGGGCTATGCGATCGAATATGATTTCATTGATCCGCGGGAGCTGCGCCCCACAATGCAGACTACGCGAATGGGCGGATTGTTCCTCGCCGGACAGATCAACGGTACAACCGGATACGAAGAGGCTGCCTGCCAGGGTTTGCTTGCCGGCATCAACGCCGCGTTTTCTGTTCAAGACCGTAACCCCTTTATTTTACAACGAGATGAGGCCTACATTGGTGTGCTTGCCGACGACCTGATCCGCCATGGCGTCGATGAACCATATCGTCTATTTACATCGCGTGCCGAGGCCCGGCTGCGGCTGCGGCATGACAATGCCGACGAAAGGCTGACTCCGCTAGGCAAAGAAGCGGGCCTTGTGGGCGACACCGATTGGGAACGTTTCAACCTGAAGCGTGACCGGATTGCCCGGCTGCGAAACGAGCTGGATAATACACGATTCAAGCGTTCGTCGGTAGAATATGCCGGTATCTCGCAGATCCTCGACGCTGATCTAGGCGACTCGATAACCTTGTCCCAACTCGCTATGCGCCAAGGGGTGAAGCCTGAATTCGTGTATCGTCTGCTGCCGCATGATCTGCGGCAGGATATCCGTCTCACGGACCTCGAATCCGCCCTTGCCGATTCCCTTTACAGTGGATACATCGAAAAGCAAAAAGCCGCTACTGAACGAGTCAACCATCACGACACCCTGAAGGTGCCCGAGGGTTTTTTGTTTAATGCGATCGGTGGCCTCTCCACCGAGATGATCGAACGCCTCGAGCGGGCCCGGCCGCGTAATTTCGCCCAGGTTCGCAGCATCCCGGGACTCACACCCGCCGCAGTATCTTCAGTCCTAGTGCACCTGACCGCTAGTTCCGCTCAGTCTGCTTCAAATTGAGCAGAATTCAGTCCTGACACCGATCTCACTATAATTTGAGTGAACCCCGTGGTTACAGCGGTCTTCTATCAACGTTCGTCTTCCCGGGATGTTTTTACGACCGAAGAATAGATTTTAAAAGGTCTAAAAAAACATTCCCCGGCATTCGGAAATGTTTCGAGATTCCCAGGAAGGCTGGAACATATTTGCTAACGCTTCCAAATCTCCAGCAGTTCTAAAGGTGTTGATCCGCTGGCAGACAGGGGAGGCCACCTCCCGTAATACCCAGGCACCGTTTATAACTGCAAAATGCCGGTGGTAAGCAATAATTATTCTTTCTAAGTCCGGAAAAGGTGAACCAGTCTAAAATGTGGCACGTGCCACATTCCATCGGTTCACTAGTGGCACGTGCCACATTCTCAATTAGAAACTACTCATTCCGTGTGTTAACTTAGGATTTCGCATATCCTCGATACGAATGGGCAAAATAATAGCTGTTGCTAACCAAAAGGGCGGTGTGGGCAAGACCACGACAGCGGTCAATCTTTCCGCCGCTCTGGCATCAACAGGTAAAAAGGTCTTGTTGGTGGACGCAGATCCCCAGGCAAATGCAACGTCAGGGGCGGGCATTCCGCGGGGGAATTCAAGAAGATCGCTGTATAACGCTTTAATGGGCGATTCGGCACGCGAAATGGTCCTGGCAACCGAGATTCCCACTCTTTGGGTCTTGCCGTCAGACAAGAATCTGGCCGGAGCCGAGATCGAGTTGGTCGAGATGGAACGGCGAAATTTCGCCTTGAAAGAGCTTTTAGCCGACATTAAGGCGTATTTTCATTACCTAATCATCGATTGTCCTCCTTCTTTGGGAATTTTGACGTTGAATGGCCTGACGGCGGCCGATTCCCTGCTGGTTCCTATACAATGCGAGTATTATGCCCTTGAAGGTGTAACGGAATTGTTTGACACGCTAGCCCGGCTTCGGCGCGAATTGAACCCAACGTTAACTATCGAGGGCCTTCTACTGACCATGTATGACGAACGTACAAACCTTTCGTCGGCTGTAGCTAAAGATCTGCGGGATTTTTATGGAGCCAAGGTGATGAAAACAGTAATTCCCCGAAATGTGCGACTCGCGGAGGCTCCCAGTTTTGGAAAGCCCATAATGCTCTATGATCCACGTTCAAGAGGGGCAGAAAGTTATAATGAGCTTGCAAAGGAGATTTTAGGAAATGGCTAGACAAACCCTCGGCCGCGGCCTCAGTGCACTGATGGGAGAAGAAGTTTTACCCGTTAGCGAACTTGTGGACCTCGAGATCGACATCGACCTCATTGAACCAAATCCGCAGCAACCCCGCACCCGCTTTGATGATGCGGAGCTGGACGAACTCACAAGGTCCATCCGCGAGAATGGTGTCGTGCAGCCCATTGTCGTCCGCCGCGCCGGCAGTCGCTATCAGATCGTGGCAGGCGAGCGGCGCTGGCGGGCGTCTCAGCGTGCCGAGCTGCGTCGGATACCTGCGGTGGTCCGGGACGTATCCGACGACAAACTCCTGGAGCTGGCCCTTGTCGAGAACATTCAGCGGCAGGAGCTGAACCCTATTGAGGAGGGCAGGGCATATCTCAAACTTATTGAAGGGCTTGGACTTACACAGGAAGAGGTGGCCCAGCGTGTCGGCAAGGACCGCACCGTCATCACAACCATGATCCGGCTTTTACGACTGCCGCCCGAGATACAGGACTCGATCGAGAAGGGAGAAATAACAGCGGGACACGGCAGGGCACTTCTGACTACCGATGACACAAAGCTGCAGAAGTTCATTTTGAAAATGATCATCGACTATGACTGGTCGGTACGGCAAGCGGAGCAAGCCGTTAAGAGCCAGGCCGAGTCGGGATCGAAGCGACCGCCGAAACTAAAACCAGACGTCATGCCGGCTGACCCAAATATTAAGGCCGCTGAGACTAAGCTCATGCGGGCCCTTGCCACAGGTGTAAAGATCGTTCCCGGACGGAAAACAGGCGGCAAGATCGAGATCGAATATTACAGCACGGATGACCTGAATCGGATTTACGACGCTATCTTAAGCAAATAAAGGAGTTATGAGAATGACGATGCGTTTGACGCAAATGGTCGACTGCGCCGGTTGAGTGGCAAAACTCGCGCCGAGCGACCTTGCTCAGGTCCTGAGCAAGCTGCCAACTCAGAATGGTGAGAACATCATTGTCGGATTTGAACATTCCGACGATGCGGGTGTCTTTCGCCTTTCTGACGACACCGCGCTCGTGCTGACCGTCGATTTCTTTACTCCCGTGGCTGATGACCCGCGAGCTTACGGGCGGATAGCTGCCATTAATTCGCTCAGCGATGTTTATGCAATGGGCGGCCGTCCTTTATCTGCGCTGTCAATCGTCTGCTATCCTCAGAAAGGCGATTGGGATGTGTTGGGCGAGATCCTTGCAGGCGGCCAGGAAGCGATGAATGCCGAGGGAGTTGTCGTCATCGGCGGACATTCGGTTGACGACAAGGAGATGAAGTTTGGTTACGCCGTCACCGGCATCATTCACCCTGATAAGGTGGTAACTAATGCGGGTGCCAAACCCGGCGATGTTTTGATCCTGACCAAACCTATCGGCACAGGCGCGATCAATACCGCTATAAAGAATGGCAAGGCGAGTCCCGAGACCGAGAAGGCAGCCATAGAGGTAATGAGTCGGTCATCGGCACAGGCGTCGATCGTCATGCAGAAACTGGGTGCGAACGCTTGTACAGACATTACGGGTTTCGGGCTTTTGGGCCACGCCTTTGAATTGGCAAAGGCCAGCGGGGTAACGCTAAATATTGATTCTAAAACAGTTCCGCTGCTGCCGGATGTTCTCGAGCTTATCTCTCAGGGCATGCTGACCCGGGGGGACAAGAACAACCGTATCTATGTGGGCGAGACGGTCGCGTTCCATCGCGGAGTCACGCCGCATATGCAGAGTGCCTTGTTCGATCCGCAAACAGCAGGGGGTCTTTTGATCTCGCTGCGGGCGGCTAATGCTGAAGTTTTCCTTGCCGAGGTGGCTGATGCCCGGGTCATCGGCAGCGTCGTTGCCAAATCAGATCACTTGATTGAGGTGAGCTAGTTGTTTCTCTTTATATTTGAATCGATCGGAACCTCAGAGCTTTTGCTCGTGGGCATTATTGCGCTGATTTTCCTCGGGCCGCGCAAATTGCCTGAAATAGCCAGGAAGATCGGCAAGATGATGGCCGAGTTTCGTGTCACGACCAACGAATTTAAGGAAACATGGCAGCGTGAGGTCAATTTCGAAGAGGAGGCCAAAGCCCTCGATCTAAACAATCTAGAGGCGGAACCTGTCGCCCGCGAAGTAACTGCCGGCGGCGAAGTTAAAAATGAACTTGCCGCACCGGCCATCAAAGAGGTCGACGCTTCCGTATTCGATAATCTGCCTGCAAAGTCCGATGGTGACGCCAAAGTTGAAGCTATGCCGGCTTCGGACCCGAACGACAAGGCTAACTGGCTCTAAGCCGTAAATGGATACAGTCGAAGCCCCCAAACAACTTGATCCTCGCGGCCAGATGTCGTTTCTCGAACATCTGGATGAGTTGCGAAAACGCCTCGTCCGTTCCGCTCTCATTCTCGTCGTGGTCTTTTGTGTCTGTTTCTATTTCTCGGAGGGGATCTATCGCTTTCTCAGCGTACCTATACGGCAAGCTCTTTCAGAAGCATCCCGTCGAAATGTTCCCATTTCCGGCGTAACTGGCAGCGAAACCGTACTTTCTGTAAGTAACCTCAAAGAAGGTGACTCGGGGCGGTATGTATTTGACGAAGCGACCAATCTTGGACCAACGGTGATCGCTCCGGGAGCCTCGGTCGAGGCAACAGTGACCAGAGATTCCGCGGGTAACCTGGGGCTTTTTACGACAGAACCCCTGCTGACTAACAATTCGATCGTCCCCGCGGGCGTCCGCCTGCCACTTAAGTTTGAGCAGGTCGCTGTTAGCGAGCCCAACGCCGACGAAAAGATGATGGTTACGACGGCGATTGAGCCATACATGCTCTATGTGACGGTTTCGTTCTATGCCGCCATCGCCTTTTCGCTGCCGTTATTGCTCTGGCAGATCTGGATGTTCATTTCGCCCGCCTTGTACAAACACGAGAGAGCGTACGTGACCCCGTTTATCGGACTCTCCTCGGTTTCTTTCATATTGGGAGCGGCCTTTGGATATTACTTGCTGTTCCCGCCTGCAGCCAGGTATCTGCTTGGCGTGGGCCATGATTTCAAATTGCTTCTAAAGGCAAGCGATTATCTCGATTTTATAACGATAATCATGCTGGCGATGGGACTGATATTTCAGATGCCGGCGATTACGTACGTTTTGTCGCGGATCGGTCTGGTGTCGGCGGGCTTGATGATCAGGACGTGGAAGGTTTCTCTGATCGTGATACTGATCGTTGCCGCCATCGTCTCGCCGACCAACGACATTCCTAACATGCTTCTCTTTGCCGCACCGATGATCGCGCTATATATTGTTTCGATATTCATCGCTTGGGTATTTGGAAAAAAACGCACGATAGAAGCGGGCGACTGATGCCCATCGTACGTGCAACCACGATCTGGCTTGCCGCATCTTGAAATAGTGAGAATTACTGTCTAAAATGCCAGTTTTGGGTTGATCGTCAAATCCGCTCTTTAGCTCGGAACCACGGGAATTGCCATATGTCGAAGTTTAAGCTGATCAATGTCTTTTTATTTGCCCTATATATGCTAACAGGCGCATCTGCCGCTTGGGCACAAAAGGCAAAGCCGACCGAGAATCCCAAAGATCCTACGGCTAACCCTCGAAACGTCAAATCAGAACGTAAAGATGTTTATAAAAAATGGCTCGACAATGACGTTCCATACATCATTACCGATGAGGAGAAAAAGGCATTCAAAGCGCTTCAGACCGATGAGGAACGCGAGAACTTTATCGAGAATTTCTGGCGCCGACGTGATCCTAACCCTGACACAGAGGAGAATGAATTCCGCGAGGAATATTACGAACGGATAGCATATGCCAACGAGCATTTCACCTCCGGCACCCCTGGTTGGAAATCGGACCGCGGCCGTATCTATATTGCCTGGGGCAAACCTGACTCCATCGAATCTCATCCGTCGGGCGGACAATACAATCGTCCAAGCTATGAGGGCGGCGGCGAAACAACAACTTATCCTTTTGAGATCTGGTTTTACAGGCACTTGGACAATGTCGGTGAGGGCCTCGAGATCGAATTTGTCGATCCCACGAGCACCGGGGAATACCGTCTTGCTCGCGACGCCAATGAAAAGGACGCATTAAGAACGATGCCAGGAGCGGGACAAACCACTGCCGAACAACTGGGGCTTGTTGATCAAAGTGCGCGTGCCGTCGGAATAGGCGCCCAACGACTGCCCTATCAGCGGGAACAGGACACATTTTTCCGCCGCATGGAGATACAACAGGGCCTGTTTCGTCCGCCTGAGGTAAAATTTGGCGACCTGCAGGAACTGGCGGGTGCAAACTCGGGCATCATCGACAACAATGTCTTGCCTTTTGACGTCCGGATCGATTTCTTTAAGCAATCGGACGAACGCATCATAACTGCGTTCACCGTTCAAACCAACAACAAGGAACTGCAGTTTGAGCAGGTCGGCGGACTCCAGCAGGCGACAATGAACATCTTTGGACGAATTACTGCAGTCTCCGGCAAACGGTCGGGTATCTTCGAGGATTCCGTCACCACCACAGCGACAACTGAGGAGCTTGCCGACGCCAGGGACAAAAGATCCGTCTACCAAAAAGCGGTGGCCCTGACTCCGGGGCATTATAAAGTGGATGTGGTTGTTCGCGATGTCGGGACGGGCAACAAGGGGCTGGCAAGTCTCGGGTTTGACGTTCCTAAATATGACGACAAGAAGCTTTCGACCTCTTCGTTGATCCTCACGGCAAATCTCCGTTCGACCACCGAACGCGACATCGGCCAAATGTTCGTCATCGGTAACAACAAGGTCATTCCGAATCTATCGGGGGTCTACCATAAGGGCGATCAGGTTGGCATTTATCTGCAGGTTTACAACGCCGGGATAGACCAGACGACGCTGCGGCCTGCTGTCGACGTTGATTACATCCTGTCCAAAAGCGGCAAGGAGGTTTACCGGCAGGCTGAGGATTGGAGCGGTTTGAGCGACTCGGGCCAGCGCCTTACTCTTGCCCGTCTAATGCCGACAACTCTGATGGCACCGGGGGACTACGATATAAAGGTGCAGATCAAGGACCGCGTGGGCGGACAGGTGGTTGAGAATAAGGGCAAATTCTCTATCGTCCAATAAGAAAAGCCCTTTACAACAATTATAGGCATCGGCTCTCGAGCCGGTGCCTTTTTATTTGAATAGCTTTACTTCGATGATAGGAGATCTTTTACCTTCGCTGGTCGCCAGGATAGATGTCCCGTCCATGTTGTAGGTTATCCCCTCACCATGTTCTCTTTTGCCGAGGTCGACCGGTTCCGGCGTCTGCTGCCAAATCGCGTCAAAATTCGCAGCATCCACCTGGAGACGGAGTTCATACCCTTGTGTGTAATCGCAGAGTACCACGCTTTTGCCGTCGGGCGAGATGTCGCCCCCGGTCAAGAGTCCATTAGGTATCGCCGGCACCGACAACTCAGCCACCTTTTCCAGTTTAACGACAGCACCGTTGTTAAAAGTCGGCTTCAGCCGATAAACTCCGGCCGGGCCGCTGACGCGTTTGGTCAGAATGTAAATATCGCCGGTGGTTGGGTGCACCATCAGCGTCTCAGCATTCTGGTTATAGTCCGGGTAGACAAATCGAATGGCCTCGGCCGCTCCGGTCTGCTGGGGATGCTTGCGATCCGAGTCTGGGTCTGAGTGGGTAGTGTCCGGCTCACTGATCCTGTACACCGCGTGTTCCTGACGACGAGATTTGTTATCGCCCGTCTCACCAATATAGATTAGACATTTGCCGGTAGCGTCCTTGAACTCGGCAATGTCTTCCCAGTCGATGTTCTCTACATTTGGGACTTCCCAGGTTCCCAGGCTTTCACCGGAAAGATCGACCGCATAAATGAATGCGTCATCTCCCGAATCGTTGTGGGTCCACAGAACCCCCTGGTGGCACTTTGACGCCGCAACGCCACTGCCTTCGTCGATATCTCGCGACTTGATCGTCCCTATCACAGTTGGCTTGCCAAACCGCGTCGCGACGGCCGGTGGGATGGCTTTTGTCGACTGCATCGAGCACGCGGAAAAAAACGCCATCGTTGCTAAAGCCGATATGACAAAGCACCAAATTTTAGCTATAGTTTTTTTCGACATACTACACTCAACTTGCAGTATAACGCACGAGCATACTCACAGGTTTGTCACCTACTTTACAGGATCTTTGCGCCGGGTAATTTGATTCGATGATCGTTGGTACGGAATGGCTGGTCGAGGCCGGGGGCTGTGACAAGTCGTCGCTGCGCGACGAGAAGGTGGTTGGCGGAATTATCGACGCGGTAATTGCTGATCTCGGACTGCGATCGATCGGTTCCATCTGGCACACATTCGAGGGCGAAGGCGGAGTTACCGGACTGGTCGCACTTACGGAATCGCATCTTGCCTGCCACACCTATCCGGAATATGGGACAGCTACATTCAACCTTTATTGCTGCCGCGCCCGGCCCGAATGGGATTGGAAAACGAATTTAAAGAGCTTGCTGGGCGCGCAGACAGTTACGGTAGCAAAGATCCAAAGAGGTGAAGCGGATTCTCAAGCTTCAAACCCTATATCCGAGGCAGCCGGAGGTGAGCGATGAGCGTCCTCAAGGCAAGCTGTCCATCCTGCGGCGCGCCGATCGAATTCAAAGCGGGCTCAACAATAGTTCTCATTTGCCCCTTTTGCCGGTCGGCGATCGCCCGCACTGACCGGGGGCTAGACGATCTGGGCAAGGTCGCAGAGATCGCCGATTCGGAATCCCCCTTAAAACTCGGGCTCAAAGGCACCTATAGTGATGCCCGGTTTGAACTGACCGGCCGGGCGCAGCTGCGTCACGAACTCGGCGGCTACTGGGACGAATGGTACGCAACTTTCTCCAATGGATGGGTGGGCTGGCTTGCAGAGGCCCAGGGGCGGTTTTACCTCACGTTTTATCAGCCGTTGCCGGCAGGAACTGCCGTTCCCGGCTACTCAGGGCTTCAACTTGGCCAAGTGGTCTCCGAAATACCGGGCCCGACACCTCTGATGGTGCAGGAAAAAGGCCAAGGCACATCTGTCGCTGCGGACGGTGAGATACCCTATAAATTGACGCCGGGCGAACAATTTGCTTATGCCGATCTTGCGGGCAAGGACAATGCCTTTGCCACGATCGACTACAGCATGGACCCGCCGTGGGTCTTTGTCGGTAAACAGGTCACACTTGCGGAGATCGGCCTCGGAGATGCGAGGCCCGTCGAGCGCGAGGCGCGCCGCGTCACGTCCGCGGCAATGGGCTGCCCCAATTGCGGCGGGCCGATGGAACTGGTTGCACCCGATAAGAGCGAACGCGTAACCTGCCCGAACTGCAATTCGCTGCTTGATGTAAATCAGGGAAACCTTATTTTTTTCAAATCGCTGACTCCGCCTCCGGACCAACCGGATTTTGTTGCGCCGATCGGAGCCGAAGGGATGTTCCCGGGTGACGTAAGGTTCAAGATCATCGGAGGGGTGGCTCGCAGCGTCACGATCGAATACGAAAAGTATTTTTGGCACGAGTACCTGCTTTACAACCCGACGGTTGGTTTCCGCTGGCTCGTTCATTCTGATAATCATTGGAACTTTGTCGAGCCCGTAAATCCCGCAGATGTCGAGCAGCTTGGAATGCCTGGCGCCGGCCAGACCGTGCGGTACAGCGGCAATACTTACAAGATATTTCAAGACGCGCCGGCGATGGTCGAATATGTAAAGGGTGAGTTCTATTGGCGCGTCGAGCAGGGGGAAACGGTACGGGCTATCGATTATGTCTCGCCGCCGTTCATGCTTTCACAGGAGATCTCGGAGAATGAGATCAATTGGTCTGCAGGGACGTACATGACCAACGACGAGATCGAAAAGATCTTCGGCATTTCAGGCTTGCCTCGGCCTTGGGGAGTCGCACCGAACCAGCCGTTCACGGGCCGTTTT